>Ga0163144_10002848_pt1 | contig 39592 bp, 29 predicted proteins | sample OliLak19BULKMAT1_FD_123175 | JGI IMG/M metagenome (GOLD analysis project Ga0163144, IMG submission 123175) | Freshwater microbial mat bacterial communities from Lake Vanda, McMurdo Dry Valleys, Antarctica - Oligotrophic Lake LV.19.BULKMAT1 | ecosystem: Environmental > Aquatic > Freshwater >...
ATGATAAAAAGGATTTGAAATCCTAGTAAAACCAATTGCCATTTCGAATGCCAAGTGCTATAAAAGACATACTTCCTAATTTGCCCATAAACCCTGGCATCTACAAATATTTCAATAAAGCAGACGAGCTGATTTATGTTGGCAAGGCCAAAAATATCAAGAAACGGGTGAGCAGCTATTTCTCCAAAATTCACACCGACAACAAAACCCGCTCGCTAGTAAATCAAATTAACCGGATCGAGTTCATAGTGGTAGATTCGGAATCAGACGCTCTTTTATTGGAAAACAACCTGATAAAAACCAACCAGCCTAAATACAATATTTTATTACGAGACGATAAAACTTACCCATACATCCTTGTAACCAAAGACCGTTTTCCAAAAATTTACTCGACTAGAAAATTAATTCCTGAAAAAGGAGAGCATTTCGGGCCGTTTTCAAGTGTGGGTGCCATGTACACGGTGTTGAACTTGATAAAGAAACTGCTCACGATTAGAAATTGTGATTTGAACTTATCGGAAAAGAATATTGAAAAGCAGAAGTTCAAAAAATGCTTGGAATACCACTTGGGCAATTGTAAAGCACCCTGTGAAGCATTGCAACCCGAAGCCGATTATGTGGAAGATATCGTACAGGCTCGAACCATCTTAAATGGCGATTTAGGAGTAGTTAAACGGTATTTTTCCGACCAGATGAAAAAGGCTGCTGAAACGCTCAATTTTGAAAAAGCCCAGAAAGCCAAATGGAAACTCGAGCAACTAGAAAAATACCAAAGCAGTTCGCTGATATTCAACACAAATCTTAAACATCAGCATGTAATTACTTTCAAAAGCTTCGAAAGAGATTGCTATATAAATGTATTGAAAATTGCTTTTGGAAGAATTGTACAATCCAAAACAATAGAGTTCCAACGCCTAGCAGATGAAACAGATGAGGAAATATTTGCCACTGCATTTGTACAATTAATAGATGAATGGAAGTTGCAAAAACAAAATATAATCACAAACCTAGCCATTGGCCTAAATGAATTTGAAATAAAGATTGCCGTGCCGCAGAAAGGCGAAAAAAAAGCTTTAATAGAACTGTCGCTCAAAAACATTGATTTCTATCGCAAAAACAGCACCCCACTAGAGCCAAAAGAGAGCTCTGAAATGCGTGTTTTGTTGCAAATGAAGCAAGATTTGAACCTCAAAGACCTACCCACACATATTGAATGCTTTGACAATTCAAACTTCCAAGGCACTACTCCCGTGGCGGCAATGGTTTGTTTCAAAAATGGTAAACCATCGAAAAAAGATTGGCGCCACTACAATATCAAAACTGTAGTTGGCTCCAACGATTTTGCTAGCATGGAAGAAATTGTTTACAGAAGGTATGCAAGGCTCGTTGAAGAAGGTCAGCCGCTGCCTAATCTTATAATCGTTGATGGTGGAAAAGGCCAATTGGCTTCAGCTATTAAGTCGCTTCAAAAGCTAGAACTCTACGGGCAGATTCCCATTATTTCTATTGCTAAACGGCTAGAAGAAATATACACCCCGAATGACGACCTACCTCTTTTATTAAGCAAAAAATCAGAAACTTTGCGACTGATTCAAAAAATAAGGGATGAAGTCCACCGGTTTGGCATTACTTTTCATAGGAATAAGAGAGATAGTATTCCCAAGACAAAGGCGAAATAAACCATCTTTTTGACATGAGTAGTCAGTTAAATTAAAAACTAGCTTCAATTTCGATAGATAAAACTAATTTTGTTTAATATTTACGGAAGAGAAGCGTTTTGCATAATCAATTTAAAAAGCTAAAAGCAACCGCTAACCGTATGCAAAGTCAATATTTGGGCATAGCGACTACCAATCGATTATATTAACATTATACCCAATGAATAAAATTAGATTGCTGATAGTTGACGACCATCAGGTAGTGAGAAAAGGGGTAAGCACATTGCTAGAAGCCGAAGAAGATATTGAAATAGTTGGCGAAGCCTCTGATGGCTTTGAAGCAATAGAGATGATAAAGCTGCTAAATCCCTCTATTGTTTTGTTAGATATTTCAATGCCCAAAATGTCGGGTATCGAGACAGCCGAACTCATTCAAAAGCACCATAAGTCGGTGAAATGTCTTATTTTTTCCATGCACAACAATGAGGACTACATTATAAAATCGGTAGAAAGCGGTGCATTTGGGTATATTCTCAAAGACACCTCTAAGGCCGAAATGCTGAGCGCTCTGCGAAGTGTGGCTTCAGGCCATAAATATTTCAATCCCCAAATTTCAAGTGTGTTGACAGATGCACTTCTAAACAAACCAAAAAAATTAAATACCCAGATTAAAGAGGAATATAAAATTTCTAAAAAAGAAAAAGTAGTTTTAAAACACCTTGTAAACGGCCTCAATAGCAGAGAAATAGCAGAAAAGTTAGCTTTAAGTGTTCGGACAGTCGACAACCATCGAGCCCATATCATGAGAAAAACGGGCGTAAAAAATGCCATTGAATTGGTTAAGTTGGCATTGAAAGAGCGTTTGGTCGAATAGCAACACAAATAAATTCTTCATAAATTTAGCGTTGAGAGCCGAAAAGTATACGTTTACGCCTTCAGCCCCGTTGTTTGTTTAAGTTTTAAATATATAACTGTGTCAAATGCAACAAACTATCGATGTTACTCATAAATTAATTGTTCAAGTTTTTAAACTTGCACCAAAAAATCGCTAACAAATAAAGTAAGATATTCTTTAGTAATTGTTGACAAACGCTAAAGTAGTAAACTGATAAATGAGCCTCTTCTGTGTTTGGGAGCTCTCACAAGAATGAAAAACCCACTATTTTATATTAGCATACTATTTTTATTCGCCATCAGTTGTGGCAACGAAATACAACCAAACGACAAGGTATTGGCTCGCTTGGGTAAAAACGAGTTAAAATTATCAAACCTCAAAGGCGTGATTGCAAGCGGCATCACCAAGGCCGATAGCCATATTACTATTCAAAACTACACTGATAAATGGCTAAAAAAATAAATACTGCTTGCGGAGGCTCAAGATGCCAAAGTGTTGGATATGGCTGGAATAGAAGCCAAAACACAGGATTACAAAAACGCTTTAATCATATATGAATACCAAAAAAATATCGTGGCTGGGAAGTTAGATACCAATATCTCTGATCAAGCGTATAAACAATTTTACGCCAGCCATGCAAAAGACTTTGAACTAAACCAGAATATCGTAAAGGGGGTAGTAATAAAATTGAAAGGAAAAGCACCTGCATTCAGGTATTTGACCTACGAACTGAAAAATGCCAAAGATTACGCAAAATCAGTCAAAACGTTGACTGCTTTCTGCAATCAGTTTGCGACTGACTGCCTAGTTGAAACCAACAATTGGATCACTTTTGAGGCTTTAGTGAAAGGAAGTCCGTTCAACAGAATTCAAAATAAGACAGACTGGCTTAGTAAGAATGATATAGCAACAGCAGAACTGGACGGTAATGCTTACTTAATCAAGATTTTCGATTGCAAATTGGAGAACCGCATTTCATCACTCGATTATGTGAAAGAACAGATAAAAAGCATAATTTTGAACTCGCGAAAAGTGAAGTTGATAGCCGAATACGAAGAAGAAATTTACAAAAAAGCACTCAGTGAAAAACAAATTGAAAAGTTTAATTAAGCGATTTCACAATACCCAGTCTTGCCTTTCACTAGCTTTCCTGTGGGCACTGGCTTCCTTGAGCGTGCTTGCCCAAGCTCCAAAAGATGGTGTAGTATTGGACAAAATAATAGCCAAAGTTGACAACCACATTTTGCTGAAATCAGAGTACGATGTAGCCTATTTGCAAGCCTTACAAAACGACAAAGATTTTGATTTCAAAATTTCAACTTGCAAAATCTTAGAACAAGTGCTTACCAATAAACTGCTTTTAGCTAAAGCCGATATAGATTCTGTGGTGGTTGACGACAAGCAGGTAGAGGGCGAAATGAATCGCAGAATGGAGTATTTCATTTCGCAAATAGGGTCGAAAGAAAAACTGGAGGCCTATTACAACAAGTCGGTCAATCAGTTGAAAAACGACCTCCGCAGGCAGGTAAAGGAACAAATGTTGGTGCAAAAAATGCAAGACAACATTACGGGAAAAATGAAAGTAACGCCTGGCGAGGTTAAGAAATTTTACAGCGAAATTCCAAAAGATAGTCTTCCCTTTTTCTCCAAAGAACTCGAAATAGGCCACATTGTAAAACTGCCCATCGTGAACCGCGACCAGAAAAAACAAACCAAGGAAAAGCTAGAAAGGGTTAGGAAAATGATAGAAGAAGAAGGTGAAAGTTTTCAAAAGCTAGCCAAGGAATATTCTGAAGATCCCATTTCAGCCCGAGCAGGTGGCGAGTTGGGATACTTCAAAAAAGGAGACTTAGTGCCTGAGTATGAGGCAGCTTCTATGAAGCTGAAGCCAGGAGAAACTTCGCCCGTGATAGAAAGTATGTTTGGCTTCCACATTATCCAACTTATAGAGCGCAGAGGGAACGACTACAACACTAGGCACATTCTGCTCAAACCGGTGTCGTCTGAAATTGATATAGAATCTTCAGCTAGATTTCTGGATACATTAAGGACTACCATTATAAGAGATAGCATAGGCTTTGCAAAAGCGGCCAAAGAAAACACTGACGACAAGCAAACCAAAGAAACTGGGGGTATGATGGTAGATCAACAAGGTTCGTCAAAAATGGCAGCAGAAAATGTAGATCCGGCACTTTATTTTATGCTCGACACCATGAAAATAGGCAGCATCTCAAAACCCATTCCCTACCGCACCGATGATGGCAAAGACGCCTACCGTTTAGTTTATCTAAAATCTGTAACCCAGCCCCATCAAGCCAACATTAGAGACGATTACCAAAAAATACAAACAGCCTGCCTAATGGAGAAAAAGAACAAATCGATCAACGGCTGGTTTAATAAAGTAAAGTCAGAAGTGTTTTTGGAAGTCGATCCCGAATACAAAGATTGCGAAATATTGAAGGGCGTAAACTGATTTTTGGTTGGTGTACCATTTTTAATCACCCACACAATTTTACATTACTAACAGTTCTTTACACCAACCTCTCGCAGGTTGGTAAGTATAAAAACAAATAGCATTGTACAAGCACATGGCTCTTGCAGTGCTTGATTGAATCTGCACCTTGTCACAGCGAAAATCCGTAATCTAAAAGCATCGTAAAGGAAATAAGATTATCTTTGCTACTTACTAGCAATCGAGCATGGCATTTGATCCCAAGGTATTTGGTGAAGTAAAACAAATTCTGACGGCTTATTTAGAGAAGAAAGAATTGCGCAAAACCCCCGAACGGTTTGCGATACTTGAAGAAATATACTCCAGAAACGATCATTTTGATGTGGAGCAGCTCTATGTGAGCATGAAAAACAAAAACTACAGGGTGAGCAGAGCCACCGTGTACAATACACTAGAAATATTTCTAGATTGTAACTTGGTGACAAAACACCAATTCGGAAAAAATCAGGCACAATACGAAAAGTCGTACGGATTTAAGCAACACGATCATATCATTTGTCTCGATTGCCATTTGGTAAAAGAATTTTGCGACCCGAGACTGCAAAACACCCAAGCTATGGTCGAAGATATTTTCAAGACTAAGATTATACATCATTCGCTAATACTATACGGCAATTGCCAGTTGTCAGATTGTAGCAATAAACCAAGGAAATAATTTTAATTTACGTTTTATTGGGTTTACCTTAGAAAAATATTCAATCAACAAAAACATTAGCAGCGCAGGTTACTAAACACTAAAATATGGCCTCCTTCAGCAGTTGGGGGCTTTCAACATTATGAAATATACATTAACTGAAGAAAAAAATGTGTTAATTATCACATTCCAAGGTGATTTAATTGGTGGTTCCGATAGTCTAGAGCTCATGGACACCATCAACGACAAGATAAATGCAGGCGCATCGAAAGCAATAATCAATATGCACGATGTACGGTACATGAACAGTAGCGGGATCGGCATTTTGATTACCATTTTTACAAAATTTAAAAATAAAAACGGCAATGCAGTAGTGAGCAATGCATCAAATCAGATTGTAAAACTGCTCACTATCACCAAACTTGACACTGTAATTAAGATTTTCAGCACCCAAGAAGAAGCGGTAGACGCTGTTTGAAAATGCGTTGCATGTACCAACATTGAGTTCGAAGACTACTATTTTTAGAGCGCAGCAGTCTATTAAGTTTAAGTAATTATCAAAAAATTAAAAGTCGGAATGTCATTAGATATATTATTGGGGTTGCAGTGGGGCGATGAGGGAAAGGGGAAAATCGTGGATGTGATCTCACCCAAATACGATGTAGTGGCTCGGTTTCAAGGGGGGCCCAATGCAGGTCATACCTTAGAATTTAATGGGATCAAGCACGTGCTACACCAAATCCCCTCTGGCATTTTTCACCCAGAAATAAAAAATATAATTGGTAACGGGGTAGTATTAGATGCTCTTATTTTTCGAAAAGAAATAGAGGCATTAGCCAAATTTGACATCGATTTTACCAAAAATCTATACATAGCAAAAAAAGCTCAGCTCATCATCCCCACTCATCGGCTGCTCGATCTGGCTTCTGAGAAGAAGAAAGGAGTAGGCAAAATCGGCTCCACCCTCAAAGGTATTAGCCCTGCATACCAAGATAAAATTGGAAGACAGGGATTGAGAGTTGGCGATATTTTAGATAAAAATTTCAAAGACAAATACAATACTTTACTTACAGTTCACAAAGCAGAATTATCATTTTATGGTTTCGATTGGGCAAATGATATGCAAACCATTGTTGATTTTAAGAAGTACGACTTTGATTTTGCAAAAATTGAGGCTGATTTCTTCGAAGCCATTGAATTTTTGAAGACTTTCAACCTAGTCGATGCCGAATACCTGATTAATGATGAGATCAAAAAAGGCAAAACAGTATTGGCCGAAGGCGCTCAAGGAGCTTTACTAGACATTGATTTTGGATCGTACCCATTCGTTACTTCATCCAACACTACAGCATCGGGTGCTTGTTCGGGCTTAGGTGTAGCACCATCGCAAGTGAAAGATGTGTATGGGATTTTTAAGGCCTATTGTACCAGAGTAGGTAGTGGCCCATTCCCAACGGAACTAGAAGATGCAGACGGAGCAAAAATGAGAGAAATAGGTAAAGAATTTGGCTCAACCACGGGAAGGCCAAGGCGCTGCGGATGGCTCGATCTGCCAATCTTAAAGTATTCTGCCATGCTCAACGGGGTTACGCAACTGCTGATGATGAAAGGCGATGTGCTAAATGAGTTTGACGAGATCAAGGTATGTACGCACTACAAATTAGAGTCAGGCTTTACAACCGACAGGGTTCCTTACGACATTGTAACCCAAAAAATAGAGCCTATTTACAAAACCTTTAAAGGCTGGAAATGCGATTTGGGGCAGTGCAGTACCATTGAAGATTTACCTCAAGAATTAAAAAATTACCTCAAGTTTATCGAATTGGAAATGCGAGTTCCAGTCACTGTGGTCTCGATCGGTCCGGATAGAACCCAAACTTTGATGAAAGAAAATATTTTGGTTGATTAAAGAAGTTATGTATGAAAACCGCCTAACATATTTCAAGGGTTGAAAATTTTAAGCGCTTCGGAAGCTTCGAGATGCACGACATTGGACAATGCAATCTTATAGTGGGCAACAATTATATAGGGAAGACGAACGTGTTGGAGGTGCTTTGTTTTGATTCTTCTTCAATCCAAGAAATGTAAATTTCTTTTCTAATTTCCTTCTATTCAGGTGAATAGCAACACTAAGCTTTGGAATCTAAATTCTTCAAAGTTGATTTCATTAAAAGAATTCTTGTTACCATATTTTAACTAATAATGCTAGATTTTGAAAAACCGATTGTAGAATTGGAAGATAAGCTTAAAGAACTAAATCAACTGTCGATAGACAACAACATTGATATGTCAGACAATGTGAAGCAGCTTGAGGAGAAAATAAAGAAGCTAAAAAAAGACACCTATACAAACCTCACTCGCTGGCAAAGAGTTCAGCTTTCGCGTCATCCCGATCGCCCCTATACATTAGATTATGTGAAAGAGATTGCCGACACTTTTATTGAATTGCATGGCGATCGCTTGGTGAAAGACGATCCAGCAATGGTAGGTGGTTGGGCTGAAATTGGAAAACAAACCGTGATGATTATTGGCCAGCAAAAAGGCAGAAATACCAAACAAAGGCAGTATCGCAATTTTGGAATGGCCAACCCCGATGGCTATCGAAAAGCACTACGGTTGATGAAAATGGCCGAAAAATTCAACAAACCAGTAGTAACTTTGATTGATACTCCTGGTGCCTTTCCAGGTTTGGAAGCTGAAGAAAGAGGGCAAGGAGAAGCCATAGCAAGGAATCTGAAAGAAATGTTTATGCTTAAAGTGCCTATTATTTGCATTGTGATTGGTGAGGGAGCTTCGGGAGGTGCCTTGGGTATTGCCATTGGCGATCGGGTATTGATGCTTGAAAATACTTGGTACTCTGTTATTTCACCCGAATCGTGCTCTTCAATTTTGTGGCGAAGCTGGGATTTTAAAGAGCAAGCAGCCGAAGCTTTAAAGCTCACCGCTCAGGACATGCAAAAATTTGGCTTAGTTGATGGAATAATAAAAGAGCCTTTAGGCGGTGCCCATGTTGACCCTGTGGGCATGGCCGCAAGACTAAAAAAAGTAATTTTAGAAAATTTGGAAGAATTATCAGCGCTAGATATTGACGAAAGAATAGCCACAAGAATAGACAAATTCTGTAAAATGGGCGTTTTTCACGAATCCAAAACACAAAAAGCGTAGTTTTTAAACGCTATTTCAAAATCTTAGAATACCCTTTATGCTTCAATTTGTTTTCAATTGGTACAAAAGCTACGCTATATCATATTTTTGAAGGATATTCTTATCCTAGCTTTAACTACTATTGGCGGGCCGCACTCTCATTTTCCATTGATATTAGCTAAGCTAGTTCGCTACAGAAAGTACCTCACCGAAGAGGAATTGCTAGAGTTAAATGCGCTTTGCCAGGTGCTGCCAGGCCCTGCATCTACGCAGACCATCATTGCTATTGGCTATAAACTAGGCGGTGCAGGCCTAGCTTACCTTACTTTGCTAGTGTGGGTGCTGCCCTCCATGATAATTATGACATTGGCCGCCATAGGCATGAGCTATTTTGCTGATAAAAATTTGGCCATACCGTTCACAAAATTCCTTGAACCCATGGCAGTAGGTTTTGTGGCTTATGCAGCCTGGATTATTTGCTCAAAAGTGGTGCAAACCAAGCTTGGCATTGTTCTTCTAATTATCTCTTCCGTCATAGGGTATTTCTTCCGCTCACCTTACCTTACGCCTATTATGATTTTGGGGGGCGGGTTACTCACCACGCACAAATACAAATATTTGCCAGACGACAAGGTAAATATTTCAAAAGTGAAATGGGGAAATTTTATATTATTCGTGGGTGTATTCGTGGCTACTTTTACTATTGGTATTATTACCAAATCTATCCCAATCAAGCTATTTGAGAGCTTCTACAGAAATGGGGCATTGATATTTGGAGGCGGTCAAGTGTTGATTCCCCTCATTCACACCGAGTATGTTACCTTAAAGCACTATTTAACCTCAGAAGAATTCTTGACAGGGTACGCATTGGTATCGGCCATTCCAGGCCCTGTTTTTGCAATAAGCTCTTATATTGGAGCATTATCAATGCGGGAATATGGCCTTGGAGGAGAGATTTTGGGGAGTGTTCTCTCTACTGCAGGTATATTTTTGCCAGGTACTTTTTTAATTTTTTTTGTGTACACGATGTGGAACGAACTTAAGAAAAATCGCTTCTTAAAGGCTGCCTTAGAAGGCATAAATGCCGTAAGTTCAGGTTTGGTAGTGGGAGTAGCCATATTTTTATTCGACAATATGGCATTTAACAATGTTAACTTATTGTTAACAGTCGGAACATTCGTAGCTTTGTTGTCAGAAAAAATACCTTCCATCGCCATCATCGCTATTGGCATGTGCCTAGGATATCTATTTTAACATCTCATTTTCCTTAATTTGGAAATTGAGCAACAATTCATCGTAGAAATGAGATAGGTAATGAAATATTTTTCTTTGCAACTGATCAATTGGAAGACAGCCATCAGCGACTTCCGTTACATTTCATTTTTCCTAATAGCTTCCGCCTATTGCCTCTGCGGGCTTTATATCACACCGTTGTATTTTGGTTACATTCAGGAACGTGAAGCTATTGCTTTGTACGATCCTATCCTAAATGCGCTCCCCGCTATTGATGTATCGTTTTTTATATTCAACATCATGAATATTTGTGCCTTATTCACAATTTTATGGCTTTTGACTCATCCTAGGCACCTAGCAATCGCAGTTATGACTTGGGCAATTGTATTTACATTACGATATATTGCTATGTTCGTTTTCACTTTCGATACTCCAATTGGGTATATTCAGCTTCGTGATCCGCTGTTGGACGCTATGATTTACGATGACAAAGTAATAAGTAAAGATTTGTTCTTCTCAGGGCACACTTCTTATATGTTTCTCATGTTTTTGGTTGTGCAAAATCCTATTTTAAAAAGAGTCAACGTAATGGGAATGCTTCTGGTAGGGTTTCTATTATTGCTCCAGCACAATCATTATGTGGTAGATGTGGTGGCAGCCCCATTTTTTACTTGGATTGCATTTCAGTCATCAAAATGGCTTTACAAAAAGCAAGTATTGTAGTTAAAAGCTTGCTTTAGCCCGACCTCAATTAAAAACCACCTCCGTGCTGTAAATAAATTTTCTATTTACTTTTTTAAAGGTCGTAAAATTGCTAAATTCGCACCCTCAATTTTAAAAATAGCACAAAACAACTTTACAGTTAGATATATTTACTCATTATGCCTTCTACGGTAAAGTTATTTTCAGGCACAGAATCGCATTATTTAGCGGAGCAAATTTCAAAAGCTTATGGCGACAAATTAGGTCTTATGACTCGCCAGAAATTTAGTGACGGGGAGTTATTTATCAGCTACGATGAATCGGTTAGGGGCATGGAATTGTTTTTAATACAATCCACATTTCCATCTGCCGACAATTTGCTGGAATTATTAATAATGGTGGATGCGGCCAAAAGGGCTTCTGCCAGCTACGTAACTGCTGTAGTACCCTATTTTGGCTACGCAAGGCAAGACAGAAAAGATAGACCAAGAGTAGCTATCACAGCCAAACTTGTAGCTAATTTGTTCAAAGCAGCCGGGGTAGATAGATTAATGACTATGGACTTGCACGCAGGCCAAATTCAGGGGTTTTTCGATATTCCTGTCGATCACATGGATGGGCTGGTTTTGTTTATTCCCTATGTAAAGTCATTGAAGCTTGAAAATTTGGTGATAGCATCGCCCGATGTAGGCGGATTGTCGAGAGCCAGAGGATATGCGAAAGCCCTGAACTGTGAGCTAGTGGTAATAGATAAACATAGAGCAAAGGCTAACGAAATAGCTTCTATGCAACTAATTGGTAATGTAGAAAGTGCAAATGTGGTTTTGATCGATGATTTGATAGACACAGGAGGCACAATTTCAAAGGCTTCAAACCTGATAATGGAAAGAGGTGCAAAATCGGTAAGGGCAATTATCACCCACCCGATTTTATCAGGACAAGCCTACGAGAATATTGAAGGCTCTGCCCTTACAGAATTGGTAGTTAGCGATTCGATTCCGCTCAAAAAAGATGTAGAGAAAATAAAAGTGATATCTGTAGCCAATTTATTTGCGCTGGCTATAAAAAAAGTGCATGAACACGGCTCAGTAAGCTCTTTATTCTTATAAAAATCAAAACATTTAACGGTTAACATTCAACATTTTAAATATTTATTCACAATTAAAATTCATCTCAAATGAAAACAATCGAGGTTATAGGGTTTAAAAGAGCAAATCTCACGAAAGCACAAATTCACGCCTTAAGAATGGAAGGTAATGTTCCTGCAGTGCTTTACGGATCTGGTATAAACGAAATGTTTCATACGCCACTTTATTTATTAAAAGATTTGGTTTACACGCCAGAGGCCAGGTTTGTGAAGCTCAATATCGAAGGCAAAGAATACCTTGCGATAAAACAAGATATGCAGTTTCACCCTGTAAATGATATGCTAATTCACATCGACTTTTTAGCATTGCAAGATGACAAGGAGGTAAGCATGGATATTCCCGTTAGGCTTACAGGTACTCCTGCTGGCGTATTGAAAGGTGGGAAATTGATACAAAGATTAACCCATTTGAAAATAAAAGCGTTGCCTAAAAACATGCCCGATAATATAACAATGGACATCACCGATCTTGAAGTGGGCAAATCTACAAGGGTAGGCGACATTAAGGCCGAAAATTTTGTTATTTTGAAATCTACTGCTATCCCAATAGCCAACGTAGAGGTAACTAGAGCAATGAAAGAGGTTTCTGGCGATGCCAAGAAATAAGTAACCTCCTTGAGTATATGTATATCCCATTTCGCACTCCGAAATGGGATTTTTTGTTTAAATTTACATCAATTTAATAACGATCAAAGTGTCTAAAAATATGCAAAGCCAACCTCAATTTTGTTCTTTTTGTGGAAAAGGACGGAATGAAGTAAACCTTCTACTATCGGGCTTGGATGCCAATATTTGTGACGAATGTATAGAAAGAGGCCATACAATATTACTGCAGGAAGTAAAGAAAACACCTGATAAAAAAGATCAAAAGAAAGAGCACCCAATCAAATTGATAAAGCCAATGGACATGAAAATCCATTTGGATCAATTTGTAATTGGCCAAGATGATGCGAAGAAAGCGTTGTGCGTGGCCGTTTACAATCATTATAAAAGGCTGCTGCAAAAACCCAAAGATTTGCTCCAAGACGATGTGGTGATTGAGAAATCGAACATGATCATGGCTGGCGAAACTGGCACTGGCAAAACGTATTTGGCCAAGACAATTGCAAAAATATTAGATGTACCTTTTTGTATAGCTGATGCAACTGTAGTCACCGAAGCGGGCTATGTGGGAGAAGATGTGGAAAGTATTCTTTCAAGACTATTGATGTCGGCAGAGGGCGATGCCAAGTGGGCTGAACGAGGTATTGTCTATATAGACGAAATAGATAAAATAGCCAGAAAAGGAGACAACCCCAGCATTACGCGCGATGTGAGTGGAGAAGGCGTGCAGCAAGGCCTGCTAAAACTACTAGAAGGCACCATAGCCAATGTGCCACCTGGGGGCGGAAGAAAACACCCTGATCAGAAATATGTGCAAATAAATACGGAAAATATTCTATTTATATGTGGCGGTGCATTTGAAGGGATCGACAAGATTATCGCATCACGTTTGAACACACAACCGTTAGGATTCAGATCGCACAAGGCTGGTGCTGAAATAGATAGAGAAAACTTGTTACAATACCTAACAAGCCAAGATATTAAAAGCTTTGGCTTGATTCCTGAATTGGTTGGCCGATTGCCGGTAGTGGCGAGTTTAAATCCACTGGATAAAACGGCATTGAGAGAAATATTGACTAAGCCTAAAAATGCATTGGTAAAACAATACCAAAAACTTTTTGAGATGGAAAATGTGAAGCTTCTATTTGAGGATGAAACCTTGGATTACATAGTAGATAATGCCTTTGAATACAAACTAGGAGCGAGAGGCTTACGCTCTATCTGTGAAGCGATTATGACCGATGCCATGTTCGAATTGCCCTCCATGAAAACAAGTGAAGAATTTACCCTCACACTTGATTATGCACGCGAACATTTTGAAAAATCGAAATATAAAGCTTTGAAAGTAGCCTAATCGATTTTTTAAGTTTTGTTTTCATACAATATTATTGATTAATTTGCACCAGGTATAGCGCTTGAAAAATATTCGATGCGAGGTATAAATAGTAGGTTTTTAGCACCCTAGTTCATTAGATGAGAGAATTTGATTATCCAAAATTTACACTGGGCGACCAGCTAACGGAAGAACAAGTAAATTTTTTTGAAGAACACGGTTTTGTACACTTCAAAAATTTTATTTCCAAAGATAAAGTAACGGAGATACATGCGGCCATGGAATTGATTCAGGCCAAATGGATAGCTGAAGAAGTGCAGATGGTAAATGGTGTTCCAATAAAATACGGAGCAGACATCGACAACAGAAAAATAGTACAGAGATTTGCCTTTTCTTCGCTTTACAATGCAACCCTTCATGAGGTATTGAAAGACGAACGATTTAAAGCCCTATTTCCACTATTAGGTCCCAAAGCTAAAAATTGCAGGGTAGGCGAATATGAAAAAGACGGTTTGGTTATCAATCATTATATCAATACCGAACATAGCAAATTCAGCCAGATGGGTTGGCACACAGACAGCCTTCGCGATGTATTTTACGGCAAAAAAATAATGCCCATGTTGAATGTGGGTGTGCACTTGGATAATTCAAGCACCAATAATGGAGGTCTGAGATTGATACCCGGAACGCACAAGCAGTCGCTAAGGCAGTTGCTATTTCGCAAAAAATACTTTTTAGATTACGAAGCTGATAATGAAGAAATAGGCTTGAATGTAGAAATGGGCGACTTAACTGTACACGATGGTCGATTATGGCACCGCGTAGCACTGTCGCCACTTAGTGGTGAAATTAGCAGGCGAAGGGTTATGTATGTACCGTTCATTACTGGCAAGTTTAAGCCTAGAAGCGAAAAAAGCAAGCCAAGGCTGTATCAGCGATTTATGCACCTTTTGAAATAGAAGAAAGGTAAACGGCAACAGATTTAACTCAAAAACAAGGATGGCATTTGCACTCGTAACTGGCGGAAGTAAAGGAATAGGTAAGGAAATAGCAATGCAATTGGCTGACGCCAAGTACGATTTATTGTTGATAGCTAGAAATGAAAATGAGTTGAAGGGCACAGCTGCTGAAATAATAGCCAAATACGGAATAAAAGTAGACGTCTTGGCCATCGATTTGTCGGAATTGAATGCAGCCAGATCGGTTTATAGCTGGGTGGATGACAAACAATATGCCGTTGAAGTATTGGTAAACAATGCCGGTTATGGGCTCTGGGGGTATTTTGAAAAGCTTTCTCTGGAAGAACAACAAAAAATGCTGAGAGTAAATATGAACGCGTTGGTTGAGCTGTGCTACTTGTTTTTGCCAGTGCTGAAAAGAAATAAGAAATCATATATTCTGAATGTGGCAAGCACTGCTGCATACCAAGCGGTGGCCACTTTGAGTCTTTATGCTGCAAGCAAAAGTTTTGTATTGCTTTTTTCCCGAGGCTTGAGGCAAGAGGTAGAGTCATCGGGAGTATCGGTGAGTTGTGTGAGCCCTGGTGCTACCTCTACTAATTTTACCAAACGCGCTGGCATGAGTGGTTCGCTAGAGGTATTTGCCGAGAAGATGAGCATGAAATCAAGCACTGTCGCGAAGCTTGCTGTAGATGGCATGTTTAATCGAAAGGCTGAAATAATCACTGGATTTAGCAATTGGATTACAGCCAAAGTCACTGATTTTTTACCTAAAATGTTGATAGAGAAAATCGCAGCTGGCCTTTACACCAAGCACATGTAGCTAACTAAAAAGTACTGCAAACCAGCTAGTTTAAACAGACACTCGGCTGTCAAAAATATTGTAGCAACAATGATTTGCCCTATTTTCTCTTCATTACTAATTTTTTACTTTAATTTTGCCCCAGAATCATTTTTCAACTGAGAATGAAAATTGCAGTTTTTGGCCGTCAATTTAAAGATGATGCCGCTCCCTTCATCAAAGAATTATTCGAAGCATTACATAACAAAGACGTAGATGTTGTGATTTTTGAAAACTTTGAAACGTATCTAAATAAGAGAAAAATAAGATCCTACGCTAAATCTCATTTTTCAACTGAGCATGCTCTTGAAGCAGTAGATTTTGTATTTAGCGTGGGTGGCGATGGCACTTTTCTTGAATCTATTACGCATGTAAAAGACAAGGAAATACCTATTCTCGGCATAAATGCGGGTAGATTAGGCTTTCTAGCCATTACCCCAAAAGAAAAAATAAAAGAAGACATCAACTCATTATTGGCGGGTGCCTATAAAGTAGAAGAACGTTCACTTGTACATTTGGATGTAGAAGAAGATGTGTTTGAGGGCATGAATTTCGGATTGAATGAATTTTGCATCCTGAAAAAAGACACATCCTCCATGATATTGGTTCATACTTATCTAGACGATGTTTTCCTCAATTCCTACTGGTCTGACGGCTTAATTGTGGCCACACCCACAGGTTCTACGGCTTATGCTCTCAGTTGCGGTGGGCCCTTGTTGATGCCCACGGCCAATAATTTTGTGATTACGCCCATTAGTCCACACAATTTAAACGTGCGGCCCATCGTTGTACCCGACAACTGCAAACTGAAATTCAAGATTGAAGGCCGAAGCAAAAACTTCCTCATTAGCTTAGATAGTAGGTCGAAAACAGTAAGTGCAAATGTGGAATTGGCTGTTAGAAAAGAAGATTTTAAAGTAAAATTAGTGAAAATGGAATATCACAATTTCTTAAATACGCTGAGAACAAAATTAAATTGGGGTCTGGATAACAGAACGAATTCATAAATAGTAACTTTTAAGTAATCAGTAATCAGTAATCAACAACCAACGATCAATTAATTGAAGTCAATTTACTTAAGCCTTATTTTTCTGTTAGCAATCGCAACCGAAGCATTGGCACAATTCTCTGAATTTGGAGGAGGTGTTGGTGCTACCAATGTGAGGACTGATATTGGCGGAGTAAACATGGCCAATACACGCTATGGAGTTAATGCTTTTTACAGAATGAATTTTAATCATATATGGGTTGCCAGAACGGAGTTAAAGTATGTAAACATGGCATCGGCCGATAAAAACTACAATGATTTGCTGTCTGAAAACCGGAAATACAGTTTTTACAACAATGCCATCGAAGCCTCTTTCAGCATGGAATTCAACTTTCTAAACTTTCGATACCCGAAAGACGAACACAAATGGTGCCCCTTCATCACAGCAGGGCTGGCCAATTACGTTTTGCTTGGCAACAGTGAGGGTTCTATCTCGGCATTTAACTTGGCTATTCCGTTCGGATTTGGAGTAAAATACAAACTGGACGATCATTGGAATTTAGGATTTGTTTACACAGCCAGCAAAACATTTAACGACAAGATAGACGGAATCACAAGCAATGCGCCCAGCAACTACACTGCCAAAGTACGTGGAAACGACAGCTCCACCAACGACTGGTATCACTTCGCAGGATTGACCATTTCTTACACGCTGTATAAACTTAAATGCCCTAAGCACTTAGAAGACGAAAAAGTACCTACCTACTGGCAGGGGCAATTCAGGTAAATTTTGAAAATCATGGTTTTAATTTCATCTTTGCACTCTTAATTTCCGCACGTATTTCCTTTTGAGGTTTTCAGACCCGAGAATTGCCCAATGAGTTTTAAAGACCAAATTGATTTAAAAACCCTTCCAGCACATATTGCCATTATCATGGACGGGAACGGCCGATGGGCGAAAAAAAAGGGTGCATTGCGTATTTTTGGGCATCATAATGCCATACAGGCGGTGCGAGATGCCTCGGAAGCAGCGTCTGAATTAGGCATACAATACCTTACCTTATATGCTTTTTCTACTGAAAATTGGCACCGGCCCAAAGAAGAGGTTAACGCCTTGATGGAACTGTTAGTAAATACCATTGCAGGCGAGATTCCTACTTTGATGAAAAACAACATCAAATTGCATGTGGTGGGAAAAATTGTCGACCTGCCTATTTCTTGCCAAAATTCACTTGCTAAAGCCCAAGAGGAAACAAAAAATAACTCCAGATTGGTGCTTACCTTGGCCTTAAGTTATAGCGGCAGGTGGGAAATTGTGGATGCAGTGAAAAAAATAGCGGCAGAAGTGGCAACAGGCAAAATAAAAATCGACCAAATCACGGAAGAAATTTTTTCCACCTATCTTATCTCTTATCCAATTCCCGACCCTGAATTAATGATACGAACGAGTGGGGAATTAAGAATAAGCAACTTTCTTATTTGGCAATTGGCCTACACTGAGCTGTATGTTACCGATACCTTGTGGCCAGATTTCAGAAGAGAACATTTTTACGAAGCAATTTTCAACTATCAAAAACGCGAACGCAGATTCGGAAAAACGAGCGAGCAGGTGCTAACAGAACAAGCGAATTAATGACCAAAAGAATAGCGTTTTATTTCATTATCCTACTCAATTTATCGCTTGTAGCCACCGCACAAGTAGATGAATCCATTATCAATTATTCAAAGCCAAACAAGTATAAGATTGGTGGCATATCGGTAAGTGGCACACAATATCTCGATCCCAATGCCATTATTGCAATTACTGGCCTAAAGGTGGGCGATGAAGTACAAGTGCCTGGCGACCAGATAACTTCAGCCATTAAAAAACTGTGGGAGCAAGGCATATTAGGTGACATTCAATTTAGGGTTTTAAAAATTGAAGGTGATAAGATTTTTTTCGATGTATATCTGAAAGAACGAGCTAGGCTTTCAAAGTTTGTTTTTTTTGGTATCAAAAAGACAGAACAAGATGAATTGCGGGAAAAAATAAAGCTTAACAAAGGTAAAATAGTAACCGATGTGATGATAAAAGCTGCCCAAACCAAGGTGAGAACCTATTTCGGAGACAAAGGCTTCAGGAACGTGCGCGTGAGTGTTCAGCAGGCTCGTGACTCTTCTAACTCTTCAACTAACAGTGTTACACTTAGAATTATCATTAACAAAGGCCGAAAAATAAAGGTTGATAAAGTAGATATTATTGGGAACACGGAAGCCAATCCCGAATATGTAAATCGTAAAAAGGACTTTCCCAATATTTTTTCTTCAGCTTACTACAATGTAAAATATCTCTTTATGCCACGAAAAGGGGAAACAAGCGATAAAAAACTAATGTATAAACTCAAGAAAACCAGAAATATAGACTTGGGTATTTTTCATATTAGAAGCAAGTTTGTAAAATCTAAATATGAAGAAGACAAAAAGAAGTTGCTTGAATTTTACAGCACAAAAGGCTACCGTGATTTTCAGATTACAAGTGATACCGTGTATAGCTCGCTGCAGAACAAGAAATTTGTAAACCTCAAGATCAATATTTCTGAGGGCGAGAAGTACTATTTTAGAAACATCAATTGGGCTGGCAACTACAAATACGAAAGCAAATACCTTAATCAAGTGTTGGGTGTGAAGACGGGCGACATTTACAACATTGCTATACTGGAAAAACGCTTGAATTACAATCCTACAGGAGCAGATGTGAGTTCGCTTTACATGGATGATGGCTACCTATTTTTCAACGTTGAGCCTGTGGAAGTAAACATTGAAAAGGATTCGATAGATGTGGAAATGCGGATGTACGAAGGCCCGCAAGCCACCATCAACAAGATCAATATCAGTGGCAATACAAAAACCAATGAGCACGTGATTTTGAGGGAGATTCGCACTAAGCCTGGCGAAAAATTCAGCCGTGCCGACCTGATAAGAACCCAAAGAGAAATATCTACCCTTGGATATTTCGATCCTGAGCAAATAGGGATAAACCCAAAACCAAATGCTGCCAACGGAACTGTTGATGTGGACTATACGGTTGTTGAAAAACCGAGTGATCAAATTGAATTATCGGGCGGCTGGGGTGGCTTCTATGGCTTTATAGGCACTGCAGGTATTAGTTTTAATAACTTTGCTGCCCGAAATATCACCAATTTTAAAAAATGGGCTCCATTGCCTGCTGGTGATGGGCAGAAGCTTTCTTTAAGAATTCAAGCCAATGGGCCTTCTTATCAGTCATTTTCGGCTTCTTTTGCTGAGCCTTGGTTAGGAGGTCGCAAACCGATGTCGCTCACTTTTTCTACTTCATATTCTTTGAGCAGGCTGGGTTTTGGCTTTGGCGTAGGCGGTGGTTTTGGGGCAAATAGTGCGACTACTAGGCAGCTTCAGACAGCAAATAGAGGTTTATTAACCATCTTCAATACGTCCCTGAGCCTCGGCAGAAGAATAAAATGGCCTGACGATTACTTTACCCTTTCGCACACGCTTTCGTACTCGTATTACACAATGGAGAATTATACCTTTTTTCCACTGTACCCCAACGGAGTTTCAAACAGTATTGTTTTTACCAACACTTTGGCTAGAAATAGTGTAGATAACCCTACGTATCCTCGCAAAGGTTCGTCTTTGAGCTTAGCAGCATCATTCACGCCTCCCTACTCCCTTATTTCTTCTTTAGAATACAGTGATTTGAACCGCAGAAGGGCAAACCAATTTAAGTTTGTAGAGTATTACAAATTAATGTTCGATGCCGCGTTTTACATGCCAGTAGTAGGCAAACTTGTTTTCGCTTCTAGGGCGCACTTTGGGTTTATTGGCAGGTACAACAGTTCAGTAGATTATTCACCCTTCGAACGCTTTTTATTAGGCGGAAACGGCCTGTCAGGTTTCAACTTCATACTGGGCTCCGATGTGATTGGCCTACGTGGTTATCAAAACAACTCCATAGGGCCATCTCCATTTACCAACAATCCAGAAATGAAATCAAGTGGAGGTGTGGTGTATAACAAATTTGTATTCGAACTGCGTTACCCAATTTCATTGAGCCAAATGGCAACGGTGTATGTATTGGCATTTGCAGAAGGGGGAAATAATTTTGGTAGTTACGATCAGTACAACCCTTTTCAACTAAAGAGAGCCGTTGGAGCGGGTGCTAGAATTTTCATGCCTGCCTTTGGAATGATAGGGGTAGATTACGGGTACGCACTAGACAGGGAGAGTGGGGAGGTGTTGCAACCATTCAACTTCACTATCGGACAGCAGATACGCTAATTAATTTGTTGCAGTTTTTTAACATGTAGATAGAAAACTTCACAATGCTGTAACTTATCGATACATAAATTGCGGTTGTTAAGCAAGCATTACTAGCATAAATAGCCCTATCCGCATTAACCGTTCTGCTACGCTTCACCAAACCAATTAGGAACGGGATAATCGGAACTGCCTCACTACAAAGCAATGGTGCATAAATTGGTAAATAAGCCAGTAGTTTAGCACAGATATCAAATCTTAAAAAGTTGACACCACTCCATTTTCGTAAATCTTGAGCGTCTATAGGTTTCTATTATTGCTTTTGTAGCTTTTCTAATAAAAAAGTTGCTCTAGTTTTTAATTAGAAAAAATAGCTGTAAACTGTGATTGAATTGACCGGACTTTGGTAGTGGTCAGTCGCCAACCCTAAAACAATATTTTTATGCTCCGATCGGTCATTGCTGGTTTCAGTTTGGGACTCAGTTTACATTGTTGGTCACAGTCTGATGTAGCTGGAAGTGCCGACCATCCACTATTTCCAAAAAGAATTTCCGGATTTTACATTGCAGCATATAGACAGAGGGATTTTGAACAAGCCTCATTTTCACTTCCGACCAACCCCGACTATTTTAAACAAAATGTGGTGAAAGGCAGGACTACCACTATTCAATACGCTTTGAGTTTGGGATTGAAAAAACCAAGCAAACTGCTCGTAAAAAAGTATTACATGAATGCAGCAAAACTGCTGGGAGCCACTATTATTTTCGATGGAGAAGGCAAAGAAAAAAGGAGTGAAGAAGATGGAGGATTGTACATAACCGACCAAGCAACTTTAATTTTCCCTAAAGAAGGCAGGGAAATATGGGCCAGCATCGCCTTTATCACTGACCACCCTGAGTCGGAAATGGCTTACAGTATCACCATTGTCGATCCGCAAGAAGACGGAAAAATTGCTAATTCTTCAAACTCCCTATATGATGAGTTGAGTGCCAAGGGCCGAATAGAATTGTATTTCAATTTTGACAAGGCAAAAGCCTTTCTAAAACCAGAAGGTGAGGCTTTCGTGGCAGAGATAGCAAAGATGTTGGCAGAGCATCCTGAAATAAAACTGAGTATTGAAGGCCATACCGACAATCGGGGCGATGCAAAGGTAAACCAACTATTATCTGAAAAAAGGGCTGAGGCGGTATTGTATGCCTTAGTAAAAGATGGTATTGAGGGTGTTCGGTTAAGTGCAAAAGGGATGGGGGCATTAGACCCTCTGGAAAGTAATGCTACCGAAGAAGGTAGAGCTTTGAACAGACGGGTTGAGTTGGTGAAGAAATAAATGTCTCAATTAGGAATAGTGCGGAGTTCTCTTAGCCATGATATGGATCTAATACTGGTTGTTCTCACTGTATTACCGTACCAAAGCCTTTAAAATCCTACAGGTTTTAGTTTTAGGCCGGCAGTCTCTTCTATCCCAAACATTAAATTCATGTTTTGCACAGCTTGCCCGCTTGCTCCTTTGGTTAGGTTGTCTATTATGCTTATAATCAAAAGATTATCGCCATGCTTTTCTAAGTGTAAGATGCACTTGTTGGTATTTACCACCTGTTTCAAATCAATATTTTTAGCTGAAACATGTGTAAATGGATGTGCCTCATAATAGCTTTTGTAGCACTCTACTGCCTGCTCCAAACTCAGGTCGCATTTGGTATACACCGAAGCCAAGATCCCTCTGGTAAACGCCCCACGGAGCGGAACAAAGTTTATAGTTTGGTCAAATCCCGCTTCTAATTGTACAATACTGTGGTTTATTTCCTTCAAATGCTGGTGTTCGAATGCTTTGTAAACCGATAAATTATTGTTGCGCCAAGTAAAATGCGAAGTTGCGGCCAATGACTGACCAGCTCCTGTAGAGCCTGTGGTGGCTGAAATGTGGATATCGTGTTTTAGCAATTGTTGGGAAGCCAAAGGCAAAAGACCAAGCTGAATGGCGGTAGCAAAGCAACCCGGATTGGCAGTTCTATGGGATTTTTTTATAGCTTCCCGCTTGAGCTCGGGCAATCCATAGGTGAAACCGTGAGTTTCAGGTCTGAAATCTTGGCTTAAATCGATAATTTTCAGTGCCGGGTTTGCCAAAAAAGTCGGGTTTTCATCAAAAAATTTCTTGGAATCGCCATGGCCAACGCACATGAATACGGCATCGACTTTGGCGGAATGCTCATTTGAAAACAGCAGATTGGTATCGCCTAGCAAATCGGTATGGACATCTGAAACCAGGTTTCCTGCATTGCTCTTGCTATTTACGTAGGCTAATTCAACTCCAGGATGATGAATCAATATTCGCAACAATTCGCCACCTGTGTAGCCAGCACCACCAACGATCCCCACTTTTATTTTATCATTCATATTCACAATATCGTTAACAATCGACTGCAAAACTAAGTAATTTGCAAAAGCATATCTGATTCATCGCCTAATGATTATCAACAAAAAAGAAAATGTATTGATTTTGGGTGCAGGTCCGGTGGGGAGTTTGCTGGCCATTCTATTCAAGAAAAAGGGTTTTGAAGTTTCCATATATGAGAAGCGCAATGACGTACGGAAAGCCGCAGGTTACAAGGGCAGATCGATCAATATCGCCTTGAGCCAGCGTGGCTGGACGGCACTAGAAAAAGTAGGGCTGAAGGAAGAAATAATGCAAGTATCGCTACCTATGTATGGCAGAATGATTCATAAAGAAGACGGCTTGACAGATTTTCAGCCCTATAGTTCGGTTGGCGATGCGATATACTCAGTGGCAAGAAGCGATGTAAATAAGCTGCTGATTGATGCGGCAGAGAAGCATGGGGTACAATTTCATTTTGACCAAAATTGCAAACGTATCGACCTGAAAACCAATAGTTTGTATTTCAGAAACTCCATTAATGAATTGACCACAATTAACAATCCGGAGGTTTGCATAGCAGCCGATGGTGCCTATTCGGTACTTCGAACCGAACTGGTAAAGCACGAAGCTGTAAACTACTCGCAAGCATATCTAGAACACGGCTATAAAGAAATACACTTGCCAGCCACCGCCAAAGGTGCATGGCAACTGAAAAAAGATGCCCTGCATATTTGGCCTAGAAAAAGCTTTATGCTCATAGCCTTGCCCAACATGGATGGGAGCTTCACTTGCACATTATTTCTACAAAAAAAAGGCCAGGTAGCCTTCGAAAAGCTACGCTCGACAGCAGATATTCAATCTTTTTTTGAGCTATATTTTGCAGACATCGTGGGTTTGATTCCTGATTTGGCTACGCAATTTATGGAAAACCCCACAGGAAGCCTCGTTACCATAAAGTGCGAACCTTGGTCGCGAACAGTGGGCAAGAGCCACTATACGCTCGTTGGCGATGCGGCACATGCCATCACTCCATTTTATGGACAGGGAATGAATAGTGGCTTTGAAGACGCCACTAAACTTTCCGACCTTATAGCTGATCAGCATCGTGATTGGGAAAATATATTTACACAATTTGAGCAAAGCAGAATAGGCAATACAAATGCGATTGCGGATATGGCTTATCAAAATTTCATAGAAATGCGGGATGGCGTAACTGATGCTAATTATTTGGCTAAGAAGAAAGTAGAGGAAGAAATCAAGCGTAAAAACCCCCATTGGAAGAATAAATATGAGCTCGTGAGCTTTTCAGATAAAGCCTATAGCGAAATACAGCATTATTACAACAAGTACGATGCAGTTTTCAACGCCTTTTTGGCTGGCGAAATTGATTTTGATTCGCTCTGTGAAGTCATATCTTGATGCTGCAATGCGATGTATGTATGTATGTATGTTCGTCAGGCATTCCCATGTGGCACTTTATTTTTTGTAGGCGATAGTTGCCTTTTCCAAGCGTTGCATTGCCAATTTTAGGTGGTAAAGAAGCATTCCCTAGTGGCTCTTTGCAACTCCCCCGCCTCTTAATTGGGAGCATTTTTCCAAAAGGTTCTGCTGAAATACCTGCTGAAATTCCAGTGCTTGTTCCTCAATGCCATTGGATGATAGGCGAAGAAATCTTTGGCAGAAATGGCGCGGTGAAAATATTCGTCATCGGTTAAAATGAGGGTTTCTACTTTGCTTGAATCTTCAGCATATTGTGCCAGATCGGCAAACGGCAGCTCAAAAATCTTGGTACGTGGCAAAGCCTCCACCAGCCTGTTTTTCAAAAACCAATCTGTCTGAAACGCCATAGGAGCGGTATTTTCTGGTTGAAATGTTCCTGAAGCTACCATTTGGGCATATTTTAAATAGCTTTTAAGTAATTTCGGCCCTTCATTGAGGGTGTTTTCTACCTGCAATTGTTCGGGCACGATGCTGGTAACGATATATATCTCCTCTTTGGCCCGGGTGATGGCTACATTCAATCGGTTTTCGCCATGCAGTTGGTTGAGGCTTCCAAACTGCATCTGCATTTTACCAGATATGTCGGGGGCATAGGCGGTTGAAAACAAAATAATATCTCTCTCATCGCCCTGCACGTTTTCGATATTCTTGATAAAAAGCCAGTGGGGGAAGCTGAAATGGTGTTCTATACTATATTTTTCAAACAAAACTTCTATTAAATCTTGTTGCTTGGCATTAAAAGTGATGATTCCGATTTGCTTCTCGGGGTTCGATTGTAGCAATGCCAAGGCGAGTTCCAGCACTTTATGTGCCTCCACGGCATTGCAATTATCGGCCCAGATGCCATCTGTTTTTATATAGTGTATGGGTGGCTTTCCTTGGTGCATAAGCTCGTACTCGGGTAAAAGCTGCAACCTATTTTCATAAAAATGTGCATTCGAAAAGGCAATCAGTTGTGGCAATAAACTTCGATAATGGCCTGTGAGTGTAGTTTGTAAGGCATATTTTTCAGAAATACGTAGCAGCGAATCTATTTCGCTATCGGTGTCGGCTTCATCGGTAGCTTCGTAGCGTGGTAGGTACAAATCGCTGGGTTGCAATTGCTTGCTATCTCCGGCTATTACAATTTGCTTGCCGCGATACATGGCTGGAAAGCCTTTTTCTGCAAAACATTGCGAGGCCTCATCAAAAATAATAAGATCGAATACAGGCTCAAATGGGAAAATGGACGATACTGTTTCGGGTGAAACCAGCCAAATAGGTGCCAAATCAAATATTTCAACACTGAAATGCTCAATCAGTTTTCTCAGTGTCCAAATCTTCTTTTTCTTGGTGATTTGATGTTGCAATTCTCTATATGTGAGTCTATTGTTGAGCCGATTGAAAACATTCTTTTCGTAGGTTTGCTCCTTCAGTTTAAGTTGAATGATATCGGTGGCTAAGTTTTGTTTTTTGAGTACCAAGTTTTGCAAATTCTGTTCCAACTGAGCCAATTTGAAGGTTTCAGTCGATCTAAGAATTGGGTATTTTTGCTCAATCAAGTTGAGCCAAGCTAAAAAAAGGCTGTTACTTACAAATGCTAAGAATTGAGATTTGGGTGTTGCGTTTGGCTCAAGCTGCAAATCATTAAACCGATGTAAGCAAGTAAAAAAGAGCTCCGATTCGATAATGGAAAGCTCCGAAATTATTTTATCATACTCCACCAATGCATCGAAATGAGTCGAAACCGATTGTAGCAAGTCTTCCGGCAGATGTGCATATTCGAAACTCAGCTTTAGTTGATGTGCCGTGAAATACCGAATCCATAAAGAATGGAAGGCATTTAATTGCCTCGAATGCAGTACTAAATCTTCAAAAAGCAGAAGCCATTGGTCAGATTCATAGTTCATCAAAGTACGCAGAACTTGGTGTTTAGACACCGATTCTGCATTTTTCAGGGCAAGTGCAATGATTTCTACTACCTCAAAATTGTCTTTTAGGCCGATTCCTAACTTGACATTTAGCTTCACATTACCTTGCAATTCTTGTAGGGTTTTTGAAAATTTAATGCCAAGTGTGCTATTTATTTTAAGTGTAGACAAATCTTGCTTTGAAAGCAGCAAACCATTGGCCGCCAGTTGATTGGCAACTATTTCTTTGTCTTTGCTAAATAGTTTCCAAGCCCATTTGGTGAATACATTTTGATGTTGCCGAATCGCATTATCTGTTTTTTGCAGCATCAGGTTGGCCTCTTCAAAAGTGGCAAACAACACCAAAGGTTCATTTTGCAGGGTTCTCAAATCATCAATTAAAGCAAAAGCACTTTTGAAACTAATTTTAGATTTGGCAGCAGTGCTATGGCGCAAAACCGCAAGTCCGGTTTCGTTGCCCAATGTTTTCAACCAATTATTCCATTGTACTTCGAGGGAATAAAATTGCAGAATGTGCTCGTAACTGAATTGCACTTGGCTTGTAAACAGCTGAATTTCAATGATGTGTGATTTTATCTGGTTGAAATCTGCATTGGTGAAATTCTTAAAACTGTTTCTTTGCTTCCACTCAAAGTTAGCTCTTTCAAAAATATGGGCGTAGTCGAAAAGCATGGCACAGCGATGGCTTACCGCATCGAAATACCCATAATTGAATTTTGAAGAAAGTACTTTTAAATCAACATGAGGCTTGTTTGGCGATGATTTCAGGTATAGCTCCTTGGCAGAGATGCCCAAGAACTGGGTGTCGAACAATGCTGATCTAAAATCCTGCAATTCATTGGCTGTCTCGCTAATATTTCGGCAAGTATGCAGAAAATCTCTTTCGATTACAATAGCGTTGAGTGTGGCATTTTGTGATTTGTAGGCATCTACACTTTCAATTTGCTGGTGCAGTTGGTTGTAAAGCTTTTTTCTATCTGCTTTGAAATCGTGCACCAAAGCCACAAAATCGCCAAACCCCAAGCTAGAAAGCCGCTGATGCACCACATCTAATGCCGCTCGTTTTTGGCATACTACCAATACTTTTTTGCCATTGGCTGCAAAATCGGTTGCCAAATTGCTAATCAACTGCGATTTGCCAGTGCCGGGTGGCCCTTGCACCACCATCGATATGCCAGATTTTATGGCTACAATGGCCTGTTCCTGCGAAGCATCAATGGGGAATGCGGTCAGAATATTTTCTTCTTTTACCTTTTTTGCAACTATATTTTTTTCAACATAGAAATCTTCAACTGTTTCTTCGCCCACAGTTTCCAGCCACGTGGTGTAGTCGGGCGCCAAGTATGAACCAGATTGCGGAAAAATGCCCAAAACGCAATGGGGCTCGAGCTTCAGTATGCCATTTTCGAACTGAGATTCATATTCTGATTTTGAAAATTTCTGAAATAGCTTTAGAGCATTGTCAAATATTTCACTGTTGAAATTGATAGCCAATCCGCTGGCTTTCAACATTTCATAAAGTCGATTTTTAAAGGCAAGGCTGTCAGAAAATTCATCTTCAAAGGTAAAGTCGAGCAGTTCTTCACTCAAAACCACATGATTGAAATGCGAATAGGCCAATAAAAAGCTTCGATTGATAAATGGCAACTCGCCTGCTATGGGAGCGATCACCCATTCATTGCCATCTTTTTTAGCATTTATCAATTGAAGCTCAACAGGGAAAAACAGGAGCGGACATCTCACTATAGATCCCTCATTCAATTTACCAGTAACGAAAGGGTAGCCTATGTACAAATCTTTTGCTCCTCGCTCCTGCTCTATCAGTTTGCATTTGTGGAAAATTTTAGAAAGTTTATTGCTACACTTATTTATTTCCACATCGCGGCTATCGATATACTTGCAGAGATGAATTTGCTTTTTGGCTTTGATAATTTCATCCAGTATCTGTACCGAACTACGGTTGCGATCTACATGTTCGAGTGTGCGTAAGTCAAGGTCGGCATCTTCATACAACCTCAGCACCACCAGCGACCGATTGCTGGCTGTGAGGTTGGTAAGTTTGCGAAGATAACTTTTAAGTAGGTTTTTTAATAGCATTCTTAGACGAAGGAAGCTGGATTTCCAAATACTAAGGTAGTAAAAAATAGTGTCGTTAAGCTAGTATTAATCATTGCGATGGCTCGTACCATTGCAGGGATTTGTTAGCTAAATAAATTTTCAATATCGCTCCTGCCCAATTTTTTAAAAAAGCCGCTTTCTACGCTTATCAGTTCATTTACCAAGTCTTTCTTTTGTTCCTGAAGTTTCAGTATTTTTTCTTCCACGGTGTCTTTACATATCATTTTGTAGGCAAATACTTTTTTCTTTTGCCCTATGCGGTGGGTTCGGTCGATGGCCTGTTGTTCCACAGCAGGATTCCACCAAGGATCGACCAGATATACATAATCGGCCTCGGTTAGGTTTATTCCCACTCCTCCTGCTTTCAGACTTATTAGAAAAACTTTGGTGTGGCTGCTTTCCTGAAAGTTTTTTACCCGCTCTTTTCTATCTGTAGTTTGCCCATCGAGGTATTCATAGCTGATGTGCATTTTTTCCAATTCACCCTTTATCAAATCGAGCATTTTGAGAAACTGGCTAAAAACCAGTATTTTATGATCGCCCGCATTTTCGGCTATTTCGCGGGTGATCTCATCAAGTTTTACAGATGCCTTCCCATAGTCGGCTTCTTCGGCCAGTAAAGCAGGGCTGTCGCATATTTGTCGAAGCTTTAGTAGGCCTTCCAATATTAAAAATCCTGATTTGCCTATGCCTTCCTTATCTACTTTTTCCATTATTGCCTGCCTATATTTGTTTTTATAGGTTTCGTACACTTTCCGCTGGGCGGTATCCATTTCGCAATATATGATGCTTTCCACTTTGTCGGGCAGGTCTTTGGCTACTTCCGATTTGGTGCGTTTCAACAAAAACGGATAAATGAGTTTGCGAAGCTCAGCTGCTTTTTCTTGGTCTCTGTGCTTATCTATCGCATTGGCGTACTCATTTTTGAAAAATTCTTCACTACCGAGCATACCCGGATTTAAAAAATCTATTTGTGAATATAAATCAAAAGTGTTGTTTTCGACAGGCGTACCAGTCATAGAGATGCGGTTGGTTGCATTCAACTGTTTCACTGCTTTCGAAATAACGGACGATGGATTTTTTATGGCTTGTGCTTCATCTAAGATTATATAATGAAATTTAAAATCTACCAACTTATCAATATCTGACCTCACCATTCCGTAAGTAGTTAGTATCAAGTTGTAAGCCTTAAAATCATTGATTTGCTTGCTTCTATCGGTACCGCGATGCACATAAAACTTGATGTTAGGGCAAAATTTCAGCAGTTCATCGCACCAATTGAAAACCAAGGTGGTGGGCAAAATTACAAGGGAAACCGAATCAGGATTCTTGTTGATGGTATCTTGCAAAAAAGTAAGTACCTGCAGAGTTTTGCCAAGGCCCATGTCATCGGCTAGGCAACCGCCCCAGCCAAATTCATCAAGAAAATGTAGCCATTTAAAGCCTTCCAATTGGTAATGCCTCAGTTCCGCTTGCAAATGCTCGGGCAAAGGAATGTTTTTTATCTCTTTAAAATTTTTGAGCTTTTGTTTTCGCTCATTCAATTCTTTAATTACCGATTGGTTGTCAATTATATCTTCTAGGCCATCCAACAAACCAAATTGCCGCTTTGATACTTTCAAATTTTCGCCTTTTAGGTTGCCAAGTCTTAGAATACCTGCGTACTTTTCGAGCCATTCTTTAGGAAGCAGGCCTAAAGTACCATCGCTAAGGCTTATGTAATTTTGTTTGTTTAGAATGGCCTTGCGAACAGCGGCCAAAGGTATAGCCTCGTCATCGTAATGAACCTCGAGCTGAAAGTCAAACCAATCGGTTCCTGATCCAGATTTAACATTCATTTTTGGCCTTTTGGTGCTGTATTTGAATTTTTGCAACGTTTTCTGCCCCAATATTTCTATGTCTTCATTTCTTATTTGCTCTATGAAGTCGAAATACCAATTGTCGGCCAATACATCACTAAAATTGAGGTAATAAAATCCTTCACCTGTCTGCGAATCGAATTTTGGATGCTTGGCTTTAAGTTGACTTAATATTTCCGATTCGTATTTTGAATCACGTTCTATATCTACGTGATTGCCATCTACCAGCCTTGGATAAAGCAAATTGCCGTCCATTTCCACTTCAAACTCATCACCCATGTATTCATATTTGAAAGCCGGGATAAAAAGCAAAAAAGAGTCATTTTCCTTGAGATAAAGTAAAGTTTTTACTGGAGAAAGCGGGATAACAGATTGAATACCAAAGTCTTCATTTAGCTCATTTTCGATAGGAAACCACCTACCAATAGGCAACACTGTTTCCTCTATAAATTTTCTTTTCAGGCTCTTGTGTATTTTTATAGAAGTCTTGCCATTGAGCAATTTTAGTATTTCGGCTTGTTCATTCTTCTCTAATCTATAAATTTTATTGTTGACCATAAAAAATACAAACCAAAGCTGTTTGAAATTATTTGTCATGTCAATTAACTCATTATCGGCATTGTACAATACAAGATTGAGTTTCAACAATTCATTTTCAGCTAGGAGTACAAACCTTGGAAAAATTTTTTCATCTACAAAAAAGATAGGATGGAGTTCTGTTTTATCAGTATATGAATAACGGCTTGCGGAAATATTTAAGTAGCATTCGCTGTTGGCATTTTTCAAAAACTGGTACAGTACCTCTGCATGGTAGTCTTGTGCAGCTTTAAACAAATCAGACGGGGCGTTGTGCAATGAAAGTACGCCATAGCGATCTGCATGCTGACTTACATCGAACCCTAAAGCTTGCAAATGATGGTAGATTACATTTGTCTCAAGGCGATCTAGAATCGCCTGTATTTTTTGCAGATCGGGATTGAAAATAGGAATAATGTCGTCTCCGTGTCCGTATTTGCCACTTACAATCTTAGTGATGAAGCCCGATAAATTACTTTTCCTGGCTTGCATTCGTTTCAATTCAAATCCAAGCATAAATTGCAGATCAAAATTGAGTGCATAAATATAAGTGTCGTAGGTTTTTTTATTCCCAGTAGCGGTTTTATAATCGGCCAATTCGGGAATTACATAGTTTCTGGCCTGTTTGCTTTGTTTGAGAAAAATGGAGATATCACTAGGGCGGGCTATAGATTTATCGAGCAGATCTAATGCTATTTTACCCCTATTGATTTTAAAATCAAATTTATTTTTTAGGTCGTCAGCCAGCGAAAACCCGTATGGAGCGAGTAGTTTATTCTTTTCTTCAGTGAAATCTTTGAAACTTTCAAAAATTTCTTCACCATAGATATTGCTCAAATAGCGTAATGCTGCCACTTTAGGTGCAGAAAGCAAATGTTCGGTGTCGGCATAATCGGAGACAGTATTTATATAAGTAGGTGAAAAATACTCAAAACGCACCGAATAAGGTATGTTGTCTACCGTTACCTCCAACGATATCAAAGCTTTATCGCCATTTATTAGCTTTATTTTATCGTCCTTCAGCAATTCTGAGGCCTTTTTCCAAATTTCTTTCGAGCTTACTTGCAGTAGTCGCCAGTCTTCCATTTTTGAGAATGCAATGGAAGTGTTTTTTTGGTCGTAGCTTTCCTGCTGCTGTGGCTTCGTTGTATCGCTGTGTGTTGCTATTTTAGTATTTGGGGTGTACAAGCCATTCAAAATACCATCTACGACCATTAAAGCGGCCACTCTATGCTTGCACATTCCTCCCCAATCAAAAGGGCAACTGCAATCGGTTTTTAGCTTTTCTGGGGTATTATAGTTCTCAATTGTAGTGCGATATACCACCGTTTTATCCGTGTCACTCGGTATTTCAAATTGTATTTCTGTATTCGTTTTTGAGGTTATTACCGGAGGCTTGTTTTTGTAGATTGCTAATCCTTTAGCAATCGATTGTGAATCGCTGTTGCGTTGCACATGCAGGTTCAACTTTTTATTTTTAAAACTCATTCCCAATTAGGGTAATACGTAACTATAATAGGCGATCAATGTATCTGAAAACTATGGATAATGCAAACTGCAATGGTTTCAGCTAATAATCATCCAGGTAATTGCGTTTGGTTAAGACAGTTTATTTTCTTTCACCCCACCTCTGAGGAACATTGTGGTACGACTTCGTAGAATCCAGAATGGAGGCGAAAACCGAATTGCCCAATGAAGGATATTGAGCATCAACACATTATTGGTTTAATATCTCAAACTCTGTACGCCTATTTTGGCTTCTGCCCGCTTCGGTATCGTTGGGGGCAATGGGGCGTTGTGAGCCGTAGCCGGCATACTTTACTCTTTCCGATTCTATGCCTCTCTTCACCAATAATTTATAGATAGCCCTTGATCTCGAGGTACTGAGTTCATTATTCACTTCTGCAGTGCCAGTATTGTCAGTGTGGCCTGATATTTCGATCTTTACTGACGGGTTTTGGGTCAGAAAATCATTCAATATATCGATTTCGGCAAATGAATCTGGTTCTAATGAGGCATTGCCAATGGCATAAAATATATTTTTCATAATTATTTTAGTGCCCACCATCGGCTTTTTCATTACTATTTTTTCTTCAATTTTAGATTCGCTCTTCACACTTTTCAGAAGGTCGATCTTGCTTGACGCAAACACATACCCATCTTTTTGAATATCAACACCGTACTGAAAGCCTCGCTCTAGCGGGATGCTAAATGTACCGTCTGGTTTGCTCATGTATTCACGGGGCATTTCTGCTGTTTTTTTCTTCTTCACCTTGATATTTGAAACCATAGGCTTGTCGTTTTCATCCATCACCTTGCCTTGATATTCTACTACTTCTCCCTTTGGAATACTAGCAGTTTTCAACTCATTTTGCTTGCTCGATGTGGTGGCATGTGCCACATGGTGCTTCACAATATGGCCTTCGTGCATTTTGAGCGTAGAAGGATGTATCTCTGCAATGTGGGCTGGTGCCGTACTACCCATGGCCACAGTAAGCAGTGGTTTTGTTATATAAGTAGAATCAATCACGATCATATAAAGGTCTTTTTCGCCATAGCCATCTTTCTTGGCCGAGGCATAGTAGGCGGTTTTGTGGTCGCCCGTAACTGAGAAGTAGATATCGTCATCGGCAGAATTTATTGGGAAACCCAAATTGAGCGGGGTGCTCCAAACTTTTCTTTTGCTATCGTAAACGATGCTAAAAATGTCGTAGCCACCCATATTGTTGTGCCCTGTGGAACTGAAATACAATGTTTTCCCATCTGGAGCCAAGAAGGGGCTGTCCTCATCATATTCGGAATTTACGAGTGAACCCAAATTTTGCGCCTCGCTCCACAAGCCTTCTTTATTTTTATCGGTGCGGTAAATATCTAGTCCGCCATAGCCACCAGGCCGGTTGCTACTAAAATAAATCGCTTTACCATTGGAAGAAACACAAACCGAGGGCTCTTTAAATTTCGAGTTTACTTGTTTCAATGGTTCGGGCTTCGTCCATTGGCTATTTTCAAATTGAGCATAATAAATATCGCCCCCATTGATGGTTTGGTACATAAATAATTCTGTGCCTGTGGCATCCAGGGCCACACCTGCATCGTGCGACTCTGTATTTACTGGAGCTCCCAAATTTATAGGTTTCGTCCATTCTCCATCGGTACTTTTTACGCTAAACCACACATCTTCAAAAAAACCATTGTCTTTATCTTTCAAATCAGATATTCCGCCAGGCCTGCGCGATGTAAACATCAATTTATTGCCATCGGCTGTCACTGAGGGTGTGTATTCTGGATATTCGGAATTAATTATATGCGACAAATGAAATATTTTATGATTGAAAGGGTGAGCTACTATAATTCTAGCATTCTCGCATTCATGAATCCGTTTTGACGTTTTAATATGCTCGCCCATTATGGTTGAACCCAATTCTACCACCCCTGCTTCGCTAATTTCCCGCTTATATTGCTTAAAAAACTTAATGGCACTGGCAAAAAACAAATTTTCGTGGTAGGCAGATCCAATTTTATACAAAATATCAGGGGATACCGTTGGTTTTAAGCTATATGCTTTTAGGTAATGATGTAGCTCTTTATCTTTGAGGGCTGTTTTTTCATAACACTTGGCCGCCCAAAAGTGGTGTTCGGCATTGAGCGAATCTCTCTTAGTTAATGGAGTGAAATACGATAAGGCATCTTTGTAGTCGCCATTATTGTAATAGTCAATTCCTCGGTTGGAAATAGACTTATCAATTTTCTGTCCCGAAAGCGCCAAAGAGAGATTGATCAGACAGAGAATAAAGGGGATTTGCGAATTCTGTTGCATGCTTGTATTTATCGAAGCTAAAATTAAAGATATTTGACTGATACCGCTAATTTGATATTTTAAATAATTACAAAATTTTATGTAAATATCTGCTCTTGAACGCCAAACCTTTGTGTTAAGATTCAATACTGACTAATGATAAAAAGGTTTTCCATTTTACTAACCCATAATTGCGCAACAAAAAATGCAACCACAAATTAACTATTGAAAAGTAGGAGACTACAATGGTGTTTAGAATTAAGCGCTAATAGTAGGTGTTAATTTATCTGATATATGTATTTTTGAATAATTTTTTAATGATAAATACAGATTCAAATGTTAAATATAGTGTTGTTCGGCCCTCCAGGAGCAGGAAAAGGAACTCAAAGTGAAAAACTAATTGCAAGCTACAAATTGGTGCATCTTTCTACGGGTGATATTTTAAGAGCAGAATTAAAAAACAATACCTCTCTAGGGAAAAAAGCGCAGGAATATATGAATCAAGGGTTGCTCGTGCCTGATGACCTCGTGATCAATATGATCGACCACAAAATGGACGAATATCCCGCAGCCAAAGGATTTATTTTTGACGGTTTTCCCCGCACGGTGCCGCAAGCCCAGGCACTAGACAAACTGCTCAATGCAAAAGGTACACCTATAAGAGAGATGATTGCCCTAGAAGTAGAAGAAGAAGAATTGGTAAAACGCCTGATAAACAGAGGAAAAGATTCGGGCCGTGCAGACGACCAAGACGAAACCCTGATTCGTAAACGCATTGCCGAATACAACGCAAAGACAGTGCCAGTGGCTCAATTTTATACCAGCCAAGGGAAATATGCGGGTATAAAGGGCATGGGCGAGATAGAAGAAATATTTGCAAAAATCGCCTCCATAGTAGATAAAATTTTATAACCACAGGGCCACAGGGTACTAATTTACCTGCAAGCTGTGTAAACCGCTCCCTAGTAAATGGTAATCATAAACCAAACTTTTAATGTAGACGCAAGTCTGAAACTCGACTGGATAGATTGGCTAAAAAAAGTATATGTGCCAGAGGTAATGGCTACCGGCCTATTTACAGACAACCGAATTATGAGGCTTCTGAGCGAAGACGAAGAGAACGGCAACACCTTTGCCGTACAGTTTTCCATGCCTAGTGCTACTTATGTCAACGTTTCAGATGAAGACTTTATGTACAAGTTTGAACGTATGGCTTCACAAAATTTTGGCGATAAGGTGCTGTTTTTCAGAACGGTACTTGAAGTAATGAACTAACGTGGGCTCGAAGGCAAACATGTTGCCTAAGTTAACGAAGTATTGTAAAGGCTGGAGGAGATTGAAAGCCTTAAAAAGGCATTAAAACCGTTATATTTAATTTGATAGATACCAATCAAAGAGTCTACAAAGGGCAAAGCAAAAGGAATGTCTAAACCTACTAAAAGATGATTTAGGGCTTAATTCTTGATAAAAAAAGAACTAGATTGTAGCATTGACCATTGTTTAAAAAAAAACCTATGACTAGCTCGATTGGGGTGATGTTGAAAAAAGACTACTCGCTCGCAGCGCCAAATAACGGCTTATAAAATTTTGCCTTTTGCCGACAATGATTTACAGAAAAGCGTAGATTGACATGCGCTGCAACAACCCGGACTGGAAGCTGATTCGCTATCAGAAATAAGAAAAACCATGCAACATATCAATGAATATTTTTCTTTATAATCAGTAAAATATGGTCGCAAAGGCTCGCAGATAGGTCAAGCTCCTAGAGCGCGATTCCCTTATTTCATGGCATTTTTCGTAGCATATTTCATAGCATTTTTTATAAGTGAATCAGCCCAGAATGTTGTCTTTTTTGCCATTTAACGTTCCGCACGTAATCGTAAAAATTTAAAAAAAAGGGTGTAAATCCTACGCCTTTCATAATCATTTGCCAGCATAATCAATTTATTAAACCACCTAGCGGTAACACTGCCAATCAAATTCATTTTGATTCGTGCTGGTCAGATTTGCTCGCCAAGACCGAAAATAGCAAATAAGTGTTCTGTTTAAACTTTACCCAAGCTCGAATTTTACCACATAATTTGAAGTGCGTTTGGAAAATCAAATCTGTGAAAGATGCAACCTATTAACAGCAATGTGTAACAGCAAAGGTTCTGTGCCATGCTAATTTTGGAACATGGTTTTTCCATGGCTTGAAATTCTAGCCGTGCCCATCTAAACAAACTAAATTCACAAAAAATGAAAACATTATCTATCAATGCACCTACAAAATGGGTAGTACTGGCCGCTTTTCTTTGCTTGGCCACCTCAGCACATTCGCAAGACAATGAATCGCTCAAAAGATTTGAAATTGGACTACGATACATGCCCACTTTTACCTCGTTCGATTTTAGGGGTTCGAATGGAGATGTGATAAAAGGCTCTTTTACATTAAATCAAGGTGCGGGACTAATGCTTGGTTTTAACTTTAGTAAAAACATAGGCATACAGGGTGAAATCAACTATTACTCAGTCTCACAAAAATATGCTGATCAGAACATAAGTAGAGATGTAGATATCAGTTACATAAATATACCTGTGTTGCTTTCTTTAAACACCGACAAAACGATGCCGGTGAATCTAAATGTTGTGGTAGGCCCTCAGTTTGGCTACAACGTTGGTGCAAAAATTTCTAACAATGGAAATCAGAACCAAAACACGACCGAAGCTACTGTAGCGGTGAAAAGAGGCGATATTGGGGTGGCCTACGGAGCCGGGCTAGAAATAGCACTGAACCAAAGTCATACTTTTAGACTCGATTTTGGATTCCGTGGGTTCTACGGGTTGGTAGCCATGGACGGCTCGAAAGAAGGAGCCAACACTTATAATATTGTAGTAAATGCCTCTAGGAAGTCGTATGGAGGTTACTTGGGTCTCGCTTTGATGTTTTAACCAAATTTTTCACCGATCAAACAACCCCTTGCTATTGCCGCAAGGGGTTATTTTTTATTATCACTTCTCCCAAATTCAGGAATGGCAATCTTCGTTGGCAGTATATTTAAAACGCACTTTGCAGCTAAAACCATCGATTTGCAGCTCCGAAATTGTGCTGCTGACTGCAAGCTATTTTTCATTCCGTAATATTTCGGCAATGGTTCTGCCCGATGCACCATTTTTACCTTACATGGTAGTAAAAGCGCAGTCGTGCCCGCGAGCTCGAATAGCCCCGATAAATAGGCCATTTTCAGCACAAGCAAGAGCATACGCTGGCGGGTAAATCTGTTGTATGAGGTGGTTTTTCTAATAAAAAAATGAATCATTTAACGGATTTAAAACAATCGCCTGCTACTTGACAGTTCTCATTCCATGATTGCGAAAAGAAACCAAGGAATTGTACCAAACGATATTTTTCTAAATCAAAAAAGAAAAGTAGCCGATGCTGTAGCCGACCAAGTGGCAAACCGAATATTTGGCGAAGCCAATGCGAGGGAAATTCTCGCTACCATTGCAACTATCAGCAAAAACGGCAATTCACTTCCCGAAACCTTACCAGAGTATTTGAAAGAATACTTTACGTGCACCAGCATTCTGCCGGATTGGGCTTCAAATAGACATCTCAAAATGAGTGCTAATTTTTTTTCTAGCCACACCCAACCTATCATGATGTGCCTGATGATGCTATCGCTTCCCTATTGCTATGCTGCAGGAGCAGATGCAGAAGTGCTGCTACTTTCACAGCGAATAGGCAACGATACCCGGAAAAGGCTCACCGAAACAGGGCAATTTGTATTTGATGTAATGGATAACGATGCCTTCGAACCTGCAGGGTGTGGCATCAGGAGCATACAAAAAGTGAGACTTATGCACGCTGTCGTTCGCTTTCATTTGCAAAAAAATGGCCTGTGGAACAATGAAAATGGCTTTGCAATTAACCAAGAGGCTATGGCAGGCACTAATCTGGCATTTTCACTTATGATATTGCGTGGACTGCAAAGGCAAAATATTTCTAATTCAGCAGATCAGGAAGATGCTTACATCCACCGTTGGAATGTTATAGGCTATTTGTTGGGTGTAAATGAAGATTTGCTTTATGATTCCATAAAAGAAACAGCCTTGCTCGAAGAATTAATAAGAAAAAGACACTTCAAGAAATCGAAAGCCGGCCTAGAATTGACAGCTGCATTAGTCAACACAGCCAAAGAATTCTTTCCCGACCAACCTGTAGACCAATTTTTGTTTCCCATTATGAGCCATTTGCTTGGCAAGCAGGTTTCAGATATTTTAGAGATTCCTTATTCTGAACAAAAAAGCAATATAGTTTCCTTGTTGAAACTCAAGAACACATTCGAACAAGTGTTTAATATACAATCGGGAAGTGTAAAGTTAGCCATGAAGAGACAGTTACAGACTGAAAATGAAGGCAAAAAAGCTGATTTCTTATCGCCACACATCCTGCATAAGTAGCCCGTTTGTCCAATTCTTTCATCATTTTTCGTAAAAAACGTAGCAAAGATTAAAATACATCGGTATTTGCCGTTTTCTGAGACAATAATACC
>Ga0163144_10002849_pt1 | contig 39581 bp, 34 predicted proteins | sample OliLak19BULKMAT1_FD_123175 | JGI IMG/M metagenome (GOLD analysis project Ga0163144, IMG submission 123175) | Freshwater microbial mat bacterial communities from Lake Vanda, McMurdo Dry Valleys, Antarctica - Oligotrophic Lake LV.19.BULKMAT1 | ecosystem: Environmental > Aquatic > Freshwater >...
GCGATCGAGACGATGCACGAGGCCTACGTAGTTTCTTCCAAAATAAGATCGCAAGAGATCGACAAGATTTTCATCACCGCTGATATCGCCTTGGCTAAGAAGGCCTGCGGGTTTTTCGATTACGAGAAGATGAGTGTCTTCAAAGAGGATGTTGAATGGACTTGTCATAGTTTACTTCGATGTAAAAGCTGTCATGCAGGAACAACTATTCGGTGGCTTCTGCGTGATCTTCCTCTGCGTCTACCTCGGTTTTGGTGCCTGTGGCAAGTTGGATAGCTGTGCGAACGTTGGCAACGTTATCTCCAGCATTCATGACAGGCTCGACGAGGCGATTTATGCATTTTTTGTAGGCGTTGGTTTGGCTTCGCAAGGGGCCGTATCGGTTTTGGGAGTGATTGAAGGGATCAAGGCATGATCCTCCGCTTCCGGCTGAGGCGCGAAATATTTCATGAATACCGCACATGATGTTGAATCGTTGATTTTTAATATCGCCCAGGGCGGCCATGCTATCGTCTGTCGGGGAGGTTCCTTTTGATTGAAGGTCTCCTAGGGTGGGAACTCCTCTTTGTTTTGCAATGTATTCTTTAGGTGATCCAGAGGAGGATTCAGGAACTTTGAAATTGGCCCAAGCGGGTTGACAGGCATCGTCTACACCAGCTCCTCTTTCGGTACTCAGTTGGAAGATTCCATAAAGATATTTGCGATGTGGTATTCCAGGCACATCGAGTTTGTTCATTGTCATTGCGCCGTTGCTTTCCCACGCTTCGGCTCCCTCATGTCCTGCGAGACACGAACTTACGGCGATCCAAAAGTTTTTACGAGTGACGGAGGCAGATTCAGATTTATTGTAAGCCTCAACCACTCTTTGGCTAACGTCGGATTCAAGTCCGGATACGTCTTTACATAAAGGTGCGGAGGCAATGGATAGGCGTGCTGGATTTTGGAAGGCATCCTGATCTGTGTAGTATTTAACTTGTTCGGGATGTTCCATGTAGAAAGATACTGAGTCTGAAACATCATTAAAGAAATGGCGAGTGTGTGCGTCTTCGGAGTCACCTTGCTTCGCAAGTCGCGCCACTGTGCCTAGTGCATCAGCTTGAGCAAAAGCTTGAGTAGGACTCATGAGAAGAAGAAGCAAAAAGGTGAAAACATAGAGATGCTTCATTTGTTATTGAATTTTATGAAATTCTAATCGAATGCTCAAGTTAAGATCGCGTTAATTTGAATAATAGGGTGACGGGGTGGGGTCGCCTAATTCTTAGGCGCTAGGATCTTCGGGCCAAGCATGTTTGGGATAACGAGCTCTCATCTCTTTGCGGACCTGAGAGTAGGAGCCTTTCCAAAACCCTATAATATCTTCAGTGATTTGGATGGGGCGTCCGGCTGGAGAAAGAAGTTCAAGCCGAAGTGGGATTTTTCCATTGTTGATGTGAGGATGTTCTTTCCAGCCAAAGGCATCTTGGAGACGAATGGAGAGTGTTGCTTTGGTGTTGTTGGAATACACAATCGGCTTAATACGGCCTTTGGGAAGGGTTATTTCCGTTGGGAAAAGTTTTTTGAATTGTTGTTGTTCGCCGTAATTGAATTCTTGAAGAAGGAGCACTTCAAGCTCTGGAGCTGAGGCGAGGTCTTCGAGTGTTTTGAGTTGGGAAGTGATTTGATCGAGTGTTTCTATATGAGGCTGAGAAAGTGGTTTTCCTTTGTCTGAAAAATGAAGGGTGAGTCGAATCCAAAATTGTTCCAAGGAGCTGTTGAGTTTTAGAAAATTAGGCCAATCTGCGAGTGCTTTTTGAAAAAGATGATTTCTTAGGGCCAGTGAATCGGAACTTGAGGGGCGCGCTTCTTCTAGGGGCAGATCTTGTAAGTGTTTGGCCTCCCAAAAGCGCAATCCTTGAGGCGTTTCCTCACTCCACTTTTTAATTGCGATCTGCTTGGAGAAAAGAGTGTGGAGAGATTCTTTGTGTATCGGAAAATAGAACGAAACAAGAGAGTCCTTGCTTTGAGATTCAGAATCACGAAGGTCTAGGGCAATTAAGTAATCTTCAGAGCAAGCTTTAGCTGGGTTGTGGAATAGTTTGACCCCGCGTCCGCCATTCATAAGCAGCTGCTCACGTTTGGTGTTGTCGGCGTTAATTTTACGAAATCTGCAGAGCCGATCCATGTAGGAGCGGCATAAGGCTCGAACGAGGTGGGCTGGTTCGGATTCTTTTTGTGAATCGATTGAGGACTTGTGGTGGTCGGAGATCCGTTTGTAGGTTCGTGAGTTTTTGATGAAAGAATAGTTTCTTTCAACACTGCTTTCGAAATCACCTTCACGAGCCGCTATGGGAAGTTCTTCGAAGGCCGATGCCCAAAGAATGGATTTTTTACAAAGGTAGCCTCCTTCTTCGAGGAGACCTTGAAGAAAGTGGGCACTTCTTAAGCTTAATGGAGAGTTGAGTATTTTTTCAGCTTGGGCCTTGAGGTGAAATTGTGAATCGATCAGTTCGAGGCTCTGGAGCTTTCGCAAAGTTGAATCGAGCAGAGTGGCTGGAGGCACTTCGAACCATGGGAATTGAGAAGGGTGTCCTTGAAAATCCATTTCGTAAAGGTAGGGGAGTTCTTCGGACAAATCACTTCGCATGATTTCCGGAGTGTCGTATTCTTTGAGGAAATTTTGATCATGCGAGGCCCAGAGTCGGAAGCAGTGCCCATGGGTGGTGCGACCTGCGCGTCCTTTTCTTTGGTTTGACGAAGCTTGGCTAATTCTTGTGCTTCTCAGTTGAGTAATGAGGTGGGGCAAGGAAACTGAAGATTCTTTGACCATGCCTGTGTCAATCACAACTCCCAAGTTTGAAAGGGTGAGAGATGTTTCTGCGATGTTCGTGGATAGAATGATTTTTTGGTGTGTTGTGGGCGAGAGGGCTTTGCGAATTCCCTCAGAGCCGAGAGACGCATAGAGCGGGTAAATCGGAACTTGTTTAATTTGTGCTGAAAGGACGTTTTGGCAATGTTGGATTTCTCGTGCGCCTGATAGAAAAACTAGAATATCTTCAGTTTGGGTCAAAGAAAGAGCTTTTTGCGTAAGAGCTAATAGTTTGGAGCTGAGTTCGTTGAGGTCGCGAGGGTCTTCGATTTTGTTTTGGGAGTAGTGCACTTCTATTGGGAAGGTTCTTCCAGGCACTTCAACAATGGGAGCGTTGTTGAGATAGGCGGAAACTTTTTGTGAATCCATTGTTGCCGACATTACGAGAATTTTGAGGTTGGGCCGTATTTCGGACTGCAGCTTGCGGAGCATCATGAGCGCGATGTCTGAATGAATAGAGCGTTCATGAAACTCATCCAGAATAACGAGGCCGATTCCTTCGAGAAAGGGGTCGTGTTGGATGTATTTTTTTAGAAGTGCCTCAGTGATGAAAATGAGCTGAGTTTGGGAAGAAAATTTGCGATCAAAGCGAATATGGTAGCCCACTTCATTCCCGAGACGGAATTCATTTTCTGCACAAACTCTTTCTGCAAGCATTTGGGCTGCTACTCGACGAGGCTGTAGGACGAGTGTTTTGCAGTTGAGTTCAAGGGCAAGGTTCCAGGGCACTCGAGTGCTTTTTCCTGCGCCCGCTTCGGCGCTGAGCACGAGGCTTCCATGAGAGCGAAGCTTTTCGATTATTTCTTTATGAAAGCTATCTATGGGGAGTGAAATTTTAGGCATGAATGGAGATTCCATTTTTAGCAGGTTTGGAATAATGAGGCAATTATGAGGTTCCTGTTAAGGCCAAAGTTCTCTCGAATTTGTGCCGATAATAAGGGCTATGTTGGAATCTCGTATCCTTTGGACGTCCGTAATACTTTTGGGAACTTTTGGTTGTGTGTCTTCTTCTTTGGAGAGTCGCGCACCTTCTTCGACTCGCACGCAAATTAAAGTTTCGGACTTTGCTGCGGAGTTGGATCGACAGGGAAAGATGGATGCGTTGATGGGCTTGGCCGATGCCCGTTTGAAAGAGATGATTTCCGATCCTGTGAGCCGTGTGGCTGCGAAGGCTTACCTCGAATCGATTCGTAGAACGAAGGACTGGAAAAAACTTGATCATTTCCCGTCTGTATCAGTGCAACAAATGAATCGTTTACGCCCGGCTTTGGGCGGCCTAGGTGGTGCGGACAATGAATCTGTTCAGATGGAACGATTTAGTGGACGCCTTGAGGATTTTCTTTCGGGACCCTGCACGGAGGAGTCTCCTTACCCTCCTCCCGTTCATCCTTCGATGCCTGAAGTTACTAATGGACATTTTGCCGATGCCTCTTTGGATGCCTGCACTGTTCATCAAAGTTTCAAAGTGGCAAAGATACTCAACTCGCTTGTGCGGTCGGATGGATCAGAAATTCGCCATGGTGCAGAACGAGCGAGAAGTGCACAAAAGTTTTTTGAATTGCTGATAAATTCAGGTCACAAAGTGGAGATGCGCAATGAGCGCACTTACGCTAACTTTTTATCTTTGAACGCAGGTGAAAATCCTATCATTTGGCCAGTCTGGATTGATACAGGGCTTAAAACCACTGCGGGTGAAGAAATACAGGTGCCAGTGGGACACAGTCACCATGCTTGGCATATTTCAGGTCCAGTTGTGAACGCTCGAGTGATGTTCTACTTGGGCATTTCTGGAGTAGGGTTTTTCGCGCAAGTGGATGAGCGTCCGGCATGGACGGGCACTCGCGCCGCTTACACCTATTCGTCGAGAAATTCTGAAGGTCGTGAGGCTATTCTTGAAGCGGCTGAAGTGGCAGGGAAATATTATCGTCGTATTCAGCACGAGGCGGCTCACTATGCTCAAGGGATGCCTGCCGATGGTTATGGCTATTTGGGTGTTTGTAATGATTCTAATGCGGTTCTGGAAGCTGCCACGCATTCGGATGCGTCGGGTGCGCCAACGGTTTCAACTTATCCCTTGGTGCGTGCCAAGGATCTTGATTCTAAGCCGAGTTTGCGGGATGGATTGGATGATCTCTTAAAAGGACTTCCAAAGGATTCGGAGAAAGTGAGTGATCGTAAGGATACGCTTCGTCGTATTTTGGAAATGTTCCCGTTTGAGAGTTTGAGTGATCGCGATGTTCATGATGAGGCTCTTCGTCGCCAGATGAAAGCTGTTGAAAATGAACTTCGATAGAAATTTTTAATTTCAGACACAAAAAAAGGCAGAGAACTTTTCAGCTCTCTGCCTTTTTTGCTTACTAAAAATAAGGATCAATCCCAGCTAAGTGCGCCACCTGTTTGGTATTCGGTTACGCGAGTTTCGAAGAAGTTTTTCTCCTTACGAAGGTCAACCACTTCACTCATCCAAGGGAAGGGGTTTTCGTCTCCGAAAATCTTTTCAAGGCCGATACGCTCACAGCGACGGTCGGCAATGTGACGAACATATTGCTCGAAAAGCTCAGACTTCATGCCGAGGATGCCGTTGGGCAAACAATCGCGTGCATATTCACTCTCAAGCTCAACAGCAACGCGGATGTTTTGAACCACGCGCTCTTTAAGCTCGCGAGTCCAAAGGCGTGGGTTTTCAATTTTGATTTGGTTGATCAAATCAACGCCGAAGCCCATGTGTTTGGATTCGTCACGCAAGATGTATTCGAACTGCTCGGCCACACCTGTCATGAGATTGCGACGTTTGAACGACAACATCATTGCAAAACCTGAGTAGAAGAAGATTCCTTCCATAATGATGTAAAAGGCGATCAAGTCTTCCAAGAAGATTTGCATGTTTTCGTCGGTGTCGGTCGCGAAGTCTTTGTTGTTGAGCGTTTTGGTGTGCTCAAGAACGAAGGCGTCCTTTTTGTTCACGCTAGGAATCTCTTGGTACATGTTGAAGATTTCGCCTTCATTGAGACCCAAAGACTCAACCACGTAGTGGAAGGTGTGGGTGTGAATGGCTTCTTCAAATGCTTGGCGCAAGAGATACTGACGGCACTCAGGATTGGTGACGTGTTTGTAGATCGCGAGAACAATGTTGTTAGCAACAAGGGACTCCGCCGTAGCGAAGAACCCGAGGTTGCGCAAAATGATGTGGCGCTCTGAATCGCTCAAGAGGTCTTTGGATTTCCAAACCTCGATGTCGCGAGCCATGGGCACTTCAGTGGGCATCCAGTGGTTGGCGCATGAGTCGATGTAGTTCTGCCATGCCCATTGGTATTTGATGGGCATGAGCTGGTTCACGTCCGCGCGACAGTTGAGGATGCGTTTCTCGTCAACTTTAACTCGGCTGCCGATCTTTTTGGGATCGATCAGGTGAGCTTGTTCAGCACCTAGTTGGTGAAGGGTTACAATTTCATCAGTTGATTTTTTGTCTGCTGCTGTTGCCATTGTTTTGTTCCTTTCCTTTCTTCTTTTCTCTTACTGACAAGCTTCACATTCGGGATCAAGAATCGAGCACACTTTCGCCTCTTCTTTGGCTATTGCGCCAGATATTGGAGCAGCACCCATTTGAGGTTGGAAGTGTTCACGGGCTTCGACACGAACGGGACTCATGGGAGCTACGAAGTTGTGGTCTTTGGTGTTGATGGTTGATTTCTCAACGGAGGTGGCACCGAGTGAACGCAAGTAATAAGTCGTTTTGAGACCTGTTTTCCAAGCGTAACGGTACATCTCGTCGAGTTTTTTGCCACTAGGTTGAGCCATGTAAAGATTCAAGCTTTGGCCCATATCAATCCACTTTTGACGGCGAGCTGCTGCATCGATGAGCCACTTGGAGTCGATCGAGAAAGCAGTTTTGTAAAGAGCTTTGAGGTCGTCAGGAACGCGCGCGATGTCTTCGATTTCACCGTCGAAACGTTTGAAGTCTTGGATCATTTCGTCATCCCAGAGTCCGCGAGCTTTGAGGTCTTCTACGATGTAGGGGTTTGTCACGGTGAACTCACCAGACAAGTTTGATTTCACGTAGAGGTTTTTGTAAGTGGGCTCGATGGATTGAGTCACACCCGAAATGTTGGAGATTGTCGCAGTAGGAGCAATTGCCATGCAGTTCGAGTTGCGCATTCCGTGAAGTTTGACCGCGTTGCGAACGGGGCTCCAGTTGAGCTTGCTATTGCGAGGCACATCAACGGGAGTTCCGCGGGCCATGTCCACTTTAGCAATGGAATCGATAGGCAAGATGCCTTGATCCCAGAGTGATCCTTTGTAGCTGGAATAGGCTCCGCGTTCAGCGGCTAGCTTAGTAGATGCCAAAATCGCGTAGTAAGAAATCGCTTCCATAGACTCGTCTGCAAACTCAACAGCTTCTTTGGAATCGTAAGGCATGCGCATGCGGTAAAGCGCATCTTGAAAGCCCATGAGTCCGAGGCCAACGGGACGGTGGCGAAGGTTGGAGTTTTTAGCTTGAGGAATGGGGTAGAGGTTTTGGTCGATGACGTTGTCCAACATGCGCATCGCAGTTGTGACAGTTTGCTCAAGAAGCTCGAGGTCGACGCCTTTTCCGGGGATCGTGTGAGCCGCGAGGTTCACTGAGCCCAAGTTACAAACGGCAACTTCTTCGTTGTTGGTGTTGAGCAAGATCTCAGTGCAGAGGTTAGAGCTGTGAACAACTCCAGCGTGCTGCTGAGGTGAGCGAAGGTTGGAAGGATCTTTGAAAGTGATCCAAGGGTGCCCTGTTTCAAACACCATAGTGAGCATCTTGCGCCAGAGTTTGACAGCTTCCACGGTGCGGAAGTTGCGGACTTCTCCGGTTTTGGTTTGGGCTTCGTAAGCTGTGTAAGCTTTTTCGAAGTCTTTACCGTAAAGATCGTGAAGGTCGGGAGCTTCTTCAGGTGAGAAGAGAGTCCATTGTGCGTTTTCTTCAACGCGCTTCATGAACAAATCAGGAATCCAGTTGGCAGTGTTCATGTCGTGGCAACGACGGCGATCGTCGCCGGTGTTTTTACGAAGCTCGAGATATTCTTCGACGTCGATGTGCCATGTCTCTAGGTAAGAACAAACAGCGCCTTTGCGTTTGCCACCTTGGTTAACGGCCACTGCTGTGTCGTTCGCTACTTTAAGGAAAGGGATCACGCCTTGCGACTGACCGTTGGTTCCTTTGATGTAAGCGCCCAAACCACGAACGGGAGTCCAGTCGTTTCCGAGACCACCGGAGAACTTGGAAAGCATGGCGTTGTCGCGAAGCGATCCGTAGATTCCGTAAAGGTCGTCGGGGATGGTTGTGAGGAAACAGCTAGAGAGCTGAGGGTAGGGAGTTCCTGCGTTGAATAGGGTGGGCGTTGAGCTCACGAAATGGAACTGAGAAAGCACGTTGTAGAACTCAATAGCTTTTTCAGTGCGAAGAGCTGGAGTGCTCTCCATAAGCGCGAGGCCCATTGCTACACGCATCCAGAAGACTTGGGGAAGCTCGATGCGCTGTTTGTCGATATGGATGAAATAACGATCGTAGAGCGTCTGAAGGCCAAGAAACGTGAAGAGTCCGTCGCGTCCTGGGTTGATAGCTGCTGTGATCGCCGCTAGGTCGAAATCTGTTTTAAGGCGGGGGTCAAGACGACCAGCTTCAACACCTTTATCGAGGTATTCAAAGAAATAAGTGCTGTAAACATCTCCGCGCTCAGAAAGAGTCACACGGCGGCCAATAACTTCTTCAAAAAGGCCTTGAAGAAGAAGGCGAGCTGTAACGAAGGAATAAGCAGGATCAAGCTCTGTGAAAGAGCGTGCAGACATAACGGTAGCGATGGTCACCTTATCGGCGGGCATGCCTTCGAAAAGGTTTTTGTTCAGCTCGCGAAGAATGTTCTCAGGCGATACAGTTCCTTCAAAACCTTGGCAGGCTTCGATGATCATCTGAATGACTTCACGATCGTTGAAGGTGACTTTCTCACCTTTGGTATTGGTTGTTGTTTTGATACTTGTCGCTACTGCCGCTTCCACTGCTGCCACTTCCTCATTAGTCAATTCGAATCCTTGAGACGCGTTTCCGCGACCTTCCGTTTGGTTACGTTGCATTGTTTAGCCCTCCAGCTTTAAAGTCCCCGCTTCGTTACGAAGCCTTCTAACGGTCTGCTTTGCTCATCCAAGTTCCGAGCAAGTTCCGAGATTTTCTCGAGACTTGGATAAACATCCCTGACAGAGCGGCTTAAGATTCCCCCAAACCTTAAGCCCGTCAAAAGTGGGTCTAATTATTAAGGTGACACAACATATAGTGAGATTCAAGGCGATATATGGCTACATATGGTATAGCTGTGACCATATATGACCATATACATAGTAAAATCAGTAATTTATGATGAATTGGGCGTAAACCTTAAAAAAATGGGGCGCCGAATCTGTGGATAACTATCGAATATGTGGACAATTTCGAGGCCTCAAAAACGCGCTGCTCATAAGATTTCTGATAATTTTGTTGCGAGAAAGATCCTATTGTTAGATCTCCAAACCTTTTTAAAAAGCTGGCCTAAAAACTAAGCCCTTGCTGGAACCGAGTTTTCGGATCCGGCGAGGGCATTTTGCAACGAGGCCCATGAGGGACTTTGAGTGGGCTGAACCATGTGAAACTAGCGCTGTCGGCACACGTCGGCTTTGCGTTCGAGAATGTTCTCAAAAATGGTGGTGCACTGGGCTTTCATGTAGGGTTTGAAATATTTTTCAGCAGTTAAGCCTAGGGCTCGAAACTCACTGTGCAGCCAAAGAGGGCCGTAGTGTTTTCGCTGTTTGCGAACCATCATGGAGCTGTATTTAATCGCGAAAGCAGGACAGGCCTTTTGGAGTCCAATAAAGCAGCGAGCGGTGCTTTCATCGCCGCGGACAAGACGTCCTTTAGTGGCCACCACATCGGCACAGCTGCCAAACTCTTTATCTCCTTCAGCGAGGGAGCCTGTCTTGAAGCCGCCTACCCCCAACAGATGAAAGATGTAGGATTTGTGATCTTGAATTGATTTGTTTTTGCGTGAATCGTCGAGATCGTTGAGTGCGCACACATCTGCGATGGCACTGTCAAAGTCGAGCACGTCATTGAGTGTGTCTACATAGGTGTAAAAAAGGTCTTGAAGTCCGGCGACAGGGCCAAAAAGTGTTTCACTAGAAACTTGGTAAGCTCCTGTTTCGACTGTAGCTAAACTTGTGTTGGAGGCGCTCACGTCGCGCCCCTCAAGGAAGTAGCCGTTGGATTCACGAAGGGCGTGCGTATAGAGAAGTGCATAGGTGGCAGCGATGCGGCCATCAGCTCCTTTGTTTTGAAGGGCCTGAACGTTGCTGGCAAAATGATCCAAATTGAAAGCGTCGTCGCTGCTGTGACCCAAGGCTAAACCTTGAGTTGAATGAAGAGTGTCTGTGATAGGTGCGCAGAGATCTTGAGCAAAGGAACGTGCTAGTGTGCGAGCATAACTTTCTTCGGCATAGGCATAGTTGCCCGCGTTGCCTGTGAACACACGGCGACAGTCGTTGTTGGTGGCAAAGCCATCATCGGCCAAGTCCATTACGAGATCCATATTGATCTCTTTCCAAATATTTCCAATTCCTGCATCTGTAGAGTTATCGGTCTCTTCTTCTCTCTCGGGTGGAGTGACGATAGGGGTGGATGTCATTTGGCGTGGCGGAACTTTGTATGAAGTGGGGATGGGGGCGAGGGAGTCAAAGCCACATTCTAGGCCGGGGGGAGTTGTGGCTAGGGTGGATTCGACTTCTGCATCGGGACGTATTGACGAGGATTTGTCTATTTTTTCGGACAAAAGTATCTGAAGAAGATCACTAGTTATTTTGAAGGATTTTCCGCGCGTTTTGAAACGGCGAAATGCGTAGTCCCAAACCAATTCTTGGAAGCTCGATTCTCCAAAATCAGATCGGTCTTGGAGGATCAGGAGTCGGGGATAGAGCTCGGCATAGAAGTAGTCTCGGAAGTTGTGACATCCCATCGCTCTCACGGCTCTGTATGCCAGTTGGTTCGCGAGTGAGGGTGAATCAGTTCGTATCAAGGTGGCTTTCTGTTTCGCTAAAAAATCCTGATAAACCTGCTCTTGCTCGAGAATGGGTCGAGTGGAGTGGTTCGAGTCGGAGTCTTTTTTGGGGATGGGCGTGGTTTTGGGAGTATCAAATTTGGGTTTACTTCGTTTGGGCGATTCGGGTTCAGCTTTAGGTTCGGATTGATTGCCTTTGAACCAAGCCATGGCTCCAAATGAATGAGACAAAGAAGAATGCATAAGCACAACTGCAGCGAGAATAATAGGCAGTGCTTTGAAGTTGTGCTTCATGGGGGCAATTCCTTTGCGGGCTAAGATGAGGAGTCTTAGTTCAAGGAATGTGCCACCGGTGAGAGCTTAAAATGGGCAGCTGAATGATTTTCACTGTAGATGTTTTGAGCGCACGAACGCCCTTTTGGGAATTCAATAAAAAAGATTGAAGGGAGAAATTGGAGGCGGCACCCAGATTTGAACTGGGGGTGGGACTTTTGCAGAGTCCTGCCTTACCACTTGGCTATGCCGCCGCTACCTCAGAAAGGTCCATACGAAGTCCTTATTCTTAAAGTGCTAGGTCTGATTTTACAAGAGTGACTCGTCATAAATCACTGATCTTTATGCTCTCATTTGTGAAACCTAGAGCGGGACTCTTGGTTGGAAGGGAGAAAAATAAATATAATTTAATTTAAGTATTCGAAATCATACAATATTTTGACCGAGTGAGAACTTCTACTAGCAGACTCCTTCTTGACTCTTCTCATTGAGACATCAATTTAAGGGGGAATGGGCATTTTGGTCTGCATCACCTGGAAAAAGATGCTAGCTATGGGTCCACTAAAACTCGAAAAGAGAGACTACGAGAAATATGATTTACGAATACGCCTGCCAAGACTGTGAACATCGTTTTGAAGTCTGGGCAAAGATTGCGGACCCCGCTCCAGAGAGCTGTCCAAAATGCCAATCCGCGAAACTCGAAAAAGTAATATTTGCAACGAACTTTGCCCTAAAGGGGAGTGGCTGGTACACCACTGACTACAAGAAGCCCGCTGTGAAATCTGAGGCGACGAAAACCGAGGCGGTTTCAGCTAAATCCGAGGGCAGCACAGGCGGCACGTCGAGTGGAAATACCGGCGCTTAAAACTATCGCGCAAGCGACACGAAATTTGTTTTGAAAGATCTGAAGATGACTTCAGGTATAAATTTTAGGAGGAAACTAAAAATGGCAATTCGACCCCTACATGACCGTGTGATTGTTAAACGCATCGACGAAGAACAGAAGACTAAAGGCGGAATCATCATTCCCGATACTGCCAAAGAAAAACCATTTGAAGGCGAAATCATCGCTGTTGGAAATGGCCGCACTTTGGAAGACGGAACGATTCGTCCTTTGGCTGTAAAAAAAGGCGACCGCGTTTTGTTCGGTAAATACGCTGGAACTGAAGTGAAGATCGAAGGTATTGAACACCTTATTCTTCGCGAAGATGACATCGTTGGCGTTATTGAGTGAATTTAGCTTTTATAGCTAACACTTTATTTAAAACTGAATCTTAAGGAGATTATTAAATGGCTGCAAAAATGGTAACTTTTAGCGAAACTGCTCGTAAACAAATATTAAACGGCGTGAACATCTTGGCTGACGCTGTAAAGGTAACTCTAGGACCTCGCGGTCGTAACGTTGTTATCGAAAAAAGCTTTGGCGCTCCCACCATCACTAAAGACGGTGTGACTGTAGCTAAAGAAATCGAAATCGAAGACAGATTTGAAAACATGGGCGCTCAAATGGTTCGTGAAGTTGCTTCTAAAACCAACGATGACGCTGGTGATGGAACAACGACTGCAACTGTTTTGGCTCAAGCCATCTACCGCGAAGGCGTAAAAATGGTTTCTGCAGGTCACAATCCTATGGATTTGAAACGCGGAATCGACCTCGCTGTAGCTAAGCTTGTTGAGAACCTCAAAAAACAAGCTAAGCCCGTAGCAGGCAAGAAAGAAATCGCTCAAGTAGGAACTATCTCTGCTAACGGCGATTCTGAAATCGGAAACATCATTGCTGAAGCTATGGAAAAAGTAGGCAAAGAAGGCGTGATCACTGTTGAAGAAGCTAAATCCATGGAAACAACTCTCGAAGTTGTTGAAGGTATGCAATTCGATCGCGGTTACCTCTCTCCTTACTTCGTAACTGATGCTGACCGCATGGAAGTTGTTTTGGAAGATGCTTATGTTCTTCTTTTCGAAAAGAAAATCAGCTCCATGAAAGACGTCTTGCCTGTTCTCGAAAAGATCGCTCAAACTCAGCGTCCTTTCGTGATCATCTCTGAAGACGTTGAAGGCGAAGCTCTTGCAACACTTGTTGTGAACAAGCTACGCGGAACTCTCAAGGTTGCAGCTGTTAAAGCTCCTGGCTTTGGCGATCGTCGTAAAGAAATGCTTCAAGACATCGCGACTTTGACTGGTGGCCAAGTGATTTCTGAAGACCTCGGAATGAAACTTGAGAACATCACTCTCAAAGATCTTGGTGTTGCTAAGCGTATCGTTATCGATAAAGACAACACAACTATCATTGATGGCGAAGGCAAAAAAGACGTTATCGAAGGCCGCGTGAAAACTATCCGCGCTCAGATCGAAGCGACGACTTCCGATTACGATCGTGAAAAACTTCAAGAGCGTTTGGCTAAACTTGTTGGCGGTGTTGCCGTTATTCAAGTGGGCGCTGCTACTGAAATCGAAATGAAAGAAAAGAAAGCTCGCGTAGAAGATGCTTTGAACGCAACTCGCGCTGCTGTTGAAGAAGGTATCGTTGCTGGTGGTGGTGTTGCCCTCATCAAGGCGACTGCTTTCTTGACTGAGTTGAAACCCGCTAACGAAGAGCAAGCTGCTGGAATCAAGATCATTAACCGTGCTGCTGAAGAGCCCCTTCGTCAGATCGCAGGAAACTGTGGTTTGGACGGCGCTGTTGTTGTGAACAAAGTTAAAGAGTCGAAAGACGCTTACTATGGTTTCAACGCTGCTGATGAGAAGTATGAAGACCTCTTGGCTGCTGGTGTGATCGACCCTGTTAAAGTGACTCGCTCTGCATTGCAGAACGCAGCTTCTGTAGCAGGTCTCTTGCTCACAACTGAAGCGATGATCGCTGAAAAGCCTAAGAAAGACGGTCCTTCTATGCCTTCACCTGATATGGGTGGTATGGGCGGAATGGGCTTCTAAGCCGATACCGTTAACTGCTTACGCAATTAGAAAGAACCCTTCGTGAGAATTTCTCACGAAGGGTTTTTTGTATTTTAAGGTGTTCACTTGTGTGCGCAGGGTTATGACTCCTATGCCAACCGTAAATCTTCAGAGTGGAACAATTCTTTTTCGCTCGATCATATGGGTAGCATCGGCCACGACGTTCGTTTGACGATTTTGCCAACTTGATCAAGAGTTTTTGAAATTTCCTAGGAAAACTTAACTGCATGTGAAGTGTTTCGTGGAAATGTGTCAATTTAGCCTTGTTTGGGATGGGGCCTCTTCGAGGCCTTCCTCTGATAATAGGAGCAAGGGGAGAACTACATGATCAAACATCGTTTTCTGAAATTTGTAAGTTTTTGTGTATTTGTGGGAATGGCTTCTGTGTCTCTAGCTGATGTCGTGGGGGCATTGTCCGTTAAAGAGCCAGAGGCACGTGAAAAAAAGGCAGCCGATAAAGCTGTTGAAATTGCGAAGGCGCAATTGAACGAAGGACGCGTGGAGCTTGTGGCTCGACGTGGTTTGGAATTTGCCGTTCGGGCAGCGATGAAACTTTTACGTAAAGAGGGTTTCGATTCTTATGCTTCTCGTAAGGAAGGCGAATGGAACCGTAGCTTTTCTTTGTATTCTGACAATGGATTGGGGATGCTCGATTTGGGGGACCATGCTCCTTTGAGTGAATGGGTAGCCGATTTTTACGATGGCATCACAGCACGCGTTGACGAGAAATGGCTTAAGCTTTTTAGCATTTATGATTTGAAGATTTTTAATTTTGGAATTCCTGTGGCGGTTCATCCGTCGGCCAATCCTGCGACCGGTGCTGACTGGGGTATCGAGGAGTATAGTCTGCATTTTGTTCCTGTTTCGGCGGCAGCTATATATTGGATTTCCAGCCAAGCGTGCAGCTTGAGTGTGCCATTCCCCTTTAGCTTGGGTTGTGGTGTAGCAGCAAGATTGCCCCGTTATGGAATGGAGCATCTGATCGCCCCCAAGTTATCGGATAAAATTTACAATCGATTTAACTGAGTATTGTCTCGGTTGTGGTGTGCAACACACACGTCAGATTCACGGCGGAGTAAAGGGTGTCTTTCCTTTACTCCGTTTCTTTTTGCATTCTAGAACTCTAGTATTAAATTTATCACCGAAGTGCTTCGAAGTGCCGAAAATATCTATGTCAAAGCTTAATCCCTGTTTAATTTTAGGAAAAGAGCCTATGAGAGCCTGTCGGATACCTTTTTGGTCTTTTAGGTCTTCTTCATTCAGACTATTCATAGAAAACTCTTGCCTTGCCTCTCTGAGACTGCTCATTAGAGGGTATGGGACGCACTCGTAAGGGGTTACGTTACAACCCCAAAGATGATTTTTTCAAAAGAGCTAAAGAGGCAGGCTTTGTGGCGCGCTCGGCTTTCAAACTTGAAGAAATGGATATGCGTTGGAAATTTTTCAAAGCAGGGCAAAAGATTTTAGATTTGGGATGTGCTCCCGGATCTTGGCTTCAGTATGCCAGCCAGAAGGTGGGACCTCGTGGACATCTGGTGGGTGTGGATATTGATCCTGTTCGCGTGAATCTTAAAAATGTTGAGACTCACGTTGTGAGTATTTTTGATTTGAGTCCAGAAACGGAATGCATTGCGGTTCACGCTCCTTTTGATGTGATTCAAAGTGATGCGATGGTTAAGACTGTTGGAATTTCTGATAGCGACGTGGCTCGTTCTCTTGCACTTGTTGAGGCTGGAATGGCTTTGGCGGATAAGGGAGTTCTCAAAGTTGGAGGCACCTTTATCGCGAAAGTGTTTGAGGGGCCGGGCTTTACTGAGTTTTATACCGACTTCAAAAAGAAGTTTAAAAAAGCTCATGTGGGTAAGCCGGAAGCGATTCGATCGGGAAGTCGTGAAGTCTATGTCGTTGGAATGGATTTCAAAGCAAAAAGCGCCGGAACCTGAAAGGCTCCAGCGCTTTTTTAAAATTCGTCCTATCGAATTTTATTATCTAATAATACAGGGGCCGGTGTAGCGATTTACAGTGTTGCTATCTGAGAAGTACATTCCACCTTTGATTTTAGTTTCTCCGGAAGAAGCCTTAACAATTCGGCACAGACAATGCGCTCACGAGAGATTAACGCATCGCAATAATAATTAGTTTTATTACACTATTTGTAGGAGGCGCAGATCTTCTAAGGCGCTGAATGTATTTTTAATTTACGCGTCTTTGAGAAAACTATTGAGATAGTTTTTGAGTTCTTCGGTGATGTTGTTGAACTCCACACCGATGCCCGGCATCTTCCAGGGATTGGCTCCCCAAGGAAGCTTCCAAGCGATAGTGCATTCGATGGGTTTAGGAAAGTCGCCAATCATGACGGTGACTTGATTGACATCGTCCCAGTCTTCCATGGAAACGATGAAGCACCCTCCAAGACTCACGTCGTAGGTGATGGCTCGGGATTCGACTTCAATGCGCCGGCCTTCTTCGCCGTTTCGAGTGCTATCTTTTTGGTAGCGAATTTTAATGAAACAAAGTTTTCGTTGATGAACTCTGAGGCCGCGAGGAGCAAAAATTTCAACTTGATCCATAAGTTGATTCCATTTTCCGATAAGAATTTTGCGATCGATGGCATCGCCATTGGCCATTTTTTCGGAAACACGCAGGGTCGGAATTTGGAGGTCATTTAATAGGGTGAGGGCCTTTTTTTCGATTTCAGAAGATTCCGAGGCGAGCGCTAGATCGAGAATCACTCCGTTGAGGTCTTTTCTTTCTTTTTGAGCTTTGAGAAAGGATGCGACCGCAGTGAATCTTTCGATAATCAAGCGGTCTTTGACTGAGGCTTTGGATTTGTCGTCAAGAAGGTCTGCAAAAACTTTTTGAAAAGACGAAGCTCTAGCTTCATCACTAACAATCAATGCTAAGACGGAGGTGCCTAAGTTGCTCATGCTCTCTTAGTTTAAACGATAAGCATGATTTATGTCTGTTAAGCTATGGTCAATTTGACACAATGTAGGAATTAAGGAAGTCCCATGCCTTGGCCGACAGTGTCACGAACTAGGTTGTAGAGATCTGTAACCTTTGAGTCGCTAAGACTTTTGCTCATATCCATCGCGAAGGGCATGCATCCATCAAGACCTCTAGATCCAGCTCCATTGGTCTTGTCTTTCCGTGCAATGCTGATGAGATTTGAGTCACCCATATCATCAACATCGATGGTACGAGTGACTTTGTTGTAGGAGTTTGTAAAAGTACTTACAGTTCCTGAATTGACCTGGCTATGAATGAAGGTGGGAATCGTCAAAGGTATATTTAGGTTCATGGTGGCGAAATCGCCTGCACCAGTGTTTGCATCCCAATCTTTAAGGTTGTCATTGCCCCATCCTACTTCTTTTCCAATTTTAAAACCCTTTCCGGGTTGATTGATGGACTCATCAAAAGATTGATTGGATGTTTGCATGTAGGATTCGACACCGTTGGTGTTGATACGTTGTACGATCATTGTAAGAGAGCGAGTGTTGTAGACGTTGTCTCTACTTTTTACCCCTGTTGTCCCCCACTGATTGTTATTTAAAAAGCAAATTCCATAGCGGTTAGCGATATCGGCTTCTGCATCCCATTGAGCGTCAGTTCTGTTTTGAAGTGTGATGTTTGATTGTCCTAGCATTCCGTAAACGGTGTTGCCGGATCCCTTGTTGAATTGTTTTCGCATGAGCCAGATTTCACGGAGTGCGGGACTGTCTCCTCCGATGATTCCGATAGACTCTAGGCCTTTGGCGAAGTTATTGATGATTTTTTTGTTTGAGTCTGTGATTGTCTTGCCCGCGGTTTGCATGATTCCGAAATATTCAGCGGCCAAGCTATGATAAACGACCTTGATTGTGAAAGTGAATGAAGGCACGCCCGTAGGGTAAATCAACTCTGCCTTCACGTTAACATTGCCAACACTGTTTTCAGTTGTTTGGATTTGTACCCATGATTCTCCGGCGTTGTTGGTAGTGGGATTGGAGCTCACGATGGTGTTGCCGGCGCTTAGAACCGTCCAACGGATTGTTTTATTTCTGAGGGGGACATCCTGTTCATCTCTAAGTTGGATAACTAACGGCTGAGAAACTTCACCCACGACAACCTCTTGGAGGTGTCCTGAATCCGAAACCAGGGCGGTAGGTGTTCCTTCAAAAGCTTCGACTGAAAAATTTGCGAATACTCCAGGGTGTGTTTGTGAAGCTACTTTTACATTGAAAGTTCCGGGTGCAATTCCATTTCTAAAGGCACCTGTTGCTTCCCCGTTAACATTCGTAAGTGCCGTTGCCCCAGCGGGAAAACTTCCGCCTCCCGACACAATAGTCCAAGTCAGCGGTGAATCGGGCAGAAGATTGCTATCGGAATCTTCCACTGCCACCTTGAAGGTGGTGTTTAGGTCTTTGCTGGTTTGTTTTCTTTGGTTGTTTCCAGCCAATATTCGGATTTTTGAAGGGTCGCCGAGACGGGCCAAGAGGTTGGTGAAGAGCACCTCTGTGGCGCCATTGAGACGGGCACGCACTTGAAAGGGTTCCATTTTTGAATAAGACGAAATTACGATAGAGGCGATACCGGTGGAGTCAGTTTTACTGATACCGCTGGTCGGAGAAAAGACGAGCGAGCCCGTGCCTGTGGAGAGTGTCCAGGTGATGTTGGTGTCTTTCACTGGATTGCCGTTCGCATCTTTGACTTGGACCTTGAGAGATTCTGAGAAAGCTTTGTTGATCGGCGCCGATTGTGAATCTCCAGTGAGTTTGTCGAGTGTAGAGGCCGCACCCGCTGTAGCTTGAGCTGTGAAGGAAAGCGAAGTGGAGGTATTGCTAGTAATGCGAGCTCGAACTGAAATGGATCCAGTGCTGGTGCCAAAGGTGTGGGTGATGGAGGCGAGTCCGCTTGCGTTGGAATTGGACGAAGCTCCACTTAAAGTTCCCGATGTGCCAGATCCTGTCCAATTTGTAACAGACCAATCGATGGCTTCGTTTTGAATAATGTTGTCGAAATCATCAGTGACTTTAACCACGAAGGGGCTGAGGTCTGTTATGACGGCGGAGGTTTGTGAATTCCCGCTACTGAGGCTTAGGCGTGTGGCACTTCCAGCCGTGGCGGTGAATGTTGCGGTGTCTACGATGAGAAGTCCATTGAGGCGACATGTTATTTCCGTGGCAACGGAGGCTTTGCGAGCTTGAAAGGCTGTCGAGTAGGTGCCGTCGTTGTTGTCGACCACTGCCGAAGCTGCTCGAATTTCAGCTCCAGTTTTTCCCGTGCAAGCAACAGAAAGTCCGCCCGATGTTTTCGCTGCACCTGTGCTGTCAAAGGAAGCCACAGTAATGTTTACCGTGCTTCCGGCTGCTGGAGCTGCGTTGTCTAATGTCACTTGAGAATTAGCTACTGAATAATCTCCTGGGGTGATTCGAATGCTGGGATTGTTAAAAGATTCTACTGTCTGTCCTCGGAGAGTAGCTTTGATATAGGTTTCCGTTCCGGAATTTGTTCCGGTGAATGTGGTGCTCACGGATCCGTCGAAGTTTTCGATGAGGTTTCCAAAACTTCCACGTGAGGTTCCACCACTCGTAAAGAAGGTGACTTCAGTGCTTTTGAGAGAAGTGGAGTCTGCGCCTGATGAGAGAGTGCTTGGACGCAGTGTTACCGAGACGCTTTCTCCGATACCAGCAATGCTTCGATCGATTTCAACATAGGCACCTGTTTCAACAACACGCGCACTAGAAACTGAAGTGGTTTGATTCACGCAAGATGCTAAAGGCAATACGAGAAGCACACCTAAAAAGGCTTTCGTGATAGCATTTTGAAAATACAATATATTCATGCTCAAAGCAGTCCCTGTATCTAATTTACGGTATGGCGTGGCTGCTTATGTGTTAAGAAATGAATATAATGGATTTTTTCAGTGCACAAAGAGACGTTTTTAAGAACGAATAATGACTCTGTTAAGCCTGTGTTAAAACGTAGCTAAATAGTAGCTAAATCGTGATCTAATTCCATGTAGAAACGGTGTGTGAGCTCGGCGAGGATAGGAAGATCGTCGGATCTTTTTGAGAGCAGATCAGCTCTGAATTTGTTCTTGAGTCTTTTGTCGAGGGCAAGAACACATTCAACCCGGGGATCTTCTTCTTCAGATAGAGTTTCATTGGCAAATTCTTGGAGAGTTTTTTCTGACAGATGAGGATGTTGAAGAAGTCTTGCCCTCACAAGTCCATGACTCTCCGAGTGAAGAGCTTTTTCAATAAGCGCAGAATTTAAAAATGGAAGCCGTGTGCAGTAGGAGCGCACGAAAGCGGATTTGTCGGCAAGAAGAAGTTCTTCAAAACGATTTTCAATTTTTTCTTGGCTCACCTTTTCTTGATTCCAGATGGGAGGGTATTCGAGAAGTCTGCGAGTAAAGCTGAGAACCGCGCTCGCTCGATGTTCTTCCTTTTCCGAAAAACTGAGTTGCCAAATGGCGTTGAGTGGCACTTGAGGGTGTCCCAATATTTCTTCGACATCAGGAGTGGGCATCTTTGAAATATCTTCGTCGGCTTCTAGGTCCTGTGGTTCTGGAAGTCCTTGCGGAGGCTGAGTTCGTGCTTTTATTTTGTCTTTGGCACGGACAGACATTCGTAGGTCGGGATGATCTTTGAGGAGATCGAGAGTCTCGCTAAACACATCGCTTCTATTAACGATCCACATGGCAGGGCCTTCGTTGCGCGTGAGGTGATGAAGAACTTTTCTGTCGATATGGGGTGACAAGAGTAGATCGGCTGCATCGGCAGCTTTGAGTTGATCGACATTGGCTAATAGCTCTTCTTGCAGACTCATGGGGGTACTCACTTTAGGTTTTCAATAATGAGAGCTACGCCCTCACCGCCACCGATGCACAGGCTCGCGCAACCATAGCGTTTGCCTTCTTGGGCCAATGTGTGGGCGAGGGTGACGAGAATACGGGCACCGCTCGCTCCAATGGGGTGACCTAGAGCGATGGCTCCTCCGCGAACGTTGACTTTGTTGGGGTCGAGTTCGAGAAGTTGTTGGTTGACGAGAGCGACAGCGGCAAAAGCTTCGTTGATCTCCCAAAAGTCGATATCACTTGTTTTGAGGGAAGCTCGCTTGAGAGCTTGTTGAATAGCAGGTGTGGGTGCCGTGGTGAACCATTCAGGAGCTTGGGCGGCCTGACCTTGCGCTACGATAGCTGCAATGGGTGTGAGATTTTGTTTTTTTGCAAATTCTTCTGAACAGACGATCATGCTTGCGGCTCCATCGTTGAGGGAGCTGGCATTAAAGGGCGTGATTGTTCCTTCTTTTTCAAAAACAGGATTGAGCTGTGCTGCTTTTTCTGGCTTGTAGCGCGTGGGGCCTTCGTCGACAGAAATGCTTTGAATTTCTTTTTTCACTTTGATATCGACGGGAATAATTTCATCATCAAAAAGATTTTTGGCTTGAGCGGCGCGAGCACGCTCGTAAGAAGTTTTGGAATAGTTGTCTTGTGCTTCACGAGTGATTTTGTATTCACGCACACAGAGTTCGGCGGCGTTGCCCATGTGGAAGTTGTTGTAGACATCCCAAAGTCCATCTTTGATCATGGAATCGATAAGTTCGCCATTTCCCATTCTTAATCCTTCACGGAGTTTGGGGAGAAGGTAGGGAGACTGACTCATGGATTCCATTCCGCCTGCGATAGCCGATTGAATGTGGCCCGCTCTGATGGAGAGGTCGGCGAGCATTACGGCCTTGAGACCAGAACCACAAACTTTGCCGATGGTATTGGCTGGAGTGTGGCGATCGAGTCCGGCTCCGATTGCGGCTTGGCGCGCTGGAGCTTGTCCTACACCCGCAGTGAGAACGCAGCCCATAAAGACTTCGTCGATGAGAGTGTGGCCGAGTTTGGCGGCATCGAGTGTGGCACGAATGGAAACGGCACCGAGGTGCGGCGCGCTGTGTTGTGAAAGTATAGATTGGAAGCTTCCAATAGGGGTTCGTCTAGGAGCACAGATGAGCGTTTTCATATAAGCTATTGGTAGCAGAAAAATGCTAAAAATGCCTGCAAAGAAATGAGATCGTTCGAAATGGAAACGCTTGAAGCTGAGGGAGTCTCCGGGGGAATCAAGGAACTCAAGAGGAGTTGGATATGGCTCTGTCTCCTGTTGGCAGCTTTTCTACCCTTTGTTTTGCGTTTGGGGCTCGATGTCAACGCGGTGAACCGTCAGGCGATGAGCAAAGTTTATCATGTGTGGATGCTCACCCCTGAAGCGCGCAATTTGCAAAGTTTGACTAAAGAAGTGCGATTTGAGCGTTCACGCGAAGCTGATGTTTTTGAAGATCTTTTCCTTGGATTGCTTCAGCGCGATTTTAAAGTCAGTGAATCTTCGGGCATTCCGATCGTGAGAGCTTTTTTTGATAAAGATAAGAATTTAACAGGAAGAATTGAATGGCATGTGGCTGATTTGAGCGCTGCCGAAGTTCATGATTTTGAATATCAAGCACGTTTCACTAACAACGCATTGCTTTTAGGCTTTTGGCTTTCTCTCATACTCATGTTTTTTTCTCTTCCTGTGGCACGCGCAGCTTTGCTGAGTTTGTTTCTGATGTTGCTCTGGCAGGTTCGCTGGAACCCTTTGGATATTCCGTTTCATGTTTATAGCGAGTTTAAGATTCTTGTTGATGAGTTTCGTGTTGATGCCTCTGATCCTAGGCTTTGGGTGTGGTGGGGCACGTTGGGGCTTACGTTGCTTTTGTTTCTCTTGCGTCCTGCTTTGAGGCGTTTGGTTGAACGTTACGAGGATCGTTCCTTTTACCTGTTGATGGGCGCTGGGTTTTTAGCCGAGCCTTTTCTGATTTATATGGCTGGGCGCTTTGCTCAGTGGAACTCTGAAATTTATTGGTGGAAAGTTTACGCGGGTTCGCTTTGCTTTCGTTTTATTAGCGTGGCCTTCGTGTTCAGTCTTTTGCAGCACAAAGAAAAGAAAGAGGAAGACTCCTCTCGATTGCTTTCAATTTTGCCAGAGAAACTTTCTCGACAAGAGTTCATTCGCAATGTGGTACGTAAATCTTCGCGTATTAAATGGCATGCTTCGATTCCTTGTTTGCTCATGCCCTTGGGGTTTCTGGTCGCCGGAGGTTGGGAGTGGCTCAACGCCGTTTTGATTGTTGATGCGGGCTGGAGCATTTTGATGCTCAAAGCTTTTTTGACTGGATTTTTGTTGGCTTTGATTACGGGCAGCCGATGGATTTCTATGTTGATGGGTCTATTTGCTTTGGCCACGGTTGCGGCACCTTCAGAGGGGCATTGGGTTTCGTCTGCGGTGTTCGGCTTTTTCCTTGAAGGATTGTTTTTAGGTTGGTGTTTAACACCCATGAAAGATTGGCAGCCACTTTTCCCATTATGGAAACATCGGAAGTCGTTCTTTGTGAGCTGTTTTGTGGGCTGAACTCTCGGAATATTTATCTACACCGCGGGGGTGCCCTTGGTTATTTGTTGGATCATTGTTCTCCTGGGAGTCTGGAGTTATGGCCAGCTTCAAGAGGTCACCACGGAAACTACTTCTTAAGCTCTTGCGGATTCGGTCGAGCGCTTTTAGGATGAGGTCTATGGATCACATACTTCGTTCCCAATTCAATCACATTCTCGGAACAGGCCGATTTTTTGTTTTCTTGCTCGTGTTTGTACTGAGTCCTTCTGTTTACGCTCTCTCGGAATTGAATGCGAAGGTGCGGGATAACTTGTACTTGCGTTCATCTCCTGCTGAGGATGCGGAATCCAATGGCGTGCAAGTGGTGACCGATGAAACAGTTTTTGTTTTGGGCACGTCTGTTGAAGGATCTTGGATTCAAGTTCTTAAAAAATCTGGTGAGACTGGTTGGCTCACGCTTAACTTTGTTGATCTCTTCAGGGTCGATCGTGCCGACTATGATGAATACTATTACCAGCTCATGAGAGAGCGACGCTACAACACTCGTTGGGCTTGGAATTTGGGTTTGAGTTATGGACCCACTCCTATGGGAATTGGCGCGGAAACAACTCTCCACCTTAATTTGGCAAAACGTGGAGTCTTCGATTCCAATGTTGATCAGCTCGAACTCGCGAGTGGAATTCGTTATCACTTAGGGGCTGACCCTAAGCCTGCACTTCGCAGCGATGGAACTTTGTTTAACAAACCCGCAGAAGCCTTTTGGGAAATACCTGTGTTTTTCGTATGGCTTTTCCGAATGGGCTATCGCGGTGAATTGATGATTGGGCCACGCTTTGGCTTTTCTGTGCTCAAAGATTCTTACAATCGTTTCCCCACATCCGTGCCTGGGTTGACTGGGTTTGAGTTGCGCTATTTCCCTGTGGATACTGTGGGACTCAGCTGGAACACGTGGATTCAGATGCGCTCGGTTGTGTATTATCAAACGAGTTTTGATTTGAGTTTTCGATTCTGACACCCGCCAAGTGAGTGAGAGTGCCTTCGGTGATTCTTACGGTTATCAAATCACCCGCTTTGACACCCAGACTGTCTTCAGTGTTGAGATGGAAGGGAACGTTCTGTGTTGTTCGTCCCGTGAGTCGAGAAGGATCTCTCTTGGAGGGGCCTTCGAGCAAGACTTTGTGAATTTTTCCCACCTCAGCTTCGTGCATTTCACGTGATATGCGACGGCATTCGTTTTGAAGTCGCGTGAGGCGTTCGAGCTTTAGAGGTGCGGGTGTTTTGTCTTCACGTTGGGATGCGGGAGTGCCTGGTCTTGGTGAAAACACAAACGAATAGACATTGTCGTATTTGACTTCGCGAGCCAGTTCGAGAGTTGCCAAGAAATCTTCTTCTTCTTCACCTGGAAAACCTACGATGATGTCGGTGGAGATGCCGACATCAGGACGTGCTTGGCGCAAGGCTCGAACACGCTCACGATATTTTTCTACGGTGTAGAAACGGCGCATGCCACGAAGAATGCGATCAGAGCCCGATTGAACGGGAAGATGAAAGAAACTGCAAAGTTTAGGCAAATCTTCATAGCAACGAATGAGTTCGTCTTTGAGGTCGCCTGGATGTGAGGTGGTGAATCGGATGCGCTCAAGGCCCTCAATGTCGTGGGCTCTTCGGATAAGTTCGTGCAAGCTTTCGCCAGAGCGTTTTCCGTAGGAATTGATGTTCTGTCCGAGGAAGGTGATTTCTTTAACACCCTGATGAACAAGCTCTTTGACGTCTTGAATAATGTCGCTCATAGGGCGCGACTTCTCACGGCCGCGCACATGAGGAACGATGCAATAGCTGCAAAAATGATCGCAACCTTTCATTACCGAAATAAAGGCGGTCGCCCCCGGATTGAGAAGCTGGGTGCGTGTGTTCCAAACACGGGCCTCTTTGTCGAATTCGGTTTTTTGAATATTTTTTTGATGGCCATCCTGAATGGCTTCGATAGCCCAAGGAAGCTCGTCGATATTGTCAGGACCCAGCACGATGTCCACAAAGGGCAATTCTTTTTGGATGGTGTCTTTTTCTTGTTGGGCTACGCAGCCGGTGATTCCGAGCAAGAGGTTGGGGCGGGCTTGTTTGAGTTTTTTGATCTCGTAGGCGTAGGAGCTCATCTTCTGTTCGGCTTTGTCACGAATGGAGCAGGTGTTGATCAGGACGAGGTCGGCCTCAGAAGGGTTTGTCACGTTTTGGTAGCCGAGAGGTGCAAGAATGGCTTTCATGCGGTCCGAGTCGGACGCATTCATTTGGCAGCCTAAGGTTTGAACGTAAACACCCTTCATGGCTAACAGGTGCTAGCTGAGAAGGGTGTGTTTCTCAAGGATTCTCCCTAAGGAGCTCTTGAGCGTGCTTTGAAGGCCTCTTAGGCCACTTTTTTAAATTTTTGATAGGCATGTCTTCCGAAGATCTCTGAATCTCCTTCGCCTATGTCGTAGTCCATATCTTCAAATCGGAGATTGCTTTTTTCGGAAAACGCTTCATCAAGGGACACCTCTTCTTCGCGAGGGCGTCTTGATCTTTTGGGTTCTTCGTCGACGGGCGCGAGTTGGGCGCGAGGGTGCTTGTCTCCTTCGGCTTTGCCTTTAAGAACGCTCAAGAAATGTTTACGGCAATGACCGCGAATCTGAGTTTCTTCAAAACATCCCTCGTGCTTACAAACGGCTTTTTTGGGATTTATTTTTTTTGCGGTGCTCGACATTTTCTGTATATCTCCCTGTGGCTTCATTATTGAATGATTTTGTCTGCTAGGGAAAGTTAAGCTTTGGTAAGGTTTTGGGCTGGGAGGAGAGAATGGCCTCAGGGGCTATCTGGAGACTCGCCTAACGAGCTTTTCGAAAGATCGCCTTGAAGACAGTCTCCTGTTTTTTAAGGAAAATTCCTTCAAAGTGAGTCATGGGTGCCGACATTTCAAAATTCTTTTCGTAGAGGGTGATGAGATCGAATAGGCCCCATGTTTTTACCAAATCGAGCATTTCAATGAAATAGCCCAAGTGATCGGTCGAGAGGCGCAGTTCGCCGTTGGTTTCGATGGCATGAGCAAAAGCTTTGGCTTCGGGAGATCTGAAGAAGCGATGTTTGTGATGGCGAGTTTTGGGCCAAGGATCGGGTTGGTAGAGGTGAAACACTCTGAGAGAAGGAAGCTTCTCGGGATCAAAACTACATGCGTCCTCACGAATAATGAGCCAATTGTTTTGCCCTTCGTGTTTTTTGAGTTTGTTAGTGCTGAGTTCTGCTCTGTCGAGGCGACGATCGATTCCTAGGAAGAAACGATTCGGAAATCGTGCAGCCCGTGCCGCAATGAATTCACCTTTTCCGGGGCCTACCTCGACTTCGATAGGATGATTTCTAAACTCTTCGGGAATTTGCGAGCGCAGATCAAGACTGAGTGTTTGGGATCGGGTGGCAATGTGATACTGCAATTCCATTCCGTTCCACAGAGGGACTCGGTGTTGTCTGGGCTTGAGCCCGAGCTGTTCTTCTTTCAGGTGTTCTAACCATGCGTCGTAGCGAGACATCGGATCATTCCTTAATTCTCTAACGTTCTATCAACTGATGGCTCGACTCGGTGTGAACACAAGTTCGAGATCGGGGTGACGTTGATGGGCTTGGAAAAGTTGATTCAAGCTTCTTTGGAGATTTACTAAAGGCGCGGGGAAAAAATCGTGGCTGGCGGTCCATGAAAAATGAGACGATTCGAGGGAATGCTCTTTTGAAGAGAGCACGAGTTTTTCGGCGGTGCTATCGCTGATCGCTTGTTCTGAACTCAATCGAGTGGCAAGGCGTTCAAAGAAATCGCTTTCGCTGGGAAATGTTTTGCGAAATTCTTCGAGCCAATTGAGCAAGGTCCATTCGATGCTTTCGACGCGTATGTTTTGACCAAAAAACTTTTCATTTTGAGGAATGGTGACGAGGTGGCCTGCAAGTTCTGCGAAGGAAACTGCAGAAACTTGTTTCTTCCAAATGGGGTCTTTGGGGTTACGAGCCAAGAGGCCTGGCTTTTTGAGATGAGCTTTTAGACTTTCTTCAAAGAGGCCATGATCTCGAAAGCCATAGGCTGGGGGGCTTAGGAGGAGGGTGGCTTTTTCTGAAAAAACGCGAATGTCTTCGATAGATTCATTTTTTGTATTGAGGGGCAAAACCCAAATATCGTGAAACTGGGATTCTTTGCTTCTAAGCGACTGGATGATCTCGTAACACTCTTCGAAAAAGGATTCAGGAGGCGCTTCGTTGAATGAAAGTTGCGGGTGGGGGGCAAAGATGCCCGCTCGAGAACTGGCTGTGTTGAGAGAATCATGAATTTTAATGGGCAACTTCGAGAGGAGCTTGCGGTCTTCGTCTGTCCTGACGATGGTTTCCATGCGGCGTCCCAGGCGCTGAAAGGCTCCAGCGCTTTGATAGCCGAGCCCTGAGGCCGCGGGGTAGATAAATAGGCCTTCGCCTTCTTGCATTTGCTTTTCTGAAACGAGCATTTGTCGTTTGGTGATAACCTGCGCTAGGAAATATGTCATGTTGGAATTGGCAGCGAGCCACATCGAAAAAGGTAAGTTTGAATTGCGTCTTGAGGGCGATGGTCCTCGTTGGGCCCGATGGGTTGTGGCTTTGGGACCCGTTAGAGCCCGTATTTTTGCGTTGAGCTTTGTAGTGGCCGCGGCCCTGTTTAATCTCACAACGGCACCGGCAGCCTTTTTTCTGGATCAGGGTTGGGTGGCAAACACCTTCCAAGCTCTTTCGTGGCAGGCCTATGTGAAATGGGCTGTGGCGGCCTTGGGCGTAGGTTTTTGGTTGCTAGCCTTCGGGGTTAAGCACGAAGAATTGATTCTTCTTTTTGATCGAGTGGCCTCCAAACTCCATTACCGTTACTCCCCCCAATTCTCCCTCGCGACGGTGGATGAAGGCGAATGCACCTTTTCTGCAATTCGTCGGATCGAAGTATTTTCTCCTGAAAGAACTCCAAAAACTCCATACGGGTTTGTGGAAATCGAAATAAATGATGCATCGTGGCAGGATCCAAAGGTTTTTCGTTTCAAGCTACTCTCTGAAGATCAGTTGAAAATTTATCCAGCCAATTTGGGTCGAATCACAGGAAAAGAGCCTATTGGTGACTGGGAAGACCCAGATTCTCTACCTGTGGGCACTTGAATGCTTGCAAGTCCTCGGCACTCCGATTAGGAACTTCTTATGGCACGAGTTACGGTTGAAGATTGTCTCACTCAGGTTCCTAATCGTTTTGCTCTCGTTCATTTGGGCGCGAAACGCACTAAGCAATTAATGAAGGGCTCACGCCCTCAAGTTGAAGCTCCTAACAACAAGCCACCTGTAATCGCTTTGCGCGAAATAGCTGAGCGCCGTTGCCGTCTGCCTGAAGGTTGGGAAATCAGCAGTATCGACACTCCTGATGATGCTTTGCCCCCCGATCAGCGTTAATCCGCGAAATTTTTCTTTTGAATCTTAGAGTTTGTCATCAAGCAAATTGATGATGAATCCTGTCCACCATCTCATTTTTTGTTCTTCAGTCACTTCTCGCGAACCCGCATTGTAGGTTTCGGCGAGGGCTCTCATGTTTGAGTTGTAAGTTTTATCCCAAACCAAAATTCCATTTTCCCAATCGTGAATGAAGCTCCGTTTGTTGAGGTTAACTCCGCCGAGAAATGTGATTTCGTCATCGATGATCATTGTTTTGGTGTGAAGGATGCTGCCTTGCTTTGTCCATTCGTAGATCTCTACGTTTTTATTGAGTTTGTTGATGGTGTTTTTATTCACATCGCTCATGAGAGCTGCTGCGGTGTCGCCTGAGAGGTCGATACGAGTGTAGATTTTAATTTTCACTCCACGAAGTGCCGCCTGTTCCATGGCTTCCATGATGCGCTCTGTGAGACGCAAGTAAGGGCTCACCGTGATGATCGACTTTTGGGCAGTGCCAATCATTTTAACAAAGAATTCTTCTAGCGCGTGTTCGTCACGATAGGGTCCTGAAAAGAAGCTACGAATTTTGGCCTGAGAGGAGTCGAGGTCAGTCACTTTGTATTGTGATTCAGCGATAGGAACTTGAACGAAGGGTGTGTGAAAGGCGGCCGTGTCGTTGTCGAGGTTCCAAACACCGAGAATTTGTATGGCAACATCCACAGCTGCTTCACGAGATCTAATCTTCATTTCAAGATCGGCCCAATGAATAAAGGATTCGTCTTTACCGTAGGTCACCATAAATGGATATTTGGAGTGATCGGGTGCTGAGTGGAAAATGAAGCCGTCGTGGTAGTTGCGTCCTCCAATAATAATTTGATTGTGCTCGGGTTCGGCTTTTGAAAGTGTGACGAGTGCTTTGATGTGGTTGACTCGATGAAGTCCTTGAATCACATCTCCGAAACCTCGAGACCATGACCCGGGATATTTGAATAATTGAATTTTGAAATTTGGGTATTCCTTAGGAAAACGTTCCAAAAATGCTTTGTCTTTTTTCAGAGTGATGGGTTTTGAAATGAAGAGTTTTACTTCTGTTCCTCGCTTGGCATGAAACTCAAGGAGTCTCGACATGAGCACTCCACTGAAGTCGGCACGGAACACGAGCGCGCTCACGTAAATGGCATCGAGATGAGGAGCTTCAGAGAAATCGAGTTTGAGGTAGGGGTCGGCTTTCTCAATTTCGCTACGTGGAACTTTTTTGCCTGTGAGCATTTCGATCTTGGCGTTGATCCCATCGAGGGGATCGGGATAAAGCTCGGGTTCAGGGACGCTTCGTGGACAAGAAAAGTTGCTAAACTCGCTTGAATTGAAGAGTTTTTCGGCAGCGCTCATTTTGGAAGTGGGTTTTTTTAAGAGGCAGACCTCATTGAATGCCGCCAATTCAGCAGCAGGTGAAGTGTTGTTTCGTTTGAGTTCGACGGTGTGGCGACTTCCGGTTCTCGGATTGCTTGCTTCGAGAATGCAGGATTTGGCTTCGGGAGAAAGGAAGAGATAGTGACGGCCCGAAGAACGAAGCTGATCAATAAGTTTAAAGCTGACACTTCGTGATGACGTGCCCTTGATTTTTTCATAGCTTTTGCTGAGAAGAACTTCTCCATCACATTCGAGAGTGGCGTCGAGATGTTCGGTTCGATTACGGGCGCTGGGAATGCCTCGACCCGTTTGTCGAGGGGGGGTGGATTTGAAAATGCTGCTGCTAAGTTCGATTGCGTATTTTTTTTGATCGATATTTTCATAAATGAATACGGAGCGATTGGCATGACCCGATTTGAGTAGATCGGTGTCGTCGATCACGAGTTCTTCAAGTTTGAAGTGAGGGTTCTGCACTCGAAAGCTTAGGCTGGAACTGCGTGTTTGAAGTGCGAGGGCGGGTGCTAGGTTTTGAGTCAGGTTTTGGTTTTGGTTTTGTAGTTGTTGGATGCGTTGTTCGAGGTCTCTTTTTTGGCGAAGAGCTCGATCTCTAGCAAAACGACTCGTGTTAGGTCCTCTGATACTTCCTGAGTTGACATGAACTGCTGGAATGCGAAGATTTTCGAGTTGGAGACGAAGTTCAGCCAGTTCAGTTTGATTGTTCTGGATGGATACTAGATCCTGAATCGTATCTTGATTGGCCGTGGAGCTTGGAACCCTTTGAGGGGATTCGATGGAAGCGCATCCCGTGAATAGGGAGCTCAGCAAAAGTGTGTAGAAATGCCGAGAGTTAGTCATGAGTGTTTTATCGGGATTTGGATGAAGAAACTCAGTCTGTTAACAGGAACTTAATGAAGTTTTTCTCTAGAGCGTCTCTAGAGTACGAATGAGAGCCCTAGAGCGTAAACATGAGTGTTATTGGCGGGTTCGACGAGGTCATCAACGCCATCGGAAACGACTTCTGAGTCTTTTATGTTCCAGTATTCGTAGCTCAAATGAAGCCAGATATCGGTGTTTGCTGCGCTGTTTATTTTGGTTGAGGCATGGAGTTCGTAGCCCACTCCATCGTTTTGTTTGAGCTGAACATCGGAGCGGTTGGGATCAACCTCTGAGAGATAACTTTTGTTAAGGCCTTTGAGAAAATAATTGTAGCCAGCGCTCATTTTCCATTTGTTTGTTCGGTATTGAAAAACAAAGGGTATGTAGTGATAAGTGGTTTCTCTCAAGTAGGAAATCACGAGATCGTTAGACCAAAAACGTTGAGAATATCCAGTGATGAATTGGAAGTTCTCCTGACCCAAGTAGATTTTTGCATGGTATTTGCGGATTTGGTCTTTGGTGTCGGTTTGAATGGGGTCACCGTCAAAGGTGCTGCCTGTGTAGTGGAGAGAACCGAAATAGAATTCAGCTTTGGCGGAAACTGAAACGAGGTTGCCGAGCTGAGTGCCTGCTTCGAGCCCGAAGCCGGAGAGCAATCCTTTTTCATTCATGACGTCAGGTTCGGTGTAGACCTTCCTTTGAAGATCGGCACTGAACTCAAACCACGGTTTGCTTAGGGAGTGGGCAGCAGAACTAGAAAAAAAAAGAACCCCGTAGCTCAGCAGAGTTACGAGGTTCTTTTTCGTGGAGTTAAAGCGAGTCATTAACTGTCTTTGAAATATTTTTTGAAGTTCACTGCAAATTCAATAAATGTGCGGGTGGGGATACCCGAGCCGCCGCCTGTGCAATGTGCACCCTGTTCTTTGGTGGAATCCATAACACCTGCGATGTCCACGTGGAGGTAGGGATAGGCGTTGTCTACGAAGTAGTTCAAGAAGGCACCTGCTTTAGAACTGCCCGCACCACGGCTTCCCGCAATGTTGGCAATATCTGCAACTTTTGATTTGAGGTCGTCGCCATACTCTTTGTAGAGAGGAAGTTCCCATGCGCGTTCGCCTTCTTTGGCTCCCGCAGTTTGGAATCCTTCGATAAGCTTAGCGTTGTTGCCCATGATACCCACACAAGCTCCGCCGAGTGCAATCACGACAGCTCCTGTGAGAGTGGCCGCGTCCACGACAGCATCGGGCTTGAAGCTCTTCGCGTATTCGAGGGCATCTGCCAAGACAAGACGGCCTTCAGCGTCGGTGTTCAAAACCTCTACTGTTTTGCCTGTGTAAGAAGTGTAAATGTCGCCAGGGCGGGTGGCTTTTCCGTCGGGCATGTTCTCGGCAGCTGCTACAAGTGCAATCACTCGCACGGGAGCTTTGGATTTGGCAATTCCATACATGGCGCCAATGACGGCAGCCGAGCCACCCATGTCCATCTTCATGGCATCCATGCCGGCTCCAGGTTTGAGGCTAATTCCTCCCGTGTCGAAGGTGATGCCTTTTCCAACAAGAACGAGCGTGGGCAAGTTTTTCTTAGTTCCGTTGTGTTGCATGATGATTAGGCGAGGAGGGCGGGCCGAGCCCATTCCAACCGCAAGAATCCCGTTCATGCCTTCTGAAGCGAGTTTCTTTTCATCCCAAACTGTTGTGCTGAATCCAGATTTGCGACCGAGCTCTTGAGCTTTTTTTGCGAGGCTCTCTGGGTAAAGATCGTTAGGAGGGAGGTTCATCAAATCGCGAGCTGCGAAAACGCTTTCCGATTGAGCGAGAACGCGATCCAAAAGGCGACGGGCCTGCACTTCGGTGATCGAAGAACTTAGGAGGCGAAGACTGAGCATTTTTTTAGAAGCTTCTTTGTTTTCTTTGGATGTTTTGTACTCGTCAAAAGAGTAGAGACCCAAATGAAGACCTACAAAGAATTTTTCAAAGAAGGCGTCGCGATCCATTTTGCCCGCAGGGTCTTTGCGTCCTGCGAAGTCTTGGGCTTGACCCGTAGGTGCCGCTACAAGGGAATCGAGATAAATGTCGGCTTCGGTGATTTTCGAGGCACGCAAGTCTTGTCCAAGTTTGGCGCCCATGATGAGGACGTCTTGGGCACTCAGGTTTTTGAATTCACCGAGGCCAAAAAGGAAGAGATTTGTGTAACTAGGGAACTCACTCAAGGCGGGGCCTTGATTATAAAGCGCTAAGCTCTCAGAAGAGTTTGCTTTGAAGCGCTCAAGGCTAGATACTGTCGAGAGCAAGCCTTGAAACTCTTTGCTCTTTTTAAGGGCGGGAAGCCAAGTCAGTTTGGAAGTGTCTTTGGACTCTTGGGCTAAACCCAAAACCAAGAAGCCTTTTCCAGCATGCTTGTTGAGTGATGATATTTTTTTGAAACGGAGGTCAGCTTTTATTGGAGTCATATTACTCTGAACTAGCTTGAGTCATGAGCAAACACAACTCTGGTCTACATGAGGTTCTCGAAGGCAAGGTTCTTAAGGAATCTCCGCTTATAAGCGCCGCATCAAAAATGGGTCGCTTCAGTCAACATTTGGGTTTGCCGGTTCTGTTTGCCTTTCTTTTGGGGCCTGCGGGTGTTTCTCCCAAAGATTCTTTGATGATTTATTTCTTAATCGCGCTCCCTGTGGGCATTTCGGCTTTGGGTTTGCGTTGGTGGTGCTTCGGATTTGTTCGAGGCAAGGATTTTGTGGTTAATGGCCCTTATCGTTATGTGCGCAATCCTGCCGAGTTGGCTTGTGTGATGGCCTACACTTCGGGGGCTGTTCTCTTGAGGCTGCCCTTTTGGTACATCATCACAATTGTCGTATTTTCGATTTTTTATATGTCGTTTGTTTCAATATCCTACGAACACAATCTGACGAAGCTCTATGGCTCTCAGTATTTGCGATATGCGCAGCGTGTGCGTCGGTGGATTCCTGCGAGTTTGCCTGCTGCCAACCCTCTCAAGCAAGATTATCAGCTGAGTCGGGCTGTGCTTTTTGATATGCGCTGGTGGCTATGGTTGTTGGGGTACTTGGTGGTTTTCGGAATTCGATACCGCAACGGGCCTGTTGTTCCTTGGTGATCTTTTTGAATTCTTAAAATCGAATGCCGTAGGATGCTTCGAGTAAAAGCCAGCTCTGTGGATTCTGATAGAAACGAATTCCAAGGCGAAGGGGCCATTCTCCGAGAGGCAGCATGACTCCCCCTCCATAGGTTAGACCTGAATGGTTTCCTGAATCTGTAACGCAACCCGTGAGCACGCAGGATCCGTCAGCTTCGAGATCGGGTTCGAGATTGTATCGTGAGTAATGGGCTCCGATATTGAAATATCCATTAAGAAAATCTGAATAGAGCTCATAACGAAAACTTACGTCGATTGTGTAAGCGTTGTCAGGTCCAGCGTGGTGGTAGAAAATTGAGCTTTCGACTGCGGCATGTGGGTTGGGAAGGCGAAAGGCTCCTCTAACGCCAATGACGCTCATTGTTCCGGGAGTGCCCCAAAGATCATAGGGAAGGTTTTTCCCAACAAGAGGAGCTATTTCGAAAGTGTAATTGCCGCTCAGCTCTGATTTGGAGCTCTGTTGAGCGGTGGCACTCACTGACATGAGTCCAAGAGATAGATTAATTGCTGCGAGACATCGTCGAAACATCGAGTTCAAGTCTATCACTGCATCCGACTTTTGAGTATATCTGAGAGTGTGCAAGAAACTGTCACTTTCCCGTGGATAAGTCCTGATGGCCAATCAACTCAACTCGCTCTTCACTGGTGGAAGAATAAGTATGGCGTTCGAGCGCCGCCCAAGGGCTATGTTTGGATTGTTCATGGAATTGGTGAACATGGTGGCCGTTATGCTGAATTCGCAAGTTTTTTGACTCAATTGGGCTTCGATGTGCTCGCTCCCGATCATGTGGGGCATGGGCTTAATCGAGACCAAAAAGGTGAGATTACAAAATTGGTTTCGTTTAAGACGATGCGGAGTGCGCTCAATGCGGCTGTTCGTTATTGGGTGACAGAGGGGCCTGCTGCTAAATCGGGTGCTCATAGCAAACCTTGGTTTGTGTATGGTCATAGTTTGGGAGCGCTCATCACTCTTTCATGGATACTCAAAGCTCGAGAAGAAGGCTTTGAGCTTGATTTTGCTGCCGCAGCTTTTATAACTGCAGCTCCCTTGCAGTTGAGAATGCCGGTTCCAGCTTGGAAAAAATCATTAGCTCATAGAATCGAAAGCTTCGCTCCGCATTTTGAAATGAAGAACGACATCGCACTCAACTATCTCTCGGTAGAAGACGCCAATAAGGCTGCTTATCGGGAGGATCCGCACGTGCACCCCTTTGTGAGTCCCGAACTTTTTCTTTCAATGAATGAAGAGGCTGAATACGCATTAGCACATCCTTCGGATATCGAAATTCCTCTTGGAATCGGTGTGGGGGAGTTTGATCCGATTGTGGATCCACAGGCGCTCAAAGCTTATTACGATTCTTTGTCGACACATAAAACTTTTATTGAAATGGCCGGTATGAAGCACGAGATTCTCAACGACATCAACAAACGAGATCTCTACAAAGTGATTGCGGAGTGGTTTTTATGAATCAGGAATTGTTGCATCGTCTCAAAACACAAGCTCTTAAAACAGGGTTGGATGTGGTGCTCGCAAGCGGACAACGCTCGACTTATTACGTCGACAGCAAGCAAATCAGTCTTCACGGACCTTCGTTGTCTCTGATTGGAAAAGCCTTTTGGAAAGAACTCAAAAAACAGAATCCTCAGCCTGATGCGATTGCGGGTGTGAGTTTGGGAGGCGATCCCCTCGCATCGGCGGTTGTTCTGGAGGCTTACTCTGAAGGAATTGAGCTGGATGCCTTTTTGATTCGTAAGGAGTCGAAGGGGCATGGTGCCACGCAGGGTGGGCGTGTTGAGGGTCGCAAACAGCTTAAAGATGAATTGAAGAGTTTGTGGTTGGTAGAGGATGTGATCAGCACGGGAGGTTCTTCTCTGTCGGCTGCGCTTCATTTGCAGGAATTGGGTTATCCGCTCAAAGGAATCATTTGTATCTTGGATCGTGAAATGGGTGGGCCTGAAAAGCTCACTCAAGAGCTTGGAGTGCCGGTCTTGGCCCTTTTCAAAATTCATGATGTACTATGAAGACTTATGAGAGGGCGCAAATGAAGTCGTTTTATTTATGGATTCTTTTGTTAGGTGCCTTTGGAATGAGTGCCTGCGCTTATTTGGGGTCTTATCGAAGCGAGAGTGCACAGTATGCCGCTCTTATCGAAAATGTGCTTAAAGAAGACCGCCTCTTCGTAAGGGGAGAGCAGCGCCTTTCGATGAAAGCGCTCTCGGCTTCGCAGCGTATGTTTGATTTGCAAACACAGGTGTCTCCCGGTTTCGAGTTTAGGTATCGCCCTGAGTTTCATCAGGTGATTGTGGGCATCTCTTCTCAGAATAGAATTCCCTTTTCTAGGGATGAATTGAAGTTCCGCCTCGACGATGAGGCTCCTGTAGGTGTTGAAGAATTGACGTCATCCTTTCAAATTCAAACGCTTTATCCGTTCGCTTATCCTTATTATCGAGTCTTTGTTGTTGATTTTATTGGCAACGAGACGGTTGATCGAGAGCTTCGAATTCAATCGAGCCGTGGCCCTCTAAGTGTCAAACTTCAGTTTTTTCCGGTGAGTCAAAATCGAGTAGACTGATCTGCATGATAGTCAAAGTGCTCCCTTTTGCCTTGGTATTGGTGACGGCATTTTTCTCCTCTGCGGCGATTTATTATTTCATCCGCAGTAGCTTTTCTGCGAGAAAAGCTAAGAGAAAAAATAGCTCAATAGATGTTGCTAATAATAGTGCGGATAATGTGCGATCTATCTTGAACAGCAAACGCCAAACAGCTGCTGGAAAAGATGGAAATATATCAGCCCTTTCTAAAATTCTTGATTTGCCAACGGGATTGAGCTCATCTCTTGCCGCGAGTTCGCAAAAAGGTAAATTGACTCCGCCGCCGCCTACCGCATCGAAACGCATTCAAGCTAGTATTGGCAAAGCCGGACGTTCAGAGGTTCGTGAGAGCACGGGCACTTTGGAAACTCTTATCGTTAAAATGTATGAAGACTATTTGGGCGATATCGCTCAGTTCCAGCAAGCTGTGGCTAATGCCGCAAGCGCGGGCGAAATCTTCAACAAAACTTGTCGAGCACTCTCTTCAATGGCATCTCACACGCGAGTAGCCTATTTGGAATATCAGCCACCTCAACGTGCTCTGATGGTGAACTCTCGTTCGGCACCGAATGTGTTTGCAGGAACTCAGCCTCGTATGTTCTTGCCTCAAACTGGCGCGGCTTCAAAGAATTCTAAAAACATTCCCATCGAAGAGCTTCGTCATATTTTCTCTCATCTTTCTCAAGATTCCGAGCTTCAGCGTTTGCTAAGTGACTCCGCTCGTCTTGAGGCCCGAAGCGAAGACCAAGCAGTTCTACAGGAACAAATTTGGGAATCTCAAAAGAAATGGCGTATTTATCCTCTCTATGTGAGGGGTTTGCCTCAGGGTATTTTTGCTGTTCAAGAAAACTCCACTTGTCAGCGTAGAGAGTTTGATCGAATTGTAAGCATTCTTTTAGCTCAAGCTTCGAGCGCAGTTGAGAACATTCGACTTCACTCCAAGATGATTGAAGTGTCGGCACGCGATGCTTCTACCGGACTTCAAACACGAAAAGTGTTTCAAGATCGTCTCTATCAAAATTTCTTGATTGCACGACGTTTGCAACATCCTCTTACGGTTCTTCGCTTGGATGTGGATCACATGGCAGCCTACTCTAAACAGTATGGTTCAAATGTGTCTGAAGCTTTGCTTCGTCACGTGACTCGTCATTTGGAGCGATTCTTCCGCAAGTCGGACATTCTCGCACGTTACAATCAAGATGGGTTTGCAGTTATGCTTCCTCACACGGCTCTCGTGGACGCGATGAAGAAAACTGAAGCGCTGGTTCAAGCTATCGGCGAATCTCATCTCAAACTCGGTAGTGGTGATCAAGAAGTCTCGATTCGCGTGAGTGTGTCAGCAGGAATGGCTGAGTATCCAAGCCATGCCGACAACCCAGCTGATCTGGTGCGTTTTGCGAGCGAAGCTTTGCATCGTGGCCAAGGGCGCGATCGTGGTGCCTGCACTTTAGCCAAAGTGCCCACGGGTTATGTCCCACCGTTTAACAGTCGTTTTGTGCGGAGTTCTCCTAAGGCCTTGCAGGAAAACGCGGTGAGTCCTATTCTAGACCCCTAATGATCGCCTATCCCGAAATATCTCCTGAAATATTTAGCATCGGTCCCATAACACTTCGGTGGTATGGGACGATGTACGTTTTGGGCTTTATCTTTGCCCTTCATATTCTCAAAGCACGCATTCGAAATGGCTTCCTACGAGTTCAAATGGAGCAGGCCGACACTTACATCACATATGTGGTGTTGGGCATGCTGGTGGGCGCGAGGCTCACCTACGTGTTTGTTTACAATTGGGAATACTACTCGATCCATCTGGGGGAAATATTTGCAATTTGGTCGGGCGGACTCTCATTTCACGGAGCTATGGTAGGCATGATTGCCGCTTCTTGGTTCTACGCCCGTCGTTACAACGAAAAGTTTCATAGTGTGTTGGACACACTCGCTATTGGTGCTCCCATGGGATTGTTCTTTGGTCGCATCGGTAACTTTATAAACGCCGAACTTTATGGAAGAGCTACGGATCTTCCTTGGGCGATGATTTTTCCTACTGATCCTACTAAGACTCCGCGCCATCCTTCGCAAATCTATCAAGCGTTCACTGAGGGGTTGCTTTTGCTAGCGCTATTGGTGGTGGTGCAAAAGGTGCTCTTGAAGAAGGGCAAGCTCAAAGATGGAATGCTCGGTGCTACCTTTGTGGCGGGCTACGGAGTGTTTAGGTTTTTTGTTGAGTACACACGCGAGCCTGATCCGCAGTTAGGTCTTTTACTCGGCGGTCATTTCTCGATGGGACAAATCCTTTGTTTGATGATGATTGCGGCTTCGGTGCTTCAGTTTATTTATGTGTGTAAAACGCAAGAGTTGAAAAATCCTCAGCCGTTAAGGGGCGAAAATGTCCCCAAAGCTAACTGGTTTGAGCGTTTGCTGAGTCCTTGGGTGGCCTAGTAGCTGATTGCAAATTCAGGCTGCTCAAATAGCTGGAGTTGGTCGCACCGGGCGCCCTCTGTTAATGGTGTCGGCGGCTCAACTCCGCCAATAGGCGGACTCGTCGAGGAGGCGAAAGCCGAGTCGACCAGAAAGCATGAGAAACAAAAGGGGAAGCGA
>Ga0163144_10002851_pt1 | contig 39561 bp, 33 predicted proteins | sample OliLak19BULKMAT1_FD_123175 | JGI IMG/M metagenome (GOLD analysis project Ga0163144, IMG submission 123175) | Freshwater microbial mat bacterial communities from Lake Vanda, McMurdo Dry Valleys, Antarctica - Oligotrophic Lake LV.19.BULKMAT1 | ecosystem: Environmental > Aquatic > Freshwater >...
ATCACTTTCTCGATTTTTATTCTTGATGTATGCATATACACCATCAAATAAAAATCTTGCGAGAGTACTTGCTATCTGTGAGGATTAGCACTTCATAGCGAATCCCAATGTGGATTCTGGGTTCAATGTTGATTTGAAAATCTATTCTTCTTTCAAAAAATCTTCCATCGCCTTAATTTCAACTTTAGGGAGCTTTTGCTTTTCTAGTTCGGAAATGAATTTTTTGAGTTCGGCCGATTGCAGTGCGTTCCATATATTGAGATGGTTTGTGTAATCGCTTCGCAGCACGTCAATGGTTTCGATCTGCGATGAAGAGGGCTGACCGGGATAATTCGCAATAGAGGCATATAAATCCGACAACTTTTCACGGAGTCTTGGTTCTGCAGTTCCCACATAATTATCTCCTGTGGTTACGACCAACTCCTCGCGAAGTGCATCCAACTTTTTGCCAAGTGCTATCGTATTCTTCGATGCCTTTGGATTTTTCTTGATATAATTTTCTACCACTTGATCCCATTGGTCTATTTGATAAACCAGATATGCGAGATCTTGAACATTGTTGAAGAGTTGCATCGTTACCTCCTGCTGTTTAGAGCGTTCGGCCAAAGTATATATAGAATTGAGATCGTATTTCACTTCTATATCCTGCTCAAATAGTTCAGTTCCCTTGGTAATGCGAACTTTGTATTTACCGGCCTTCACCGTTGGTGCAGGCACAAAAGTTCCTCCGAATGTCTTGCCCTTAGCGGATTTTGGAACCATCGAATTGAACGACCATGAAACTGTATTGATTCCTTTCTGCTTTCCGGGCTGCAATGTGGTTACCAATTTTCCTTCGGCATCGACGATCTCCATACTCATCTTTCCAAAGGTGTGACGCTTACTCATAAAATAAGTGATCTGCGCACTTGTGGGTGGATTCTGACCCACAAACTGATTTCCGTTGCTAGTGCCTCCGAAGTTAGACTTCTCATCTATCACATAAGGTTTGGCGGCAAAAAAGTGCAAGCTTTTGTTAAGTACATTACCCGTGAGTTCGCGAATGATGGCCGAGTTGTCGAGAATGATAATTCCTCGTCCATGTGTGGCCGCAATCAAGTCGTTGGTTTTGGGATGCATCTCCAAATAATGCACAGCTACTGCTGGGAAGTTGCTTTTGAACCGGGCCCAATTTTTACCTCCATCAAGTGTCACATACAATCCCATCTCTGTGCCAATGTATAGCAGATCAGGGTTAACAAGATCTTCTTGCAAGCTGCGCACAAAAGTTGGAATGGTATTGCTTACAATCGCATTCCAGGTCTTACCATAGTCAGTTGTTTTGTATACATATGGCGTAAAGTTGCCTCTGCTATGATCTTCGAAAACAGCATAAGCAATGTTCTCGCCAAAAACACTGGCCTCGATGTGATAGCACCAAGTGTTGGCAGGGAGACCGGTGATGTTAACTCTAAGATTGCTCCAAGTGATTCCACCGTCCCGCGTGAGTTGAACTTGTCCATCATCGGTTCCGACCCAAATAACCTTGTCGCTTTTGGGAGATTCCGCTATTGTAAAGATGGTACAATGATTTTCTGCACCGGAGTTATCTTTAGACAGTCCTCCAGAACTTTCTTGCAACTGTTTGTTCGGATCATTGGAAGTTAAATCCAGAGAAATACGTTTCCATGTATCGCCGCGATCATCTGACATCATCAAAAATTGAGATCCGATAAATAGGCGATCGGGATGATGCAGGCTTGTATTTATAGGAGCGTTCCAATTGAATCGAAGTTTGGCTTCGTTTTTACTTGCCGTTGGTGCGATATCTCTTATTTGTTGTGTTTTAGTATTGAAGCGCCATACGCCCTCTGCTCCTTGCATTTCAGAGTATACGATTTCCGGATTTGTAGGATGCGGATACACCCGAAATCCATCACCCATACCTACTAACTCCCAGTCGCGGGATTCAACACCACCCGGGCTGGCCGATGGGCCGAACCATGAGTTGTTGTCTTGCAGTCCACCGAAGACATAATATGGTTCGCGATTGTCTACACTTACGTGGTAGAACTGAGACACCGGAAGAGTTTCTGAAATCTGCATCGTAGTGCCCATGTTGCTACTTCTATAGATACCACCGTCTGTTGCTACATATAAATTTTGTGAGTTGTTCGGATCAAACCATACATCATGGATATCGGGGTGCATGGAACCAAGACCCTTAAATGTTTTTCCTCCATCTCGACTAAGGGAGCCGAAAAGTCCGGCTTTCACTAAGATTTCCGGATTTGTGGGATCCACCGTCATGCGCGAGAAGTAGAAAGGTCGAATAACCAGACCAAAATCACCATTTAGAAATTTCCAAGAAGCACCGCCATCATCTGAACGATAAAGACCTTTGTCTTTGTCTTGCTCAGCTTCTATAGCTGCATAAAGTATTTTATTGTCGGAAGGTGCCACAGTAAATGCTATCCTTCCTAGTTTTCCCTGCGGAAATCCTTGGTGAATTTTATTCCATGTCTTTCCTCCGTCATCCGATTTATAAAGCGCACTGTTCAGTCCACCCGATGAAAAGGAATAAGCGGTTCTGCGAAACTCCCAAAATGCTGCATAGAGCACATCCGGATTTTGTGGATCCATGATCAGTTCAGAACACCCAGTACCTGGGTTTACATATAGAATTTTGTTCCAAGTTTTTCCGCCATCGGATGTTTTATATACGCCTCGTTCTTCGCTGTCACTCCAAAGGGCCCCAAGGACTCCGACATAAATGGTGTTTGGATCTTTCGGATGAATTTTGATCGAACTTATGCGTTCAGAATTTTTGAGTCCCATGTTGCTCCAACTCTTTCCACCATCAGATGATTTGTAAATACCATCGCCTATGGAAACACTATTGCGGGTCCAGACCTCTCCTGTTCCAACCCATACTGTATTGTCGGGATCATTTGGATCGACAGCTACTGCACCAATTGATTGACAGTAATCGTCGAAAACGGAGTTGAAATTAACTCCAGCGTCGTTCGATTTCCAGACACCACCACCGGCGGTACCTACATATATAATCTGCGAATTAGTGGGATGTCCTTCAATGTCGGCAACGCGTCCGCTCATTATGGCTGGACCAATATGACGGGCCTTGTAGTCGCCAAAAAAGTCGCCTATATTCTCTTGTGAATGGGCAAAATGTACACTCGTCGCCAAAAAAGCGATTAATGTTAGTCTACGCAGCATGTGAATTTATGTTGAGGGTTTATTCTCCTTTGTAGGTGAAAAGCGTTTCGTCAATTGTAGGGTTGATTTCAACCGTTGTGAAAGGAATGGTTTGTGAACCGAGATCTTTGATTCCCTGATCCATAGAATAAGGCAGATATACTCCGCTTACTTCTTGGTAATCGCTGAATTTCACTTGAGACATTTTACCTTTCATCTCTCCGGTCATGATTTCAGTTTCGACCATAATATGAGCATAAGAATCTTTATCGAAGTAATGGTATTCGATATCGGATACTTCTACCCCATCGGCCAACTGCGGCTTCTTAGTCAATTTGATTTTGTAACAGTTGGTACCGTCAACCACATCATCGGTGAGGCGTTCTATAGCATAACCGTTCTGTTTGTAATTTGTGATGGCACTGGGAAAATCGTCTAGGGTGCGTTTGAAGTTTTCCAATGCTTCATTATCGGCCTTTTCTGCCTTTTGAGTGTAGAAATTGATTGACCATAAGTTGGTGCCATCAAACACATTCTGGAAGATATCCATTCCTTGAATGTTGATCTTCGTGTAGGTACGACCATCGCGCATTAGCACAATTTCCAATGGGATTTTCATGCCTTGTTCCTCCACCACAGAGTTCATTTTAATGGAGTTCACTTTATCCCACGCACTGCCACCGATGACCTCGTGGGCACTTTGTACAATTTCGTCTGCTGTTTGATTGAATCCGGTGAGGCTGCTAAGGACTATCACCGCGAGAAATAGAACTTTTTTCATAGGTAAGAATAATGAGATTATGGTTTTACTGAAATCAAAACTAGGGCTACAATTGTTCACAAGGTCGGAAATATTTTGAGATAATTACTTTGCATGATAAACGGCAGAGTAAAAGGACGAGTGAAATCGATTGACTTTAGAGATGGCAGAGGAAACTGAATTCGTTCCTTGGGTAGGCCTAGTTGTAGATTTAATAATTATATGACCTCTCGCCTATTTCATGTCGTAATCCCCGATCTACAATATCCATGAAGGATTGTCCGGATTTGAACAAAATTCAGCGGACACATTTCGATGATTAGCTCAATCGTCCTCAGCCTCAAAAAATTCCTTAATTTTCGCAAGGAAAGATGCCGGTCCACGATCAAGTTTGCGCGGACGCGGTGGTGCTTGAACAACAAGAGGCTCTTCTGTGACTACACCTGAAGAGGACGAAGATAAAGGCACTTTCTCATATCCTTTTATAACGAGTCCTACTCCCGTCGCGAGTGAAGGAGTCAACATCTTTTCATCGGGAACCTTCGATACATATTCATTGGGATATCCGATACGGCAATCCATTCCGGTTACAAATTCTACCAATTGTTTCATGTGCTTCATCTGGCCTCCGCCGCCAGTCATTACGATACCTCCGATCAACTGCTTTTCAAAGCCGCTATTCTTAATCTCATAATGAACGTGCTCGAGAATTTCTTCCATGCGCGCTTGTATGATATGAGCAAGATTCTTTACTGATATCTCCTTTGGTTCTCGTCCGCGCAAACCCGGAATACATACAATTTCGTTCTCCTTATTCTCGAGAGCTAGGGCCGATCCAAATCTGGTTTTGAGCAACTCCGCTTGGTTCTTCATGATAGTACAACCTTGCTTAATATCTTCGGTAATCACATTTCCTCCGAAGGGAATTACAGCAGTATGTCGAATTATGCCATCCTGAAATATAGCAATGTCAGTTGTTCCTCCTCCAATATCTACTAAAACAATACCTGCTTCCTTTTCTTCATCGCTGATTACAGCTTCACTCGATGCCAATGGCTCCAGTATGAGTTGCTGTACTTCCAAACCCGCCTTAGAAACGCACTTGTATATATTTTTTGCCGCAGCTAGTTGTCCGGTGATGATATGAAAATTGGCCTCAAGGCGAATACCACACATACCAATGGGATCCTTAATTCCAATTTCACTATCAACCGTAAACTCCTGTGGAAGGACGTGAATAATTTCTTCGCCGGGCAACATCACAAGTTTGTACATGTCTTCAACGAGAGCATCAATGTCGGCCTGTGTAATTTCCTCATCAATGTTTCTACGAGTGCGCATGCCTCGGTGCTGTAGGCTCTTGATGTGTTGACCAGCAATACCAACGTTGACCACTTTAATGTCGACACCACTAATGGCTTCGGCCTCTAGAACGGCAGTTCGTATAGACTGAACGGTTTTTTCAATATTAGAAACAACACCGCGCGTCACACCAATTGATTCGCTTTTGCCGATTCCGAGAATTTCAATTTTTCCAAATTCATTTCTCCTTCCAACAATACAAGCAATCTTGGTTGTTCCAATATCCAATCCAACAACGATTTCCTGTTTCTTATCTGTGCTTTGTGATTCCACTTTCATATTCTTGTTGTATTGTCAGGTTATTGATCGCAGACCACTTGGCCCTTGTATTTGAGGTTGATGGTTTTGACATTATTAAGGTTTTTCACGGGCATCACATCCACGTAAAAAGCCATCAATTTTCTGAATTTATTGTCGAGATTTTCGGTATTCCCAATTACGATTCTATGGTCCCCTACTCTTGGAACCATTACAAATTCACCCAAAGAGTTCACGTAAAAATGTTCAATCTGAGCAGACCAAAATTCATTCTTGGAAATGTAATTCGTAATTCGATAAATGTCATCAAGGAACGATCGCTCGCAAAATGCTGTATCTCCTGTCATTTCGAGAACAGATGACTGCATCATGGATTCTGAGATATTGCCTGTAAATAGTGGCACATCCGCAGAGTACAAATCGCTTAATGGCATGGTAAATCCTTGCTCATCCAGATAAAATCCTGTTCCACTTTGATTTAAAATTCTGGCAATAGGAGTTCTTTGATCGACATCTATTCTGAGTCTTCCGTCGATGGTGGTGTACACATGAGCCTCACGCACGGCCCCGTTTTTAACAACTGCGGCATGAATTTGAGTGAGGTCAATGTCCTTCACAAGTTTGCCCTGAATAGAATCGGTAGATCCATAAACGGATTTCAAAATTTGCTTTTCACTTACAAAATCATGTCCATTGGGATTTTTCAACTTCACCTCCACGCTGTGGCATCGATTTTCGGACTGACTTTTCCCCACAAATCCGAGCAATGCAAAAAGTGCGAGCGCTCCCACAACGGCCATCGAATTGATGGCAATAGCGCGCCACCGCTTGCGGCGGAGAGCTACTTTTTCATTTTGATCCTTCTCGGTTTTCATCTTTTCAAAAGCATATTCTTGATGGGAACTACCCATTCGTCAATGTCCCCCGCACCGATGGTAACGACTACCTCCAGATTACGGGAAAACAATTCGTCTAATAACTCATTTTTCTCAACGAGTTTTTTATGGTTCCCCGATATTTTATCCAACAGCCATTGTGAATCAATTTCGGGCAAAGGGCGCTCACGGGCGGGATAAATCGGCAGAAGGATGATTTCGTCGAACTGACCCAGAATTTCGCCGAACGCATCGCCAAAATCTCGGGTTCTTGAGAACAAATGGGGCTGAAACACTCCGGTAACCTTTTTGTCCGGATACAACTCCCGCATCGCATTGAGCATCGCACGAATCTCCTCCGGATGGTGCGCATAATCATCAATGAATACTAGTTCATCGGTTTTGAGGATGTATTCAAATCTACGTTTAACGCCTTTGAACGTGGAAAGAGCGGTACGTATTGCCTCTTCACCAATACCTAAAATCAAAGCCGCCGCCGTGGCCGCCACTGCGTTTTCGATATTATGTCGACCCGGAATGCCCAGCTCGAGCTCCTTCCAAACACCATTGGCTAAGGGGTGATCAAAGTAAAAATCGAAGAAAAACCTTCCTTCCTTAATATGAATATTTGAAGCGAAGAAATCGCCACCCAATTCAGCCGAGTAATCAAAAGCTTGTTCAGTTCTATTGACCAAAGGAAGATCTGTCCTCACTATTAGACTGCCTCCCTGCTTCAATTTGGCCGCGAAAAGATTGAATGACTCCCGCACGTATTCCTCCGATCCGTAGATATCAAGATGATCTGCGTCCATGGAGGTGATCACTGCTATGTCCGGGGAAAGGGTCAAAAACGAACGATCATATTCGTCCGCCTCAACCACCGTCCATTCCGCTCGATGCGATATTAACAGGTTGGAATTGTAATTCGCAGTGATCCCTCCGAGGAACGCATTGCATCCATGTCCACTGGAAGTCAAAATATGTGCAGCCAAGCTGCTTGTTGTTGTTTTACCATGTGTTCCGGCAATGGCAATGGTTTTGGTTGATGCTGTAATAAGGCCCAAAACCTCACTCCTTTTCTTAATCGAAAATCCCTGGTCGCGAAACCACGCCCATTCCATTGATTCGGCAGGTATTGCCGGTGTAATAACCACAAGGATCTTTTCGAGATCCGTAACCTTAAATATTTGGGGAATATTTATCACATTGTCGTCGTAATGCACGTCTATTCCCTCCATTTCAAGTGCGATTGTGAGGGGAGTGCTTGTGCGATCATAACCCATTACTGCCTTTCCTTGACTGTGAAAATATCTCGCTAATGCCGACATTCCTATGCCTCCAATGCCTAAGAAATAGTATATCTCTATGCGATCGAATTTCATCATTTTTCGATCTGTCCTATTAATTTAAAAACTTCATTCGCTATTTCCTCGTCTGCATTGGCCTTTCCCATTTTACGAATATTCTCTGATAGACTATTCAAGAGAATTTCATCAGCCAATAGTGATTTCAAAACACTCAACAATTGCGCAGGTGCATCTGAGTCTTTCAGCAAAATAGCCGCTCCCCGATTCACTAAGGCCACAGCATTTTTTGTTTGATGATCTTCTGAAACATTTGGCGAGGGAATTAACACAACTGGTTTACCTACCAAACACAACTCCGATATACTCATAGCACCCGCCCTACTCACAATCACGTCAGATGCTGCATATGCCAAATCCATATCCCTGATAAATTCATAGACTTTTACGTGAGGCAGCCCGGTACTCTCTACCAAATTTTTTGCTGTTTCATAGTATCCCTTTCCAGTTTGCCAGATGATTTGAAAACCCAAATTATGTAGCTCTTCGATACATTTAGTCAAACTCAGATTGATAGTTCTAGCCCCCAAACTTCCTCCCACAAAAAGCAAGATCTTGAGATCTGGTTGTAGTTCGAAATAACTTATAGCTGGACCGCGCTTCGTTGATATATCAATTACTTCAGATCTTACCGGATTTCCAGTAAAAACGATCTTCGAAGGTGGAAAATATTTCTCAAGACCTTCGTACGCCACGCATATTCTATCCACTTTTTTGGAAAGAAGTTTGTTGGTAATTCCCGGATATGAATTCTGCTCTTGAATCAGACATTTTATACCCATTGATGCAGCTACTTGAATCAGGGGACCACTCGCGTACCCTCCCACTCCAATAGCAATATCTGGTTTAAATTCCTTAATCACTTTTCTAGCTTTGTACAAACTGAATAGCACTTTAAAAGGCACCAATAAATTGCGCCATGTAATTCTGCGCTGTATACCCACAATGGGAAGTCCTACTATATTGAATCCTGCCTGTGGAACTTTTTCCATTTCCATTTTTCCCAAAGCACCTACAAAAAGCACATCACTATTTGGATCTCGTCGTTGAATAGACCTGGCGATAGCTATGGCCGGAAAAATATGTCCGCCAGTACCTCCCCCACTCATAATTACCCGAATTGATTTTCCTTCAATTGAATCGCTCATGCAACAGCAGGATGATTATTTACTGTGTCATTCTCATCTACCACTGTAGGGTTGTCTAACAATTCGGGATTGAATACACTTCTGCTAATACTCAAAATAAGTCCTATTGCTAAACAGGTGAAAATTGTAGATGTACCTCCAAGGCTTACTAGCGGCAATGGCTGTCCTGTGGTGGGAAACAAGTCGACTGCTACTGCCATATTCACCATTGCTTGAGTTACAAGCAAAAGACTCAGTCCTACTGCTATCAGCGACGCGTAGAACTTCGGACATTTACTCGCTATCCTGATAGATCGAAAGAGTAAAATAACGTAAAGCATCATTACTCCAATTCCTCCCAAAAGACTTCCGTATTCTTCAATGATCCACGCATATATCATGTCTGAATATGGATGAGGCAAAAAGTTCCGAGTAGATCCGCTTCCGGGGAGCGAAGGAAATAGCCCACCCTCAGAGATAGCATATTTAGCAATGTTTACCTGATAATTCCCTTCATCATTGCCTTCTACTTTATTGAAAATTCTATTCTTCCAAGTTTGATATCTGGGCAACGTATCAGCCGGAGTTAATTCACCCACGGCAACAATAAGCAGTATTACGCCTACACCAGCACCCATAAGTTTAAAGAGATGACGGCCCGGCACTCCAGCTATGAACATCATGATCAGACAAACGATAGCTAAAATAAAAGCAGTAGAAAAATTAGACCTCAGGATAAGTCCACATATAATTGCTACGGGAAGAATAACAGGCAGGACTCCATTTCGAAAATCATCTAGCATTTCTCTTCGCTGATGAAGTAAACGAGCCACGTAAATGATCAAAACGAATTTCGCCATATCGGATGGCTGAAAAGTTAAACCGGTATACGGAATGGGTAACCAACGATCTGCACTGTTCAAATTTGATCCCACAAAGAAGGTCAGAAGTAAAAGAATACCTGCAATCCAAATGAGCAATACCGAAAATTTTGGAAAATATTTGAAATGTATTTTGTGTACATAATACATCAGCACAAAACCGGCTCCGATCATGATGCTGTGCTTCAACATTAATTTCAAAGTGCTTCCGTCTGCTTTATAAGCCAGTGTGGAAATACCACTGTACACCGCCAAGATAGAAATGATAGACAAGAACATGGCTACCATCCATATCACACGATCGCCTTGCAGCTTTTCGAATATTGCTTTCATCTATTCTATAATAAAGACTACCTATTACAAACCATGAACTGCAGTCTTAAATTGTCTTCCTCTATCTTCATAGCTTTCGAAGAGGTCGAAGCTCGCACAAGCAGGAGACAACAAAACAACATCTCCTTCGTGAGCCCATTCATAAGCCAAGCGAACAGCTTGTTCTGCAGAGTTCACATCTTCTATTGAACGAACCATACTTCCAAAAGCTTTGTGAAGTTTTTCGCTGTCTTTGGTCATACAAATGATAGCCTTCACTCTTGATTTTACTAAATCATTCAATTCTGCATAATCATTTCCTTTGTCTTGGCCACCTGCTATCCATACTACAGGTTTGTCCATGCTCTCAAGGGCATACCAAGTAGAGTTCACGTTTGTGGCCTTGCTATCGTTGATGAAAGTAATTCCATTCACCCTGGCAACAAATTCCATTCGGTGTTCGATGTTTTCGAAATCTTCAAGGCTTTCTCTTACGAGTTCTTTGCGAAGATCGAGGATACGGCCTGAGACGCCTGCAGCCATTGAGTTTGCAAGATTGTGTTTGCCTTGTAAGGCGAGTTCGTGAATTGACATAGGGAGCGGGTTTTGGTTTACGTTGATTATAAATTGGTTTCCTTCTACCCAAGCGCCGTCGGTGATACCATAGGGTAGCGACGAGTTGAGTGTAAATGCGTATTTCTTTGCAGCAACTGAATGCTTGCTTAAATAATCTTGTGAGGCAGGATCATCGGCATTAAACACAAAGGCATCTGATGCACTTTGGTTTTGCAGAATCCTGAATTTAGAATTGATATAATTCTCGAACTTATAGTCGTAACGATCCAAATGATCAGGCGTTACATTGGTCAACACTGCAATGTCCGCTTTGAAATCAAACATATCGTCGAGCTGAAAACTGCTTAACTCAATTACGTAATAATCAAAATCGGATGTAGCTACTTGAAGTGCGAAACTCTTGCCTACGTTGCCAGCCAAACCAACGTTGAGACCAGCATTTTTCAAAATGTGATGCGTGAGAAGAGTCGTTGTGGTTTTGCCATTCGAACCAGTAATACAAATCTTCTTGGCATTCGTATATCGACCAGCAAATTCGATTTCGGATACAACAGGAATACCTTTTTCTTTTAGAGATACAATGACAGGAGCCTTATTTGGAATGCCCGGACTTTTGATCACTTCACCTGCTTCGAGAATTTTCTCTACAGTGTGGACTCCTTCTTCATAGTCGATTCCATGCGCACTCAATACCACTTTGTATTTTTCTTGCAGCACTCCACGATCGCTTAGGAACACATCAAATCCTTTGTGAAACGCGAGCACAGCCGCACCCACACCGCTTTCGCCACCACCTAATATGACAATTGGCTTGTTCAGATTTATCTTGTTTTGAGTGTTATGATGCTGATGATAGCGAGCATGATTCCGACGATCCAGAACCGAGAAACGATTTTAGATTCATGAAATCCCTTCTTCTGAAAATGATGGTGCAGAGGCGACATGAGGAAAATTCTCCGTCCTTCTCCATATCTCCTTCTGGTGTACTTGAAATATGCCACCTGAATCATTACAGAAAGATTTTCAATGAGAAATATTCCGCACAAAACTGGAATTAGAAGTTCCTTTCGAACTGCGATTGCGAACGTGGCAATAATTCCTCCCAATGCCAAACTACCGGTATCACCCATGAATACTTGCGCTGGGTAAGAGTTGTACCATAGAAAACCAATACACGCACCTACGAATGCAGCTATGAATACCGTGAGCTCACCGCTCCTCGGTATATACATAATGTTTAGGTAATCGGCGAAGATGTAGTTACCACTGACGTATGCGAAAATGGCCAAAGTGACTCCAATGATTGCAGAGGTTCCTGTAGCCAAACCATCAATTCCATCTGTGATATTGGCTCCATTTGAAACTGCTGTAACGATGAGGATCACAACAAGAGTAAAAACAACAAATAGAGAAATCTTGTTCTGCCAACTATCCGGAAGTAACCAAGCATAGTAAAACTCGTTGTCCTTGATAAATGGAATAGTCGTTTTCAATACTTTCTTTTCCACCCAGTTTGATGGATCAGACGCATTGTCATTTTGAGCGGTTAGATTTTGTTGGTCGTGTCGACGTTCTTTGATAGTAACATCTTCACTGAAATACAGCATTGAAGCCACAATGATTCCGACTCCAACTTGACCAATTATTTTTGATGTTCCTGCCAGTCCTCGTTTATCTTTTTTGAATACTTTGATATAATCATCCATGAACCCAACAATGCCAAGCCAAACAGTGGCAATGATCATTATCTGTATATAAATATTCGTGAGCTGAGCAAATAATAAGGTTGGTATTAGAATCGCCGCTATCATAATTAAGCCCCCCATCGTAGGAGTTCCCGCCTTCTCGGCCTGACCCTCCAAACCGAGGTCGCGAATGCTTTCTCCTACCTGCTTGTTGCGAAGCCATTTGATCAATGTCTTTCCAAAAAGCAAGGAGATAATAAGTGATAATATCACACTGCACGCCGCACGAAAAGAGATGTACTGAAATAATCCTGCTCCCGGCAGTGACATTTCTTCATTCAGATATGTAAAGAGGTGATAGAGCATTATTTTTGGTATAATTGAAGTGATTCACCAACCAATTTGTAATCATCAAATGGATTCTTGACCCCTTTGATCTCTTGATATTTTTCATGGCCTTTGCCAGCTACCAATAGAATATCTCCCTCGTTGAGCAATGAGCAAGCGAGCTTAATTGCCTCAGCGCGATCTGTAATGCTTACTACCTTCTTCTCCTGCCCCTTATCGACACCTGCCCGCATTTCGGCAATGATTTGATCGGGGTCCTCACTGCGCGGATTGTCGCTTGTAAGTATTACACGATTCGACATTTCCACTGCGATGGATGCCATCACAGGTCTCTTTTCTCGATCTCTATCGCCTCCGCATCCCACTACTGTGATTACTTGTTCGTTGCCAGTGCGGACTTCTGCAATGGTGCTCAAGACATTTCTAAGTGCATCAGGAGTGTGAGCATAGTCTATTATTGCTGTGACATTGCTGGGAGTTTTGAGATACTGAAAACGACCTTCAACCGATTCGAGTTGCGAAAGTGCCGTCAATACGTTTACAGGATCCTGACCCATTTCGCACGCCACTCCATAGACTGCCAGTAAATTATATGCATTAAATCCACCGATCAGTCGTGAGTAAAAATCCTTCCCATCAATCATCAGATGCAACCCAGTAAATTGATTTTCTATCACCTTGGCTTTATAGTCTGCCATTGATTGCACAGCATAAGTGCGCTTAATTGCCTTGCTGCCTTCCAACATCACCAAACCATTTCTGTCATCCTTGTTTACCAATGCAAATGCACTCGAAGACAATTGATCAAACAGAGCCTTTTTGGCAGATATGTATTCTTTAAATGTTTTGTGATAATCGAGGTGATCGTGCGTAATGTTTGTAAACACTGCCCCCCTGAATTTTGTACCTGCAATACGTTTTTGATGAATAGCATGTGATGATGCTTCCATAAAGCAATATTGACAGTCCTCTGCAACCATTTGAGATAAGAGCTCATTCAGCTTTACCGCATCAGGAGTTGTATGAGTGGCTTCAATATCTTTTTTTCCAATGCGATTTACTACAGTAGAAAGTAAGCCTGATTTGAATCCAAGAAGTGTGAATAGTCTGTACAATAAAGTTGCAGTGGTGGTCTTGCCATTTGTTCCAGTAACTGCAATAACTTTAATCTTCTCTGAAGGGTTATCGAAGAAATTAGAAGCAATCAATCCCAAAGACTCATGAGAATCGGTTACACAAACGTACGTAATGTTCTCTCTTTGACTTTTTGGAAGCTCCTCGCATACTATTGCCACGGCACCTTTTTCGATGGATTGTTCAATGTAATCGTGACCATCAGAACTCACTCCTCTTACAGCAACGAACAAACTCATAGTTTTCACCAACCTAGAGTCCATTGTGATGTGATCGATAGCGAGTTGTGTATCACCAACGACTTCTACAATTCGTGAACGATATAATATGTCTTTCAATAGTTTCATGAAAGATGTATCGTTATGTACTTGTTACTGTTCACAGGAGCGCCCGGATTGACCGACTGCGTGTTTACCTTGCCTGTTCCAAAAACCTGAACTTTCATTCCTTGATTTTCGAGAATGTGCAATGCGTCGCGCAGCCCCATGCCCTTAACATCAGGCACCTTTCCGGATTCGATATTTAATGGAGTAACTGTTACTTTGTCAGGAGCAGAACTCGTTTTCGCCCACTCTGAATTCACATCGCCTTCCATCGGGATATTAAGTCCGCGAAAAACTGTTGATAGCTGTTTGGAAGATCCTCCCTTTGAAATGGGAATCATTTTCTCCTCAGCTAACACTTGTGGTTCTGTATTTGCTTTATGAAATTCGAGTTCTGTGGAACATATCTTGTCCGATAGTTCTTTGAAAACAGGCGCTGCAACACTGCTACCGTAATATGCTCCCTCAGGATTATTGATCATCACAATACATGAATACTTTGGATTCTCGGCGGGGAAGTAGCCAACGAAGGATGCTCGATAACGACGATGCTGATAGCCGCCACCTTCATTCAACCAAGCTGTCCCTGTTTTTCCTGCGGCCTTGTATGATGACTTTGCAAACACATAATCTGCGGTTCCACCTTCTTCCATTACTCCTTCCATCATCTTCTTAGCCATTTCAATGGTCTTTCCTGTGCAGAAATCTTCATGAACCACTTGAGGTCTTATTCTTTCTATTACCCGATTATTTTTTCTGATTTCTTCCACGAAAAGGGGTCGCATCATTTTGCCATTGTTTGCAACAGCGTTGTAGAAAGAAAGCATCTGAAGAGGGGTTTGCAGAAGCTCATAACCAATTGCCATTTGGGTAAGCGAAACACCTGACCACCCCTTACTCTTTGTGTTGGCATAAATACTCGGTGCCAATTCACCCTTCAATTCGATATCGAGAGGTTTACTTAATCCGAATCTGTGTAAATGGTCTAAAAATTTCTGCGGATCGTTTTTGAATGTTCTTTTCACGATTAATGCTGTGCCTACGTTTGAAGACATTTCAAAGCATTGCTCTATATTGATCACACCGTGACCACCTTTGTCGGCATTGCTATCTGTCATTTCCAATCCATGAAAAGAAATGCGTCCGTTGCCTGTGTCCACTGTATCATCAAGATGTAGTGTTCCCTCTTCCATACATGCCATGAGCGAAGCCAACTTGAATGTTGAGCCGGGCTCGACAGGATGTGTTACTGCAAAATTTTCTATATCCTCATACACTCCATCACCAGTTCTTTTCAAGTTGGATATAGCTCGCACATAACCTGTTTCGACCTCCATTAAAATCACAGTACCCCAGGAAGCCTTGCTCGATTGACATTGCTTCATCAAGGCAGTATGTGCTACGTCTTGGAGGTGAGAATTGATGGTTGAAATCACATCACAACCCTGTTCAGGTTCTACGATGTAATCATTCTCCATCGGCTTCCAATAGCCACCCGGAATTTTTTCCATCAACTGCTTTCCCTTTTTACCTGAAAGCCATGAGTCATAGGCCAGTTCCAATCCGTTGCGCGTAGTGTCGCCATCGGAAACACCCGCACTACCTATGGTTCGGCGCGCAACCGGTCCTTGCGGTCGTTGACGTACATGTTTGTTTACAACTACAAATCCAGCCTTTGCAGGTCCCATTTTGATGAAAGGAAAATCACGGATCATCTGCATTTGTGGATGAGTAATTTTATCTTTGATCAATACATATCTATTTCCATCGACACGTGCTTTAGAAAAAATAGATTTGTATTGAGCTGATGATTGGTCACCAAAGAGCCTTGACATTTTCACACAAAACGAATCGATTTTAGTACGATACTCATCAATGTTGTAACTCGCCTTTGCATCCCATCGCAGGTCGTATTCTGCGACACTTGTTGCCAGAAGGCTTCCATCAGAAGAGTAAATATGACCGCGAACCGGAACTATATCGCGAACACGTTCGGTGTAATTTTTCGCCAAAAGGCTCGCTTCCGGATCGGGAAACAATTGAAGAAAGAAAACTCTGCCAATAACTGCTACTGCTAGTAAAGCAAAACAGATAAATACGATGTATGCCCTGGAACCGATATTGTGCGTTTTGTTCTCCATCACTATTCCTCCTCTAGATAACCGGGTTCTACTTCAATAATCTTTGGCTCAGTGATTAGCTCATGTAAGCCGAGCTCAGCCACCTTGGCAGCAACTTTCGATTGACGTCTTTCCGCTTCGTACTTTCCGATGATTGAACTGTATTCGCTTTTTTCCTCATCCATGTCCTTGCGAATTCGACCTATCTGCCTTTCGGTGTTTTCGTAATAGTAGATAAGTGAAATGTGCAGGATAAGTAAACCAACGAGGAATGCTATAAAGTTGAAGTGTTTAACTAGGCCCTCTCGCGCGAGAAACTCACCATTCAACAACTTGTTGATGGCAATCGAAAACTTATTGCGCCCCGCAGTGCGCTCTGCTTTCTTCTCAGATAGAACTTCCTTTTCGGAATTCTTCATCTAGCTAGTTAGTGTTTGATGGCTACCCTCAGTTTCGCACTGCGCGCCCTATTGTTTTCATTTATCTCTTCTTCCTCCGGAATCAATGCCTTCTTAAGCGTTGGTTCCATTGGACGTTGCACGTTTCCGTATATATCCTTTGTCAACTCTCCCTCGAGCGAACCAGACTTCATGTAATTTTTTACAAGCCTGTCTTCCAATGAGTGGTAACTAATGACTACCAGTCTTCCATCCTTTCCGAGGGCCTGTGGTACTTGGGTGAGCAAATCCCGGAGAGCACCCATCTCATCGTTCACCTCAATTCGCAAAGCCTGAAAAATTTGAGCAAAAAACTTATGCTCCTTTCCTCTTCGTGCGAATCGTCCTATTGCCTCTTTCAACTGCATCACTGTATCTAGTGGCCTCGACTTCAAGATGCTTGTAGCAACAGAGCCTGCATTTTCAACTTCTCCGTATGAGCGCAAAACCCTTGCGAGTTGACCGTGCTCATATTCATTTATCACATTCCATGCGCTCTGGTCCGACTTCATATCCATTCGCATATCAAGTCTTCCTTCGAATCGCAGAGAAAATCCTCGCTCCGCCGAATCAAACTGATGAGATGAAACACCCAGATCTGCCAGCACTCCATCCACTTCAGATATTCCCCTTTCACGAAGAGTTTTCAAAAGATTTCTGAAATTGTCGTGGATCAGAATGAATCTTTCATCTTGTGGTGCATTTGCTATTGCCTCTGGATCCTGATCAAATGCAATCAGTTTTCCCCCTTTCAGATATTTCAAAATTTCCTTTGAATGACCTCCTCCTCCGAAGGTGACATCCACATAAACACCGTCGGATTTAATCTCAAGCGCCTTTATAGCTTGTTGCAACATAACCGGACGATGGTATTCCGATTCGCTCATTGGCGTTCGCTACTATTCAGCCCGCTTGCATTTACATTTTTCTTCTTCCTCATGAGTTCTTCTGCTTTGTTTGAATGAACTCGTCTATCTCACCAGCCAGCGTCGAGAAATCCTCATCGCTTTGCTCGGCCATCATTTTCTTGTAATTGCCACTGCTCCATAAATTCATTTGCTCACCGATTCCGGTGATAACGATTTCGTTGTTCTTCTTGAGATCAATTTGTGCATGATCAAGCAGTGCGGCTGGCAAGAGCAGACGACCCGCGTCATCTAATTCCAATGTAGTAGCCCCGCCCAAAAACTTGATCATGAACTTCTGGTGTTTCTCGTTGTAACGACTCAAAAGCTTCATTTCCTGCTGCACTCGGTCCCATTCCGATTTCGGATAGAGGGTTAGACACTTCAAAAAGAGATTGCGATTGATCACTAAACCGTGATGTATCTCCTGTTCTAGCTGCTTTCGCAGTTTGACAGGAAACATCATGCGACCCTTCGCATCGACTTTACAATGATGTTCTCCCAGGAGATTTAGCATGGATTATTGGCCTTGAACGGGCACGAAAATAAACAGAAATTCCCACAATGTTACAATGTTTACCACTTTATCCCACTTTGTTGAAAAAACGGATTTTTTCCCTAGAGACCATTTTTCGAAAATTTATACCAGAAATAGGTTGAACGTAGAATCCGTATCGGAAATCTATTGCAGCGCTAACCCCCTTTGATATCCAGCACTTTCTCGATTTTTATTCTTGATGTATGAATATACACCCTCAAATAATCCCGCATTGCGCATTGGAAGTGTCTTGGGGTTAATGCGCTGCGGGATTCTCGAATCTACACGCTGGAGCAAAATAATAGTTCGACCGATGAATTCCGATATCTCCATCGCGTGATTCGGGATAATACCAATTCTGCACAATAAATAGTCCATGCTGCATTGCGCATTGGATGTTTTTCTTGGGCAATGCGCTGCAGCATCTCGCATTCATGAAGAGGTAAATGCCGTTATAGTAGCTGTTGTGTCGGCTGAGCAGAGATTACAGACACATAAACCCAAATCAAGCGATAGAAAAATTGCACCCTATTTTTGCCGATCGAATGCAGTATTCTATCGCTTAGATTTGAGAATCCCTCACGCATTCTACAAAAATTGCCCTCATGCGTAATGCGGGATAACTGTCACTAGCACTTCATAGCGAATCCCAATGCGGATTCTGGGTTAAACCCAGAATCATGCTCTGGAGATATCGTAGTTCATTGGTCGAGTGATTACTTCCCGCTGCGTTTTTCCCTCAAGACACTTCCAATACGCAAAGCGGGATGGACTATTTCATAGGTAGAATTGGTAAAATATGGCAAATTGAAGTAGCATTCAGGTATCTTCATTCTCCCTACCTTCGCGAACTGTAATTTGAAACCATGATTCTTGCCCTCCAGTTACTTCTTAGTCTTTCTATCCTTATCGTTCTCCACGAATTAGGACATTTCATACCAGCGAAATTATTCAAAACAAGAGTAGAGAAATTCTATCTCTTCTTTGATCCTTGGTTTTCTTTGGTCAAAAAGAAAGTTGGAGATACTGTTTATGGAATAGGCTGGCTTCCGTTGGGAGGTTATGTAAAAATTTCAGGAATGGTGGACGAAAGCATGGACAAGGACCAGATGGCCTTGCCTCCTCAACCGTGGGAGTTCAGAGCTAAGCCGGCTTGGCAACGACTTATCATTATGGTAGGTGGTGTAACTGTGAATGTGATATTAGGAATTCTTATTTACGGTTTAGTGTTGTGGCACTGGGGTCAAGAAGTGATTCCAGTTGACAAAATGCAGCATGGTGTTTTCTGTGATCCATATATGTTGGAAATAGGATTTAAAGACGGAGATAAAATCCTTGCATTAGATGGCGAAAAACTCGTGGATTTCAACATTGTAAATAAACTTTTACTGCTGAATGATGTGCAGAAGGTGACGATAGAGAGAGACGGTAAGCAAATGGACATCGCTTTACCAGCGGGCCTCGATCATGAATTGGTTAGGAAAGGAGTAAAAATGTCATTTCAAGCTCGCATTTACATTGACAATGTGGTAGACAGCGTGCTTGCAGATACACCGGCAATGAGAGCAGGTTTGCAAAAAGGAGATAGCGTTATTTCTATTAATAATATACCCGTTTCTACCCACCAGGAAACACAAAGAATTATCGGTCTGCACCGCAATTTCAATATCGACTTAGAAGTAAAGCGCGGTGGAGAAACCAAAAATCTAATCTTGGAGGTTAGCAAAAAGGGCACAATTGGATACGGTGTTAAACAGGATAGGACCAAGTTGCCTAGAGTAGATACGCTTCACTACACGCTTGCTCAGGCCATACCGGGAGGTTTTAAAGAAGCTTGGTCTACCATTACCGATTATGCTGTATCACTAAAATTTATTTTCTCCAAAGCAGGAGCCAAACAGATGGGTGGATTTATAACCATTGCCAAAATATTTCCAAACGAGTGGAACTGGTGGGCGTTTTGGGAAAAGACTGCTTTCATTTCCTTGGTATTGGCATTCATGAACATTTTGCCAATTCCGGCCTTGGATGGCGGCCATGTTATGTTCCTCATTTGGGAAGTCATAACTGGAAAAGCGGTGAGTCAGAAAATTCTTGAAGGAGCGCAGATGGTAGGAATGGTTTTACTTCTTGGACTGTTACTCTACGCCAATGGAATGGACTTCCTAAGATTGGCAACCGATTAATTTTCAGCGCATAGCGAACATTGCAGTCACTAAGAATAGAGCTGGATACCCGAAAATTATAATACACCAAATAGCCACTCACAAAGTGTTAAGGGAACCGCTAAAATGAATTTGGTTCATTTCTTGAATAGCGGCGCTTGATGAATCAAGTTATTTGCAATTACTTTGGATTAAACATGCAGTTCAAGAATTACATTATCTTATTTTCCATTTTGTGGCTTAGCACTGCGTTGTCAGCCCAAACACGGATTATGGTTCTTCCATACGAGGACATTATGTTGCTGAGCGATCACACAGATGAAATAGCTGAGGCATCGGGATTAACACCATTTGAAGCTAAGTCAAAACTCCGTTACGGATTGTGTGATGCCGCATCAGAAGCCGCTTCAGAGTCAATCAGCGTTTTCACACTAACAGGTCAAGCGGACAGTATAGCGCAGAGAACAGAACAAAAAGTATATCAATGTTTGAGCAGGAGGTATACTGCGCTTCCTCTCCATTCACTCATAATAAGTCTCAATCCTGATGATGCGACTCTACCGGACAGCTTGCAATCCGGGTCAAATTATTTGGATGGAAGTACAAATTATTTAGAGGCAACTATAGAGGACAGTTCATTGGTGACGTATCTAAATGCATTTTATGGATATGAATATTATGTACTCCTCAATCAGGTAGACATCTTGTCACTTCCTGGTTTTTTCGCGAATTCGCCGGAAGAAAAGTGGATAAAGGTTCACTATACAATCATTGACCGCAATGGAAAGTCTATTGTGGGAGGTATGCTCCGTGGGCGCTTCAAGGAAACAACTAAAACTGTAGACCAGATTTTAGCAGATATTGGACCCACGCTGTTTGCACGTTTGTGGGAAAACTTCAAATAGAAAGACTCAATAAAGGTCTAGCTACTTAGATCCATGTTGGATAGCAGATACGAGTGACCCTAAAAATCAAAAGCCCCGACATTGCCGGGGCCTGATTTGGTTAAGTTAAGGGCGTAAATATTTTTCAGTTTAAGCAAAATCTTTCAAAGAAATATTGTAAAACAACTCATCTCACAAAAGCCCATTCTAATTCTGATTTTTCTATCCCTAAGCGCAATAAGTCCATACGCAATATGACTTTCACATCCATAGATTGCAATTATAACGCTCTGTGGAAAGGAATTAATCCCGCATTGCGCATTGGAAGCATCTTGAGGTTCATGCCCTGCGGGATTCTCGAATCTACACGATTGAACAAAGTAATAGTTCGACCTATGAATTCCGGTATCTCCATCGCGCGATTCGGGTTAATATTACAACCTCTGCGAAGATCATTCCCCATTCTCTAGAGGCCATCATATGAAAGTATGATTTTTGCAAAAAACCTTTTTACATTTTCCTATTACTCCTTTGATCAAAAGGGCCCCCTAAAGAACAATTCATACCAATTCTGCTTAAACCCAGAATCTGCATTAGAAGTCTTTTTTGGATAATGCGCTGCAGTATCATGCATGCATCAAGTATTACATACCGTGAGAGTAACTGCTATAAGCCAATGGAGTGAAATTTATTTGACCATTACGTTTACCTAAACGGGGTAATTTCAATCTAATACAATGCGTTAAACGGGATAGAAATCTTTTGAGAGCACCCGTCCTTTTAGCCTTTCAGCGTTCCATCTGCAAAATCTGCGTAAAAGAATTCTAATTTGTTCATTCTTCCCTATCCTAAATGCATATTTGCCGTATGCTCAGAAGAACTTTTACCAATTCTGCTTATTAAACCCAGAATTCGCATTGGAAGTCTATTTAGGTAATGCGCTGCAGGATGACGTGGTAAATGCCGTGAGAGTATCTTTTAAAGACCATTGAAGTGAAACGGAATAGATTAATACAGATACATAAACGGGATTATAAAAGTCATTCTGTGTTTGAAACGATAGAAAGCAGTGAATTCAAGGAACCACTCAAAACCACTAACTCAACCGAAATCACGGATTGCCCCATATTATGTCGTCAAAAAAAATGAAAGAAACACCTGAGCCTTTTTCAGGATATCAAAAGTTTGTAATCGCGATACTTGCTATACTTCAGTTTACCATCATTTTGGATTTCATGGTGCTCTCGCCATTGGGAGTAATCGTGATGGAAGAACTTCAAATTAAACCATCTCAGTTCGGAATGGTTGTGTCGGGATATGCATTCAGTGCAGGGATTTCGGGGTTGCTTGCGGCGGGATTCGCCGACAGATTCGATCGAAAAAAAATACTCATGTTCTTTTATGTGGGATTCATTCTAGGCACATTTTTCTGTGCATTGGCACCAAACTATCATCTTCTCTTAGTTGCGCGTATTGTAACCGGATTATTTGGAGGAGTAATTGGATCAATCAGTTTTGCCATTATCACCGATTTATTCTCAATGCAGAAAAGAGGACGTGTGATGGGTTTTGTTCAAATGGCATTTGCCGCAAGTCAAATACTTGGCATTCCTATAGGCTTGTATTTAGCGAGCAAATTTGGATGGCACAGTCCGTTTTGGATGATAGCTGTTTTTGCTACGATTGTAGGTGTTTTTATCTATATCTATTTGAAGCCAATAAATGAACACCTAAAAATTAGATCGGACCACAATCCATTTGTACATCTTGTCCGCACGCTCTCCAAAAGAGACTACATCCGCGGTTTTCTGGCTACTGTATTGCTTGCAACGGGTGGTTTTATGTTGATGCCCTTTGGTAGTGCCTTCACTACAAATAATATGGGTATCGACATAGCTGATCTTCCTACTATATACCTCATTACGGGATTATTTTCCATCGCTATGGGACCGCTTATTGGCAAATGGAGCGACCGTTCCGGGAAATTCAACATCTTCATTTTTGGTACGGTAGTGAGCATTACCCTCGTAGCCATTTACACCCAAATGGACACTACCCCCCTATGGCTTGTAATCGCATTAAATGTTTTGCTCTTCGTAGGAATATCGGCACGAATGATTACTTCCAGTGCCTTGCTCACTGCTATACCCGAACCGCAGGACCGCGGTGCATTTATGAGCATCAACTCCTCTATACAACAACTGTCTGGTGGAGTGGCGTCTGCCCTCGCAGGAATGATAGTGATACAAGCAGACAATGGAGTTCTTCTGCGCTATGATATATTGGGTTATGTAGTCATTGGTTCAATGCTAGTTGCCCTTTGGCTGATGCATTTGCTGAACAGACATATTCAAAGGACCTCAAATACGGGTGCATAAACCTCAGACAACAATACATTTGTGGCATCACATATACATTATGCACGTAGGTAAAATTTCGGGATTAAGTAAGCCATTATATGAACCAGAAGCGACATCTATCTCTATTTCATTCTACTTTTGTTCCTACTCTAATCTTCGAACTCTTTGATCTCACATGTTTATCAGTTCAATGATTGCCCATTGCTTTAATTGGAACTGCTGTGGGCTTTTTAGTGGGCTCTAATCCAGAATCCGCAGTGGAAATCTCTTGCAGCACTAACCCCCGATGATATCAAGCACTTTCTCAATTTTTATACTTGATGTATGAATATACACCATCAAATAATCCCGCATTGCGCATTGGAAGTTTCTTGAGGTTAATGCGCTGCGGGATTCTCGAATCTACACGATGGAGCAAAGCAATAGTTCGACCTCTGAATTCAGATATCTCCATCGCGTGATTCGGGATAATACCAATTCTGCTTATAAAATAGTTTGGACTATTTTATAAGCATGAAGTGTTAAATGCCGTCAAAGTAGCTGTTATAGGCCAATGGAGTGAAACGGAATTGGAATATTACAGATACATAAACCCAAATCAAGCGATAGAAAAATTGCACCCTCATTTTGTCGATGAATGCAGTATTCTATCGCTTAGATTTCAGAATCCCGCACGCATTCTACAAAAATTGCCCTAATGCGTAATGCGGGACAAACGGTTTTAGCACTTCATAGCGAATCCCAATGCGGATTCTGGGTTTAAAAAAAATGCTACATGCGCCAGACTATGGGAAGCGCGAAAAATCTGGGGTGGTGTAGTAAACTCCTCGCGTACTTGGGGCATCATCTCATGCGACTTTGTGAGCAATCCACATGCCATAAAACCATCGTCCAACGAGGAATTGCGCGCCATACATCAACAGTTAATCTATAGGCACATTGCTTGGTTCACTGCTTTGCGTTACCAATTGAGGCAACCTGGTGAATGGGAAAACATGGACAAAGTATACAATATTGAATACCGCAAGTTTTTCAAAGTTCCGGAATACGAAGAACCCATAGAAAGTTTAATAACGAAATATTTATCATCCGAAGAGTGGTCGCACATTCAGAAAACCAAAAATCAGGCTGCACAAATTCTAGCACTGCAATCGGCAGATATAAAAACATTGCTTGAAAATGGTTTTATAGAAGATTTCCGTCATGTGGAAATGCAGGGGATAATAAGTCCGCTGTTCGAAAATCAACGCATGTGCGAAAGGATTAAGAACTTCCCTTATCACAAGCAGTTTGCCGCCCTCAATCTTTACTTCGTGTGGCTTTTCATTTTGCTCTTGCCATTTGGCATGATGAACGAATTCTCGAAACTACGCGATCACATGACTTGGCTCACCCTCCTTTCGCCACATTGGTTTCATGGCTATTCAATACAATGGAAAAGATCGGAGAATACACTGAAAATCCATATCGGGGAGGTGCCAACGATATTCCCATGGCAGCTTTATCGCGCGGCATTGAAATCGATTTGCGGGAAATGTTATACGAAACCGCGATTCCGGAACCCTTTCAGCCCGTTAACCGAATTTTAATGTGAGAATTTAGGGTACTTCGCTTTAAATATTTTGGAGATATCTCCCTCAGCTATAACGGATTGATAGATTTTTGCTATATTTCCGCCGTATTTCTTTCTGTAAAACAGTTCTCAATTCCCCAAATCTTATATTTTTGTTGATATATCAATTATATCCCTATTGAACTATGGAAATTTTAGACGACGTAATTTTCTATCACATTGATAAGGCTATTCGAACTTATCGTCAATACGCACAACACGAAATTCGCAAAGCTGGTTATAATCTTACCATAGATCAGTGGCTTTTGCTGAATTTAATAAAAGAGAAACCTGAAATTTCTCAGCGAGAACTTGCAGATGGAGTATTTAAGGATGGTGCATCAATCAATCGAATGTTGGAACTTCTAGTGCAATCGGGTTATGTAAAAAAGAAGGCGCACGCTTCTGATCAGCGAAAATATTCTTTGATTTTAACTGCTAGCGGTCTTAAAGCCCTCAATGTAGTGGCGCCCATTGTGAGTAAAAACAGAAAACAAGCCTTGAAAGGAATTGATACGAAGAAAATAAAGACCATGAAAAAGACCCTTCAGTCTATACAAAAGAACTGTGTTAAAACAGAAGACTAACTTCGAAAATTCAAAGTTGAATCTTGAAAATGTTAGAAATAAAAGCGAGTCCCACTTCACCGAAACCTTAACTAAATGAAAATTCTCCAAACGAACATTCTAAAAGCCTTCTTGAGTCTTTCAGTTGCATTTTTCTCATATAGTGCCTTCACTCAGGAAGAAATAGAAACCACAGTAGAAGATGCTTCAGCCCTTGCAGAATTGATGGGAGCTCCGATCAAAATGGATGTAAGTTCCTCGGTTTTCCCAACCCAAATGGGGAACTTCTACATTTCAGAAGAACCTGTAGGGCTCATTATGGCTATGCTTGCACCGCAATCATACGAATCTTCGAAAGTAGAACTCGAAGGGAAATCTACCGAATTCGGCGAAGACACAAAAGTGAAAGACAAGGGAACCTTCACATATAATGGTCGAGAATTTAGTTTTGTAAAAGCCACTGCCAAAAAAGATGGAAAGAAACTATGGTTGGAGATGTATGCTGTAGGAGATGGAAATGACAAAACAATTTTCATAGTTGGGGCCTGTGATTTAAAAGCAAAATCTACTTTTGTAGATCATTTTAAGAAGGCCGCTATCTCATCAGAAATAGAAAAAAGTGAACCTGCCGAATAAGTAATATGGAAGAAGAAATAGACGCGGCGCAGGAAGAGAGAATCCGACAGAACCTTATTGGACGATCACTAGATCATCTCGAAGTATTTATCATCAATGAAAAATTCTTTGTATTCGACGTTGAAAAACGTTGGGTGGTTGATGCCGGAATAGGTCTCCTATTCGGAGACACGAAACTCATTTTTGGATGGGACACAGCAAAAGAATTGTTTTTATATTCTTCTGAAAGTCTCAAGCAAATGCTCGGAGATATAGAATATTTCCGGCTCAATGAAGAAGAGATTACGGGTATACGAGAACTGATAGGGGGTGTAGTAAAAGACGTTTCTTTTAAATGGAGTTGGTATCAGGAATGTGATGAAGAAGGAGAAGTGAAGTCGGAGAAAATATTCATTCCAAAAGACATACACATCACTTTCGAAAATGGAAGAACATTACATCTCGCTGCGATGGAATTTGCGATAAGCGCAATAGACCAAGGTATAACAAGGGCTCGCTATAACTCACAAGCGAACTTGTACATCGGAGTTGACCATCTCTTGGAGATTATTTAGTGTTGAGTTTGCCTTCGACTACCTTCAGGATTTTTCCATCTTCGAATTCGATTTTCTGCATCACTTTGCCAGTCTTCTCATCGTACTTGATGTACATTCCATGCATTCTATTTTCCTTGTATTCGGCTTCCTCAATCGGTCGGGCATTGCGGCCATAAGTAACACTTTTCCCATTTAGCTTTCCTGCCTTATAGCTGCAAGTTCTGAGCGGCGCACCATTGCCTTGGAAGTACTCCCAGTCCCCGTCCGGTTTGCCCTCTTTATAATCTCCCTCCGACTCCAGAAGACCCTCCGGAGTATAGGTTTGAGATGGGCCATGCATTATTCCAGAAGCGTTGTATGTGTACAACTGTTGAATTTTGCCTATTTCATTCCAAAATTTCCACGTGCCCGTTTTCATCTCGCCGTTAGTAGAAGTCGGGTATTTCACATCCTTTAAGGGTAAAATCGATTCTGTTTCCGAGAAAAACTTACTCTTCGATGAAACAATAGTCCAATTACCCTCATAATTCTTTACTCCATTAGGATACCATCCTTCCCATTTCCCTGACATCTTCCCTTGTTTATAATTTCCGACATCCTTGATTTTGCCGCCTTCATACCAACTTTGCCAAAGACCTTCCTCAAGATCATCTTTGAAATTACCTTCCATCAGTTTTTTGCCGTTCTCAAACCAGAAGGTCCATAAACCCGCCTTCTTACCGGTTTTATAACTTCCTTCTTTCCATTTTTCGCCACCCCAATAGAGATAAGTCCAGGTACCTTCCATTAGACCATTGCTGAAATCGCCCCAATACTGTTTCTTTCCATTGGCAAACCAATATATCCAAGGACCGTTTTGCTTATTGGCCACAAATGCACCTTCCATATCGACCTTTCCATCCTCAAAAAACCACCTCCACAATCCGTCCTTTAAACCAGATATGTAGTTTCCAGAAGCCATATTTTGACCATTTACATAGTGCTCTTCAAATACACCATTAAAAATTCCATCTTTATATGTGGTCAATTTTTTTGTTTTTCCCCCTGGAAAATACTCATACCAAATTCCGTCCTGCATTCCCTTAGAATAGCCACCCTTAGCCCTTTTGTTGCCTCCTGCGTAGTTTTCAATAAATTCTCCATGAGGTAAGCCAGCCAGAAACGCCGTTGATTTCTTAATAGATCCACCTTCGAAATAAGTATGCATTGTACCATTCCCGTTGGTCACATGTCGCCCTTTCTTAGCGTCTATGAATGTCCACATGTAGACCACAGAATCTCTGTACTCTTCTATCATCATGGTATCAGTGGCATTGTACATGTACTTCCACTTGCCCACTTTTGAACCCATGTCGTAGATGCCTTCTTCCAATATTGCCCCATCTTCGGCATAACTCCGCATAACACTGTCTTGCTTACCCATTTGAAAGTATCCTTGATGCATCAAGTTTCCACCTTTGTGCAACTTTTTTACCTCTCCATGCAGAAGACCCTTTTTGTAGTTACTCTCTTCCTGCAACTCACCACTTTCGTAGTAATATTTCCACAATCCGCTCTCGAATCCATCTAAATAAACGCCTTCGCTCCTGACTTTTCCGTTCACGTAAAAGTCTTTATAGTCCTGCTTTTGAGCCAAAACGGTCAATGAAAAAAAGACTACAAATTGAGTTACAAAAAAGTATTTGATCATGTCCGAAAAATAGTAGTGCGTAGTTGTCGAATCCAGAGTGTAATTCAAAAATGTTAAACAATCGACGGTCAACACTTATTGTGCGCGGACAAAGCTATTGCTGTCATAAATAATGTTCGATCTCAAATCTGGAGAGATTGCAAGGAGAATACCTATCTCAGTTCCTTACCCATTTCTTGTCGTATGTGCGCAACACGTATATGAACGATTGTACCACACAAACTGAAACAACCACCGCTAGGGTCATTCCAATAGCTTCCTCGGCGTCCTTTATCCGGCTAAACCGTGGCCTTTCCAGAAACCATGCCCAGTAAAACACGCTGAGCATTGCAAGACCTAACATACCAAACGCACTAATCAAGGCTAGAATAAAATTGAAATTCCCCATTCGAACCAATTCAAAATCTGCAGAATCAGAATAGATTAAGTCGTTATCCAAACTTTTGGTATCCTCATATACTTTCATGTTCAACATCGGAGCGGTTCTTATGAGATATATAAAAAGAGCCAAACCAGTCGATATCATAATTACCGCAGGAAAATTGTCATCGCTATAAAGTTTCTTTTTACTAGACCCCAACCAAATCAGGCCCATTAAAAGAACCAGAGGAGACATTATCCAGGCAAACCGGGCGTATTTCCGTAACTTCATACTTTCGTTTTAATTTTTCACATTTTTTTATATCCAAGGCGTTCATAAAAGGGAAGCTTCAAATTGAAATTTAATAGACCCCCAACGCACAAATCTAGGAGAAACAGGGTATACCTGTTGCACATGCATTACAGAATACAAATTTGAATCACAGAAAAACGCACTTCAATACAGTTTAACCCATAATCCGCATTGGGATTCGCTATGAAGTGCTATTGCCCAAAGATAGCAAGTGCTTTCGCCAGATTTTTATACAGTTTATCCCGCATTGCGCATTGGAAGCATCTAGATGTTAAGGCGCTGCGAGATTCTCGAATCTACACGATGGAACAAAGTAATAGTTCGACCTATGAATTCCGATATCTCCATCGCGTGATTCGGGATTATTTGATGGTGTATATTCATACATCAAGAATAAAAAACGAGAAAGTGCTTGATATCCAAGGGGGTTAGTGCTGCAATAGATTTCCAATGCGGATTCTGGGTTTAAGGGTTTTACACAAACACTGCTCATACAATCCTATGAAAATTGACACTTTGACAACAAATTTTCGCAATTTTGCCCGTACTATGAATATCCGAAATATTTTTACCTTATTGATTGGACTCTGCGCTTTATGTGCGCGCGTTTCTGGGAGCATGATCATAAGCATTACATCAGTGCCTCAACTTACTCCGATGTTCGACAACCTTTATATAGCTGGAACAGTAAATGATTGGGTGCCTTCAGACTCTCAGTTTATGCTAGAATCATCCGATGGAAATTGGAGTATTGCCCTAGAAGGCATCGATGGTGAGGCCATTCAGTTCAAGTTTTTGCGAGATGGCGCTTGGGATACTGTTGAGGGAAATACCTTAGGGGGCTATATTGAAAATCGTTCGGCCATATTTCAGAATGGAGAAACGCTAGAGCTAACGATTGAAGGTTGGGAAGATATTGCCGGATCGCACACCGTTACATCTCACGTTCGCATTGTAGATTCCGATTTCTACATACCTCAATTAGATCGCAGTCGGAGAATATGGATAGCATTGCCCGAAGACTATTACACTAGCGCTTTAGATTATCCGGTGATGTACTTGCATGACGGTCAAAATCTATTTGACCTTGCCACATCATTTGCAGGAGAGTGGGAAGCCGATGAAAGCCTGATAGGCTCATCAGTTCCAGGGTGCCGACCGTATATATTAATAGGGATTGATAATGGAGGTGTTCATCGTATTGATGAATATGCACCTTGGATCAATATTGAATACAGCGAAGGCGGTGAGGGAATCCTATACTCTTCTTTTGTAATAAACACGCTCAAACCCTTTATCGACGCAAACTTTCGAACCCTTCCACAACGCGAGCACACTGCAGTAGGTGGCTCCTCACTTGGCGCATTGATTTCTATGTACATGTTTGCCGCACACAACGATATCTTTTCCAAAGTAGGACTATTCTCCCCAGCCTTTTGGTTCAACGAAGAAATCTTTGATTTCACAGCATCACAAAATTTCGGAACGGACAACACGGTATTTATGTCGGGTGGCACAAGCGAAAGTGCCGGCATGGTTTCAGGCATGGAGCAGATGAATGAGACTCTATTAAGCTCTGGTTTGTCCAATGGGGCCTTGCAATACTTGGTTGTGGCTGGAGGACAGCACAACGAGCAACAATGGGCTTCAACTTTCGACGACTGCCTCGCCTGGCTCAACGTTTGTTTGGTAAGTATTGACGATACCCCTTCGGAAAAAAATTTACCTATTGTATATCCAAATCCCTCGGTCGATAGTATTTATGTCAATCCATCCGGTCATCACATAAGCGATCTCACGATTTACAGTTCTGATGGAAGAGAGTGCCTCAGGCTTTCGAATATTCAAGAATCGGGTATAGATATTTCCTTTTTGCCCTCGGGTAATTATGTTGTTCGTATCATTTATTTCCAAGGCCAGAAATCGTTGGTTCCGCAAACCATTGATATATCAATTATTAAGCACTAACGAAAAAAGCATATGAAAGAAGACAGGGCAATATCTACGAATAATGCACCCAAAGCCGTTGGGTCGTATCCTCATGCCCGCAGAGTAGGCAACTTACTCTTTCTGTCGGGTGTAGGTCCGCGTATTGCCGGGAGCGATTCTACTGATAGCGGAGTACCCGGACTAAAGCTCGATAAGAATGGGAATTTTATTGAGTTCAATTTTGAGGCTCAATGCATCTCCGTTTTCAATAATGTAAGAGCCATTCTCGAGGACAGTGGAAGTAAATGGGACAATTTAATAGATGTAACAGTCTTCTTAGTGAATATGAAACGAGACTTCCAGACTTACAATAGACTGTATGCCGAATACTTCAAGGATGCGCAACCCTGTCGGACCACTGTAGAAATCAATTCTTTGCCAACGCCGATCGCCATAGAATTAAAATGTATTGCCACCATCGAATAAAAGGGTGGATTCTCAGTTCCTTTAACACTTAACCATAACCAGGAAATTGAATTTATACTCAAACAAGCAGCGCTGGAAGATTATACTTTTTATGGTAGCGATGATCATCGTGATCATTACTTTGTGGTACAGCAATCACATAGCTTCCGGTATACGCAATGAAGAGCGAGTAAAAGTAGAACTCTGGAGTAAGGCAATTACGCGTCGTGCTGAGTTAGTGAATTTTACAGAGCAGTTGTTTGAGCGCCTTCGAAGTGAAGAAAGGCGTAAAGCAGATCTACTCGGTAAGAGCTACAACATATTGCAAGACCCTTCTGATCAGAACGACCTGACATTTGTAACAGACTTCATTTGGAGCAATACAACAGTTCCCATTCTGATATATGATGTAAAAGCGGATAGCATTATCAACAGTGCAAATCTTCCGGTGGGTAAAGAATCAGATCCGGTTTATATAGATTCTTTGTTTGCCGTAATGAAAGCAAAGTATCCGCCGATTCAATTTGAAGAAGTAGGTCATCAGGTATACTACAACGACAGCTATCTATTTGCTGAATTGCAACACACCATGGATGACCTTATCAATTCATTTATATCCGAAACCGTCATCAATTCTGCTTCAGTTCCGGTTGTGCTAACTGACAGTACCAAAACACGCATGTTGAAATTTGGAAATATCAGTTCCACTATTTCAGATGATTCGCTGCAAGTAAAAACATTGATCGCGCAAATGGCACGACAGAATGAACCGCTAGAGGTTTCTATACCTGGTCAGGGAACACACTTCATCTTTTTTGAAGACTCAGAAGTTTTGAAACAGTTGCGAATGTTTCCTGTTTTTCAACTCATCCTCATCGGGGTTTTTCTTCTTGTAGCCTACCTCATTTTTTCCACTTTCAGAAAGGCCGAACAAAATCAAGTCTGGGTTGGAATGGCGAAAGAAACAGCGCATCAACTTGGGACACCACTGAGCAGTTTGATGGCATGGTCAGCCATTCTTGAAGACCAAGGAGTGGACAAAAAACTTCTGACAGAGCTCAACAAGGATCTCGAAAGGTTGAGTACAATTACTGATCGTTTCTCAAAAATTGGATCACAGGCCGACCTCACCAGAGAAGACATTGACGCGATTTGTAAAAATGCTCTCGACTATTTAAGACCAAGGGTTTCATCGAGAGTGAAAATAGAAATGACTCACGAAGAAGGTATTCCCTCCGTGCTTATAAACAAACCACTTTTTGGTTGGGTACTTGAAAATCTAGTAAAAAATGCTGTGGACGCTATGGAGGGTGAAGGAGTACTGCATTTAACTACGGGCTCTGAAAACGGCACTGTCTTTATAGATATCAATGATTCAGGAAAAGGAATACCCAAAGGCAAATGGAAAACAGTATTTCAACCTGGATACACAACGAAAAAAAGAGGATGGGGTCTTGGTTTGAGTTTAGTAAAACGAATCATAGACAACTATCATCATGGCAAAATATTTGTGAAATGGAGTGAACCCGGACAGGGCACTACATTTCGGATACAACTGAGAAGTTAGCCTTATATCAATGTTACACCACTGTTACTTAATAAATGGTCCATTCTGCACTGCGCAATGCAAGTCTATTTTGCTCAATGCGCTGCAAAATCTTGCATGTATGAAGAGGAAAATGCCGTTGTGATTTATGTTAGTTTAATGTAGTGAAACGAAAATGGATTATTACATAAATCCAAACGGTATCACAAAGATTTCCGCATTACATAATCATCCATCACAAAGCCATTTCCGATATCAAGTACCTCCTCTCTGTGCACTATAAAGCCCTTTGCGATATAAAAGGAAACAGCAGGATTTCTTTTGTTGACATTCAATTCCAATATCGAACATCCTACATTTTTAACATGATCTTCCACCTTCTGCAACAAATCTTTGCCGAGTCCTGATCCATGTCTTGTGGTATCTACATACAGTTTGTTTAACCGACAAACCCCTTCCGGGTGCTGAGATACTGAGGCAAAACCGAGATCATTTTCCCCCTCCGACAAGATATAAAATGTGCATCCCTCTTTCACTGTCTGCCTTAGTAGAGAAGAAATGCTGTACATAGTTTCGAGCATGTACAAAATTTGCTGATCCGAGATTATATTGACATACGAGACCTTCCAGATTTCATTGGCCAAATTTCTGATACTATATAAATCTGCACTATTGGCCACTCGAATTTTTCGACCCGTATGTTCCCTCATATTATCCATGCATCGTTTCCGACTTTCCATACTTGAGCATGATCTGGGCCTCAAAATGGAGAAAGTCCTTCCATCTATTATCCACATCAACTTGACCGGAATACTTTTTTGCAAAACGAAGAAAACAAGTATAATGTTCGGCTTCGCTGATCATGAGATCTCTATAAAAAGATCGAAGAGAAAGATCAGAGATCCCTTCGGATAAGAGTCGAAATCTTTCGCAACTTCTCGCTTCAATCATGGCGGCAAAAATCATGGCGTCCACAAATTGCATATCTCTACTTCCACCCCCTTCGAAAAAGGTCATAAGATCTCGGATATAAAAATCTCGTCGTTCTCTTCCCAGTTGAAATCCCCGTTTGGTGAGTTCCTTATGTACCATCCCGAAATGCTCCATTTCTTCAATAGCTATGCGGGTCATCTCTTCCACTACATCTTGGTACTCTGGAAAACGCACCATACAAGAAATGGCATTGCTTGCGGCCTTCTGTTCGCAATAGGCGTGGTCCGTGAGAATTTCTTCTATGTTCTTATCTACGATATTCACCCAACGAGGATCCGTTGGGAGCTTTAAACCTAGCATTACCTTTTCACGACGTTCAGTTGACATGGGTCAAAGATAATGTGGGAATGGCAATCAGATTTTTGATCAACAACCCTCAACACAAAATAGCTGGACCTCCATTTAATCCAGATTCCGCATTGGAAATCTATTGCAGCGCCCACACTCTTTGGTATCAAGCACTTCCTCGATTTCTATTCTTGATGCATGAATATGCACCATTAAATAAAAATCTGGTGAGAGCACTTGCTATCTGTGTGGTTTAGCACTTCATAGCGAAATTAAATCCGGATTCTGAGTTTAAGAATTTGAAAGACTTCGCGTTCCCGAAGTCTTGGCATTGCCGGCTTTGACCGAAAAACTCCGCGTGTCTTCTCCCCAAATATTCTGATAATTCAAAATAACAAAAACAGCGTAGGATAAACTCTTCCTACGCTGCCTGTTAGTTTTGGTTCTAGAAATTTAGTTTTCTATTTCGTTGACAGCTTCGTCACTACTTTATTCTCATACACATATACAAGTTTTCCATCGTCCATGAGAGTAGTAGTAGCGCCACTCCTTGCCTTGAATTCTTTGAATTGACAAGTATTAAGGTCATATGCTGCAATGTCGGCTCCACTCGTTTTCATGATCAAAATGTTTCCATATACATCTTCCAATTCAGAGGATTTGTACTTTGCGCTATTGATGCGCTTTCCATCCTTATATCCGTGAGTAGCAATTCCTTTTTCACCGACTACAACAATCATCCCATTGTAATCAAGGATTTGTGTTGCTAAACCAATTCCATCGTCTGATAGAGCGACCTCATATTTATCAGTTCCATCTCCAGTATTCAAAGAATACAATGCCTTTCCACTGCACACATAAATATCAGTTCCGTCGGTAATCATGTTGGTAATACCCTTTTTGAAACGCTCACTTTCCCACACTTGTGAACCATCAGACACATTAAAGCATTGCACATTGTACGGTTTCACATTTGGGTGCCATATTCTCCATTCTTCATATACACTCACCGAACCATCACTACCAGTAGTTCTGCGATAGATATAGGCCTGTGCCTCTACGTTTCCTCCCACTTGCAGAACAAGTCGATCTCCCACCACATACATATTTGGAATAGCCCTCGCTTCTTTAATTTCAGGAGAAGTCCAAATCAACTTTCCGGTATTGATGTCATACTTTTTGATAAACTGATTTCTACGATTCGACATGTCAAGTACATACACAAATCCATCCGCCACGACAGGATCGGCCACTGCACCGTAGATGCCGAATTTCTTTGAATTTGCTGGTGCTCCTACAATTCCATCAGGAGTAAAGTCAAATGCTGCACTCCACAATTGAGCCCCGGTATTGTAATCATAGACCTGCATCCCATTCAAACGGAGAAAGACTTTACCAGATTCTTGATTCAATTGATAAATGAACTCTCCGCTTATCACTTTTCTCTCGGCACGTCCAATATAAGTAGCCTCCCAAAGTATGTTTCCATTTGTCAAATTCACTTTCATTATTTGATTTTTGAACCCTGTGAAAAGAGCGGCCAATCCACCGGGAACAAAATTCACCATCACCGCGGTCATATCGGCTTGATTGTAGATATACTGACCTACTACTCCCTTGAACTTTGTAGTTTGCCAAATTTCTTCTCCAGTCTTAGCGCTAATCATTACCAGGGCTTCTTTAAGCGATAATGCAAAAGCCTCTAGTTCGGGTAAATAAACGATATTTTCTTCACTCAAATTCTGAAACTTATCTGTGTTCCATAGTAGTCCTCCGCCATCCAGGTCTATACAAGCCACCTGATCTTTTCCCATTTTTCTATCGAATAAAAAGAGCACGCGAGATTCCCAAAATGGAATGACCTCATCGACCTTTGATAGTTTTGGAGCGAGATCCTTAAACTTCATTGTCCAAGCAGTAGAACCGTTGTCGTTTTTAAAAACAGTAATTTCCTTTTCGGATGCACAGTAGCTCACTTGGCCTTCAAGACCCGTGCCTTTGTAAATAATTTTATGTTCCATTTTTTGTTCCCAAATAATGGACATGTCTTCTTGAGCAATCGCATTTATCACAGAGAAGATCATTGTGAAAGCGAAGAGTAACTTTTTCATTGAGATGAATTATTGATGATTGTAATTGGCTTTACTAAAAAGAAAATGGATATTCGAATTTGAAGTATCTCTCCTTAGGCATTTTGAAGCTGAAACGAAACTTGTTCATAAGGAAATCCTTCAATGCGTTTTGTTGTGTGATGGTGCCGTATTCACCTCTGTTGCGAATGTTCATGTTCACAATTTGACCCTTACCTTTTATAGTAAGTTCAAAGTTGTAGGTGCCTTTGATTTCATTTTTGAGCACAAATTCTCGAATAGTGCCAGAATCACATGCGGCATCCAATTCTTTCTTAGCAAGAATCAAGATATCCTCCGTTTCAACTTGGGCGAAGGCAAAAAAACCAAAACTTAAAAAAAGAAATAAGAATAAACCAAGATTTTTCACAGTGGATTCCATTTTAAAAGATGATTACCATAGAGCAAAATGATTTCTGAATTGCTCCTCCAAACAAGATATGTTCTTCCGTCGCCAAACTCTCTTTCTGCGACCCTTTGCGCCATATATCTTGATACATCAAGTAAATTGATTATCGAATTAGTCTCCGTATTGTACACATGTACTTGCGGCCACCCACGATCCTTTGATACAATGGCTATGTGCTTTCCGTCGGGACTATCCGCTATATCAGCATCTACCTCGCGGGTCATAAAACTCGCTGGCATTGGAACCCAGGAGCTCGCGTCCAACACATTTACGTATCCCTCATTAGTACCTTGTGGTTTCAATTTCACGTGAGTTCGGGCATACACAAAAAGTTGTTTTCCATCCGTGCTATACTCCATGTGGTATATAACATCATAAACCTCTTGAATGAGTTTTGTCCGTTTGCCCGTTTCCATATCAAAAACCGAAATGAGGTCTCTATACTTCAAGGCTGGTTTTATTGCCTTTTTGTGATTGCGTATAGAAGGGATTTCTTGTAAGTCGGGAACCGTAGGTTGGTGTGAAATAACAAGCGACTTACCGTCGGGAGATACGATGAGGCTGTATGCCAATCGATCAATCTTGAGGCTATTGGTCTTTTTTCCGCTCTGCAAATCGTAGAAACAAACATCAGCGCCTTCTAATGTTACAAGTTGTTTTTCATCGGGGGTAAATGCTGCACTATGTGCCTTTTCAACTTTCAAAAATATTTCTCCCACCGACACCCTGATCACTTCGTATTGTACTTCACGATCTCTATTCGGGTTGTAGTCCATATAGAATTGCTGTTGCAACAGAATAAAACTTTCGTTGCTACTAAAAGAGGGTTTGGGTCCGGCGTAGTATCCTGCAATCTCGATTTTTCGTTCAATCTTTTTGGACTCAAGGTTGTAGAAGTAGAGTGGGAAACCTTGAATATGTCCAATGATTAGCGTTTTGCCATCTGCCGATATATCCAATCCAGAACCAATGTAATTGCTGTCTTCGATGCGCCACTTGTCCACTTCTACATTGGTCTTTGCTTCCTGAGCCGAACTCAGAAAACCTATTAAGGTAAATAGTAAAAGAAGTACTCCGTGTATCATGACTTTGAGGTTCAAAATGCGGAGCAAAGGACAGCGTATCCCAAGGCCTCTTTGTACGGTGATTACCGTAAACCCAGAATCCGCATTGGAAATCTTTAGCAGCGCTAACCCCCTTTGATATCAAGCACTTTCTCGATTTTTATTTTTGATGTATGAATATACGCCATCAAATAATCCCGAATCACGCCATGGAGATATCGGAATTCATAGGTTGAACTATTACATTGTTCCATCGTGTGGATTCGAGAATCCCGCAGCGCATTAACCTCAAGATGCTTCCAATGCGCAATGCGGGATCATACCAATTCTGCACAATAAATAGTCCAAGCTGCATTGCGCATTGGAAGTTTTTTTTGGGCAATGCGCTGCAGCATCTTGCATGCACGAAATGGTAAGTGCCGTTATAGTAACTGTTGTCTAGGCTGAGCCGAGATTAGAGATACATAAACCCGAATCAGGCGCTAGAAAAATTGCACCCTATTTTTGCCGATGAATGCAGTATTCTATCACTTAGATTTGAGAATCCCGCACGCATTCTACAAAAATTGCCCTAATGCGTAATGCGGGATAAACGGTATTAGCACTTCATACCTATTCCCAATGTGGATTCTGGGTTTAATGGATATCTCAGTCCGCCATTACAAGCTTCACCGACCATAGATCACCTTTTCGATCCCAATAATTCAAGATACAATTTTCAGGTGAAAGGTATTTTCGTTCCAATACAATGATACTTGAGGTGTCGGACAACCACTGGTAAATGAGTTGGCCTGAAGAATTATACAATTCTAGCTTTTCTGTTTGCGTGTTATTGGGCAAGATCAGAAAAGCACGCTCCGGCATTGGATTGGGGGAGATAATAAGAGGAGAATTCTCCACCTCATCTCAACCCACAAACATAATCTCTTCACTAAAAACTGAACACTTAGCCTCGTTTCTCACGAAAACTTCATAATAACCACTTTCCATTGCTTCAAAAGTTTGATTGATCTCACCTTCGATGAGTGATTCATCCAAGTACCATTGCCAAATAGTTCCATTTGGTGCGGTGAATAGTGGGCCATTTTGTGTTGTCACTTCTTCCGGTAATGTATTAACCAATATTCCAATTGATCAGAAAATTCACACAATTGATTGCTCACCACAAGATCAATATTAAAGAGTCCGGGAACGGTGAGTGATTGAGCCAAAGAAGTATCATTTGATATGAGCTCACTATCAAACGACCACGAATAATTATCGATGAAAGGTTGTTCGCTCCCACAATATGCAACATCTCCCACACAAAAACTATTTTCACTTGCAATACCAGTCAGTGTATTGCAGTCCATGATGGTCTGCCAAGTGGTATCGGTGACAATAGCAGGATTGGCATCGAAGAAAATGTAAGCAGTA
>Ga0163144_10002853_pt1 | contig 39516 bp, 26 predicted proteins | sample OliLak19BULKMAT1_FD_123175 | JGI IMG/M metagenome (GOLD analysis project Ga0163144, IMG submission 123175) | Freshwater microbial mat bacterial communities from Lake Vanda, McMurdo Dry Valleys, Antarctica - Oligotrophic Lake LV.19.BULKMAT1 | ecosystem: Environmental > Aquatic > Freshwater >...
CGGGGGCGCAAGCCCCTGGATCCCACGCTTCAGAAACGCTTCGGTGCCCTGGAAGGTCGTAGGGAGTTCTGAGCCGCACGGGTCATCGTCATCCGGGGGCGCAAGCCCCTGGATCCCACGCTTTCAGCAAAAGGTTCCGCGGCGCTGACTACCGCCCCTGGATCGCGAGCAGGGCCGCCTGGGCCGCGTTCTTCACGGCAGGATCCGGATCGGTCAAGGCCGCGGACAACGGCGCGAATGCGGCCGAAGCCCCGGGTCCGATCCGGCCCAGAGCCTGGGCGGCGGCGGTTCGCACCGCCGCGCTCGAATCCGCGAGAGCGGCCATCAAGGCGCGGGTGGCGGGACGCGCCTCCGGTCCGAGCGACGCGAGAGAAAAAGCCGCGCGTTCGCGGACTTCGGGCTCAGCGTGCTTGAGGTCGAGCGCGATACGAAGGGGATCGGGCGCGTTCTGCGGCGAGGTTTTTAGAGCCACCACCTTCTCGTCGGCTTTGGTCTGGAATCGGTTTCGCTTTGGCGCTTCCTCCGTGGACGAAGGTGAAGGGGGCGGTGCCACATCTTCCACCTCGAGTCCGGTCGCGAGCGCTTCGTAAACCCTCTGTCCGTCACTCGCGGCGGTGCGCGCGTTGCGCGCCAGGCGCTCGGCCTCTTCGGCCTCCCGGTTGAGTCGATCGCGCTCCGTTCTGGCCTTCTCGATCCGCTTGACCAATTCCTTGCGTAGCTTCTCTTCATCCTTGCTCAGGGGGATGCCGGTGGCGGGCAGGTCGGAACCCTCCACAGCGACGGCCGCGGGAGTCGCCACCGGAGCGACTGCGGGCGCTTCCGCCTTGGGCCTCGTCTCCTCGGGAGTGGACGAGCGGACGTTCCTGGCGGCTTTCTCCGCTTCTTGCTGTTCCTTCTTCAGCGCCTCCGCCCGGGCCTTGTCCTCTCGTTCGCGAGCCTTCTGAGCCTCCCGCTGGGCGCGTTCTTCATCCTTCCGCCGGCGTTCCGCGTCTTTCGCTTCCTGCGCGCGGAGGCGGTCATCTTCCTGCTTCCGTGCGGTTTCGGCCTCGATGCGGGCCTTTTCTTCCGCCTTGCGCGCTCGCTCCTGTTCCTTGGTTTCACCGACCGGGGGCGGGGGTGTCTCCTGGACCGTCTGGAACGTCTGCGCCGCCGGGCGCGGTGGTTCTGGGGGCGGGGCCGACTCGGCTTTCGCTTCCTGAGCCACGAGCCGCGCCGTCGACTTTTCGCGATTGCGGGCCGACGCCTCCGCTTCCTTGCGTTCTTTCTCGACGGCCGCGCGCAGGATCTTCTCCTCCTGCTCCGCCACCTTCTTCGCCTCCCGTGCGGCGCGCTGGCGGGCCTTTTCGTCGATGGGGGTCGGTACCGTCTGGGGGTCTTGAACCGCGATCGAATTCATGGGAAGCCAGACGAGAAGCAAGGCGAGGAGGAGCCGGGCGGCGTGCTTGAGAGAAACGGGGTTCATCGGTCAGTCCTTGCGTGGGCCCCGCCCCGTGGGTTCGTCGCTTCAGTAAGCTCCAGGGCGGGGGGAACTTCGAAATTCTAGCTTTGAACCCCCACTCGCCTTTGTCCCACGATCTGAAGACTCCCATCGCCCTCGCCGCCATCGCCCGCCGCCACGCGCTGGCCGAGGGCTTCGACGAGGCGCGAATCGCCCGGGCAACGGCCCCCCCGCTTCTCGCCCACTTCAAACACTGGGTCGAACAGGGTCGGGCCGGGATCATGGACTACCTGGCCGACCAGGTGGATCGCAGATCGGATCTGACGGTGGCCTTTCCCTGGGCGCGCTCGGTGATCGTGGCCGCCCTCCAATACGACACACCGCATCCGTACTCCACGGAAGCTGCCGGGGATGCTGCCTGGATTGCCCGCTACGCTTGGGGAGATGACTATCACGAGGTCGTTCGAGCGAGGCTCGAAGGTCTGCGGCGCGCCCTCGGCGCCTCCTGCGGGGCATTTGAATCGCGGGCGTACGTCGATACCGGTCCGGTGGCGGAGAAGGCCTACGCCGTTGCCGCGGGGCTCGGCAGCTACGGAAAAAACACTTGCGTGCTGAATCAGCGGCTCGGGTCGTGGTTCTTCATCGGGGTTCTCATCACCGATCTCGACCTCGCGCCGGATGTTCCCTCCACGGACATTTGCGGCTCTTGCACGGCCTGTCTGGACGCTTGTCCCACCCAGGCCTTCCCCGCACCCTACGTTCTCGACGCCCGCCGCTGCATCAGCTATCTCACCATCGAGGTGAAGGAATCGATCGAACCTGACCTGCGCGCATCCATGGGCCGACACGTCTTCGGCTGCGACATCTGCCAGGACGTTTGTCCCTGGAATCGCAAACGCCGCGTGTTTGGAGGCCCGGCGTTCGAGCCCCGACCGAACAACGTGAGCCCCTCCTTCGAGGAACTGACCCGGCTCACCGAAGTGGAGTTTCGCGAGCGATTCCGCAAGAACCCCATCAAACGCTCCAAGCGCCGCGGTTTGCTGCGGAACGTGGCGGTGGCGCTTGGAAACGCGGGGACCGAGGAACACCTGCCGCTGCTCGAAACCCTTCTTGAAGACGAAGACCCGATCGTTCGGGAACATGCGGCCTGGGGTCAGGCTCGCCTCCGGGTCCGCCTGTCTGGTCAGGCAGTGTCGCCCCCGGTCGAGTATAAGAACCTGTGAATCTCAAGCCTGCCCGAAATCTATTCGGCTTGTCCCGCGCCGAACTCGATGAAGTGGTGAAGGCCCTGGGCGAGCCCACGTTCCGTGCGGCGCAGATTTATTCGTGGCTCTATTCGAAGCGGGTGGAGGGGCTCGGGGCGATGACCGACCTCAAGACTACGTTCCGACAGGCTCTTGCCGAACACCACGAAATCCGGAGAATCGCGGTCGCCGATCGCCAGTTTTCAACCGACGGGACGATCAAGACTCTGTTTCGTTGCGATGACGGAGCCACCATCGAAAGCGTCTACATTCCCGAAACCAAGCGGCAGACCATCTGCATCTCCACTCAAGCCGGATGCCCGGTGAAGTGCGCTTTCTGTCTCACCGGAATCAGCGGGTACAAACGAAACCTGAAGCCGTGGGAGATCCTTTCCCAGGTCGCTGAGGTCATGGATCAGGCTGCCAAAGCGTCCTACCGCGCCCAGGCCCCTCACGCCCGGGCCGCTGATGGCGAGCGGCCGTGGAATGTGGTGGTGATGGGAATGGGCGAACCCCTCCTCAACTACGAGAACACAATGGCGGCCCTTCGGATCCTGATGGACCCCGTGGCCTTCGCGATCACCCCCAAGAAGCTGACGCTTTCGACCGTGGGGATCCTTCCGGCTCTCGAGAAGCTGAAGCTTGAGCCGGTGCGGCCCAACCTCGCGATTTCGCTGCATGCGCCCACCTCCAAGCTGCGAGCCGAGTTGATGCCGATCGAGAACAAGTACGCCCTCAAGGACGTGATCGCCGCCGCCGACTCCTACGAATCCCCGCGCGGGGGACGCGTGACCTACGAATACGTACTCTTGAGGGACGTGAACGACCAGGATGAACACGCGCATGCGCTCGCCCGCCTTCTTCGCGGCCGCAACGGAAAAGTGAACCTGATCCCGCTCAATCCCGCGGGCCCGATTCCGTTCGAGGCGCCTCGAAAAGCCCAGGTCGCCCGGTTCGAGGGCATCCTCCTGGACGCCGGTGTTCCGGTCTCGGTCCGCAAGCCCAGAGGTCAGGATGTGCTCGCCGCATGCGGACAGCTTCACCTTAAGAAGGCGTCCGGCGCCGCCTGATCCTCGAATCGCCCTGAGGAACTTCGTGCCCACCGAAAATCGGACCCGGCTCCACTGGCGCGCCGGGTTTCTCGCCGCCCTCGCCACCGCCGCCTTTTTCCTAGGCCTCGCCGAGGCCCCCATTGAACGGGCCGAGATCTACTTTCTTGATGCCGCGCGCGCCATGGTGGAGCGCTCCGATTGGCTGGTGCCGTACTACCGGGGCGAGCCTTTCTACGACAAGCCCGCGCTCACCTACTGGCTGCTTGCTGTGAGCTTCGACCTGTTCGGTCCCGGCCTCTTCGCGGGCCGGTTAGTGGCGGGCCTGCTGGCCCTCGCCACCTTGGGAGCCACCTGGCATGCGGCGCGGCGCCTCGTAAGAGCCACTTCGGGAGATGCCGAGGAGCGCAGCGCCGAAACCGCGTTCTTCGCAACCGCGATCCTCGGCACGAGCTACGCCTTCGTGAGTTTCGCCCGGCTCACCATGTCCGACATGCTGCTCACTTTGCTCACCTTGCTCGCGGGCACTTTCTACCTGCGCAGTGAAAGCGAGGGTCGCCCCCGTTTCCTCGTCCTATGTGGGGTGCTCCTGGGACTTGCCTTCATGACCAAAGGGCCGATCGCCTGGATTTTCTTTGGCGCACTTCTTCTGGCCCTCGCCCTCGTGGAACGAAGACTCCCGAAGATCCTTACGCCCGAAGGCCTGGTGGGCACGATTTCGGCCTTCGCGGTGGGTCTTGTCTGGTTTCTCTTTGTCTATCTGCGCGAGGGCGTAGAGCCCTTGAAGTGGTTCTTTCTCCGCGAGAATCTCCAGCGTTTCGCGGCGCGAACCTACGACGCCGCCGAACCCTTCTGGTTCTACCTGCCCGTCTATCTGGTCGAGGGTCTGCCGTGGTCGATCCTTTTGATCCCCGCCGTCCTTTTCGCGTTTCGAAAGGACTCGCCGCGGATGCTACGGATTCTGGTGGTCTGGTCGGCATTGATGCTCGTCCCCCTCTCCTTGTCGAAAGGGAAAATCGACTACTACCTGCTGCCTCTGCTGCCGCCCCTCAGCATCGTCATCGGTGCCCTTCTCGCCTGCGGGGAACCTTCCTCGCGATTGCTGCGGCTCCTCGCTTCCGTATCCGGCCTGTTCCTCCTGGGTGCTTCGGCCTTTCCGATGCTGCCGCCCCCATTTGCGCCCGACCCCGACACGATCCAATGGATGCGGCGATTTCTGGTGCTCGCGGCCATCGCCTGCTTCGCTTCCGCGATCCGTCCGCGTGCCAAAACCGTGGTCACGGTCGGCGCGGTGTCGGTGCTGGGCGCCGCCTTATTCCTCTTCGGGGCCGTGGTCCCCGCATATCGCAACGCTCAGCCGACCGCCGATTTTCTGGACCACATCGCCCGTGAGCGCGTGTTCACTCCGGGCCTCGAGGTGGCGGTCTGCGACGACACCTTGCGGCTGCAGCGCGACATCCTCTTCTCGCTCCGTCTCGCCGTGCTTGAGCGTTGTGAACTGTGGGCCATCGCCTCGTCCTCGCGGAAGTTCCTGATCCTCGTGACCGAGGCCCAGGAACGTTCGTTGCGCACCGCTCCAAACGTCAGGCACATCGCGACGCTGGACCACCTGCCCGCGGATGTGACCAGACTCGGCACGCTTTTAGCCGGAGCGCGGGTGAGCAAGGTTGGCCTCCTGGCGAACTTCGAGACCACCGACCCGGTGGCGCGATGGAAGCGAAACCGCGAGTTCAAGCGGTGGCTCGATACCCCCGAAGGGCAGGAATGGGACGCCGAGCGACTGGAGAAGGATCGGCTCCGGGACATAGCCCTAAGGCGTGCCGGCATCAAGTAAGGCCCCTACGGCCGTGGTTAACATTGCGCGGCCGCATTGACAGTCATTTCGAACACGGAGGCTCGCAGGTCGTGGGCGGCTTAGCGCGCAGAGATACGCCGAGGGGAGGTCTGATCACGGCCTCGAACCGATGTTGTACCCTATGAGCTTCCAGTCGTCGTTCTCGCGCACGAACGTGAAGGACACGGGAACCGTCGTGCCGGCCTCGAGGGTTGCGGTTCCGGCCAGCTTCGCGCCGGCCTGGTCAATCGAGCGGTCGGTGAACGAGGTGTCGGTAATCCGAAACAGCGAGGGGTTGGCCTTCACCTCCGCCGTGAACGCCTCGAGCGACTGCGACTCCTTGAGAGGCGCTGCGAAGAGGTTGTGGGCCTTCGCGAAATCGCCGACAGCAGCCGCGGCGCAGAAGTCCCTGGCGACCTGCTCGGGACCGGAGGTCATGGTGCGGACCGCGAAGAAGAGCCCGACTCCGGAGAGAATGGCCAGGAGGATCAAGCCGACGCATCCAATTCCCAACCACTTGACCCACGATCGCTTCTTGGACACTAGCCTCCGTTTCGGTATCCCTTAGCGGGTACCACTCGACACCCTACACCAATCTCGTAGGACTGGCCCTTGTGGCCGCCCTGCTCGTGGTGAAACAGGCTTCTTGGCTCCGCTGCCCCGGGAGGAATCTCGTCGCCCGTCCCGTTGGCATTCCAAGTCTTGCGCCCGGACCAACCGAATCGAGCATATGAAGTGATTCTGAGGAAGTTCCGTAAGAGCCCTTCTGGCGAGATCAAGGGCCGGGGCGTCTGGGGTACACGGGTGCCTGATATTCCTAAGTGGAGACCCCTTCCCCGTTGTGTCGCGCCCTGCCTCAATTCCTGAAAGAGCGCGAAGGCGCCAGTGGCCGGGTTCTGTGGAGTGGTGAATTATCCGGTGCTGTCGCGCTCGCGCGAAATCGGCTTCCCGGCGGGAGCGATGATGGAGTCTTGGCGGCATCTCGGAGCGCATCGTCCGAAGGCAGAAATGGGATGCGGAGCGACTGGAGAAGGATCGGCTCCGCGACATAGCCCTCCGGCGGGCGGCCCTCAAATAACGCCCAAGCCCCTCCGCCTTCGTTAACATGGCGCGTCCATAGAGAACGCCCGATTTAAGAGGAGACCCCATGAACCGGCACCCCGCCTTCCTTCTGTTCGCGACCCTGCTCTGGCTCGGCCCGCCTGTTTTCGCCCAGCCGCGGACCGACGGAAGAGATGCCACCATCGCCAGTCTTCAGGCCGAGTTACGGCGGCTCCAGACTGAGCAAATGCACCAGGGCCAGCAGATTCGCAAGGACATCGACGACTGGATGTGGTTTTCGCGCATGGCCGATGTCGCCAAAGTGGACAAGGTCCGCTTCACCTCGCCCAAGCCCGCGCGGTCGACGAATCCAACCGGACAGGGCTATGGCAACCCCCTGATCATGTCCGCCTATACCCTCATTCCGCATACCCTCAAAGCGGGCCAGAAGGCGCCGTTGATCGTGATGGTGCACGAGGGCATTCATGGCAACTTCGACACCCTTCAGAACCTTCGCTCGGCGCGTGAGCTGCTCGCGGAGGGCTACGTGATCGTGGCCCCCGAGTACCGCGGCTCCACGGGGTACGGTGGTTTTTTCTACGATCAGATCGACTACGGGGGCGCCGAACTCGACGACACCTATGCGGCGCGGAACTGGGCGGTCGAGAACCTTCCCGTGAACCCCTTGAAGGTGGGGATTATTGGCTGGAGCCATGGTGGCTATCACACTCTGCTCAACGTCATGCACTGGCCGAAGGCCTACCAGGCGGCCTACGCCGGCGTGCCCGTGGCCGACCTCGTCGCCCGCATGGGATACAAGAGCGACAGCTACCGGGCTATTTTCGAGGGCTTCATCGGCAAATCGGCAGATCAGGATGTGGCGGAGTACAAACGCCGGTCGCCTTTTGCCCACGCCGCGAAACTGGAAACCCCTCTTCTCATACACGGCACCACTAATGATGAGGATGTGAACGTGCTCGAAGTGGAGCACCTGATCGATTCGCTCAAAGCCGCAGGGAAGAAGTTCGAGTATCGGATTTACGACAATGCTCCCGGGGGGCACTACTTCAACCGCATCGACACCGCATTGGCCCGAGAGTCCCGTGCCGAGATTGTGGCGTTTCTCGCGAAGCACTTGAAGTAGGAGGCACCCACTTCAAGCATGCGCAGGTCTCTTTCCGCCCGGTCCGTCTTGTCACGGGGTCTGCTCGTCGCAGGCGGTCTCTGGTTCATGGTTTGCGGGCCAGGCGCGTCGGGCAAGAACACCGAAATCGTAGTGGCCCAGAAAGCCAGGCCGAACCTGATCGTGGTGCTGCTCGATGACGCCGATGTCGAGATCACGGAATCCATGCCCCGGCTCCGCTCGCTCCTCATCGACAAGGGTGTTCGCTTCACTTCGCATGTCGCCAACACGCCCCTGTGTGGTCCGGCGCGCGCGGTTCTTCTGGCCGGGAAGTACGCCCACAACACAAAGGTCTACTACAACAACGGTCCTGAAGGGGGCTATACCCCTTGGCGCGCCGGCGGCTATGACGACGCCCATCTGGGGCCCTGGCTTCAGTCCGCCGGGTATCGCACCGGCCTTTTTGGGAAGTACATAAACGACTTTCCCCTAGGTCGACCCGAGACCTACGTGCCCAAGGGCTGGAATGACTTTCAGGCGGTGATGTCCGACCGCGAGGCTCGCAACAACCGTTTCACATTGAATGAGAATGGAACGCTCAAGACGTACGATGCCGCGCAAGGCGGTTATCAGACCGATGTTCTGGGCCAGCGACTGGAATCGTTCATTCGCGCCTCCAAGGCGAAAGACGACCAACCTTTCTTCGCCTACCTCTCCTTGAGCTCTCCCCACGTTCCGATCGAGCCGGCGGCGCGCCACAAAGACGCCTTCCCGGGAGATGCCGCCCCGCGCAAGCCCTCCTTCGATGAAGTCGATATCTCGGACAAGCCGGCGCGCCTCCGCGAGCAGGCCACACCGCTTACGAAGGCACAACACCGCGAAATCGACGCCACGTATCGGGGAATGAGGCAGTCGCTGCTGGCGGTGGAAGACGCCATGGAGGCCCTTCTAAGGACGCTCGACGAGACCGGCGAACGGGCGAACACCTACATATTCTTCACGTCGGACAACGGATGGTTTCGCGGCGAGCACCGCATTCCTTCGGAAAAATACGCGCCTTACGAAGAGTCGATCCGCGTACCCTTGATCGTGATCGGGCCCGGCGTGCCCGCGGGCCGGACCGTGAACCATGTGGCGGGCCTGGTGGATCTGGCACCCACCCTTTTGGACCTGGCCGGTGAACCCGCACCCATCATCGCGGCGGGCGACGGTCGTTCGCTGGTTCCCTTGCTTCGCGCTGAAGATCCTCAGAAGGTGCCCTGGCGCCAGGGGATCCTCATCGAACACTTCGGCGGCGGGGCGCCTTATCGGATTCGAGCGTTCGCAGGGATCCGCTCCGAAACCGACGTGTACGTGGAGTATGCGTCGGGAGAAAAGGAGTACTACGACCTGGCGAAGGATCCCTATCAGATGGAGAACGCGGCGTCGGCCCTGTCTTCCGCCACTCTGGCCAGACTTTCGGGTCGGGTCCTGGCGCTCAAGAACTGCGCGGGTGCCGCCTGCCGGACCGCGGAAGGCGTTCGCTGACCCGCTTGCTTAAATCAGGGGGTCAGCCAGTGCAAGCCGAAAGAGAGAACCAGCACCAGGGCCAGCATGCCCCCACCAAAACGGGCCGGGGCAAGGACGGCGCTCCGCTTTCGTGACCGACGCATCAGGGCGGTGACCACCGCGAGTGCGGTGAAGACAAACCCGGCCTTCATGATGTCCACTCGATAGGCCTCTTCCGAGAACGAGTTGCCGGGCAGGCTGGGCTCGAAGTTCGTGGTCGCGTCCGCGAACATCGTGCGGTACGGATTCACGTTGCGTCGCCAGTCACTCGACATGGTCGCGGTGATCTGGAGACCGAACAAGAACAGCAGGAGTGCCGCGGCTTTGAAGTTCGCGGGTGGCTGATCTTTCAAGGCGCGAACGAGATACAAGGCCGGGATGAACACGACCGGAGCCATCAGTCGGGCCGGGGAGCCAAGAGATGCCCCGTCGTGCACCGCTGAAGTCAGCCACACCACCCCGAACAGGCCCCAGATCTCGATGGTCGAACGCGACGGCCGTTTCAATACCCGCATCGCCATCACACCGAGGACCAGCATGGGTCCGAAGATCAGCAGTCCATCCCGGCCTCCGAGGATCGCCTTCACGACTCCCGCGGCGAAGCGCAACGACAACGGATTGGGCGACCCCACGTATTCCTCGGCTTGACGGATATAGAGGCCCTCGGGGCGGAACAATCCCGAGACCTGGAAACAGTAGAGAACCGAAGTGAATGCGGTCAGGGCGAAGGCCGCGGCGAACCAGACGCGCGCGCGCGAAGCGGTGGCGGGTCGGAGAATCGCCATGGCGGCGAACAGCGCGGCCACCAAGGTCAGCTTGGGGTGAATCCACAGCAGGTATCCGGCCACGAAGCCTGCAAGGGCCGCGGCTCCCGAGGTCAGGACGCGGTCGCTCGCTCGAAGGCGTCGAAAGAGCCAGGGGAAAAGCAGAAGGGCCAGACTCTCAGGAAAAAGCTGATAGCCGCCGACATAGACAGGTGCGGATGCGAAAACCATAATGACGAGGACCGTCGTCCTCAAACGGTCTCCCATGACGTCGAGGCCCAGAAGCCATAGCTCTCGTGCGGCCAGGATCCAGACCCCCGCCAGAAGAACGAAAACATAGATGCCGGGATCGCGTTCGGGGAGAACCGCCTCTCCGATGCCGAGTGCCACCGCCACGAGGGCAGGTAGACCCGGGGGTTGCAGGTGATAAAGACCGCCGTCGAGACCCTTCACGGTCCAGTTTCCCGCGTTCCAGTTGTGGCCTATTGGGATCTCGACCGGGCTCCAAAGCCGGAGGATGGCGTCCCGTCCCACCAAAACAAGATTGCGCACCTGGCGCAGGCGGAGCGAGAAGTCCGGGGTTTGCGTGCGCCCCCCGCTGATATCGGCGTCGGTGTCCCGCAAGAGGCTGTAGGCGATCCGCAGATACTTGGGTTCGTCGCCACCGAAGGCCTCGGCCTCCTTCTCCTGCTGGGGGACTCGGGCGAAAGCCACCACGGCCACCAACGCAAGCGTGGCGATGGCAAAAGCCCGACGCAACGCGACAGATTGAAGCCACTCGGCCAGGCGTTCCTCGGGAACACGGTTGCGAAGTGTCGCCCATGTCAATACCACCGCGGCGAGCAGGAGCAGCAGGTGCCGGCCGGGAAACATGAGGTAAGCGAGAAGAGGGGGCAGGTCTCCGGCCGAGACAATTCCGCTCGCGAGATAGGGCAGCGCCGCGATGAGAAGACCGACTGCGAGGTTGATCAACACAGAGGGGTGTGATTCATCAGAAAGAAGACTCCTCGGGCCAGGGATGGCTGAGCGACGGTAACTCGACCGGAAGTCCTCATCGCCGGTCCCTGAGGGAACTCCGTTTCCCGACCGTCGAAGGGACGGGGTGTGAGTTTAGGGCGGTTCCCGTTCGAGTCGCCTCGGGCAGCACCCCTGCCGACCCGGAAAACCCGGGATAAACTCCCGCCAATGAGCACCTGGATCGTTACCGGCGGGGCCGGATTCATTGGTTCGAATTTCGTTCGGCGCGCGCTGGAGACGACGCCCCACCGGATCGTGGTTTTTGATGCCCTGACCTATGCCGGGCACATGGAGAGCCTCGACGGACTCTTTTCCGACGACGGACGCCTCGTTTTTGTGCGTGGAGACATTGCCGACCGAGATTCCGTGCGCGCGGTTTTCGCCGAACACCGTCCGCAAGAAGTCGTCAACTTCGCCGCGGAAAGCCACGTCGATCGCTCCATTGACGGCCCGGGCGATTTCGTGCGGACGAACGTGAACGGGACCTTCGAGCTGCTCGAAGCCGCGAGGGTCCTCGTGGCCTCCCTCTCAGGCGAAGACCGGAACGCTTTCCGCTTCCTGCACGTGTCCACCGATGAGGTGTACGGCTCTCTCGGTGACACCGGCGCTTTCCGTGAAGACACGCCTTATGCCCCGAATTCGCCCTATTCCGCATCGAAAGCGTCGGCCGACCATCTGGTTCGGGCCTGGCACGAGACCTACGGCCTGCCCACGCTGATGACGAACTGCTCCAACAACTACGGTCCGTATCAGTTCCCCGAAAAGCTGATTCCGCTGATGATCATGAACGCCCTCGAGGGCAAGAGCCTTCCCATCTACGGCGATGGCGGAAATATCCGCGACTGGCTCTTCGTGACCGACCATTGCGACGCCATTCTGGCTGTCCTTGAGAAGGGTGTGGTGGGGGAGAAGTACAACGTGGGCGGCAACTCGGAGCGTACCAACCTGCAGGTGGTCGACGCCTTGTGCGCGGCCATCGAAGCCGAGCGTCCCGCGGCCGCGAATACGGCACTCAAGGCCAAGGGCCACGATTCCTATACGTCGCTCAAGACCTTCGTGAAAGACCGGCCCGGCCACGACCGGAGGTACGCGATCGACGCCTCCAAGATTCAGCGTGAACTGGGCTTTGTGCCCAAACATCCTTTCGAAACCGGGCTTCGAACCACCGTGCGCTGGTATCTCGACCAAGCTGACTGGAGTGCCGCGGTGACCCGCGGCAAGTACGACCGCGAACGCCTCGGCAGCGGCGCCAAGGCCTGATTCTCTCGCGGCTTTAGCAGGACTCGATGAAGATTCTCCTCGCTGGTGCCTCCGGGCAGCTAGGTCGGCAGCTAACGGCGCAAAAAGGCGGCCACGAGGTCATTGGGTTTTCACACAAGGAACTCGAAATCACCCGCCTGGACCAAGTCCGCACCGCGGTTCAGGCGCACCGGCCCGACCTGGTCCTCAACGCCGCGGCGTTCAACGAGGTCGACCGGGCCGAGGCTGACCCCGAAGCGGCTTTTCTCGGTAACGGGGTGGGTCCAAGAAACCTGGCTCTGGCCGCGGCGGAAATCGGAGCGGCGGTGCTTCATGTTTCGACCGACTACGTTTTCGATGGGCAGAAGGCTGCGCCCTACCATGAGTACGACCTTCCGAACCCTCTCTCCAACTACGGCCGCAGCAAACTCTCAGGTGAGGTGGCGGTTCGTCAGCTGAATCCGCGTCACTACATCGTGCGCACGGCCTGGGTCTACGAACCGCTCGGCAACAACTTTCCGAAGACCCTTTACCTCCTTGCCCTCAAGCACAAGGAAGTCAAGGTCGTGAACGACGTCCTGGGCTCGCCCACCTCGGCCGCGCATCTGGCCCGGGCGATCCTGACCCTGGTGGAAACCGGATCCTTTGGGACCTACCACATGGCGGGCGCGGGTCCAGGTGCTTCGTGGTTTGATCTCGCCACCCACTTTTTTCGCTCGCTCGGCCTCTCCACCGAAGTCCTGCCGGTGCCTTCATCCGATTTTCCCCGTCCGGCGCCCCGCCCGCGCTACTCCGTGCTCCGCACCATCCAGCCTCCCCAGATCCTCCTGCCACCCTGGCAGGAAGGAATTGACGAATTCGCCCGAGAAATGAAAACCCAGTTTGGAGACCTCGCAAAATGAGATTCCTGGCCACTGCGACGCTCGTCGCTCTTTCCGCTGCCGCTCCCGTTTTCTCGCAGGAGAAAGTGGACTACGAAGCGGTTCAGAAGATCCGAGATGAGGCTCTTGGTGCAAATTCGCAGGTGATGGAAACCCTGCGCCAGTTGACCGATGTCATCGGTCCCCGCCTGACCGGCTCCCCGCAGCTCAAAACTGCCAACGACTGGACGCGGAAGCAGCTCGAAGACTGGGGATTGGGCAATTCCCGCCTCGAATCCTGGGGTCCGTTCGGACGTGGCTGGTCCTTCGACCGGTCGTCCGTCACGTTGGTGTCGCCGCAGGGGCAGGCCGCCCCCCTGATCGCGCTGCCGAAGGCGTGGACCCCCGGAACCGAAGGCGCGATGCGCGGGAAGGTGATTCGTCCGGGCCGACTGGAGTCCGAGGCCGATCTCGAGAAATGGAAGGGGAAACTCGCAGGGGCCATTCTCCTCATGGGAGAACCGCGGGAGCTCAAAGCCCCGGACGCGGTTCTTTTTGATCGCTACGACGAGGATGAACTGCGCAAAGTGAGCATCTTCGAGTTTCCGCGTCCCCGTGTGGTTCCGGGTGCCGCTCCCGGGGCTCCCGTCGATCCCCAGGCGATGGTCCGTCGTTTCGGCTTCCAAAAGACTCTCCGTGAGTTCCTCGCAAAAGAAAAAGTGATCGCGACGATCGAAGGTTCCGGCCTGGATGCGGCGATGATCCGCATCGGCGGGGGCGGCTCACGCGTGAAGGGAGAAGAGCCGGGTCCGCTCGCCCTGGTGATGGCGGCCGAACACTTCAACCGCATCGCGCGTCTCATTGAGAAGAAGACCGACGTCGAACTGGAGATCGATGTGAAGGCCCGTTTCCATGATGAAGACCCGAATGCCTACAACACCATCGCGGAAATTCCCGGAACCGACCCGGTGAAGAAGAATGAGATCGTGATGATCGGCGCCCATCTTGACTCGTGGCATGGTGCCACCGGAGCCACCGACAATGCCGCGGGGTCCGCGGTCGCCATGGAAGTGATGCGCGTCCTCAAGGACATGAAGCCGAAGCGCACCATTCGTATCGGCCTTTGGACGGGAGAAGAGCAGGGGCTTCTGGGGTCCGCCGCTTACGTTCGCGAGCATTTCGGTGCCCGTCCCGCCCCCGCCCCGGATGCCAGCGGTCTCCCCGGCTTCATGCGCCGACCGACCGGCCCCATCACCCTCAAGGCCGACCATTCGAAGTTCTCGGCGTACTTCAACCTCGACAACGGCACCGGCAAAGTTCGCGGTGTCTGGGCTCAGCAAAACGCCGCCGCCGCGCCGATCTTCGAGTCGTGGATCAAGCCGTTCAAAGACCTGGGTGCCACCACGGTGAGCATGCGGAACACCGGCGGCACCGATCATCTTTCCTTCGATGCCGTGGGTCTTCCGGGTTTCCAGATGATCCAGGATGAGGCCGACTACGACACCCGTACTCACCACACCAATCTCGACACCTACGATCGCATCCAGCGCGAAGACATGATGCAGGCGTCCGCAGTCATGGCGTCCCTCGTCCTCCACACCGCGAACCGGGATGAGTTGTTCCCGCGCAAGCCCCTTCCCCCCGGCACGCTCCCGGCGCCTACTCCAACCCCCGCGCCCAAGAAGAAGTAAGCGCCCCACCTGTGCCGAATGCGCCTGACTTGTTGTCTCGGCGCGAGGGCCGATCGCCGGGAAGGGCGATCGGCCTGCTTCTGATCCTCTATCTCGTAACCCGGGTAGGGAGTCTGCATGTTCTGCCCATCTTTCTTGATGAGGCCGTGCACATTCAGTGGGCGGAAAGGCTCTACGAGGAGGGACGCATCCTTCGACCCGTGGGTGCGGGAAGGCTTCTGGCGGTGGCGGTCTACGGACTCGCTCTTCCCTTCGAGGATCGGTTGTGGGCCGCTCGTTTCCTGGCCGCCGTGGCGGGCGCCCTCACTCTGGTCTTCACGTACCTCCTGTCGCGTTGCATGTTCGGAAATGTCGCAGGACTTCTGGCCGGGCTGCTCTACATCGCGAGTCCCTTCGCTCTTGTCTACGATCGCCTGGCTCTTTCCGACGTCTTTCTGAGCGCGAGCGTGGCCGGCGTGATGTTCGCGACCTGGGGACTGGCCGAGCGGCCATCGGTCCGTTCCTGGCGGATCCTGCTCGCGCTGATGATCATTCTCGCGATCGCCGCGAAGGTCTCAGCCCTGCTGTTCTTCGGTGCGGTGCCCTTAGGCCTTCTTGCCCTCGCCCGCGACCGCCGCGCCGCCTTGCGCGCGGCCGCGCCCGTGGCCCTTCTGGGGTTGGTCTGCGCTTCGCCGATTCTGTGGGTCTTCTACTCGAACAGCGGGGAGATCGCGGCGCAACATGTTCAGGACCCGTTGGCTTCAGGCCCCATTCTGGTTTCCACCCTGCGCGACATGCGCGGATGGGTGCTTTCATATTTCAGCTTGACGGCGGTGATCGCCGCCCTCCTGTCCGCGATCTTGTTGCGCGACGGTCGTGCCTTATGGCTTGGGGGCGCGGTGGTCGTTCCCTTCGTCTTCTTTGCTCTTGTCTCCCAGCCCTGGTCCGCTCGATACATTCTGCCGGTTCTGCCTCCGATGCTGATCCTCATATCGGGCGGCATCGACCGTTTCGCCGGCCGGTTCTCCGGCGGGGCGGGGCGGGCGGTCGCTCTGAGTCTGACCCTGGGGGTTGCGTTTCAAGGTCTTGTTTTCGATCGCTATCTGCTGAGTGATCCCTCCGATGCTCCCTTTCCAGAGGACGATCGCCGACAACTCGTTACCGGGTGGCCGGCCGGATACGGAATCCACGAACTTGCCCAACGGCTGCGCGACGAGGCCGCTCAAGGGGCAATCACCGCCTATGTCGACACGGGAGGAACCCGCACCGTCCCTACCAGTCTCGCCGTTCTTCTGGCCCACGACCCACGTATCCGCCTGGTCGAAAGCGATCTGGGTTTGCCGGCCAATCGTGCGAGCATGGTCGCGCAAGCAGCGACTACGAAGGTCGTGGCAATCCTGGGACCGCGAAACGAGAGCCTCGATTTTCCTTCGAGTCTTTTGGGGGCGGTCGCGGAGCGCGTGGCCGTCTATCAGCGCCCCGAGGGCGAGTGGACCGCGAGTCTTTTCCGGCTCAAGGTTAGGATCGGGGCGGGCGGTATTTAAGGGAAACAGAGGTTCTCCATGAACATCCTTGCCACAGGCCTAGTCATGATCCTTGGCGCGACCGTTTCGCAGGCCCCGTCGGCCCCGGTTCCACCGCCCTCGCCTATGGCCTCGGATTTTTCGGCACGAAGGCGGGCCGCCGCGAAAATCATCGAAGAGAGCGGCGCCGAGGTCTCGGTGGCCTATCGCAGTCTCGACGGAAACGAAGAGTGGATGCACGAGGCGGATCGGCCCTTCCATGCGGCGAGCACCATGAAAGTGCCGGTCATGGTCGAACTCTTCAGGCAGGAGTCTTTGAAGGGGCTGAAACTCTCCGACCAGATCGAGATTCGCAACGAGTTCAAAAGTGTCGTCGACGGGTCGCCTTACTCCATGGACTTTGGCCAGGATTCGGACGACACCGTCTACCAGAACATCGGCAAAACCATGACTCTCGAAGCCCTCAACTTCCAGATGATCACGGTGTCGTCGAACTTCGCGACAAACCTGCTCATCGACCGGCTGGGAGTGAAGAATGTTCGCGACACGGTCGAATTGCTCGGTGCTCACGGGCTCGAAGTGCGTCGCGGTGTTGAAGATCAGAAGGCGTTCGACCGGGGCATCATCAATGAGACCTCGGCGCGCGGCCTCTTCGTGATCCTGGATGCCATCGCCCGAGGGAAAGCGGTCTCGAAGAGTGCCAGTGAGCGCATGATCGAGGTGATGGCCGCCCAGAAATTCCGTGACGGCATTCCGCAAGGCCTGCCACCCGGCACAAAAGTCGCGCACAAGACCGGCACCATCACCAGGGTGCATCACGATGCCGGAATCATCTATGGAAGCAAGCCCAGTGTTTTGGTCGTGCTGACTCGAGGCATTGAAAAAACCTCGGACAGCGATGCCCTCATCGCGAAAATCACCCGGACTCTGCTCTTCGAGCCGCCGACCGTTACCATGCGACTTCCGCCTTGTTGAAGTTTCCACATAGGCGCTTAAAAATGGGCCTTTTGGAGTCGTATCCCGATGCTATGCTCGCAAAATCGTCGAGGGAGCCTTGAGCGAAACCGCAAAGAAAACGTTTGGTAAATACGAAGCGATCAGCCACCTCGGATCCGGGGCGATGGGTGTCGTTTGGCGTGCGCAAGACCCGGTCCTCGGACGAACGGTCGCGATCAAGACCATTTCGGCGGCGCTTGGTTCCGACAACGAGAACAAAGAGCGCTTTCTGCGCGAGGCCCGCGCCGCCGCCCAGCTGAACCATCCAAACATCATTACCGTCTTCGACTTCGGTCAGGCGGATAACGAGTTGTACATGGCGATGGAGTTGCTTGAGGGCAAAGACCTCAAGGAACTCATCGTCGCGGGCACCCTCACTTTCGATCAGAAGCTCGACATCATGGAGCAGATGGCCGACGGTCTGGCCTACGCCCATGGTCGCGAGGTCATTCACCGCGACCTCAAACCCGGAAATATCCACGTCCAGCCAAATGGGCAGGTGAAGATCCTCGACTTCGGTCTGGCTCGCCTCGGCAGCTCAGAGCTCACCAAAACCGGTGTGGTCATGGGCACGCCCAACTACATGTCACCGGAACAGGTGATGGGTGAACGCGTAGACGCCCGTTCAGACGTGTTCTCCGCCGGCGGGGTCTTTTATGAACTTCTAACCAACCACAAGCCCTTCGATGCGGAATCCGTTCACGCCACCCTTTATCAGGTCGTGCATCGCGACCCTGCCCCCCCGAAGCAGTGGGACCCGCGGCTGCCTGACGCCATTGTCACCATCGTCGAAACCGCACTGTCGAAGCAGGTGGATGGACGCTTTAAGAACGCCGCAGCGTTGCGCGATGCCATTCGGGCTTTTCGCTACGGCGAAGAGCCCGAAGTCGTCGAGTTCGAAGAGAGCCCGGCCGAGCCCGCCGAGGCTGGCAGCGCAGACGCAACCGCCATTTCGCAGTCTCCTGCAGTTGCCAGTGCCACCGGCACACAAAAGGCCCCCGCTCCGTTTCGCAGCTATGGCCGTTCTAGTCCCGGTTCCAGCTCCGGTTCCGGATCCGTGCCCCCATCGGCGGGCGTCTCCTCGGCGCCTTACACCACCGGCCGCCAGGCCCGTCCGGGTTCCAAGCCTCCAGGGAAGGGCGGCGACGCTCGATCGGCGTCGGCCTCGATTCCTCCTCCTCCCCCTCCCCGTCTCAGCACCCCGATCATGGTGGTTGGGGGCCTCGCCGCTCTGCTGATCGTCGTCCTTCTGGCCTACGCGGTGATGAACCGGCAGCCGGGGGGCGACGATGGTGGCGCTCTGAAGGCCATCACGGCGAGTCTGGTGGAGACTCAGTTGGACCTCGCGCGCCGCGTTCTCGATGACAAGGACTACAAGCGAGCCATCGAGCAGACGAACCGCACGCTCGGCCTTGACGCCAACAATCCAGAGGCCCTCGCGATTCGGGAACAGGCCCAAAGTGCCCTGCGTGAGATCGAGACCTCGGTGGCCGCGGCTCGCGACGCGGTCGCGCGCGGCGATGCCGCCCAAGCGACGGCCGCCCTCGAACGGGTCATGGCTCGCGATCCGAAAAACCCCGTCGTCGCCGAGTTGTCGGCCGGGTTGAACGCGAACTTCGCCGCCCGCTCCACCGCCGCCCGCGCCGAGATGGAACGTGCCAAGGCCGCGGCGAATGCCAAGGCAGGCGCTTCAGCCGACGAGGCCTACGCCGAGGCCGAAAAACTCGCGGTCACCGCGAATCAGAACCTGAAGGATCGCGAGTTCACGACGGCCACGCAGATGTTCGTTCAGGCCAAAGACGCGTACGAGCGCGCCCGTCGCGCGATCGAGAGTGCTGAACGGGAAGCGGCACGGCTCGCCAACGCCGCCGCGACCCCCACTCCTCCGGTGGTAGCACTCGCGACTCCGACCCCGACCCCGACACCGGTGCCGACCGCCTCCGCCCTTCCGACCGTCGTGCTGCGGCCGATTCCCACCGCCACCCCCACCCCCGCGACGCCGGCCCCGACCGTGGTTCCCACTCCCGTTCCTCCTCCGGTGGTGTCGGGTCCGGTCCCCGAGACCCGCGACTTCGCAACTTCGCGCGTCATCATCACGGCCGCTCCGGGCGCCAAACAGACACCCTTCGGTCCGCTCATTGAGTTCACCGGCAAATGCGAATTCGAGATGACCCCCAATCCGCTCATTCCCGGCTCGCCTTACGAGGTCCGGTTCTCTCTGAAGAATGAGTCGAAGAACGACGCCAAGATCGACTCTTTGACCGCGAAGGTCACGAGAAACGGGGAAGTCTCGAATCCGCAGGTGAGGATCAATGAGGACGACGTCAAGCAGGGACAACGTTCACTCATCACCGAGGTGGCCGGCACCTGGGCCGCCGGCGCCACGGCCTGGCAGATGGAGTTGCAGGCCATGACCAAGAAGGGCGAGAAGTTGATCTGCCGCCTCATCATGAGGCCTCCGACTTAAGGCGTTCTCTCCCCAAGAGATGAAGGAAAATCCTCGCCTCGCCGGATGGTCGGCGTCCAGGGATAGAACGCGACCAAAACTCCGATGAGTCTTACGACCCGGCTCCGGAACACGTTCATCGGCGGCCTGGTCGTCCTGGTTCCGATCGTCATCACGGTCAAGGCGCTTTGGTGGTTGTTTTCCTACCTCGACGGACTGGCCCATCCTCTGGCCAATCTGCTCCTCGGGCGTGATATCGCGGGGCTCGGCTTCGTTATCACGCTCGCGACCATCTTCCTCGCCGGTCTCCTTTTTTCCGCCGGACCCTTGAAGAGCCTGCTCGATGGTGCGGATGCGGTTCTGGACGTGGTCCCGGTCGTGGGCTCGGTGTATGGAACCACCAAGAAGGTACTACAGGGATTCGGCGGCCCTCAGTCCAAAGACGCGTTTCAGCGCTTCGTTTTCGCCCGTCTTCCGGGACGAACCACCCCCGGATTTGTTACCGGCTCATTCAAACTGACCCTGCGGGACGGCGTCACTCACGAGGTTCTTACCGTATATGTCCCTACGAACCATCTCTACGTGGGCGACGTAGTCATTCTTCCCGCGGAAGACGTGGTCGAAACCGACCTCTCCGTGGAAGACGGCGTGAGCCTCCTCTTGTCCGCAGGGGCGTCGATCCCCCTCAAGGTCCAGGAGCGCTGAGCCGGCCCCCTTCAGTCCTTCAATCCTTCCGTTTCAGGAGAATTCCATGTCCTTCCGAGACCACCTTAAGGTTGTGCTGGCCCTTGCGCCGCTTTGTGGATTCACCGCCGTCGCGGCGGCGACCCAAGCCCTTCCCGAGGCCCAGATCGTCAACCCGAAGCTCTTCGCGGGCCTCAAGTACCGCATGGTCGGTCCGTCGCGGGGCGGGAGGGTCACCGCGGTCGCGGGTCACCGGAAGCACCCCGGCACTTTCTACCAGGGGCCTTCGGGTGGCGGCGTCTTCAAGACGACCGACTATGGTCTTACGTGGCGTCCTTTGTCCGACGGGTTCTTCGAAACCGGATCGATCGGAGCCATCGAAGTCGCGGAATCGAACCCCGATATCGTTTACGTGGGCACGGGCAGCGACGGCATAAGGAGCAACGTCATAGTCGGCCGGGGCGTCTATCGCTCCCGCGATGCCGGTGTGACCTGGAGCCATATTGGCCTCCGGGACGTCGGGCAGATCAGCGATGTGAGAGTCCATCCCCTGGACCCGGACCGGGTCTACGTAGCGGCCCAGGGAAACCCGTGGGCCAACGGTCCGGATCGCGGGGTGTACCGTTCGACCGACGGAGGGCGATCCTGGAAGAAGACCCTCTACATTGATGAGACCCTCGGTGCTTCCGCCCTGGTTCTCAATCCGACGAACCCGAACGAGATCTATGCAGCCTTGTGGTTTGGTCAGCGAAAGCCGTGGACCATCATCAGCGGAAGTGAAGCCAAAGGCGGCGCCGGCATCTATAAGTCCGTGGATGGCGGGGATACCTGGTCGAAGCTGACGGTGGGATTGCCGCAAGGACTGATCGGCAAAATCGACCTCGCTCTGTCGCCTTCGAATCCGAGAAGAGTCTTCGCCCTGATCGAGGCTCCGGGGGAAGAGCGCGCCCTCTACCGAACCGACGATTCCGGTGCGACCTGGTCCCGTCAATCGAACGAGTCGGGCCTTCTGCGGCGGCCCTTCTACTACACGAATGTTCATGCCCATCCGAAGGACCCGGACACTGTCTTCGTGAGCAACGAGAGCTTTTTCAAGTCCACCGATGGTGGTCGGACGTTCAAGGTGCTGAGCACCCCGCATGGAGACAACCATGCGTTGTGGATCAATCCGGACAATCCCGATCTCATGGTTCAAGCCAACGATGGGGGTGCCAACGTCACCTTGAACGGCGGCCTCAGCTGGACGACGCAGCTGAATCAGCCCACCGCCGAGATCTACCAGATCGAAACCGACGACCAGTTTCCCTACCGTCTCTACGGCGCCCAGCAGGACACCGGCTGGCCGCTGATTCTGCCGAGCCTGCCGCCGCTCGCGCATGGCTACGACGACGCGCTCATGATGCAGGTTCCTGGTCCTGGTTGCGAGACCGGGCCCGTCAAGCCGAAACCCGGTGCTCCCCACATCCTCTATGGGGTGTGCAAGGGTGAGTTCTATCGGATGAATCTCGAAACCGGCCAGGAGCAGAGCTACTGGATTTATCCCCAGAATCGTTACGGCCAGGCCGCGAGTGCCATCCGTTACCGGATGCAGCGGATCACACCCTTCGAAATTTCACCCCACGACCCCGACCTGATCTATCACGGGTCACAGTACCTGCATCGCACCACCGACGGGGGCCAGAACTGGGACACCCTCTCCCCCGACCTGACCGCAAAGCCTGAGGGCACCCAAGGCATTTCCGGCGAGCCCATCACCCGCGACATCACCGGTGAGGAGATGTATTCGACGGTATACGCCATCGAGGAGTCGCGCCTCGAGAAAGGCGTGATCTGGGTGGGCACCAACGACGGCCTGGTGCAGGTGACCCGCGATGGAGGCAAGACCTGGAACAACGTGACGCCCCAGGGCATGCCGCCCATGGGCCTCGTCCAATCCATCGACGACTCTCCGCACCGAAAGGGCTCGGCCCTCGTGTCGTACTACCGCATGCTTCTTGGGGAGCTCAAGCCCTATATCTATCGAACCGACGACTACGGAACCACCTGGAGATTGCTGACCGACGGTCGAAACGGGATTCCCAGCGACCATCCCACGCGCGTGGCTCGTGAGGACCCCGGTCGCGAGGATCTGTTCTACGCAGGTACCGAGTTCGGCATGTTCGTGTCGTTCAATGGCGGCGCCACCTGGCAAAGTCTTCAGCTCAACCTGCCCTCGACCCCGGTGACCGACCTCAAGGTCTTCCGCGGCGATCTGGTCCTGTCGACCATGGGCCGCGGCGTGTGGATCGTCGACAACATCGCAGCCCTCCACCAGCTTGCGAAGGTGGACGACGCCCGCCTCGCGCTGCTCGAACCGCGGCCGGCCTTTCGATTTCGCTACGACGTGATGACGGGTCCGGCCGACCCTCAGTTCATCGAGCCGGGAGCCATCATCGACTATGTCCTCGTCTCGGATGCGATCGAGCCGCTTCGTCTCGAAGTACTCGACGCCAAGGGAACGGTGCTGCGCACCATCGCGAGTGGCCCCCCTTCAGGAGCCACGACCACTCAAGGGATGCGAGCTCCGGAGACCCGCCCCAGCGGCCCCGCCGCCCTCTCGACCCGCGCCGGAGCCAATCGCTTCATCTGGGACCTGCGCCACGCCGGAGTGCCCGGAATGCGGGCGTCTCGCGGACCCCTGGTGGCTCCTGGTGAGTACCGCCTTCGCCTTTCCATGGGGGTTCTCTCCGAAGAGCGGTCGTTGAAGGTTCTGTCCGACCCCCGCCTGGTGAAGGACAACGTCACCGATGCCATGATCGAAGAGCAGACGAAACTCCTGCTGGATATCCGAGACCGGGTCGGTGAAGCTCGCGTCCTTCTCCAGAAGCTCACCGAGGCGCGCACCCGGGCCCTTACGGACAAATCCCCCGAGGGTCTCGTCCAAGGCCAGGCCCTTCAGGACTTGACGGCCAGGCTACAAACCGCGGGAGGCTTCTATCCGCAGCCCATGTTGATGGATCAATTCGCTTCCATCGCGCGCATGCTGGGGCAAGCCGATCAGAAGCCCGGGCGTGATGCCTACGAACGTTTCCGCGATCTGGTACTGGAACTAAAGGCGATCCAGGCCGATGCCGCCCGCCTCGTTCCCTAGGAGAAAACCGATGCCAATGAAGTATCGCGTGCTGGGCCGTTCCGGCCTCAAGGTTTCCGAGATCTGTCTCGGAACCATGACCTTTGGGGAGGACTGGGGCTTTGGCGCCTCCAAGGACGAGAGCCGCAAGCAGTTCGATCTTTTCGCGGAGGCGGGGGGCAACTTCATCGACACCGCGAACGTCTACACCAAAGGTACGTCCGAGCGATTCGTGGGCGAGTTCGTGAAGGGCGATCGCGACCGGTTCGTGGTTGCCACCAAGTATTCGATTGCCACAAGGTTCGACGACATCAACGCCTGGGGAAACTCCCGCAAGAATCTCGTGCAGTCCGTCGATGCGTCCCTTCAGCGACTGGGCCTGGACCGAATCGACCTCTACTGGGTGCACGTCGCCGATGAGCTCACTCCGGTTGAAGAGATGATGCGCGCGCTCGACGATGTCGTGCGCGCGGGCAAGGTCGTGTACGTCGGGGTGTCCGATACCCCGGCCTGGCAGGTCGCACGCGCCAACACCCTGGCCGAGTTCCGCGGCTGGAGTCGCTTTGCCGGGTTACAGATCGAGTACAGCCTGATCGAACGGACGCCCGAACGGGAGTTGCTTCCGATGGCCGAAGCCATGGGTCTGGCCGTGACTCCCTGGGGCCCGATCGGCGGCGGAGTGCTTTCGGGGAAGTACTCAGTAGGCTGGGAGACTCCGGATTCCAAACGCGTGGCCGCCAATCGACATCGTTTTTCCGATCGCAACCTGAAGATCGCGGGCGAAGTGTCGGCGGTGGCCCGCGAACTTGGGCGCTCCTCGGCGCAGGTGGCAATCGCCTGGACGATGGGCCGGGGAAAACACGGCACGATCCCTATCGTGGGGGCCCGCACCGCTCCCCAGTTGGCGGATTCGCTGGGTGCGACAGATCTCCAACTCACCGCGGAAATGCTGGCGCGTCTCGATGCGATCTCGAAGATCGATATGGGCTTCCCGCACGAATTTCTAGGCCGTCCTTCCATGGCCCGGACCCTGCGCGGCGACCTGGGAGAGCGCTTGATTCCATGAAGTCGCGGCTCGAAAAGGGAGCCGCGCTATAATCCCGCCCCTGTTGCTCCCCCTAGCTTTCAGGGCGGCACCACGGTAGACCCAACCGTTCCTCAGTAGCTCAATGGTAGAGCGTTCGGCTGTTAACCGAAATGTTGTAGGTTCGAATCCTACCTGGGGAGCCAGTTGAGTCTGCTCTAAGCTCGACATCGACATCAATGGCCTCCCGGAAAAAAGCTCTCGCTGCCGGCCTGTTTGAGCCGAACGATTCGTTGACTGGGTCCGAATTGGACCCTCCCCCCAAGACCCCGCGAAAGCGGACTCCGCGCGCGAAGGCGCCCCAGGTCGATGACCAGGTTCTGGCTTCTCTCGCCAAGCTCCCGGATCTGGTGGCACGACTGGAGACGCTCATCGACGAGGTTCCAAAGGCCGACCAGTTCGAGCCCCTCGCCGAACACATTTACTCTTTTGCTCAAAGCGGCCCCAGACTCATGGAATCCCTCGAGTCGGTGAAGGATGCCGTGCCCCAGATCGAGTCGGCGACCCAGGCCCTCGGAGAGACCGCGGCCATGCTGCAAGACACCAACCAGCGCCTTGCGGAGTCGCTGCTGCGTCTCCCTGCTGCGGAAGACTACGAACCTCTGGCGGCGCCACTCATCGACTTCACCCGCATCTCGCCGGCCCTGACCGCGACCCTCCGGGAGGCGGTTACGTCATTCGCCGCGGTGTCCCAGGTCACGAAGCGTCTCGAGGGGATCTCGAGATCGCTCAAGAATGTGGGGAGCGAAGCCCCCGCTCCCGTCAAACCGAAGGCCAATGTAGAAGTGCCCGCCCCGCCGCGTCACGGAGCGATGGCGGAGTCGCTCGAGACCCTCGCGAACGAAATCGACGGCGCGCTCGAGAAGATTCCGAAGGACCCCGAATACGCCCGCGTGGCTGAGCAGCTCCGCGAGCTCGCCACGGTATCGCCATCGTTGATGGAGTGGATGAAAGAGGTAAAACCTCTGGCTCCACCGCTCGCGGGAAGCGTCATGACCTTGCGGCGGGTTGCCACCCGTCTTCGGGAAAACGCCTCGATACTCCGCGACGACAAGAGCCACTGACGCGCGGCGCTTGGACAACCGCCCGAAGAACCCACCAAGGAGATCCTCGCGATGATGACCGGAATGAGAACTTTGTGGGGCTTCTTGCTTGCCGCGGCCACCTTCGCGGGAGCCGCACAAACTCCCACGGCCCCGCCCGCCCTAAAACCCACACTGGCGCTGGTCGGTGGCCAGGTGATCGACGGCTACGAAGTTCCTCCCATCCGCGACTCCCTCCGGAACATCACCCAGCTCGACTACTTCACCCTCACCTTTCGCCGTATCCCCACGCTTCAGAGGAAGTTTCAACAGCTGCGGGACACCGGCGTCACCCTCCTGGTGGGCACGGACAGCGGCATCCCGGCCAACTTGCACTCCGATTGCACCTGGCGCGAACTCGACACCTGGGTGAGATTCGGAATGACTCCGATGCAGGCGATCGCCGGGGCCACCCGCTGGCCCGCCCGCTTTCTCAACCAGGAGCAGAATCTTGGAACCCTCGCGCCCGGCCGCCTGGCCGACGTCATCGCGGTGCGCGGGGACGTCCTCTCCAATGTGACCCTGCTTCAGAGTATCTCCCTTGTGGTCAAGGGCGGCGTTCGAGTGAAGTGACGGGAGGCCTCGGCGCCGCGCTGTGCGCGCTGGCTCTGATCGATCCACGCCTTCGGTCTCTGGTCTGGGTCGGCCTTGGCCTCGGGGCCGTGACTTTCTTCCGCGACCGGACCCGTGTATTTCTACCCGCCCTGGCGTTCTTCCTGGCGGTCCCAATGGCAACCGGCTTCTCCTTTGGGGCTGACTCCCTCAACTACTTCGCTTACACCTCCTCGATCCTCGCCGACTTCGATCTCGACCTCGCCAACCAATGGACCCGCCTTGGTTTCGAGCTTCCCGCCCGCACCGTCACCGGTCACATTCCAAACGCGATGGCCGTGGGCTGCGGCCTGATCTGGATTCCCGCGGTGGCCCTCGCCCACTTGTGGTTGCTCGTGACCGGAGGACCGCGCGACGAGATGTTGTTGTCAAGCCCCTACTACGCGGCGGCCGCGGCCACCACGATTTCCGCGCTGTGGGCGGGGGCCTTGCTTTTGTGCCGCGCCTTTTCGCGACGTTTTGATTTCACCGCTTCCGCGTTCGCGGTTGCGACCGTGGTCCTGGCCTCGCCGATCCTCTATTACGCACTGGTCCAGCCCCTGATGTCGCATGGGCTCACGTTCGCTTTTTCCGCCGCCTGCTTCGCACTGGTGTTGCGGGCCGAGGAACAGAAGACAAGCGCTGCCTGGGCCTTGTGCGGGGCCTGCCTGGGCTTGGCCATGGCGTGCCGGCCGCAGGCCGCCCCGCTGGCTCTTCTCGTCGCCACCGGCCTCTTCCGGGTGCGTGCCGGTTGGAAGGACATACTGGCGGCGGGAGGTGCCGCGCTCATCGCCTTCCTTCCTCAGCTCGTGACCTGGAAAGTCCTCTATGGCTCCTTCGTAACTGTGCCGCAGGGTGAGGCCTTCCTGGATTGGACCGGGGCACACGCCCTCGATACCCTCGTGTCTGCGGATCGGGGGCTGTTCAACTGGCACCCCGCACTCCTTCCCGGTCTGGTTGGCCTCGTCCTCTGCGTGCGCCGACTGTCGGCCTATGCCCCCGTCGCTCTGCTCATCTTTGTCTTCACTGCGTTCTTGAATGGGAGCGTCCTCGACTGGAATGCCTCGGCCGCCTTCGGGGCTCGCCGGTTCGATGTGATCCTGCCGCTTCTCGCCTATGGGCTCGCCGGACTTCTCGTCGCGGCGCGACCGACGCTGATGAGGAAGCCGCTCCTCCTGCCGAGTGTGGGCCTGGTTATCACCGTGCTTTGGAACGGCTCTCTGATCGACCTTCGTCGGGGCCGGCCCGCCGCGGCCCTTCCGATTGATGAGCTTGCTTCCTTGCAGGTAGGGCAAGCGCGGCGCGCGGCGGACGCGACTTTAGGTCTCCTGGGTCCCTCGGCTCGAGACGTCATCTACCGCGTTTTTGTCGGCCTGTGGACCTACGAGAACTATCGGCCGGGCGGTGATTTTGATCTTGCGACCCTCGAGCCTCGCTTCCTTCGCGTCGGCTGGTCTTCGGTTCAGAGCTGGGACGACGGCCTCCTGTTTCGATATCTGCTCCATCCGCAAGGCTGCATCGTGATACCGCTGGACGAGCCTTTCGATCTGCGCGGTTTCGTCCTCGCGCGCTCGCCGGCGCGCATCCAGGACCAGCGCGTTGCTCTCTTCCTCAACGGTGATTTGCTCGGCGAGGCGCTACTCCCTGCGGCCTGGACCGAGGTGCCTTTCGTCGCCCCGAGGGCCCGGTGGAGGGCTGGGGAAAACGAGTTCTGCATCCGGGCCGCGCGCAGGCGGCCGGGTGATGAAGGCGATGATCTGGCCTACGCGGCGGCGGTGGCCCGTATTCAATTGCCCTGAAGGCTCGGACTCTTTCGCCTCCCCTTTCGCCGAGCCCGTCGTTCCCTTCGGCCTTCGACCAGGGCGACCGCGAGGGCGGCTCTTGGATCCACCACTCCGAAACCCTGCTGTTCGGCCTTCAATTCGCCGACCCGGTGCGCGGTTCGGGTCAGAATCGCCTTGATCTCCAAAGGCCGCAAAGACGGATTGGCTTCGATCATCTGAGCGGCGATTGAGGCCACGATCGGTGAGGCGAAGCTCGTGCCGTCGACATGTTTGTACGATTCCGAAATGACGTTCTGGTCGTGGAACTTCATGGTGACGAGCTGCCGAATCAGCGGGGGAGCCAGACCCACGGCGCCGTCGAGGGCCTCGTCGATTCCCTGTTCCTCGGCCAGGACCCTCGCGAGGTTCGCGTCCTCGGTTCGCAGCAACCGCGAGAACAGACGCGCCTGATGAGCGGTTTCGGTCTCCGGCAACAACGGGGCCGCGAGCCAGATACTTGGCGCTACCAGTTCGGGCTTCTGAAGGCCGTCCACGGTCGGACCGTAGCTCGATTGGTAGGGCGTGAGGCCCAGCCGGCTCAGGCGATTGCGATCGTTGAATCCGCCCACCGAAAGAGCGGAAGGAGAGGCCGCGGGGGGAATGACCGGGTGGTTCGGAGTATTCCCCGCGTTGCCCACCGCCGCGCACACCAGGATCCCCGCGCGCACCGCCGCTTCGACCCCCTCGCAGATGGGATCGTCCAGATAGCTCGCTTCGTAGTCTCCGCCCACGCTCACGTTGATGATTCGGATGTTGTGCTTCCGGCGGTTTTTCAGGATCCAGTCGAAGCCGCGCCTGATGTCGTTGTGGACGACACGCCGGGCACTTCCGCACTGCACGAGGACCAGTTCGGCCTCGGAGGCGATTCCACGGTACAGGCCTTTCGACAGAGATCCGTTGCCGCAGGCCACCACAGAAGTCATCAGGCCGTGCCAGCCCGCGGCTTTCGGATCGTCGATGTCCGACCGCCTGGAATCCGCGCGCGTCACGTCCACGTATTCGCGAATTCGATCCACCGGCGTCACCAGGTCCGGATGAGCGAAGAATCCCGCATCGAGAAAGGCGATGGTGACGCCCTTTCCGCGATACCGAGTAGAGGCGCCGAGTCGCAGGGCGGTGGGGAGGATGGGCGAACTGGAGCCGTCCGTCATCGAGGCGTCACGAAAACAGGCGAGGGCCCGGCGAAAGCGACGAGCGCATGCCGAACAGCAGGCCGTGCGTTCTTCAAGCCACGGCAGATTGATGCGAATGAGCGACTCGAGTTCCGCGGACGGCGTGAGGGTGGCGCGCGCGGCCAGACAGATGGAACAAAGCTCGCTCATGCAGCAGCGCTCAGTTTACGGGCCTCAGCGGAGAAGCGGCTTTGAGCCGTCAGTTGCGAAGGGCGGCCCAGGCTTCGTCGGCCGCGAAGTCGTAGCGCATTCCGCAGAAGTCGCAGTCCACTTCGATGGTTCGCCGATCCGCGAGCAGGCCGCGGATTTCATCGGTACCCAGAAGCTTCAGGACCGAACCCACTCGCTCCTTCGAGCATCGACACACGAAACGGACCGGTCGGTGGGGAAGCAGGCGTACCTCCTCCTGATGAAACAGCCGATGCAGAACTTCTTCGTCTCCCAGTTCGAGCAACTCGGCCGACCCCAGAGTCGCGGCCAGGGTTCGGATGCGATTCCAGGCGTCTGGATCGGCGTCGTGATCTTCGCGCCCCCCCTGTCGGGGAACCTCCTGCACCAGCAAACCGGCGCAAGCACTGTCGCTTCCGGCGAGAACAAAGTGAGTGGCGATCTGTTCTGAGCGAACCATGTAGGCGTTCAGGACCTCGGCCACGGAGCCGTCCTCCACGGGCACGAGACTCTGATACGAGTCGTAGTCCCCGCCGGGATCGATCGTCAGAGCGAAGGCGGCGCCGCGGGCGAGTTCGCGCAAGTCCTGGGTTTGAGGTGGGGTGGCGCCCGGTTCGAGGCGCGCCATGGCCCGGACCGAGAGGTCGGCCCGACATTCCGCGATCAGTAGGGAGAGAGGCTTCCCGCCCTGTATCTGAAGGGTGAGACTGCCATCATTCTGGAGCATCTTCAGGGTCGAGGTGAAAAGCGCGGCGGCGGCCAGGCATTCTCCGAGCAGGGAGACGATGGGGCCTGGGTAGGTCCGCCGCGCGAGCAGGGATCGCCACGACCCGGTGAGCCGGACATACTCCCCGCGAACCGCACCCCGCCCGATGACAAAACGTCTCGTGGCGTCGATGTCTTCAGTCATGAGCGCCTTCACTCATGACCCTACTCGAGGGTCACGCGTTCGACGTGTTCTGGCGCGTGAGTCTTGAAGCCGCGTTCGGTCTGGATGCGCGCCGCGAGTGAGAGGGCCGCATCCTCCTCCCCGTGAGTGACGAAGACGGTTTTGGGAGCGGTGCGGATTCCCGACATCCACCGCATGAGCTCGTTCGCATCCGCATGGCCCGACAGGCCTTTGAGATCGGTCACTTCGGCCAGGACTGGAACCTCGGTCTTATGGATCCGCACCGTCGTTGCCTTGTCGATCAGTCGGCGTCCGAGCGTTCCCTCCGCCTGGTATCCGGTGATCAGCAGAGTGTTTTCGGCGTGCGGCAGTCGCACGCGGCAGTGATGAAGGATCCGCCCGCCCGCGAGCATTCCAGAGGACGAGATGATCACCGCGGGTCCGCGGACTTTGTTGAGCGCCTCCGATTCAGCGCGTGTTCTGGACAAATGTACCCATTTGCTGTGCAGGACACTTTCTCCCCCGACCAGGGTCAGAGCGTCCTTGAGCGCCTCGCCGTGTCGGGCGTAGATCCGGGTGGCATCGACGGCCATGGGCGAGTCGATGTGGATGGGAAACGGCCTCAGCTTCTGCTCGTGGACGATTCGGTCCATCAGCCAGATCATTTGCTGGGAGCGGCCCACCGCGAAGGCCGGGATGAGCAGGACGCCGCCCCGCGCGAACGTGCGGGCGAGCACCGACTGAAGTTGCTCCTGCACCGAAATAGCCGGGTGCTGTCGATTCCCGTACGTGCTCTCGACGACCACGTAGTCCACATCCGGGCAAGGCGCCGGATCTTTGGCGAGGATCGCGTTGTAGCGGCCCACGTCCCCCGAAAAGAGAATCCGCCGGGTTTGTCGCGAGGTCGCGTCCTCAACCGTCATGTCGACCGAGCCTGCTCCAAGAAGATGGCCGGCCTCGCGGAACTGGAACGAGATCCCGGGCGCCGCCGCATGATCCTTCCCGAGATCCACGGGCACAAACAGCTTCATGGCGCGCTCGACGTCGCGATCATCGAAGAGAGGGACGGCGGGTCTGTGGCTCGTCAGTCCCTTCCGGTTCAGGTACTCGGCGTCCTCCATCTGAAGATGGGCCGCGTCCTTCAGGAGAACCTCGGCGAGCTCAACCGTAGGCTCCGTGCAGAAGATCGGGCCCCTGAATCCGTTCGCCACGAGCCTGGGGACGCGCCCGATGTGATCAAGGTGAGTGTGGGTGAGGATCACGGCCTCGACCTGGGGGGCCGGAAAATCAGGATCAACCCAGTTTCGCTGGCGGATCTCTTTGCGGCCCTGGAACATGCCGAAATCGACCATGACCTGGGATCGTCCTGAGTCTACGAGATAGGCGGAGCCGGTCACCGTGCGCGCCGCGCCGAGGAACATGATTGAAATGGGCACGTTGGTGGTGGCCTCCTGAGTTTGCAAGGATCCGCTCGCGGCATTCCGCATCGAGCGTCCCGCTCAGGATAGCCGCACCCTGGCGCCCAAGGCTTCCCTTCTGATAGTCTCCCGGCTTCGTGATCATCCAAGCCACCTACGCGAGCCGGTATTGCTACCCGGGAGGGACCCGGGTGGCCTAGAGCTTCGTCCTCGCTCCGGTCCGGCACCCATGGGCCCGCTCTTCAAGAGCGGGCCTTTTGTTTTTTTGGCAGATCCATTCAGACCAAGTCACACAAAGATTGAGAAGAAACATGAACACAGCATTGCTTGCCCCCCCAACCACCGTCCTCCCTGCCGGCCATCCGGGCGAGGGCGATCCGCTCTACATCGCGCGTCGAAACGAACTCTCGGCTCTGGTGGCGTCGATTGATGGGACGTCTTCGCTCCCCGACGTCCAGTACACCTCGGAGGAAACGGAGGTCTGGAGGGCGGTCCTGGATCGCCTGTCGAACCTTCACGAGGTGCACGCCTGCGCTTCGTACCTTCAGGGACTCCGTCGGCTCGAGCTCTCGGCCTGGAAGCCTCCAGTTCCGGGTGCTTTGGCCGAAAGCCTGAGGCGGGAGACCGGCTTTGGCCTTGTGCTTACGGATGGCCTGCTCGACCCCCGCATCTTCCTGAGCCACCTCGGACAAAGACTCCAGCCCTGTACCGTTTACCTTCGGCACGGATCCCGGCCCGACTACACGCCGGAGCCCGACCTTGTTCACGAGGCGATCGGTCATACCCCGATGCTCACGAACCCCGACGCGGCGCGGCTCAACGAAGTGATCGGTCGGGCCGCCGCCCCAGCCTCGGCCCGACAGCTTCAGGCTCTACTCCGCCTCTACTGGTTCACCTTGGAGTTCGGCCTCGTCGAGGAACGTGCCGGCCTCCGCGCCTATGGCGCGGGTCTGCTTTCTTCGTTTGGGGAACTGCCTCACGCATTTTCAAATGCGGTGCAGCGCCGACCTTTTCGCCTTGAAGAGGTCATCGAGCAGGACTATGCGCATGATCGGATGCAGGATGTGCTGTTCGTCGCCCCGAGCCTTGGCGGAGTGCTGGGAGAGGTTGAGTCGTGGATTGCGAGCCCTGACTACGAGGCGCGATAGGGGTGGCTCCCGTGGCCGCGCTTCCGAACTCTGATCGGACCGGGCACCCACGAGGGGTGCCCCTACGCTTCAGAATAGCTCAGCATCTTCCTCAGCACGGTTTGGAGGATGCCGCCGTTTTTGTAGTAGTTGATCTCCACCGCAGTGTCGAGACGGCAGGTGGCTTCAAAGGAGAAGGTCGAGCCATCCCCGCGTTTCGCGGTGACGGTGAGGGTCTGCCGCGGGGTGAGACTCTTCTCGTCGAGGCCTCCGATGCTGATCGCCTCGTCGCCTTTGAGACCGAGGCCTTCCGCGTTCTGACCGTCCTTGAAGACGATAGGCAAAACGCCCATGCCGACGAGGTTGCTGCGATGGATACGCTCGAAGCTCTCCGCGATGACCGCGCGCACCCCGAGGAGCAACGTGCCCTTGGCCGCCCAGTCGCGCGATGAACCGGAGCCATACTCCTTGCCCGCGAGAATCACGAGCGGAGTGCCCGCCTCCTTGTACTTCATCGCTGCGTCGTAGATCGGCAGAGGTTCGCCGGTGGGCAGATAAACCGTGACTCCACCTTCCACGCCAGGCACCATGAGGTTCTTGAGCCGGATGTTCGCGAATGTGCCCCGCACCATGACTCGGTCGTTTCCGCGCCGCGCTCCGTAGGAGTTGAAGTCCTTTTTCTCGACGCCTTGGGCCTTGAGGAAGTCGCCGGCCGGAGATGCGGCCGCGATGTCGCCCGCGGGAGAGATGTGGTCGGTGGTGATCGAATCGCCGAAAACCGCAAGGACCCGCGCCCCTTCGATTCCCTGGAGCGGGGCCGGCTGCATGGAGAGTCCCTGGAAGAAGGGTGGCTCCTGGATGTAGGTCGAGGGCTCCTTGAACTCAAAGAGAGCGCCTTCCGCCACCGAGATCGCGTTCCAGTCGGGGTTGCCACCGAAGACGTCGGCATAGCTCTTTGTGAACAACTCTCCCGTGACCGAGGCCTCGGCGTCCGCCACCTCCTGCATGGTCGGCCAGATGTCCTTGAGCATCACGGGCGCCCCGGATTTGTCGGTGCCGATCGGCTCGGTGGCGAAATCGATGTCGGTCGTACCGGCAAGCGCGTAGGCGACGACGAGAGGCGGGGAGGCGAGATAGTTCGCCTTCACGTCCGGATTCACGCGGCCTTCGAAGTTACGGTTGCCGGAGAGAACCGCGGAAGCCACGAGTTTGCCCTCATTGACCGCTTTCGACACCGCGGGTGGCAGGGGACCGGAGTTTCCGATGCACGTGGTGCAACCGTAACCGACCACGTTGAAACCGATGGCTTCGAGATCGCCCAGCAGTCCCGCTTTCATCAGGTACTCGGTGACGACCTTCGACCCGGGAGCGAGCGACGTCTTCACATACGGCTTCACCTTGAGACCCTTGGCCACCGCCTTCTTCGCCACCAGTCCGGCACCCAGCATGACCGAAGGATTCGATGTGTTCGTGCAGCTGGTGATGGCCGCGATGGTGACGGCGCCGTGGGCCAGAGTGCTGTGGATTCCCTTCATCTCGACCGCGGCGGTTCGGGTGAGGTCGTCCGGTCCCAGGCCAAAGCCCCGATCCTTGACCGGGGCGACGAGAGACTTCCGGAACGATTCCTTCATGGACTTGAGCGCCACGCGGTCCTGAGGGCGCTTGGGGCCGGCGAGCGACGGTTCGACGCTCGACAGGTCGATCTCGAGGGTGTCGGTGAATACGGGTTCGGCCGAGTCCTTCGTGCGGAAGAGGCCCTGCTCCTTCATATAGCGCTCGACCAGATCGACTTCCTCGGCGGTTCGGCCGGTGTTCCGGAGATAGCGCAGCGTCTCGTCATCGATCGGGAAAAAGCCGCACGTGGCCCCGTACTCGGGCGCCATGTTGGCGATGGTGGCACGATCGGCGAGAGGCATGCCGTCGAGACCGGGGCCGTAGAACTCGACGAACTTCTCGACCACACCTTTCTTTCGCAGAGCCTGGGTCACGGTCAGGACCATGTCGGTGGCGGTGACGCCTTCGCTCAGCCGACCCACGAGTTTCATGCCGATGACCTGCGGGGTCACCATGTAGAGGGGCTGGCCGAGCATCGCGGCCTCGGCCTCGATGCCGCCCACGCCCCAACCGAGGACGCCAAGGCCGTTGATCATGGTGGTGTGCGAGTCGGTGCCCACCAGGGTGTCGGGGAAGGCGAAGGTCTCGCCGCCCTCGGTCTTTGAGAGCACACCCTTCGCGAGGTACTCGAGATTCACCTGATGCACGATCCCGGTCGCGGGCGGCACCACGCGGAAGTTGTCGAAGGCCTTCTGGCCCCAGCGGAGGAACTCATAGCGCTCGTTGTTGCGTTCAAACTCGAGTTTCGAGTTCTGCGCAAGCGCGTCGTTCGTCCCATAGGCATCGACCTGCACCGAGTGATCGACGACCAGATCCACGGGGACGAGGGGGTTCACCCTGCGAGGGTCGTGGCCGAGACGCTTCACCGCCGCGCGCATCGATGCGAGATCGACCACGGCGGGCACGCCGGTAAAATCCTGCAAGATCACGCGGGCAGGCATGAAGGGGACTTCGATGTCTTTGGGGGCCCTGGCGTTCCAGTCGGCGAGGTTCTTCACATCCTGGTCGTGCACCAGTTCGCCATCGACCGAACGGAGGATCGCTTCGAGGACGACACGGATCGAGAAAGGAAGCGTTTCCAGGTTTGGGGCGACGCCTGCTTTCTTGAGGGCGTCCAGCCGGAAGATCGAATAGGCACCGCCTTTTGTGGTCAGCGTGGCCCGGGAACCGAAAGAATCCTTCTTCATGTCCGGCATTTTACTTCTGCCGAAGGTTCAGGAAATCCAAGACGCCGGAACATCGCGACGCTCGGGACGCCAAGGGCGCCCACAGGGGGTGCCCCTACCGGGAGTCGCCCGATGTTCATCGGTTTGACTCCTGAACTGATAACCCGCGGTCATTACTTGACCACGGCGTCCCCCCCCGCCTAACCTCCTCAAAACGAACAAACTCGAGGCGACCGTAGATCCGGTTCCCTCTCTCGGAGGAGAGTCATACATGCGGTTCAAGCAGAGTCTTGCAGCTTCTTTCCTGGCTTTGGGAATATTCCTCGCCCCGTCCCCGGCGGTGGCCCAAACGGTGAGCGGTACGGTTGAGGGCACCCTCCAGGACACTCAGGGCGGAAGGCTACCCGGCGTCGGCATCGAGCTTCGCAGCACCGAGACCGGCCAGCTTCGCACCACCACTACGAACGCCCAGGGCTTTTTCCAGATCGCCTTCGTGCCCATCGGCCGATATCGCGCGAGCACGGAACTTTCCGGGTTCGGCAAGAAGGTGCGCGAAATTGAGGTGCGCCTCAACAGCACCAGTGTCGTCGATCTGACCCTCAGTCCTTCCCTCGCCGAAGAGGTGCTGGTGACCGCCGACGCCCCCCGCATCAACACCACCTCGGGCACCATCCAGAGTTCGCTGACTTCGGAACAGATCATGGAGAAGCCGACCGCCATGAACCTGAACAACGTGAACCAGTTCCTCTCGCTCGCCGAGACCTTCGCGGGCTTCAACGAGAACCCGACCTCGGGGCAGAACAATCCCACGGCATCCTCCGGCTCGTCCATCAACTTCAGCGGAACGGGAACCCGCGGCGCCACCTTCCAGATCAACGGTGTCAACAATGACGACTACTCCGAGAACCAGAATCGCCAGGGCGTGCCTCTCGCCACGATCAAGGAGTTCCAGGTGGTCTCGAACTCTTACTCCGCCGAGTTCGGCCGCGGCTATGGCGCCGTGGTTCTCGTCCAGACCAAGCAGGGCACGAACGCAATCAAGGGCGAGGTCTATGCCTCGCGGCGCGACAATGACTGGAACGAACGCAGTTTCTTCGCCCCCTTTCCGGCCGCCAAACCCATCAACTCCCGCAATGTCTGGGGCGCGGTCGTCGGCGGGCCGATCAAGAAGGACAAGCTCTTTGGGTTCCTCTCCATCGAACACGCGCGTGAGTCAGGAGAAGGCACCTACACCCGCGACCTGATCACCGCAGCCGACAAGGCCCTGCCCCGCCTCACCCGCGGTAACGACACCCCGGCGAATCGCGCCTTCATCGAGTCGGTGATTGCGCGTTTCGGCAGTCTCACTCCCAACGATCCGCTCAATCGCAGCAATCGCACCTATGTCGGTATCCAGAATTTCGACCGGCCGGTCCGCGACTACAGCGGCCGGCTGGACTACAACATGTCCAGTCGCAATCACATCACGGCTCGATTCCAGTTCTCCAAGCAGCTCTTCACCGCGGACGACATTGTGGTCGGCGAGGCCACGCAGCAGCGAAACAACCAGAAGAACTTCGGCATCACCTGGACCCGCACCTTCTCGCCCCGCGCCACCGGCGAGTTCCGGTACGGGCTTGGGGTTCGCGACACTAATGTGGAGATCAAGGCCGGCAACACGACTCCGGTCATCCGCTTCGCGGGCTCACCGGTTTCGGGCTCGATCATCGGCAATGCGGGCACCTTCCCGATCCTGCGCGACCAGCTCGACCATCAGCTCGTCTACAACTTCACCACCCTGATTGGAAATCGTCACGCTCTGAAGATGGGCACCGACATCCGGCTCTCTCAGCTCGATGACGTGTCCCAGAGCTTCAATCGCGGCTTCTGGAACTTCACGAGCAACTGCGGCGGCGTCAGCTATTCCTCGGCCTACGCGGCCTTCTTCGACGGTTGCGTCACCACCTACACCAAGGCCTACGGCCCCGACTACCTGGAGAATCGCCTCAAGGAGTACAACTTCTACCTTCAGGACGACTTCAAGGTTCGCTCGAACCTGACCTTGAACATCGGCGTGCGGTACGAAATCGCGGGCGCGCCCACCGAGGCCCAGAACCGGATCGACTACGGCTACAAGACCGACAAGAACAACATCGAACCCCGGCTCGGGTTCGCCTGGGCTCCCAACAAAGAGGGCGGCCTGATCGGCAAGTTGTTTGGCGGTCCCTCGAACGGCTCCCTGCGCGGAGGCTACGGCATCTACCACGGCCGTCTCTTCCAATCGGTCTTCTCGCAAGGCGGGGCTTCCGTCCGCACCAATCCCCCAAACGCCGCGTCCCTAGCTTTCACCGGTTCAACGAACCTTGCGGACCCGACGAACGGTTTCGTCTTCCAGCCGGGCGGAACTCAGACCGCGCGCGTGACCTTGACCCAGATCGACCCGAAACTCCGCATGCCCTACACCCACCAGTGGAACTTCACGTTCGAGCGGAAGGTCCCCTGGAACTCGTCCGTGCGCGTCACCTACACCGGCACGCGGGGTCGCGACATGCTGAAGTACTCGCTGGGCAACCTGCCCGTTGCTCCAGGCGCGCCCGGCTCCACCTACGTCCTGGCCGCGAACTACCTCTGCGCCGGTACCGGCACCACCGGGGTCGCCACGACCGCGACCTGCCCGGTAGCGGTTCCGATCGCCGCCAACGAAATCTCGGCCCGCGTGCCCAGGACCAACGACCGACGTCCGGACGCTCGCTACAACACGAACACCGTGATCTCGAACGACGCGGATTCGTGGTACGACGGCGTCCAGTTTGAATGGCTCAAGCGCTTCAGCTCAGGACTCGACTTCCAGATGAACTACACCCGCTCTGTCGCCAAGGACACCACTTCCGAAGCCACCTTCGTGGGTGCCGGCGACTCCAACCAGCTTGGACCCGATGCGAAGCTCGCCAAGGGCTATTCGCGCTTCCACACCCCTCATCGCTTCGCTCTGAATGGCTCGTATCGTCTCCCCTTCTTCGCGGATCGCAAGGATCTGACCGGCCAGGTCCTCGGTGGCTGGCGCCTGGGCTTTGTGTTGAAGCTTGCATCCGGAACGCCCTTCACCGTCATCGACGGCGGCGCCATCGACACGAACTTCGATGGCTTTGCCGAAGGTCGGCCGGTGTTGGTCGACAAGTCGCTGGTCGGCGTGGTCGTGAACGACCCCACCACGTCCACCCAGATTCTGGTGCCGAGCGCGTTCCGTCGAGCGACCCCCGAGGACTACACGGCTGGGAACCTGGCGCCTCGGAACGCCTTCTTCGGCGATGGAGTGCGGACCCTCGACCTCGCTCTATCGAAGACCTTCAAGCCCTATGGTTCGCACCAGCTCGTCGTTCGGATCGAGGGCTACAACGTCACCAATGCCGTGCTGTACGCCTTCCCGAACACCGACTTCAACAGTGTGAACTTCGGCCGGATCACCGGGGGGGCCACTGCGTACTCCCCCCGCACGCTTCAGGCCGCGCTTCGATACATCTTCTAGATCGTCTAAAAATGGAATAGGCCCACGCTTTGGTTTGACGTCGGCGCGGTCCTTTCCTTAGACTAGTCGTTCGTCCGCGTCTCGCTGGGAGATCGTCCAACGGTAGGACATGCGGCTCTGAACCGTAGAATCGGGGTTCGAATCCCTGTCTCCCAGCCATCGCAAGAGGGCGTAGCCCTCTTGCTCGGCGGGGAGACACGGCGTCGGCACCTTACTTCGTGCGGCGTCGAATCTCGACTTGGGCCTCCGTGGCGTCGGGGAATCAACGGGGTTGCGAATGTAGGGGCAACCC
>Ga0163144_10002854_pt1 | contig 39515 bp, 39 predicted proteins | sample OliLak19BULKMAT1_FD_123175 | JGI IMG/M metagenome (GOLD analysis project Ga0163144, IMG submission 123175) | Freshwater microbial mat bacterial communities from Lake Vanda, McMurdo Dry Valleys, Antarctica - Oligotrophic Lake LV.19.BULKMAT1 | ecosystem: Environmental > Aquatic > Freshwater >...
AAAAATAAAAATAAAATTAACCATCAACTTGTTAAAAAGGACTAAAAATGAAAAGTATAGATCAAAGTGAGAGGGGAAAACTTGAAATCTTTTCTTATGACGATAAAATTGTCAGGATGTTTACCATTGCCACTATTGTCTGGGGTGCAGTTGCCATGCTTTTGGGTGTTACCATCGCCTTTCAAATGGCCAATTGGAAAATGAATTTTGGCCTGCAATGGATAACTTTTGGCAGACTTCGCCCACTGCATACCAATGCCGCCATTTTTGCTTTTTGCGGTAATGCCATTTTCGCAGGGATTTACTATTCTCATCAACGCCTGCTTAAAGCGCGCCTCTTTAATGACACCCTCTCAAAAATTCATTTTTGGGGTTGGCAGTTAATTATTGTTTCGGCCGCTCTCACTCTGCCCTTTGGTCTTACCACGGGAAAAGAATATGCCGAATTAGAATGGCCGATTGATATTGCCATTGCCGTAATTTGGGTAGTTTTTGCCGTTAACTTTTTTGGAACATTAATTCGTCGCCGCGAACGTCATATTTATGTCGCCATTTGGTTTTATATCGCCACCATCATTACAGTTGCCGTTTTACATATTGTCAACTCTCTAGAAATTCCTGTAACACTTTTTAAATCTTATTCCATTTATGCAGGCGCGCAAGATGCCTTAGTGCAATGGTGGTATGGACACAATGCTGTCGCCTTCTTTTTAACTACACCATTTTTAGGATTGATGTATTACTTTGTACCAAAGGCCGCCAATCGTCCGGTGTACTCTTACCGATTATCCATTATTCACTTTTGGTCATTAGTTTTTATTTATATTTGGGCCGGTCCTCACCACTTGCTCTACACCGCTCTTCCTGAATGGGTACAAACACTGGGGATGGTTTTTTCAGTTGCTCTTTGGGCGCCAAGCTGGGGAGGAATGATCAATGGCCTTATGACACTCAGAGGAGTGTGGGATCGCGTGCGCACTGATCCTGTTTTAAAATTTATGGCCATCTCTTTAACCTTTTACGGTATGGCGACAATTGAGGGACCATTGATGGCCATCAAATCAGTCAATGCGATTGCTCATTACACTGACTGGGTGCCAGGACATGTTCACTCTGGAACGATCGGTTGGAACTACATGATTATCGCTGGTATGCTTTATTTTCTTGTTCCAAAATTATGGAATCGCGAAATTTATTCCAAAGCAATTGCCACACTACAATTTTGGCTGGCCACCATTGGCCTAGTACTTTACGTCGTATCAATGTGGGTTGCCGGAATCACTCAGTCATTAATGTGGAGTGCCATCGATGTAAACGGAAAATTAGTTTATCCAAATTTTATTGAAACTGTCGTAAAAATTGTTCCAATGTATTGGGTGCGAGCTGTTGGTGGCACATTCGTGCTCATTTCATTTATTCTCATGATGTACAACTTATTTATGACAATGAAATTAGGACGCACCGATGACACAGAAGAATACTCCGCCTATGCCCTTGATGATTCATCACTAGAAGAAAATGCTACTAAACACAGAAAGCTTGAGGGACTTCCAATTATTTTTGCAATTTTATCATTGGTGGCCATTTTGATTGGATCAGCGATTGAAATTATTCCTTCAATAATGGCGACTAAATGGGTTAAAAAAATTGATGTGGTAAAACCTTACTCTCCGCTAGAACTTTTAGGACGAGATCTTTATATTCGTGAAGGATGCTACGTATGTCACTCACAAGAGATTAGACCTCTTGGTCATGAAGTTTTACGTTATGGAAAAACATCTGAGGCGGGAGAATTTATTTATGACTATCCCTTTCAATGGGGATCAAAAAGAACTGGCCCTGACCTAGCTCGAGTGGGTGGAAAATATCCAAATATGTGGCACTACCGACATATGATTAATCCACGCGACATTTCACCCCAATCGATTATGCCAAACTACAAATGGTTAGTGGAACAAAAAATAGGCTATGGAAGTCTCATTAAAAAAATGACGGCGATGAAAACTTTGGGTGTTCCTTATTCTGATGAAGAAATCAACCAAGGATTAATTAAAGCGCAGGCCCAGGCAAAAGAAATCACCAATGATTTAATCAGCTCAGGTGTTCCAGCGCAAGTTGAAGATAAAGAATTAGTGGCGCTCATCGCCTATTTACAACGCCTAGGTAAAGACTACGGCTCGTCTGGACAATAAGGGAGAAAGTTATGCATAAAGAAGTTTTAAGACATTTTGATCAAGCCTATTTGGCCATTGCCGCATTAATTATTTTTTTATGCTGCTTTGTTGCCTACAGTTTTTGGACTTTTAGAAAAAATAGCGGCCACATCTATCAGGCCATTTCACAATTACCTCTCGAGGAATCAACATTAATGAAAGGAGATCGACATGAGCGATCATAATGACAAAAATATTCCAATTCAAATTGAACAAAATGAAAAACATCTTTTGATGGACCATAACTATGATGGAATTCATGAGTTAAACCACCCTCTTCCCATGTGGTGGCAAATTACTTTCTATGGCGGAATCATTTTTGCGATCATTTATTTTATTTACTATAATTTTTTAGGTGGGCCAACCCTGCGTGATGAATTAAAAACTGAATTTACACAAATTGAAACATTGCAAGCTGCGTATGCGAAAAAAAATGGCACCTTTGATCCGATTAAATTTACCGCCATCGTAAAAGATGACGGTGTAAAAAAAGGCGAGCAAGTTTTTATCGATAACTGTGTTGCTTGCCATAAAGAAAAAGGTGAAGGAGATATTGGACCAAACTTAACTGATGAATACTGGCTTCGTGCTAAAGGCACACCTGATAGCATTTTCAATATTGTGTATCATGGCTCCATTGATAACGGCATGCCGATCTGGTCAGAAACTTTAAGCTCTGATGAAATCTATCAAGTGGTCTCCTTTGTTATGATTTTGCACAATACTCACAAACCTGGCGGTAAGGCGCCGCAAGGAGAAAAGTTTGAGTAACACTGTTTTGGGCGAAGATAGACTTGCCACCACAGATGAAAATGGTCATCGGGTCTATCTCTACCCGGAAGAAGTTAAAGGTTTTTGGAAAACGAGAAGACAATATTTTTATTGGTTTCTTATTTTATTTTATTTGGTGCTTCCCTGGATTTATATAGAGGGCAAGCCGGCCATATTGATTAATCTGAATGATCGTGAATTTACTTTTTTAGGTTTTACTTTGCATGGGGTGGAGCCTATTTTGTTTTTTCTGACCATCATTTCAGGTCTTTTTTTTATCGCCTTTATAACAGCGCTTTTGGGCCGCGTGTGGTGTGGCTGGGCCTGTCCGCAAACAGTTTTCATTCAATCACTTTTTATGAAGATTGAACAATGGGTGGAGGGCAATGCACGAGTGCGAAAAAAATTAGATGCTGCGCCCTGGTCTTTAGATAAATTCCTTAAACGAAGTATAAAATGGTTACTCTTTATTTTGGTCTCTCTGCACATCACTCATACTTTTATGGGATATTTTATTGGCCCCAGAGAATTGCTGCAAATGTCCTTGTCCTCTCCCTCTGACAATCCAAAAATATTTTTGGCCATGATGATTGCCAATGCCATTATCCTTTTTGATTTTGGTTGGTTTCGTGAACAATTTTGTATCATCGCTTGTCCCTATGGCCGCATGCAATCGGTCATTATGGACGCTAATTCATTAGTAGTGGCCTATGATACAAAACGTGGTGAACCCAGACGCAGGAGCGTGCCTAAAGAGCTCGCTGGGGATTGTGTCAGTTGTGATGCCTGCGTGCGTGTTTGTCCGACAGGAATTGATATTCGCCGCGGTACGCAGCTGGAGTGTATCGCTTGTACTCAATGTATCGATGCCTGTGATGATATTATGCTAAGAGTGAAAAAACCCACTGGTCTTATTCGTTATACTTCTGAAACTGAATTGGCCGGAAAAACCAGAACTTTTTTTACTAAAAGAGCACTGGCCTATTTGGCAATATGTCTTTTTTTTGTGTTTGAGTTTATTTACTTTTTAAATGCCAGTACTAATTTTAACTTTGTTTTTATTCGCGGCACCGATCGTCCCTTTCAAAATGTAGAACATCCTATTGATCAAAAAACCATACTCAATCACTTCACGGTTAAGATGACTCATCAAGGCAGTCAAAAACATGCACTTATTTTTAGTATCAAAGATCCAGTACTCAAAAATGAGATTGAAATTATTAATCCCATTAAGCCGATTGAAATCAATAGTCCCAATCAAAAAATTATTATGTTTTTTAAATTTAATCCAAACTTTTTAATTGAAGGCAGAAGGGCCGTTGCACTCAATGTGCACGATGCGCTAGAGCATAATAATATTATCACCACCACGGAGGTCATTCTTGTTGGACCTAATCACTAATATTAAAAATTATTTGCCATGGATTGCCTTCGCTTCTGGCCTGGGTGGAAGTCTACACTGTGTTGGTATGTGTGGAGGACTGGTCACCGCCAGTGCGCAAAATACCTGGGATATTTTTCGTTATCAATTAGGAAGGCTTTTGGGATATTTAGTGGTCGGTTTTTTTGCAGGACTTTTAGGAAAAATCTTAGGCCTTGAAGTGGGAAATCCTAAACTGACTTTGATCCCCGGCCTTTTAATGGGCATTCTCTTTATTTATTGGGGTGTGCAAAATTTTCGCCAAAAAAAAAGTTTCAACTTTTTGTCTAATTTAAATTCTAAGCTTTATCTAAAAATGCTGCCCAAAATTAATTTTTCCAAATCATTTTTTACTGGCCTCTTTTCTATTTTTCTTCCCTGTGGTCTGCTCTATGGAGTGGTTTTAGGAGTTGCCGCCTTTGAACATTCTCTGCACGCAGTTTTTACCATGTTCTTTTTTTGGTTGGGTACTCTTCCTGCGATGATGGTCGCACCTTGTGTCATCCAAAAATTCTTGCGCCCCCTAAAGGGCAAACTACCTCGCGCCTATGCACTGAGTCTAATCAGCGTCGGATTAATTACCATTTCCTATCGCGTTATTATTTTTAATAAATTAAACCATCATAAGCTGGAAGATAGAAAGTTGCCGCAACAGGCAGTGATTTGCCACTAATCTGCGAGGCACCGGGTTATTCACAATTATTTGCCTTTTTTTGTCTCAAATAAGATAGTGTGCTGGCACAAAATAAGGAAAATTATGAATACCATTGAGAGTACGGCAGAGAATTTACAAATTAAAGAAAAACTAACTCCGCATTGGGGAAATATTGCGGGCATTGGACTAGTGCACGTAATGTCCATTGTCGCCTTATTTTATTTTTCTTGGGCAGCATTTTTTGTGGCCTTTATTTTATACGCCATTATTAGTCCCATCGGTATCACTCTTACCTATCATCGCCTACTCAGTCATCGCGCTTTTAAAGTTCCTAAATGGTTGGAGTATACTCTGGCAACTTTTGGTGCGCTCTCCGGCCAAGGGCCAGTTTTAATTTGGTGTGCGGAACATCGTTTGCATCATCGTCATTCTGATACTGAGCAAGATCCTCATAGCGCACGCCATGGTGGATTTTGGTGGTCACACATGACACATTTATTTTTTCATAAAGAATTTGAAGATAGTGAACAAAAATGGTCAAAGTTAGTGCCCGATTTATATCAACAAAAATATTATCATTTTTTAAGTAAATATAATTTTCTCATCGCTCTAACCCTGGCACCCATACTTTATTTTTTTGGTGGATGGAGTTTTGTTTTGTGGGGAATGTTTGTGCGTATCACTTTCATGTTACACATTACCTGGTTTGTAAATTCTGCTACACATCGCTGGGGTTATCGCAATTTTAACACCAAAGATGACTCAGGAAATGTCTGGTGGGTGGCGATTTTTGCTGCCGGTGAAGGCTGGCACAATAATCATCACGCGGAACAAGCTTGTGCTGCTCATGGCAGAATGTGGTGGGAATTTGATTTAACCTGGCAAATGATTAAGTTTTTAAAATTTGTTGGTCTTGCTACTGACGTCAGAATGCCGCGTCCCGTGGCGCAGGTTCAAGAGCTGGATGCTATTGAGTAAAAAAATAAATTGACCTAAAATAGAAGTGACTCATTTTTATAGGAAGTATTATGAGAAAAATCTTTTATGGTTATTTGGCCTTTCTTGTGATTAGTTCCCTACTTTTTTATTTTTTTCTGCCCAGTGCTTTATGTTCATTGATAGTGACTATTCCCATAGCAATTATTGGACTACGTGACATCTCACAAAACTCTCAGGCCATTCGCCGCAATTTTCCAGTCATCGGAAATTTTCGATATTTATTTGAAGAAATTCGTCCTGAAATAAATCAGTATTTTGTGGAATCAAATACCGACGGCAGACCGTTTAGTCGTGAACAAAGATCCATTGTGTATCAACGTGCCAAAAAACAAGTCGACACCACTCCTTTTGGAACGCAACACAATGTTTATGCCGATGGTTACGAATTTTTAACTCATTCCATGTTTCCCACTCACGTCGACGCCAAATCTTTACGCGTAACGATCGGTAGCGATTTATGTAAACAACCCTACAGCGCTTCTATTTTAAATATTTCGGCCATGAGTTATGGCTCACTCTCACAAAACGCGGTGCTGGCCTTAAATGGCGGCGCTAAAGATGGAAATTTTGCACACAACACTGGAGAAGGGGGACTCTCGCCTTATCATCTAGCTCCGGGCGGCGATATTATTTGGCAAATTGGCACGGGTTATTTTAGTTGCCGTGATGCCAAAGGAAATTTTGATCCTGAATTATTTAAACTTAAGGCCCAAGCGACCCAAGTTAAAATGATTGAAATAAAAATTTCTCAAGGCGCCAAACCCGGACACGGTGGAATTCTTCCAGCAGCAAAAGTGACTAGTGAAATTTCTAAAATTCGCAACGTAAAAATGGGCGAAGATGTGATTTCTCCTCCAGGGCACTCGGCCTTTCATGATGCTGATTCCATGATACACTTTATTCAAAAATTGCGCGATCTGTCTGAAGGAAAACCCATCGGAATAAAATTGTGCCTGGGATATCACAAAGAATTTGATGAATTAATTGAGAGTATGCTGAAGTTAAAAATATATCCTGATTATATTGTGGTGGATGGCGCTGAAGGTGGAACTGGTGCGGCACCACTGGAATTTACTAACTATATGGGAGTGCCGGGAAAAGATGCGCTGATTTATGTGGTAAACAAATTAAATCAAGTGGGACTAAAAGAGAAAATAAAAGTCATCGCCACCGGAAAAATAACCACTGCTTTTGATATCATTCGTCTTTTATGTATGGGCGCAGACGCCACCTATGCCGCGCGCTCTATGTTACTCGCCCTAGGTTGTATTCAGGCCTTACGCTGCAATACCAATCAATGTCCAACGGGAGTGGCCACTCAAGATAAAAGCTTAATGAAAGGACTGCACGTGCCGAGTAAACGCACTCGCGTGACAAATTTTCATAGCGAAACAAATAAAGTAGTGGGAGAAATGTTAGGAGCGATGGGACTTAAATCGCATCTGGAATTAAGGCGCTCGCATTTATTTAAACGGGTGCACGACAATCATGTTAAATCTTATGCTGACATAAAATATTAAAAGGTTTAGGTTATTGCAAAAACTCGCAAGCGATTCATCCCGCCATCGGGAAAGGTCAGGACTTTTATTTGAGAAAAGATTTCTGCAGACTCAATTTGATATTCTTTAATATTTCCCGCGAAGGCCTTGACGTTATTTTTTTCTACAATATTTATCCAAGAATTTTGACTTAAACCAAAAACACTTACAAAAAGTGGGTTGTTATTCACAAAATAAGTAAAATCCATCTCGATACGGCGGACTTTTCCAGGATAAGCTAATTCAATTATCACCTCTTCAAAATGATCTTTAATTCTAGATCTAGCTGACTCCAAACCATCAAACATATTAATCGGTGAAAAGGGAGAAATCACTTGAATCGCTGGGCCATAGTGCTCGTTACTCGCTTTAATTAATTTTGCGCCAAAAGCTAGACTTGCCAAATTAAATTCGTGACCTACTTTTATATTCGCTAAATTCTTTTTGATCGTAGCGCTATCAGGTTTGTAGGCAATGTTTAAAGGTTTTATTGCAGCTGGAATTTTATCGGGGAAAATAAAAGATTTAATTTCACTGTCATCTAAGTCTTCAAAAAGAGCTAAGCGTGTAAGTCCGCCGTCTGGATACATGGAAACTCTTATCTCAGAATAAATCTTATCGCCATGATTGGTCTTTAAACATTTATAAGCGTGACCTTCTAGTGGAGTTTTATCTAATAACAGTGTCCAATTTTTATCCTCGGTACTTTTTCCTTCTAATGAAACTAATGGGGCCTGATTACCGTGATGAAATTTAGTAGAAAAAGAGGCAAATTTAATTTTACTTGGTTTTTTTAATCTAAAAAATAATTGATCACAATCATAGGGATTGTGTCTCACCGACTCCCAGCTATCCATAATTTTTCCCTGCGCTCCAAATAGCTCTGGATCAAATACGGGAAGAAATGGTGAAAGTAAATTTTCGGCACGAGCAAATTTTTGATTAGTAACAGATAAAATTCTAGCATCCACCGCCAAATTTATTTCTGCGTTGGGATCATTTTCTCCCTTAATGATAATAGCCTCTGGCAGCGTTGGTATAAAAGCATCAAAAATTAGATTTTTATATCCCATATTTACTATTTGTTCTGGAGATATTTTTTGTGCGTCAAAATTATTTTTAAACTTTGAAAAATCGATGCCTGAGATTTTTAATTCTTTTAAAAGTAGCTGGGATACTTCGGCAATAAATAAAACTGCATTTAATTCGCCGCTTGCTTGTATGACAAAACCAGCGCCGCGATTTGGGCCTTTAATGACATAAATATAAATACAGCGAAATCCATCGTTGGCGCCTTGATGAATTGCCAAAAGATTTCCTCCCACATCAGTCACAAAAACGCCCAGTCCCATTAAGGTGCCCATAAAATCCATGCAACCTTTGTCTGTGCCTAAAAACATTTGCACTGCTGCATCGTGAGATATTGGACCGCTGCCATTTTTGTCTTGGTGTGCAATATTTAGGTGATGCAAAAAATTTAAAAAACCAAGTGACGATCCCATGGCCCCTGCGGCAAATGATGGAAAAATTAATCGTCCAGATTTTACTTCCGATCCATCCAAGTGATAACCGTGAGCATATTTTTGTCTGTTGATATTGTTAGAATTAAATGAAAAATCAGGAAGATAATCTTTTGTAAGTTCAATAATCGTTTTTCCTGCGAGAGATTCAATCAAATGTTCTAATACTAAAAAACCGCCACCAGAATATTGAAATTTTTCACTTGGATTATTTAAAACTTCAATTTCTTTTAAAAGTTCGCTCATCGATGGAATTTTCCCACTAAGAGGATAACCCACAATATAATGTAGATTAAGTGCAGAGTGAGACATTAAATCACAAATTCGAACTTTATCTCCCAGCTCACCTTTTAAGCGAAAAGAGGACTTGGTAGTTTTTAAAATTTCATTTACAAAAATAGTAATTGGAATTTTTCGTGTTTGTAAAAAATCATAGGAAAAAGCACAGGCCACTGTTTTACTCAATGAGGCCAGTTCAAACCAACTGTTATTTGTAACTAATACTTTGCCTTTTTCGAGCTCACCTAATGAAAAGGCCTGAGAGTGCTTAAGACTGGAGCTTAAAGCAATTTGTGTTCCCACAATTTTATGTTTATTTTTCAAATCAAATAATATTTTATCTAGATTATTTAAAGGATGCTCAGTCATTCTTTTAAAAGTGATCTCCCATAAGGCATTTCTGGCATTATTTAGCTCTTCACTTTCGGAATTATGTATTCTCGTTTGCAGAGCTTTTAAAAGTTCTTCAGCAGATTTACCTTTGGCGGAAATTAAAAACTTAATACCAAATTTTTCTTTATATTTTTGGCCGAGACTTTTTAGTTCTACTAAAGTTATTTCCTGAGCCTTAAAAACCTGCGACTGTTCACTGGCCGCCATTTGATCTAAAGTTTTTTGGCCATCACCAATATCACCATGAAAGCTGGCCGCTTCAATAACTTCACTTTTGGTAAATGATTTAATATCTTTTTCTACCGCCGTAAAATCTGCAATAGTATTATTGGTTTGATTTTTAGCAAAAGAAAAAGCACCGCACATTTCAAAATAATAATTAAATCTTAAAGTCTCATCATGAATTTTAAATTTAACTGGGTCAATCTCACTGGCCTTTTTCCATGGATCAGCATGGGAGCGAACTGTATCGATGGTAAAAGGCAATAATAACTCAGTGGCAAATTCCACGGGTTTTTTATCCGTCATTAAACGAATCATTAGTTTTAAGGCCACCGGATACCAAAGGGCAGTTCGTTCATCCCACTTTACTTGCACAATTTTTTTCGAGTCAGATAAATCCTTTCGAATAAAATGAAATTCTTCGTGCGCAATCTTTAGAAATTCATAAAGATCAAAACGCCCATGATAAATTTCATGCCATACTTCCCAGCGTGATCTCTCCGCTGTGGCCAAATCATCCATCACTCTGACTGGTGTGCCGGCAATTTGCGCTGGCAGCGCCACACAACCATTACCAGAGAGCCAATCGGTTAAGTATTGCAGTGATTGAAAAACATTGTAGCGAATTTCATCGGGATGATTATTGGCAATAAAACTAGATTCTTTAATGTCGGCGACTAAAAGCGATCTGACATACATTTCATTATCAGTATTTAAACCCTCGATATCTGGGCCATGAATAAATTTTAAAATTTCTTGATGATATTTTTCATCTAAGAGAGAGCAGCACAACTCTTCTAGTTTTTTTGAGTCGCCTTTTTGATGAAATTTCCACGCTTCAACTAGCGCCATGCCAATGCGTATAAAATCTGGATGTGCCACCCAAAATCCTGTCAGATCACGTTTCATTTGTGTGATGACATCTTTAATAAAACCAATGATGGTCACTTGAAAAGAGTCGCTAAATAAGTCTGTGGTTATAGGTAGAATTCCATACATACCGCCGATTTTAATGCCACCGCGAGATCCCACCACTGAGGCCAAAAGATTATGGGAGGCCTTAATATATTTAATCACAATATTGGGGTCGGCCTTAACAGGAATGCGATAATTTCCATCTTCTTTAAAAAGTCTGGCGGTTGATCCTAAGTAATCGTGCCAGCCTAGTGAGGCCCCAGCAAAATAGGGATACAACTCGTCAATCATTTCATGCGTGCGTAAAATAGCGCGTGGGTTTTCTAGAACAATTAATAAGCGCACAGTGCCCATTTCATAAGCAGGATGAGATTTTTTAATCAACTCTTCTGCAAAATGAATCATATTTTTTATATAGCGCGCTTCTTCTTCGTTTTCTAATTTTGGTACATAAAAGGCCAGTGATTCAGGATTATTCCAATGATGAAATAAATGAAGCGCGAAATCATATAAGTGTAGTGGTAAAGGATTATTTTTATAAAATAAAAAAAGTGATGGTAGTGCTAGACCTGGAAATCTTTTAATGGGCAGAGATAATTTATTTTTTTCTAGCTGATATTTTTTTCCCGTCTTTTCATCTTCTACACTTAAAGTCTTATCAAAACATTTAGTTAAATTTATTTCCGCTGTGATTAAATCTGCTCGCATGGGAGTTTTTGAATCTTCATCATCCGCGCCCCATTTCGGATTTCCCTCATGGGTGGCCAAAATAGATTCAATGATCTTAGGTTCATCTTTTAATTTACGGTGATAAGCGTTCATGGCGTTGACCGATAATTTAGCATTATCCGGTGGCCCAAATAGGGTCACGTGATTACCCTGTAAATAAGTAGGAATTGGCGCCACCATTTTCTTAGGTCCTGGTTTAGCGTAATAGTCGTGAAGCGGCCCAATAACGATTCTCCCTTCGCCATCTTCAAGGCCAATAATAGTTTTATAGTCAGGGGATAAAAAATCGTTGCCTAGAGATTGATTAAAATCAAAACAAGATTTTGTTCGTTCATCAATAAATTTTCTGTCTTTAATTCTTTGTTGTAAAACTTTTTTTAATTCCGGTTTAACACTTTCATAAAGCTCACATAAAAAAATTAGCGACTCTTTTGTTTCCGCACCGCCACTCTCACCTAAATGAAACAAGTCTGCAATTCCAGCAAAGGGCCTGCTTTCTTTTTTTAAATACTCAAAAATTTCTGGTGAAATATAGTCTTGGTAATAAGGAATTTCAAAAGACTTTGTCATATTAACTTCCGCGATAAGTGCTGTAGCCGTAAGGATTTAAAAGTAATGGAACATGATATTTTCTTGTTGTATTGGTGATTTCAAAAATCACTGGCACTTGAGGAAAAAAACTGGCCTGTTTATTTTTTTTAAAATAATCGTCAATTTGAAAAGTTAAACGATAAATTCCCGCGATGGCATCGTCTTTAAAAACGATTCGTCCATCGCTATTGGTTTTTTGCGCATCAACTTTTTTCCAATTGCTGCCCTCTTGTTTTTCTAAAATAACTTCTACGTCACTCGCCGGACTTCCAAGCGTTGTATCTAAAATGTGAGTACTAATCATAAAACCCTCAAATTATTTTTTAAAAACAAATTTTACAATTTCATTACTTTGATTGCTGACAGTTATGTCTACGGTTTTTGTGCCAAAAACTTCATGCCAGGCCTCAATAGTGTAATGGCCTTCCGGTAAATTCTTAAGTGTGAATTCGCCCTGTTCATTACTGATAGCAAAATAAGGATGTTCTATCACCGCAATATTAGCTCCCATCCAAGGATGGACGCTGCATTTGGCTTGTAGAAAAATTTCTGCATGATCAAAGCGTTTAGAAATACGCTGATCTTTTTTGGCCATTGGTACATTAAAGGTTGGGTTATTTTTACTAATGGATCTGACGTTGTGAAAAACAGTATCACTATTTATGATCACCACTTCTTGCCCCACTCGCGCCGCCACCACGCGCGGATGATAGATACAGCCCTTTTGGTCAAGGATCACTGGCACAGTTGGTACATCAGTAAAAGTTTTTCCTTCCAGTCCCTTAATCACTCGCACTAAAACATTTTGCAATTTGCCATTATTAACGATCACTTCATTAGAATAAATGGTTCCTGGATTTGACTTCGCGCAAGCTGCAGGAAGTAAAATTCTTTTTCCCACTGGCGCCACGCCTTCAAAATCAATCACGCCTTTAACATTGGCCACAGCACTATTAGAAGGTGCCGCAGTTGTTGATTCCGTCACTGGTGTAATCACCTTTTGTATCTCAGGAGTGGCAACCGATACAACGACTAGGGCAGTAGATTTTTGCGACGTAAACCAAATCACAAAGACCATTAAAAAAATTCCCGCAACCGCAAATTTTTTAGAACGTCCAGGAGTTTTAATACGATCAACAAAATAAGCACGAATGCAAGCACCAGAGGCACTGATTAAAAGCAGAATTAGCCAATTGTAATCGTGTCCATAGGTCATGGGGAAATGATTAGAAACCATGATAAAAATAACTGGCAAAGTAAAATAGGTATTATGGGTGGAGCGATTCTTAGCGTTTTTTCCCCAATCTTGATTGACTGGCCCACCTTTGGCCGAGGCCTCCACCATTTTTAATTGGCGCGGAATAATGCGCATAAAAACATTCGCCGTCATCCAAGTGCCGAGCATTCCGCCAATATGAATATAAGCGGCGCGGCCACTAAAACTTTTACATAATAAATAAGACATACCAGCAAACCAAATCAAAGTTAAAATATGTCCCATTACTGGCGAGTCTTTAGTAAATTTTCTCTCCCATAAAAAATCATAAAATAACCACGAGCCCACCATAGAAAAAATTCCCAGCAAAACAGCGTTAAAATAAGAAATTTGAGAAACACTAGAATCTAATAAAAAAGTGCCATCCCCAGTATAAAAAATCATGACCACTAAAAAAGCACCACTCATCCAAGTCCAATAAGACTCCCATTTAAACCAATGCAAATTTTGCGGCACTTTAGTTGGGCCCATCAAAAGTTTCTCGACGTGATAAAATCCACCGCCGTGAACCATCCACACTTCGCCCACGTGGCCTTCACGATTAGACATTTCATTGCGCTCAAAAGTGCGATCAAGCCACATAAAAAAAATGCTGGTACCAATCCAAGTAACTGCGACAGTTATATGGACCCAGCGAGCAATTAAAAGTACCCATTCAAATAGATCTTGATTCATAGCATATAATTAGAACATAAAGGCCCTAGAAGATAAAGAATTAACTCTGTCTAAAAAATGACTTAATACGAGAGCGCTGATTATGATTTTCACTCTGAATTATCTCCTCCATGCGCAAATGGCGCAGTGAAATAATTAGACTCGCTTTTTTTATTAAACATCTAATCTTGATGTTGTTCCTATGACGGGTACTCTGGTGTGTTTTCTGGCCACGAAGTGTTACTAAATTATAAAACTAAAAAAAAGTTTTTCTGGATGGTTTACTTGTGGCCATTAGCTAAAAGATGATCGTCGCATTTTTACCACCAGCTGATCTGTTTCTAAACTTAATTGATGCTTTTTTATCAAAGGAGCTAAATGCGTCTCTAAAAGATTTTTGGCATTAGTTAATGAGACTTCTTCAATATTTTGAATGGAAGCACAAATTTTTTCTAAAATAGTATCATGCACCCGACCAATTTCCTGGGCCAGAGCATAGGGAATCATAGTGTAAGTCACCATGCCATATCTTGATTTATAAATTTGTGGAAACTCTTTTTCCAGTAAGGCCTCAACTTTTTTTCGAAGTAAAAATGTGGCGTCTCCTACTTTATCCCGCATTTCAGTCCAGTTTTCAATGGCCATTTCTGCAATGGCGCGAGCGTTTGGTTTTTGAATTTTTTCAAATAAAGGAAGGGCCTCGGTCCAATTGTCATTTTTCTCCTCTAAGATTTTTACAAAATTCACACAGTCTTCAAAACCACAATTCATGCCTTGCCCAAAAAAAGGCACAATGGCATGGGCCGCATCACCTAACAAAGCGACTGAATCTTTATAGAACCACTTAGAGCAATGAACTGTGCCCAATTTTCCTTGAGGTTTATTGACAAAATCCTCGGCGTAACCTGGCATTAAATGAATGGCGTCGTTAAAATCTTCCTGAAAAAGTTTTCCGGTTGCCTGCACGTCTTTAATTTCTGCAAACTTAGTTTGCGGCATGTACATGGTCATAGTAAAACTACCGTCTAGATTGGCCAAGGCCATCATCATGTGACTGCCACGGGCCCAGATATGCAAAGCATTTTTATCAACTTGATAAGTGTTATCTTTTTTTGCTGGCATAAAAAGTTCTTTGTAATCAGCGTCAAGCCATTCGGTTTTATCTTGGAATTCATGGGGAAAATGTTTGCATAGGTTACGGCGCACTACACTTCCCGCCCCGTCAGTACCAAATAACAAATCGTAAGAATGTTTTGTTTTTTTAAAAGTAATTTCTTTTTTATCAAAATCAATATTTGTAATCTCATGATCAAAATGAATTATAACTCCAGCTTTTTCTGCCGCTGTAATTAAATATTTATTTAACTCAGATCTAGAAATAGAAAAATTACATTCATCAGATTTACCGTAAGGCTGAAATTGAGTCTCGCCACTTCTGGCATGTATCATGCGACCCAAAATTGGCACGGAAAGTTTTATGGCGCCATCTAAAAGATTGGCCAAGTTTAATCCGTTTAAACCACGACTCGTTATAACTAAGTTAATGGATCTATCTTCATTGCTTTTTAATTTTCGAATATCAGATCTCTTTTCAAACAAAGTGACATTATAACCGCGCTGTTTTAGCACCACCGCCCAGAGTGAGCCTACTAAACCTGCTCCAATAATGCTGACACTCTTTTGCATTTATTTTGCCTCTTTTAAAATCTGCACTAATTGAAAAACATCTTGAAAAGAAGTGTAGAGCGGCGCAGGAGTGGCGCGAATAATATCGGGTTCACGAAAATCCATCACCACATCTTTTTGATGAAGTGTATCGGCCCATTTTTTCGCATTAGTTTTAAAACGTAAACACAGCATCGAGCCGCGCGATTCGGGAGTGATAATATCTAAAATGTCGGCGCAATTTTTCTTTAATAAAAATTCAAGATAGCCGGTAATCTTTTTACTTTTTGTGGCGAGCTTTTCCATCGTCGCTTGATCAAAAAGACTCATAGAAGCGCGTAAACTCGCCAACTGAAAAATAGGCGGGTTACTTAGTTGCCATGATTCAGCAGTAGGAATGGCATTAAAATTTGCGTCCATTTTAAAACGCGAAGATTTATCATGTCCCCACCAACCGGCAAATTTAGGAATAGATTGATCTTTTAAATGTTTTTCGTGAATAAAGGCCCCTGCAATGCCGCCAGGCCCTGAATTTAAATATTTATACGAACACCAAACTGCAAAATCCACATTCCAATCGTGTAGTTTTAAAAATAAATTTCCTGCTCCGTGCGCTAAATTAAATCCGGCGATTGCTCCTACTTTATGCGCAGCTTTAACAATTTCTGAAAAATTAAAACATTGTCCCGATAAATAATTACAATTTCCTAGCATAACGAGGGCCAGTGAGTCGCCTAGCTCAGTAATTTGTTTTTGCACGTCTTCTTCCCGCACAATCATTTCACCACTTCTAGGTTTTAATTCAACCACTGCATCCTTAGGTAAAAAACGATGAAAGCTAACTTGTGAGTCGACAGCATATTTATCCGACGGAAAAGTATTATTTTCAATTAAAATTTTAAAACGCGTTTTTGTGGGACGATAAAATGAAACTAATAATAAATGTAGATTTACCGTCAGTGTGTTCATGGCCACAACTTCAGAATTTTGTGCCCCAACTAGTCTGGCAAAACTGCCAGTTATATTTTCATGGTAAGGCAGCCAGGGATGATCCCCTTTGAAATGTCCTTCCACGGCGTATTTGCCCCAACTGTCTAATTCTTGATTGATAAATTCTTTGGCCTTTTTAGGCATCAAACCTAGCGAGTGACCAGCAAAATAAAGTTGGTCTTTACCATTGGCGCCTTTAGGGAAAATAAATTCAGCGCGCAAAGATTTTAATTCATCAGCAAGATCAAATTGTTTCGCGCCATCAATTGAGTCATCATCAGCTTTATAATTCATGATACACTCACATTAACAGCAGCAAAACCATCCACCATTAATTTAATTTGCATTTTTGACTTTAGGGCGACGGCGGGTGTCGCCGCTCCAGCTAAAACAATGCTACCTGCGGGTAAAAATTTTCCGCGCTCGCTCAGCATTTTACACAGATCAACCACCGATAAAACTGGGTCGCCTGAAATATCGCTAGAAATACCTGACTGAGATAATTTATCATCGACAAACATTTCCATTTTCAAATTCATAAGATCTAATTTTTTAAAATCTAAAATTAAATTCCCCATGACAAAATGTGACGATGAAGAATTATCCGCTATCACGTCTTCCATAGAAAAATATTTAAATTCAGTGTAACGAGAATCTAAAATTTCCAGACAAGCCGTAACACCGGCCAAAGATTCTAAAACATCCGCTCGAGTCACAGGCCATTTCAAATCACGCGCCGTTTTAAAAGCAATCTCGGGTTCAATTTTAGGATGAATAGTGCCAGCTAAAGAAAAAACTCCACCATTTTGCACTTGCATCACATCAGTCAAAACACCATAAAGCGGTGAATCCAAATTCATTTGTTTTCTTTTTGCCTCAGAAGTTAGACCCATTTTAAGTCCCACTAATTTTTCTTTGCGGCCTTCACGTAGCTCTAGTTGTTTTTCTTGAATGGTGTAAGCATCAGCGCGAGTTAGTTCTTTATGTTCTTTACTAAGTTGCTCAACTGGCGTGCCTGAGGTTCGTGCACGATCTAGAAGATTGGCCAAGTTTTCCAAATTATTTTTTTGCATATAAACACCTTTTTGAGACTCTTAATGGTAAACCAATCAAATTAAAAATGCCAAGTTTTTAGAGCTAAAATAAGACGTGATATGCGATTAATTGAATGAAATATTCATTTTCATAATGAGTTTGATCAATATATAATTTTGGCATGTCAAAAACCATCATCGACATCTCGCCCTTAATCTCAAAATCCATTGCGGTTTTTCCCGGCGACACGCCTTTTCAGGCAGAGTTTTTGATGGACATGAATCATGGCGACAATTTGACGCTCTCAAAAATTACCACCACAGTACATTTAGGCGCTCACACCGACGCTCCCTGCCACTACTCTAAAAATGGTGTCTCCATTGAAAAAAGGGATTTAAGTATTTATTTAGGGCCAGCGCAAGTGATCGAAGTTCAAGGTCAAAAAAACGCACGCATCGAAATGAAAGACATAGAAAAAATTTCCATAAAGGCCAATCGTATTTTATTTAAAACCAAAACTTTCCCCAATCCTAATCTTTGGAACAACGACTTCATGGCCATTTCAGCAGAAGTCATCAATTTTCTGGCCAGCAAAAAAGTTATTCTGATTGGCATTGATACTCCCTCCATTGATTTAGCGAACGATAAAAAATTAGAGGCACACAACGCTGTTTTTAAAAATGATATGGCGATTTTAGAAGGCATCGTGCTGGAGCATGTGACACCGGGTGAATATGAACTAATCGCTTTGCCACTAAATATCCAAGGTGCCGATGCCACGCCAGTGCGCGCGGTTTTAATTAAAGGAAATTCATAGTGGAAAAAATATTAAACTTAATAGACGGAAAATTATCTGCACCAATAGATGGAAAATATCTAAAAAATGTCAATCCTAGCACTGGAGAATTTTATTCAGAAGTAGCCGACTCAAATGAAAAAGATGTTGAGCTGGCGATTAATGCCGCACAAAAAGCTTATACTGCTTGGTCGCAAACACCAGCACAAATTCGCTCTGACTATTTAATGAAACTATCGCAATTAATCTTAAAAAATTTAGACCAACTGGCACTGGCCGAAGCCACTGATAACGGAAAACCATTAGGCCTTTGTAAATCACTGGATATTCCTAGAAGTGCGCAAAACTTTAAATTTTTCGCCGAGGCCTTAACACAATTTCACGGCGCATCTTTTACTACCGATTTAAATAAATCTTTTGCCGCCTTAAATTATACCACTTACTCACCCTTAGGTGTAGTTGCCTGTATTTCTCCTTGGAACTTACCACTTTATTCTCTTACCTGGAAAATCGCTCCGGCCCTGGCGGCAGGAAATTGTGTGATCGCTAAGCCATCTGAATTAACTCCCATGACAGCTTTTTTATTTTCTAAATTAGTAATTGAGTCCGGGCTACCAAGTGGTGTATTAAATATTCTTCACGGCACCGGCCAAAATGTTGGCACACCCATTATAACTCATGCAAAAATCAAGGCCATCTCTTTTACCGGCAGCACACAAACGGGCCGCACCATCGCCAAAGCTTCGGCCGGTGAATTTAAAAAAATTGCACTGGAAATGGGCGGAAAAAATGCCAACGTTATTTTTGCTGATGCAGATTTTAATAAAGCGGTTAAATCCACCATTCGCTCTAGCTTTTTAAATCAAGGACAAATTTGTTTATGTGGCTCTAGAATTTTTGTAGAAAAATCTATTTATCAAAAATTTAAAGAAGAATTAATTCTGGAAACAAAAAAATTAATCGTCGCCAATCCTTTAAACGAAGATACCGACCAAGGCGCGCTCGTCTCAAAAGCGCATATGAAAAAAGTTTTATCATACATTGAACTGGCCGTTTCTGAAGGCGGAAAAATTCTATGCGGCGGGAAACAAAAAATATTAGAAGGCAAAAACGCCAACGGTTTTTTTATTGAACCAACCTTAATTGAAAATTTATCCAATGAGTGCCGCACCAACCAAGAAGAAATTTTTGGGCCAGTTGCCACCCTTATTCCCTTTGAGTCTGAAGATGAAGTGATAGAAATGATCAACGCCACCAAGTATGGACTCTCTGCCAGCGTTTGGACCAATAATGTCAATCGTGCGCATAAAATTCCGGCAAAAATTGAAGCGGGCGTAGTCTGGGTTAATAGTTGGATGCTGCGCGATTTGCGCACACCCTTTGGTGGTGTCAAAGAATCAGGGCAAGGCCGCGAAGGCGGGATGGAAGCGTTAAGTTTTTTTTCTGAAATAAAAAACATTTGTGTGGGGATCTCATGACTATAGATATTAATTCCAATCGAGCACCAGAACCAGTGGGCGCTTATCCTCACGCCAAACGCGTGGGCAACTTACTTTTTTTATCTGGGGTTGGTCCGCGTGAGCGTGGCACAAAAAAAATCCCGGGAGTGGAATTAAATAGCGCGGGTGAAATTGTCTCTTATGATATCGAAGCACAATGTCATAGCGTTTTTAAAAATGTTAAAAGTATTTTAGAAGATGCAGGAGCTAAGTGGGAAAATTTAGTGGATGTCACAGTTTATTTAACTAATATGAAAAATGATTTTCCTGTCTATAATCGTTTGTGGACAGAATACTTTAAAAATAATCCGCCCTGCCGAACCACGCTGGAAATTAATGCTCTTCCCACTCCTATTGCTATTGAATTAAAATGTATCGCGGTGATGGAAGGATAAATATGTCAGATATGTACGAGCCGCTAAATTTAAAAAAGATCATTGAAGAAAATAAACACCTTCTAAAACCGCCTGTTAATAACAAGGTGATTTGGCAGAATCGACAATTTATCGTGATGCTAGTGGGCGGCCCTAATGAGCGCACCGACTTTCACGTTAATCGCGGTGAAGAATTCTTTCATCAAATTGAAGGTACACTCACTCTCAAAATTATTAATAACATGGGAAAGATACAAGATATCCTCGTCACTCCAGGAGATATTTATTTGCTACCGAGTAATACTCCGCACTCTCCGCAACGCGAGGCCAATTCTGTCGGCATCGTCATCGAACGCATAAGATCTGATCATGAACAAGATGGATTGCAATGGTTTTGCGAAAAATGTCAAAACAAACTCTACCAAGAATTTTTTAAATTAACTAATATTGAAACACAATTTCCGGCGGTATTTGAGCGCTATTATAATAGTCAGCACACTAAGTGCACTAAATGTCAGCACGTCAACGGAAGGAAATTTTCTCATGCTTAAAATTGATATTCACACACATATTTTGCCGCCCTCACTGCCCAAATTTAAAGAAATTTTTGGTTACGGCGGATTTATCGATTTACAAAATTGCCCCGGCTGCTCGGATGTCGATATGATCGATGATAGCGGAAAACCCTTTCGCCGTGTCGGCGCTAATTGTTTTGATCCCAAACTTCGCATCAAAGAATACGATGATCATGGCGTACAAGTGCAAGTTCTCTCCACTATTCCCGTAATGTTTTCTTATTGGGCCAAGGCACAAGACGGACTCTATGTCGCCAAACACTTAAACGATCACATCGCAAAAATTGTCCAAGATCATCCCAAACGTTTTGTAGGATTAGGCTCAGTCCCCATGCAAGATCCCAAATTGGCCATACAAGAATTAGAGCGCTGTATGCAAATTGGTTTAAAAGGCGTGCAGATTGGCTCACACATTAACGATAAAAATTTATCTGACCCCAGTTTTTTTGAGTTTTATGCTGCCTGCGAAAAATTAGGCGCCGCCATTTTTGTTCATCCGTGGGATATGATGGGACAAGATCGCATGCAAAAATATTGGCTGCCTTGGTTAGTGGGCATGCCAGCGGAAACTTCCCTCGCTATTTGCTCTATGATTTTTGGCGGCGTCTTTGAAAAATTTCCCAAACTTCGCGTCGCCTTCGCTCATGGCGGCGGCTCATTTCCTATTACTATTGGCCGCATTCAGCACGGCTTTGAATCACGGCCTGATCTTTGCGCCATTGATTGCAAAGTTTCACCCAAAGATTATCTGGGGCATTTTTATCTAGATAGTTTAGTGCACGATGAGCAGGCCTTAAAATATTTAATTGATTTAGTGGGCGCAGATAAAATTTGTCTGGGCACCGATTATCCTTTTCCTCTAGGGGAAAATATTCCCGGAAATCTCATTCAAAAAGTAACTAACGATCACACTATTTTAGAATGGATGAATCATAAGTCGGCCTTAAATTGGCTTGGCATGAACAAAGCGGATTTTATTTAACAGGAGTCTTATTTTGGATTTAAAATTAAAAGGCAAAAAAGTTTTAGTAATGGGATCTTCAACCGGAATTGGAAAATCCATCGCCCAAGTTTTTATTAACGAAGGAGCAATCGTGGCACTTTGCTCTCGCGATATAAATAAATTAGAAAAAACCGCCAATGAATTAGGCACTAAACATTTTTTCAGCTGCGATCTATCTAAGAAAGGTCAAGGCACTTTTGCCTTAACTTCGGCCATCAAACAATTAGGCGGCATTGATATTTTAATTAATAATACCGGCGGCCCAAAAAAAGGCAGCTTTTCCGAAGTTGACGATAATCAGTGGCAAGAGGATTTTCAAAGTTTATGGATGAGCGTTGTTGAATCTTTAAAAGTAGCATTGCCGGAAATGAAAAAAAATAATTTTGGTAGAATTATTTTAATTACATCACTGGCGGCCAAAGAACCACTACCAGGTCTAACCACTTCAAACGGCTTGCGCGCAGGGCTCTCAGGATTATGTAAATCTATCGCCAATGAATATGCTCCTTACGGCATCACGCTTAATTTATTACTGCCGGGCTACACCAATACTGATCGCTTAAAAGAATTAAATCTAGCGGATGAAAAAGTAAAACAATTAGTGCCGGCGGGAAGATTAGGTGATCCTAGTGAGCTCGCCAATTTAGCAGTATTTTTATCCTCACCACTTTCAGGTTACACCACCGGACAAAGTATTGCGGTTGATGGCGGGGCAATTAAAGGACACTAAATCAAAACTCTCCACTCTTTAAAATCTTTTTGATTGCGACCAAATTGTAAATCTAAAAGGTCATTATAAAGTTTCGTGGTAATAATGCCTGGCTTTGCGCCTGCGATAGTAATTTTTTTATTTTTATAATTTAATTCTGAAATCGCCGCGACTGATGCGCCAGTGCCACAAGCAAAAACTTCTAAATCTGAATTTGTTTTGCCAGCATAATGATAAAGAGTATCAATGCTGATATCTTCTTCTAATGTTTTGATGCCTGCTTTTTTGGCCAAAGTTAAAATTGATTTTCGAGTCACACCATCTAAAATGGTATCACCTAAAATAGGCGTGCGTAAAACTCCATCAGCATAAATAAAAATATTCATACCACTTAACTCTTCAATATTTTTTTGTAAAATCGCATCTAAAAATAAGACATTGGAGTAACCCATTTTTTTTGCTTTAGTTACCGCCAGTAAACTCGCGGCATAATTAGCGCCAGTTTTGGCCGCGCCCACTCCGCCGCGCACCGCTCGCACATGCTCTGCTGTCACATGCACATTAATGGTTGCGGGAATGCCTTTTTCAAGACCTCCAAAATAACCACCAGTAGGTGAGGCCAAAATATAAAATTTATACTCTGTCGCAGGAGCAACACCTAAAGCTTCTGAAACCCCAATCATAGTAGGACGCAAATAAAGTGAGCCTGGTTCACTCGGCACTAAATGTTTTAGTTCATGCACTAAAACCAGCATGGCATTCAAAAACTCGCCCTCATCAAAAGGCGGCATCGCCATCATTTCGGCGGACTTTGTCATGCGTTTAATATTTTCTTCAGGACGAAAAAGGATAAATTCTTTTTCTGATTGTTTATAAACTTTTAGCCCTTCAAAAATTTCTTGAGCGTAATGCAAAACGCGAGAACCGGGATGCAGCGCTAAGGGCATAAGTTTTTTTAATTCAAACGCTCCCCAAGCTCCGTTAGCGTAATTGGCCTCGATCATTAAGGGAGCATAAAATTTACCAAATCCTAACTCGACACCGGTGGGAAGAACATTGATAACTTGATCCATAATTGCCTCGATTTTCAGCTATCATCCGTTTATTCTGTTACTTTTTCAAGGCATTTAGACCCTTTTTTTCTTCAATATTTCCTTCGGTCTGGCAATATGAATCAAGTGAAAAAGTGTTATTAATAAAGGCCTTATAGCTAGCTGTATAGGCCGCTCTTTGCGCAGCTGACCTACGCTTTAGGTCTGATTTTAATGTTCTAACTTCTGCGAGGGCAAACTGACTCATTAATGAGGCCATCAATAGCAAAATATTTTTAAAATAAAACTCCATGTTAAAATTGCACTGTATTTGAGATGATTGAAGAATAAATCTTAGACAAAAAGTCATTTTTACAGACACAGCATAAAACTTAATCGCTCTAAAATCATAGACCTAGCTTGGCCATTACGAATCTCATTAATAAAGCTTGCTATCCCGTCAAATGCGAACTATACTCATCTCATCTGATCTAGTTCTGTCATTCGGTTGAAATAATTAAAGCAGATTTTCACAAAATGAATTTGTTTTTTTTAGTTAGACCTCACCTTTTATCTTAAAAATCAAAATCAAAAAATTAACAATTTTATCACAAACAGTTGTGATGAATATTTATTAGGAGTTTCTTATGTCTCAAAAAATTTATGTTGGTAACCTTGGTTACTCAGTCGAAAACACTATGCTGGCAGATAAATTCGCCCAGTTTGGTACAGTTCAATCGGCGAAAGTAATTATGGATCGCGATACTAATCGTTCTAAAGGTTTCGGCTTCGTAGAAATGTCTACTAGCGCTGAAGCTGCTGAAGCGATTGCTCAATTAAATGGTACGGAATTTGGTGGACGTCAAATGAATGTGACTGAAGCTAAGCCTATGGCACCAAGAGATAATAACAGCAGAAATAGCCGTTATTAATATTTAGTCTCAAGATTCAAAGACTGCAACTGGTGAGGTTGCGGTCTTCTTTTGTTAGTTCAATACAAAAATTCACATATTTTTCTTGTCGCCGCAAAACTTCTTAAGTGTAAGTTCTCAATAGTTGCCTGCATTCGTTCTGTCCAAATTCTGAACAGGCCCTACTCTTTTACCCTGTTATCAATAAAATTTTCTGCTAAATGCTATTATTTAAGAATGAAAAAATATATTTTACACTGCTCTTTTATCACTGCTCTCACCTGCTTGACAAACGCACAAGCGGGAACCAATCAATGTTCTAATCATAAAGAGATTGATCATCAAGATAAATGGCCAGCTGCTTCAATTCGCAATCAAGGACAAATTGGCTCATGTCATGTTTTTGCCTCCACCGCCTTAGTAGAAGCTCAATATTATTTGCTAACGGGAAAACACAAAGACTTGTCCGAGAGAGATCTCTATTATCAACATCTTTTTCCGCGTACAGACGATTCATCGCTGAAAAATGATATTCTATATTTTAGTAAAAATAATGAAGGTGGATGGAATGAAAAAGATCTCAATCTATTTAAACAAAATGGTATCTGCTCGGAAGAAACCTTGCCCTATGATGATTTGTTGAGAGGCGATGCCGAAGACCTCTACGATATTTTAAAATCAGACTACAATTCTAAAAATCAATCCATGCCAAGTCTGATCAATGAATTTTCATTAAAGGGCCACAGCAGTTGCCTGAAAGAACGCATAGACATCAAAGAACAATTTAAAAACTATCAAATTGAAAACCTCTCTTGCGGCAGCGATATTAAATGTACCAAAGAAATTATTCTGAAATACCTAGAGTGCAATCCCCTTGCTGTCAGTGTCTCAGGATACGGCGCCATGATGCCAAAGAAATGGTTTCAAAAATTACTTTATACACCAGGAGCTAGTGGCAATCACGCCTTAGTCATTGCTGGCTACGATTGTAAAGAAGATGAATTTATCATGCGCAATTCTTGGGATGGTAGCGATTACGATCGCATTCCCGCCGATGCTTTAATCAATGGCCTAAATAGTTTTGCTATACTTCACAACGGCTACTTAATGCCAGATGAAAAATACTTGCGTTGTCCTAACGATCTCATCACTTATATCCAAGGCGATATCAATGGTGACAAAAATGTCGACGAAAAAGATACTGATGAAATGTATAATTACCTATGGAAATACAAAATCGTAGAAAATCCTTTGACTTATTTTAAATTAGACCTTAACTCCAACGGCTTGATTGATTTAGCTGATGCCAAAATCCTCAGCGATCTGGTTTTTAAAGTCGTGCCTGAATATACTTTAGGCTTCTACCCAACAGGTAGGGTAAAAAAATCTTATCCGTTAACAGAGTTAAAATTAAACCCTGAACAATTAAAAAAAGGGCCATGGCCTAAACTCTTACGTCGTCAACGCGAATTGAATCTTTCCGTCATTAATCAATTAAAACAATTACAAGAAAGAGTTTTAGAATCTCTAAATCGCAATATAACAACGCGTAGGAAAAAAGATATCGCCATGAACTATGTTGATAGTCTCAATAACGCCTACAATATTGGAGCTGTTGCTAAAAATGAATTTGCGAGCTTAAAATCACAATTTATTAGCAATTGTCGCAAAATGGGTCTTGAAGAAGTCTCTACACTTTTCAGTGGTACCATAGATATTCAACCTTTCCCGGGCAAAGAAGGGAGAATGTATTTTCAAAAGAAAAATAATATTTATAATGAATTTAAATAATTTAATAAAAAAAAGGGGACCCCTGCAAAGTCCCCTTCTTTTTCGGCATCCTGCCTGTGAACGGTAAGCAACATCCTGTCACCTACTACTTCTAGTATAAACCAGCTCGAAGAAAATGCGTGCATCTTTTTTTTTATGGAAATCTTTTCCTATCAAGGTTTTATATCAATTGACGAAAATGGCCTTTTCATTGAGAATATTCCTATAACAAAAGAGGCATAATGATTACACGACTACTTTCGTTGCTGACAAAAGAAGAGAAGTCATTTCAATCTTTTACCTATTACATTCCCTCTCCCCCAGAACGAAAAGCGGGTTATCAAGAGAAACATTTTGATCAAATCGTAAACTCTATCCTGAAACATAATTACAAAATTAACCAACTAAATTGCACCCCGAATACTCAGGAGAAACACTCTGGGATGTGGGTCATTTGTCTCTTTGAAAGCACAAAAAAGAACGCGCTAAAATACCCTTTAAGTGATTTATTAAAAAAATTCTCACTCAGCTCTGAAGACGCTACTAAAGATGAAATTCCTGGTCTCTATTATATTAATGATCACGCTGGCGAGCTAGATTCATAAGGAATGTTGTGAGATTTATCATTTTTTTCTCACTCATATTCACTAGCTGTACTTGGTACATTCCCAAAGAAGTTAAGAGCGGCCGTTTTGCCTATGTCGTCACTCAAGCCGGGCCTATTAACTGTGAAAGTAAATATCCCTTCGCGCTTTATTCTGATAGCTATGGCGCCAATAAAATTTTTTCTCAATTTATCGAAAGTAAAATTGGAACTAATCACTTTGATGAAGTAGATTTTTTTATTTTATGGTCTTTATTTCAAATGAATATTAGACCTGATCTCACTTCTATGAGCTCTCGCGCCATGCTCATTATGAATTATCAAAATAAGGGACTCGAAGTCGTCTCTGCGCCTAATCTTACCCTTAAAGAACTACTCCTCACTTTGATTAAACGCTATCATCCTAAAAAAACTTTGAGGGATTACGCTCGTATTCTAAATAATGACCTACCAAAAAGTATTCCGATTGGAGACTCACTAGCGGAGTTTATCGAAAACTCTCAGGGCACTCTAAAAAGCACTCCAGTCCTACGTAACTTTTTTTTTCGCGCAGAAGAAGTCATTGTCTCGGGTGAATCTGTACCTCGCTTAAACTTTGTAAAATATATCCAAGATGAAATGAAGCAGAATGTGCAAAATAGCTCCCGTGAAGATCTCTTTGAAGCGGGCAGCACCACGCCCAATATAAAATGTAATTTTACGCCAGAGGATTTTGCTTTAAAAACCATTGATACTCTAAAGACCAATTCTTTTTTGTTTAAAATAAAAAAATCTATTTTCTTTGCTGTCACGACGCAAAATCCAATTCTAATTGCAGGCAGTGAAATGTCGCCTTTTGCCCATAATCTAGATCCCATTCTTTTACCTTATTGTGTAGTACAGACGGCCACGCAAAAAAATATCTTAACCTCCATCACAGGAAAAGGTGCTCATCAGCTTTTGATGCGTGAGATTTTAAAAAATCCTGATTGGACTAATCCGCAAAAAATTCAAACATGGTTTGAGAGTCAAAGAGCGCTTAAAATTAATGCTCCCGAGCGCTTTATTATTGAGTCTCATAAAAATGCGGTGGAAACCAATGAGTACTTAGAATACTCCAAATATCCCGTTTATCATGCGCATCAGATTGGCCAAGTGATTTTGTTAAATCAAAATAATTTTTGGATTGATGGGCGTTTTCACGCTCATCTTTATTGCAAAGATTTATGATACAAATCCAAGTATTTGGCAAGGCCTCACAAAAGATTGTAAAGGTCATTGAAGTAGATGAGGACAGTTTAAATAGCAAAATATCTTTAATGGATTTCCTGCACAAAAATAATATTCCAGTTGCCTCCAGTTGTTTAGGTGAAGGAATATGCCGAAAATGTGTTGTCAATATAGAGATGCTGAGTTGCCAGATAGAACTTTCTAAATTCATCTCACAGTCGCATATTCAGTCTAATGCTAATCAAAATCTAATAAAAATAAGCATTGATTATCTTTAAGTATAATAGCTAACATTTACTTATGAATAAAATTAATAAAACTTATCTAGTAGTCGCACTCCTATTTTCAAATTTGCTATGGGCCAATTTTGATGCAGAGGGCGCAAAAAAAGAAACGCCACTCACCTTCGCTACTTTTAATATTCGCAATTTTGATCACGATCCTCGCAGTGGCGTAGAAACCAATAAGACAGAGATGGCGAAAATTATTAATAGTTTTGATTTTGACCTTTTGGCGATTCAAGAAGTAGTAGCACGCGATACTTTTGAGAAGTTTTTTAGCGAAAATTTCCCTAAGCTAAATTATAAACTGACTGATTGCGGCGGCCGCGGCCATCAAAAATTAGGTTTTATTTATAATCCAGAAAAATTGAAACTGATTAGCTTTAATGAAGAACCAAGAATTGCCATTGATAGTGATTGTCACTCCGGAATTCGCCCTGGAGCGTTTGCTATTTTTGAAACAAAAAAGAAGGAACGTTTTCTTGCCATTGCCTTGCACCTAAAGGCCGGCGGCAAGCAAGAAAACAATGATATGAGGTTTGCGCAAATGAAAATTTTGCACGATATCTTAAAAGAGTATCGCACTCAAGGAGTGGTGAATTTTGTCATCATGGGAGACCTTAATACCACCGATTATATTAAGAAAAATAAAAATCACACGCGCTTTGTTGACTTTGTGAAGGCCAATAATTTATACGACAGTGCAGAAAAAACCGCCTGCAGCGCCTATTGGTCGGGTGGAGTTTCTGACGGAAAGGAGTATTCTTCCATTTTAGATCACATTTTGATTAGTAAAAACTTTATCGGTGACGAAAAAAAATCTAGAGTGAACATTAATGTTCACTCCCATTGTGCACAAGTGGCCTGTGCTGCCGTGCCAGCGGCAAATTTAGGTGAAAGTTACAGAGGTGTGAGTGATCACTGCCCTGTCACTTTTAGCTTCAAGAAATAGTATGGCCAAGTATTTATCCCTAGATATCGAAGCAACTGGATTAGAAGAGCACGATCTTATTATCGAATTTGCCGTCACTCCTTTTTGCACTGAAACAAAAACCATCAACGATCAATTATCTTTTCATTGTTATATAAAATGTCCCACTTTTGAAACATTAAAACCCAAATTAAATGAATGGGTAATTAAAAATAATGAAAAACTTATTCGCAAGGCCAGTATTGATGGAAAAGATCTACAAACATTAAAAAAAGAATTAGCTCATTATTTGACCAGTCCAGAAATAAAAAAATATTTCCCAGGAGATATTATTCTTTTTGGAAAATCCATGAATGCCATTGATCTACCTTTTTTAAATCGAGATTTAGGTTTTGCTTTTATGCGTGAGCATTTTTCACATCGCGTACTAGATTTAACTTCACATGTTTTAGGCCTGATTGATATGGGGATTTTACCTCCTGAAACAAAGTCAGGCTCCGGCCTCATGAAATATTTAGGCATGGGAGATGTGGCACACACCGCTCTAGAAGATGCTGTGAATACTGCCAAAATGTATTTTAAATTGATTGAAAAAGCTAATGCAAATTAATCGCCAGCATACGCTTCGGATCTAAAACTCGGCCATTTCTTCTGACTTCAAAATGTAAATGCGGCCCAGTTGAATGTCCAGTAGAGCCAAGCTTTGCAATCAGCTGTCCTTTTAAAACATTCTGCCCGCGCGTGACTAAATTTTTTTGTAAATGAGCGTAGAGAGTAAAAAGTCCGTTTTTATGTTTTAAAATAATTAAATTTCCATAACCTTTGTAATCATCTCCAGAATATTCCACGCTGCCGCCATTGCTAGCAAGTACTGATGAGCCTCGTGGTCCCGGGATATCAATCCCCTCATGTCTTTTCCCCCAACGTTTTCCTACGCCAGAACTAATGACGCGGCTACCTGGTACCGGCCAAATAAATTCGCCTGCATTAATATAACTCGAAGTCACTTCTTCTGCATCTTCCACCGCTTCATGATAAGTCTTATATCCAATAATGCCTCTTTGCAGTGGAATAAAAATCCACTCGCCAGAAGCAAATTCGCGGTGAACATTATTGGCAACAAGAAGGGACTCTTCCACATTATATTGTTTTGCTATTGCTTTAGCAGAAGAATTTTTCTTTAAAAAAACATAATGACCGCTGCCGCCCATTTGCATTTGCGCGCAACTACAAAAAAATAGAATTGATAAAAATAATAACAGAGCTTTATTTTTTTTCACGCAATATTCTATCTCCCAAGAGTTGCGATATTTTATCATCACTTTTTTCATTAGAATTAATACTTAAAAAAGATAAAGACACCGCTCCTTGATCAACCACCGTAGTGTCTGTATTTGGTGTTTCATTGTGTCCTCTATAAACTCCACCAATCCAAAAATATTGTCTCTTTCTAAAATCAGTGCGCTCTTCAATGTCTTCAGAATAATTGCGAAAGCCCGGTACCGCAAAACGCACTCCTTGCAGCTCTTGAAAAGGCAAGTTAGGTACATTAATATTCAGCACCGTAAATTCTGGGATGCGCTCATAGAGCTTCTCTTGCACCGCTAGCCTTATCACCTTTGCGGCAGAGTCATAATAATGTTCACGAGCATTAAGATTGGAAAAATCCACCACCAAACTCACAGCAATCGCTTTCACGCCATGAAAAGTGGCCTCACGAGCAGCGGCCACTGTCCCCGAATAGAAAATATCTTGGCCTAAATTAGCGCCTTTATTGATACCTGAAATAACCACTGTGGGTTTTTTATCTTTAAAAATATGCCCCAGGCCCATTAAAGTACAATCGGCGGGAAAACCGCTGCAACCATAAACATTTTTTTCAATTTCAACTAAACGCAGTGGATGATCTAATGTCAGGGTATGTCCCGTGGTAGAGCGCTCGGTTAAGGGTGCCACTACCACCACTTCACCTAAATCGACTAAATGCTTCTTCAGCGTTTTTAGTCCTGGAGCATAGACACCATCGTCGTTACACAATAAAATTCTAAGCATAATGCCTCATATTTTTTTCAAAGTATATTTTGATAGTAATTCATTCCCTGCAGTAATTTCTGTTCGTCAATCTTTCTATAACCTGACTCCACCTGACGATCCACTCTAAGCGAAATATGCTCCAGACCCACTTGATCTAAAATGGAAAAAGATAAATTCTCATTCCAATCAAGACGTAAGGAAAAAGTCTTTCCGTTATTTTTTAATTCTTTTAAGTTTTCAATTAATTGTAAAAAAACATCAGGATTTGTATCATGCATCTCTTCTAAAGTTTTATACTCAATTAAAAAACCTTTAAAATGTTCTTCATTCAAAAATTTTAAAAAATCTTCTTCACGATAAGTACAAACAAAAGAACTTTTAAAACTTTGATAAAAATCAAAAGACACTACATCCAAAAAATCTAAAATGACTCGCTCGCTTGAGACCGCAGCGGCCTTGACGTCATTTAAAATTTTTTTTATGACATAATCCTTTTCGTTGCCAAACTTTAAATAAAGATCGCAGTCTAAAAAATTGTTGTCTTTAATAAATTCCAGCAGTTTATATTCTTGTAAAAAGTTAAAACTCTTTGGTCTAAAGTCAAAGCCAAATATTTTAATTTTATTTTTGAATAAAAGATTAAGTGTGTCTTGCGAGTATATGTCTTCTATCTTGATTTTGCGTTTTGCTTCCATCTCTAGAATTATATAAAAAATTTGGCACGGAAGAAAAAAACATTAAAGGGCAACTTGTTCCCACTGATTCAGGATGAAATTGCCAAGAGACCAAACGCTCACTTTCCATACCCAAAAGGACTCCATTTTGGTGCAAAATTTTCCCTTTTATGGATGGCGCACGCTTATACTTCACAGCGAGAGAATTATACTGTTGAACCAGAACGCTCTGCTTTTTATAGCGCATAACAAATGGAACTCCATGCAGCGGTCTTTTTTTAAATATCTTAAACCCAAGTCTTTTCATCAGGATTTGATGTCCCAGACAAATTCCAAAAAGCAGCACATTTTGCTGCTGCATAAGCTCGTTTAGCCCCTCATTCAAAAAATCATAATGATCTGGATGACCTGGTCCTGCACCCAAGATTAAACAGATTTTCTGATCTTTAATCTTAGAAATTTTTTTTAGAATTTTTATATGATCTTCTAGAGGAACTATTTCGGCGGTTAAATTCATTTGATAAAGTCGATTCGTAATATTAAAAGTAAAGCTATCATCAAAATCAAGAATATAAATATTATTCATTTTATTTTGAATTAAAGGTTCTAAAGTTATTATCGTTATAATTTATTCCAAAATTAACTGAAATTTGCTCATCCACTAAAGTATCCGCATAGGCCACCTCGACTAGCCAACAATTATTAAGCGGCTTATAAATAATGCCATAAAGATTTTTAGTAGCGCTGCGACGGTCTAAGTCATAGTCTTGCTCAAACTTAAGCAATACTAAATCACTAAGTTTGAGTTGAATTGTATTAGACATAAATTTTTGCACTGGATCTGAAAAAGAATCATAGTTAAATGAATTTGAGATTTTAAAGTAATCAAAATCTTTGCTAAAAGAAATTTGAAAGAGATGGTCAAAAGTTGCATAGTAATAATATTCAAAGGCATTAAAAGAAAACTTATCTAGGGAAATCCCAGTGCCCACAAATAGCCGGGTTAATTTCTCATCGACCTTAGCACTGTTTAAGGCCAGATCGTAACCTTGTGAAACGTTAAAATAAGAGATTGAATCATAATCAAAATTATCTTTTAAATAACGCTCATCAACTAGCGGATTATGAATCTTAGGTTTTTTTCTAATTAAGTTGTTGTTCCACTGCGCCTCGACGGTATTATTGAAAGGCAAGCTAGTTTTGGCGACTTTGTTAGAGAGTTCCGTTTGTTTGGAACGAATGGTATCAACTCCATCAAAAAGACCTTTTTCATCTTTTATCTGTGCTTCAAAACGAGGGTTCCCAATAATTTGTTGATCCGTTAAATAAAAATGTTTCAACTTAAATTGTTGCATATGACGATAAGAGTTTTGACTTAGCGTGATGGTATTTTTAGCAAACGTTTCATCTACTGGAGTAATTGGCCGAATCAAGTCACTACTTTTAATTTCCACAGCTTCCTCATCATCATATTTTTTCACAATGCGTACATCCTCGAGCGGCACTTCATTATAAAGTGAAATCCCAAATATTTTATCCATCTCCACACTCATCTCTGATTCGTGAATAAAACCTTTTTTAACAAAGTTTTCTTGATTGGGCTTAGTCGGGAAATGATATTTTTGATAATCCCAAGTCAGTTGAGTCTTGCCGGAAAAAGGACCATAATGAAAAAGCTGCAGAGTCGCATTGGGATTTAAATTGATCCTCTTAGCGTTGCGGATAAATTGTCCTTCTTCAATATGATTTTGTTTAAAAATAGTGTAATCGCCAGAAGCGGTTAAGAGTAAAGATGAAAAAACCGGCGAAGAAATATGAAATAAGTTTATGGGAATTGTCTGAAAATTTATTTTAGGCAGCGTCTGTACATATTTGTGATCAAATTCTTTTGGATCATCAACTAAAACTTGCCGCGAAAAGTAAGCATCAAAATCAAGTTGCACTATAGAGCTTCTAAATTCTAAAAAGCCCCTCCCGCCCATATCTGGGCCTAAAAACTTTCTGTTCAAATAATCATCATAATCTCTTTGCACATCCAAATCATTGACATAGTTATAGGTGAAGTGATGATTTACATTTTGCCCAAAATTAAAATGATGCTCATAATCTGAATAACTACGCAGCACATGCCGCCCACTAGGTTCATTATTTTGTTTCCCTTCTTCATAGATCTGATCAAAAACACCCATATTATCTAGCTCGAACCATTTTCGATCACCTAAGACTTGGCGATACTCCAGCTCTGCGCCCTCACCGCGCTTGCCCCAAATTCCAGGAGAAATAGTGAGATCTTGCGAATCACTAATATTCCAAAACCAAGGCTGATAATATTTTAAACCGGTATCAAAATTAAGACCGACTTTAGGAAATAAAAAACCACTTTCTCTTTTTTTCTTAATGGGAAAAACAATATAGGGAAAGTAGGCGACAATCACCCCTTTTATTTTTATAAAGGCATGCTTAATTCTGACGTATTCTCCCATGGTGATATTAATTTTTTTACCGTATACAGACCATGACTCAGGACAATCCCGGCAGGTTGAATACTCCGCCTCAAAGGCCAAATAAGTATCTTCCGATTCTTTAAAAATCTTTTTTGCCACCACAATATAATTATCTGAAACAATGCGTGCGTTCACCATGGTCATTTGTGTTTTTAAAAAATTATAAAAAATTTCAGTGCCATACACCGTTGACTGAGGGGAAACATAACGAACGTTTCCTTGCACGCGGGCCTCTCCGGTGAGCATCGAAACAAATGCTTTCTCACCATAGAGCGCACTCGCATGATGAGTTATGATGACATTCCCGATTGCCTCAAAAGAATTTTCTTGGGTTTTTTTATATGCTTTATCCGCCAAGATACTAATCTCTTCGCCTTTTCCTAAAACAAAATTTTCGCGGGCAAAAAGATCAGTGCTAAGAATGAGTGAAAACAGTAGACAGATATTTTTGTGCCTCACCAACAAAATAATAAGATCCACAAACCAAGACTTTGTCTTGGTTATCAAATGTTGAGAATAGTTCTTTCCAATCTGCAACGTACGTCGTTCCTTCTGCTGCTACTAATGGCCCATCATAGGCCTTAGGGTGAATAAATTTCGTTAGATAAATTTTGCCAAAAAAATTACGATTTGTTTCAAATATTTTGATCATTTGATGAATTTCTGCACTACTTCGATAAGAAAAGGCGAGAATTGTTTTAGTAAACGCCTTTTGCTCCTGCAGCAGCAGTAATTCTGCTAATTTTCGGACTCCATCTAGATTATGACTGCCATTAAAAGAGTAATCTCCTAATGTTGTTTTCCAATTTTCAAAACGACCTTTAAACAAAGTTCTATCGTCATGTTGTAAAAATTCTGTCTTAAGCCCTTCTAAATCAATTTTCTGCCCAGTCAAATAAGCAGCGGCAACATAGGCCAAAAAACGATTCTGGCGCGAATAATCTGCCGCATAAAATAAATATAAATCTTGGTAATCAATTCCTTGGGAATCGGCATAGGCTTGAGTTTTTTCGCGGCAATAGGCCAACTCTAAATTGGCAAAAAGTCTCGCCCCAGGTCTTAGCACGCCTAATTTCTCATTCAGAATCTTGGCATATCCAACTCCTAAAATGCTCTCATGATCGCGAGAAATAGAAGTTAATAGCACTAGCTCTGCATCTAAAAAATTAACCGCATCAAGTCTGCCACCCATGCCCACTTCTAAAACTAAGATATCAACATCTTTTTCCAAGGCCCAAGTCAAAAAGATCCAAAAAAGAAATTCAAAATAAGAAAGTTTTGCTAAAAAGGCGTGTGCAAGAAATTCTCTTTCAATCAACATTTTGAGATCGAAATAAGAAATCATTTCTTTTTGCCATGTAAAGCGCTCTCTCACCGTTAAAATATGCGGCGAAGTCCACAGCGCCACATTTTTCCCCGCGTCTTGTAAAAGTTTCGACACAGCAGCAGAAGTTTCGCCTTTGCCATTGGTTCCCGCTACGGTTACAACTTTTATGTCTCTTAATTTTATTTTTTCTTTAAAGTACAAAAAATGGGGCGCACTCTCATGAAAACTAAAACGAAAGGCCTCTTGGCCAAAATGAACGTGTAAAAATTGGGAAATTTCATTTTCTAAGAGTGAATTATATTGAACGGGAAAAGATAAAAACATGATGGCCTTTTCAATTATGCCTAGAACACATAACTGGTATCATCAGAACCCAATAAAGTGATTCTGCCATCACTATTAATCTCTTCGATCTCTTTGTAAAGAATAGTTTGAAAATTTGGCTTCAAGTGCCCTAAAAATATTGGAATATCCCCAGGCATTTTTTTTATTTCTTCTTTCATGCTGGCCGGCGTGTGATGCTGACTTATTCTGGCCACATCCTGCAAGTTATTAGGAAAACTAACTTCCGTAAAAATCGCCTTCAAGTTTTTAATTGCGTGGGCCATTTCCCAAATGCGATCAGTCGGTCCAGTGTCTTGAGTAAACAAAACCGAAGTATTTTTTTTCTCCACAATAAAACCCATCCCGCCGAGAGGATGATTCACTGTTACAGGAATAATTTTATACTCAGCCAACTGCAATTCTTTTTCTGGCACAATAACATTAAAAGACATCGTGGGCCTTTGCTCATTTGGTAATTTAGAAAAATCCGGCCAAATAACATCATTCATTAAATGGGTTTTAATGGCATCTTTAACTTTTTGATTGGAATAAACCTGAAAGGGTTTAGCTTTAAGACCAAAACAATTATCAGAGATAAAAGCTAAATCAGAAATGTGATCTAAGTGAGCATGTGAAATTAAAATATGATCAATTAAAACTTGTTCATCAATTAAAATTCCGGACGCGACTGAGCCGGCATCAATTAATAATTTGCCATCAATTAAATAAGAAGTGGCCCTAAAACCAGGTGCTACTCCTCCGTGGCCTCCAATAATTCTCACTAGCATGCAATTCCTTTAGATAACTTATCGTCAAAAGTTTTTAGATATTTAATTTTTGGTATTTTGTGACAGTTCCTGATAAATTTCCTTTGTTTCTCGTCCCAAAATTTCAGCTATTAATTTTGCCAAGTTTTTTGTACCGGGTTTTTGCAAGACTTCGCTCGCCAATTCTTTAATTTTAGGCAAAGAGCCCAAGGCCTGCAACTCTTTAGGCAGATAATAGACCACCACAAACTCACCTTGTTCACGCAGGAGCTTCTTTTTTTCATTCCACTCACTCGCTTTAAAACGTAAAACCTGTTCAAATTTTTTAGTTAATTCCCGGCCCACTGAAATCATCGCCTGAGGCAATTGCTGCGTTAAAATATCTAATGTTTCTACAATACGATGAGGGGACTCAAAGAAAATATGGGTGCCCGATAAAATTTGTGTTTCTAAAAAAAATTCTTTTTGTTTTCCTGCCGCTCTCTCTAAAAAACCGTGAAAAACAAAAGGATGTGCCGGCAGTCCCGACAACTCTAAAGCTAAAGTCACCGCACTCACGCCCGGAATACTTTGTAATTCTACGCCTTCAGATAAGGCGCGCTTTACCAAGGGATAGGCGGGATCTGAAATCACTGGCGAACCAGCATCAGAAACTAAATAAACATCTTTACCCGCCATTTTTCTAAAAATATGATCCAACTCTTTTTCATTAGAATGGTTGCCGTAACTTAAAATATATTTGCCCTCTTTAGAAATTCCTAAATGCTCCAATAGCGAATGACAGACTCTAGTATCTTCACAGATAATGTGTTCGCTAGCTTTAAGTGCTTCCCTTGCCCGATCGGTTATGTCGGATAAGTTTCCGATAGGAGTGGTCAATAACGTTAAACTCTTCATTTAAAAGATCCTTAGTGGTCAAACTTGCCATGACTATTAAAAAAATGTTGCTCGAAATAGAATATATTTGTCTACAGTCTTTTGGGAGGAAAAAATGAGTCTTAAAGCACAATTTTCAACGAATGCCTTAGGCGATATCACCGTTCATTTAAAAGGAGGAATCGATTTCGAAAATTCTATACCACTGCGTGGACAACTAGAAACACTGCAAAAAACAAATCCCACTTGTAATATCACTATCGATCTAGATACGTTAGACTTTGTCGGCTCATCTGGTCTTGGTCATTTCGTAGAAACTCTTAAAATTTTAAACTATAAAAAATCCCAAATAAAACTCACCAATGTGTCATCAGATTTCATCAAAGTCTTTAAACTTTATAATTTTGAGGCGCTTGAATCATTAATTATTAGTTTTGATAACGACGAGACAGAAGACTTGTCGCACAAGTTTGCTAATAGAAAACATACTTTTGAAAACTAAAAGCTAAAAGCTAAAAGCTAGAAGCGGCAACCCTAAAACAACTGCATTTTTATTTTTATCAGCATTTAGACTGGCCATATTGTCTCGAGATAAATCTTTTAAAATTTTCTCATCAAAAAGTTGCGCCGGGCCTTGTGCTTCGTAAGGTGAAGCTGGCGCCTCGCCTGCTCCATCATAAGGACTTTCATCTTCGTAATAATTATCAGCTGGACTAGGCTTAGAATTTTTTCTCATGTGATGAGAAATCACGATAAAAGATCCAAATAAAATTCCTGCATACAAGCCGATGGAGGCCCCTTTGGCGATATTTTTCACTTCACCATCAAAGGCCAATGTAGCAATTCCTAAAAGTGTTCCACTGGCCGCGCCGTATCCGGCCATCACACCAACCGTTTTAACTCTGGGGTCAATTTCAGCTTGTACTTTAGGTACTAAACCCACAAAAAAACTTAAGCAAAGAATGATGCCACACCAAGATCTCATAAAATAATTATACCTTAGACGAGTCGCAACACAACGTCTTTTTCAAAGACGTGGGCAATCAGTTGTTGCGATTGCTGTAATCGCTGACGCTGCACTGACGAAAAATATTGCCAATTTTTTTTGATTTCCACGAGAACAATCTTTTCTTCATCAAGATAGGCCAAATCAACTTGGCCTGCGCCAAATTTCCGCAGCAGCAACGGAGATATCAATACCGGCACATGCTCGACATGAAATTGTCTTCCCACTAATTTCTCATAATCTTCGCCGCTTTGATGAGTTGATCTAAACGTGCTCACTCACACCCCTAAATGTTTTGCGATGAAAATCCGTCACCCCATGTGCCGCAATTGCCGCCAAATGTTTGGCGGTGGGATAACCAGCGTTCTTATCCCAATGATAAAAAGGGTGCTGCTGATGATAATCGCTCATTAAATGATCGCGGTACTCTTTTATCAAGACTGAG
>Ga0163144_10002857_pt1 | contig 39500 bp, 34 predicted proteins | sample OliLak19BULKMAT1_FD_123175 | JGI IMG/M metagenome (GOLD analysis project Ga0163144, IMG submission 123175) | Freshwater microbial mat bacterial communities from Lake Vanda, McMurdo Dry Valleys, Antarctica - Oligotrophic Lake LV.19.BULKMAT1 | ecosystem: Environmental > Aquatic > Freshwater >...
GATCGAAAAATAGGGCTAACCTTAGGTTTGGAGTGAAATATTGATTTTAAAAATTTCGTGGGTACCCCCTCACGAAATTTTTTGGAATTTTCTATCGGGCACCTGTTGAACGTAAATCTTCTTAGCAACGAGCATTTGACAGATATCGACTAGGTCTTGAATTTTTATCGTCGACGGGCTTATCAAAACTACTCCGTTTCAACACCGATTGATCTTCTGTGATCACTAAAAAAATAAAAATATTCGATCACAAAAACATGCAACAAAGTCGATTGTCTTTGTTGGCCGATCTTTTTTCGACTAAAAGTCATTGTTAATCTATGTTACAGAGATTAATAAAATGGGTTAAAGAAATAAACTTGAAAGATTTTCTTGTATTTTCAGCGTTCGCATGTTAATTAACATAGACTTTTCGCTCATCCCATAATTGAGAATAGTGTGGCCTCGGATAATACCATTTTCTGTCTGTTGAAAGATATGTTAAATAGCGAGTGAATAAGACTAGTTTGTCGCCGTCTAGAATTTCTCCACTTCGACACTTGTCATCAACTTTGTGAAAAACGATTCGAACACCATTTCCATAATCCTTGTCTTTCATAGCTTTTTCTCCCATATACTCTTCAAACGCTTTTCCTAGTGCAAGAGGTCCAGTAATACCAAGAGGATTATGTGTATAAAGTCTATTTTTGATATTATAAACTGATATGTCGATAGCTCTTGCAACGATAGGGTGTCGTGGGACGGTTGCCATAAATGCATTGAAAATGCTGCTAGATTGGTCTGGCGAACGATCAAGCGGCGACACGAACGTATCGTTGTTCCGAAGAACTTCACTAAAGGGTAATTCTAGCTTCATAGCAGAATCTATATAAACACCGCCTCTAATGTATAAAACACAATACCTAAAGAGGTCGGCCTTATAGGCTCCTGGTATCAATGCTTCATAGGCTTCGGCTACCGCTAGAGGAAAATGAGAACGGATAAACGGCAGTTGTTGATGGTCTTCGTAATAGATAAAGCCGTAGTCGGGATTGAGGTCAAGATTGGCGTGCATTGTGTCGGCCATGCCCTTAGGCACTTGTCGCGAACGATTGGTCTGAATGATAATTTGAGGTATTAGTTGTTGGCTTCCAGGAGCGAGTCTATCGTCTGGAACCTTCGCTAATTCTTTTGAAACGTCATCATGATCGTCTAGCCGTACGCCATACGGACACTTAGACTTTACAGATTCTATGTAGAGTAAATAGAGTAAAAGCGAAAAAATGACCGCTGCAATAACGGCAATTCGTAGCATTTATCAATTTCAATTATAAAAGGCCAAGATTATTGACCCAACAGATTTTTATTCTTTTGAATAAAACGGTAACATCGAAGTTTCTGCACAGATTATTCAAGAAACAGCTTGCTCAAACTGAATCCTTCATACGACTCCTCGCGATCGAGACAACATCGACGACGAGGACTCGATAGATAAACACGTTTGCCATTTACATATCGCTCCCATAGGCAAATTTTTCCATGCATCCAAGAAATATATATACCATGCTTAAGACCATTCATATCGCCTGATACTTCATTCGTTTCAGAGGATTGCTTGTAAGAGTCAATGCGTATAATGAGTCTTTTGTTTGAGTAAGTTATTTTTTGATAACGTGGATATTTGTGATAGACAATGGTAATTTCATTCATATGGACACTTATCACGTTGGAAAACTCCAGTCGATCGTTCTTGTAGGTGCCAGTTTCTATCACTGAACCAAGAATCGATATGTAAGAACCGTTTTTTACTCCGTTAATGTAACTAAAACGAGAAATGCGACATGTAGGAATCACCGAAAGAGCAAAGCGTTTGTCTTTTGTTGTTTGAGGTACAAGGTATTTTCCGATCATCTTTATCACATCCAAAGGCAAAACCGATAATAATGTGGAACGTCGGCGGTAAAGATTGAGAAGATAAGGTTGCGCACTCTCATAGTCAAGTGGTTTACCATCAAGAGGAGATTTGCGAGGTACGGTCGGAGCAGGCGGAATTGGAATTTCAGTCATCTTTGTGTGTGTGCAATAATTGCATACAAAGATTTCACTTTTTATCGGTACTAAGTAAAAAATGAAATAATCAATGACAATGCAATATATTTTTATCTTTTCAAATGGGTCGTCGAAGTCCTATTGTTCGTATCAAAAACAATCGTGATCATCGCATTCTTCTGGATATCATCAGAGCGTCACGAAATCGCGGAGACTACGAGTTGAATCTTGAAGGCTTCAAGAAGACAGAAGATGGAAAGATTTGGGCGTTGATCGATACATACGAGCGAGGTTTGGAATTGCTTGCGCATTTCAAGGTCTATAGCATTCAAATGATGAAGCTTGGCGATACAAACATGGATTATTCCTCTTCATTAGACCGCAGCTACCCTAACTGGGACGAGTTGAAGATTTACAGAACCTACGAAGACGCAAAAAACGAAAAGAATTTTGAAATGACTAATCTGTGAGTGTAAATATTTTTTGTGACAAGAAGTCACAAAAATAGGGGGTCCGGGGGGTTACCCCCAGCGCTATGCGATCACGCCTGACACGAGGTACAAATTTCGTCATTACACTTGATCTCCGTTGATGAAGTTAAGGTAAAGTTGATGGGTGTCGCGCCTGCAAGCTGGCGAAGATAGTACATTCCAGTCTTTAGTCCTTCTTGCCAAGCGTAAAAGTGATAAGCATTGAGCTTGGTGAAGGTGGGCTTGACCATATGACAATTGAATGATTGCGTCTGGCAGACAAAGCGGCCGCGGTCGGCAGACATTTCAACCAGAACTTTTTGAGGAATTTCATAGATTGTGCGGTATTTGAGTTTAAGATAATTCAGGCGCTTACGCTGTGTTGCAGTTGAGAGGTTGCCGATGCTGCCGTGATTGGCCATAATGTTGGTCACGGTGTCGCCATTCCACATTCCAATTTCCTTAAGGTCATTGACGAGGTGACGATTGACAATAGTGAATTGGCCACTAAGTACGGTTCTCGCATAGATGTATTCGTTGAATGGCTCAAATGACTCTGCATTACCCAAGATGTGAGCACTGCTAGCAGTCGGCATTAGCGCTACCAAAAGCGAATTCCGAGTGCCAAAGCGCATGATTTCTGAGCGTAGACTCGACCATTCGTTGTCTGTGATGCGAGATTGATAGTTTCGCTTTGACGGAGCCCAAAGGTCAAACTGAAAGAGACCTTGAGAAAGTGGGCTACCAGAGAAGGTTTCGTATGCTCCGTGAATCTTCGCCAGCGCTAAACTTTCCTTAAGTGCAGCATAATAGATAGTTTCAAAGATTTGATGGTTAAGTTCACCCGCGGCCTTTGACATTTTCAAACTACCCTCCCACGCGTCCGCGGAAGAGTAATTCTCAACAGGTTCTACCCAAGAAAGGTCAAGTCGGGCAAGAGCATCTGCCAAACCTTGAATACCGACACCAATTGGGCGATGGCGAAAATTCGAATAGGGAATCTCGGGAATTGACAGATGATAGAAATTGCGATCGATGACTTGGTTGAGGTTGCGAACGAGTTGTCTAGTAATTTCCTCTAACGCGGTAAAGTCAAAATACTTGGTGTCTCCTGTGACTTTCACACATTCACCAAGACTGATGCTAGCCAAGGTACACGACGCGATTTCTTTCTCCGAAGTTACCTCAGCGATCTCTACACAAAGATTTGAGTTGTGAATAACGCCCGAGTGTTTTTGATTACTCTTATCATTTATCGCGTCCATATAAACGATAAACGGCAATCCGGTCTTGATTTGTTGACGAAGGATGTGCTGCCACAATTCTCTTGCACGGATTTTCTTGTCTGCAATGCCCGACTTCTCAAAGTTCACGTACGCAGACTCAAAGGTCGTTCCCCACAATTCAAAGAGTCCTTTAGCCTTGTTGGGGCAAAACAATGACCACATTTCGTCTTTTTCAACGCGACGCATGAAAAGGTCGGAAACCATTATCGCATAGAACAAGTCACGTGCTCGCATGCCTTCAGGTCCTTCGCCTTCTTTAAGTTCAGAAAATTCAAAAATATCCATATGACAGTCACGAAGGAACATCGAGCCCGAGCCTTTGCGACGCCCGGCTTGATCAACACCAGCGAGAACTTCGTTTTTGATTTTTAGCCAAGAAACCACACCCTTGCTCTTTCCATGAAAGCCAATCTCTGAATGACGTAGCTTACTATAATTGCAGCCAATACCTCCACTGTTCATCGAGATCAATGCGCAGTCTGTCCACGATTTGGTGATGGAAAGCATATTGTCTTGAATGTCGAGTAGGTAACACGACGCCAACTGCGAACGCTTCATACCCGCGTTAAACATTGTTGGCGATGCGTGACTCGCTCGGCCCAAACTCAGCATGTCATAGACCTTCTTGATCTCGGTAAGCGCAAGATGCAAGTCAGGATTGGTCGAGGTGTGAAAAGCGTGACCCTCTTTGAAGGTATTAAACCACAAATAGACTGCAACACGCAGATACATATATTGCGGCGTTTCGACAATAAGGTTATGTTCACCCTTGACCTGAGCCAGATAGGACTTGGTGAGCGTACAAATAGCAAAAAGGTCAAAGCGAAAATCGCGCCCAGCATCGATCAAACAATTCAGTTGCTCTGAGTGATCCATAACAAAATTATAATAATCTTCATTGAGCAGCACTTTCATGAGTTCGGTAGCTTCACTGAACGATGCAGCCGTACGCTGTTGCAAGTCCCAAGCAATGACTCTTCCTGCCAACAACGCCCAATCTGGATCGATAAAGGTAAAATCCGCACATGCCAATGCCAAATCCTCAACGCCAAGCGCAATATGTTTCTCCTTGAGCAAGGCAAGATCAGTATTCAATCCCTTAGCCAACTTGTCAAGAATTTCGATAAACATTTGTTTTAGCGTGTAGTGTTTGTCAAGAAAAGGATTTTTTAATTTCGTTTTTTTTTCAAAACCTTACAACGTTGTAAGGTTATCTTTTTATTACCTTACTACATGAACACGTACACCAATTTCACAAAGTTCACGATAACCTTTAGCAGATATTTGGTCAGAAGATATACTGACATTAGAAACGTGGTAGAGAAACGAAGGCAAAACGGTAATTGCATTGTACATTATCTCTAGCCATTGCAACTGCATAGAGCGTTTGAAGCATACGGGCACTTGAGAAAACTTGTTTCCTGAGATATCAGCAACCGTTAATGCTTGGCCGAAATTATCAGATAAACCGCTAATCTCATTGTTGTTGCAATAAAAAGTGTTTAAGTCGGTTAATAAATCAATAGATGAAGGCAAACGTCGAATCTTGTTCTTAGAGATGTTAAGAGTTCTCAATCCGATAAGATTGCCAATAAGGCTAGAAATAGTTGCTATCTTATTGTTTTTAAGACTCAACTCGTTGAGATTTGTCATTTTCCACAAATTATCTATGTGAACTAACGAACCATCATTCATTGTTAAGCGTGTGAGCGAAAGTTCACTAATCACATTGGGAACTTTGGTAAAATAATTACCATCAAGTATAAGACATTCCAATGAAGTAAGTTTTTTCAATGAAGATGGCAAAGTTTTGAGATTGTTACATGTAAGATTGAGAAAACGCAAGCGTTGTAGATTTTCAATTTCCTCCGGTATGCTTTTTAACATACAAAAGCTAAAAGTAAGCTCAATAAGTTGTGTAAGATGACAAATGGTATCGGGTAAAGCTGCCAAGTTGCCATGTTTTATCAGCAGTTGTTTCAAATTAGGTATCAGGGTCAAACCTTTGCAACTTCTAACGGTTGCGATGCCGTAAGATAAACAGTTAATATCAACGTTGGTAAGCATCATTTGACGACCGATAAGTCCAAACTTCTCTAGCCACCAATATCTCAAGTACTCGTCACTAGTTTTAATATTTTTCTTGAGATCCACGCGGCCAAGAGCCGACCACAAGGTCGAATCGTTACTCAATATTTGCCATGCCTTACAAACTCGCTGTAATCTGACAAGATTTACACGTGTAAGGTAGGAAAATATTTTGATCATGATTTCTGGACAGATGTCATCAATGTTTTTGCGTCTGATAAGAAATTCGTCTCGAAAATCAAGAACGGCTTCGATCTGAGCCTTGATCTTCAACAATTCAATGGTAAAAAGCGTTGCGTAATTCATTGTAAGACATGAATACTACATGATGTTACATTTCGTTTTTTTTTGATATTTCACACACACGTGTGAAGTAATTGTTCGTTAGAGGTAAGAGTCACTGGTAGGCGCCAAACCATATTTACCGTCAACGCTAGACGGACACGGTTGATAGAAAATCTCATACTTGCCGGTAAGAGGATTAACTGATCGCATGTCAGTGGGCTGCGAAACGCGTCGAGGAGCGCGATTAGGCTCGGTATAACCATCAAGATACTGATTCTTTGCAACAAATGCTTTCTTCGTATAGAAAACCGGTTCATAGTCGAGCTCGCGAGTGTAACAGTATTGATCATCACCTTTGACAAACCCCGAGGGGCAAGGGTCGTTGGGAAACTTCAAGGCAAAGCGCATGCCCCAATTTTTCCGCACGAGCCCCGGATTAACGCTTTGACACGATGGACCTTGCTGTTTCCAAGTGTTAAGCATCACTACATTGCCTTGGTCATCCTGAACAGGATAACGCATATAGGGAACAAAGTCCGGATGAACATATCCTGGCTGATACGCAGCCCATAAACTTTGGTTGAAGTTCATCGCAATCTACATTACTCTATGATTATTTTTCTTACACAAAGTCGATCGATGTCGCCGTAGTCTGAAGTGTAGCGAACAAGGTGCGACTTGTCATAGACGAACTTGTGTGGATGACTAAATTCGTTTCTCACATAACGATATTTGAGAGTCTTTGCGACCTTTGCATATTGCTCTTTAATCAGACCTACATCGGCGAACTTGAGTTTCATTACGCCTTCATGTTCGCGCCGTTTGCCTTCGTAGTCGATCTCGAAGTTCATGTCATACGTACCATTTTTGACCAACACTGACTGAGGATCAAGATATAGAGCATGAAAAGGTTTAGGTAACAAGTACGAGCTGCTCGGAGGTATTACAGTAAGTAATTGAACGAACGGCAGAGACGGTTGACTCTTGTCAAAACCTCCTGTGAAAATCGGTCTTGATCGCGATTCACAAAGTATACGGGAAATGTCCATGAGCAACGGAGGATAATAGTAGTCAAAGAAGAAAGTCCAGCTCGGTAACTTGTTAACATAGTAGTTGAAGATGAAAACAAAGGTCTCAAGATAGCGTATCACTAGCTGGTCAATTTCGTCGTCGTCGACGGCGCCGACGTTTTTCTCCGCGTTGCCAAGACTTCGTAGATAATAATTTTTGCGGTAATTTACAAAGTCAAAGGTCGAACGTGTTTCATCGGTACCGGCGACGTTGACTTCACGAATATGACTTTTTAGCGTATGGTCTCGAAAACGAGGATCAAGAATTTTGATCTTACGTTGTTCAAAAATCATCTTTTCTTCTCGCGTCGAAAGTTCTTTGAAAAAATCACACAAGAGTTTGATGTTGATTTCGTAGAGACCCTTGACCGTGTTGAAGGTCGTCAAGGTGCCTCGAGATCCACGATGTGTGATCTTTGTGTAAACGTCGATCATCGTTTCTATTCCGTCTTCAAGAAGATAAAAGGCTTTGATCTTGGGAATGAAGTCGTCGCCGACGCAATTACAAAGAAGAATAAAATCATTACTCACATCATTGACATTTGCTGTTTGGGCTGCGCAAATCACCTTTGGTAATTCATCGCGAATAAGAGAAATGTCGAGAAGATGATAGAAGCCCGTGTTGTATTGATCGATACGTAGAAGATTAATGTGTGGAACGTGAGCCGCTAAGGCTAAGAGAATCACATCAGCGTCGGGCGACATGAAGGTATGTAACGCCTTAGTCCGAATCTCCGCGGGTAAATCACGAAGGTACTGCAGCATCTTATGTTCACCTTCACCGGGTACGGTGGGCGGAGAAAAAATCACCTCTAACGAAGACCACTGATCATTGACTTTTTCACGAAGTTTGGTATTCATGAACTTTGTGAGCTCGAGCATAAATTGAGTACCAGGCGTAATTTTACTCGTATCGAACGTGACGTTCGAGCCGGTTCGACCTCGACCTCCAAGAAAACGACGTTGACGTTGTTGTGCTTGTTTAGCCACAGGAGCTGATCCATCAATAGCAATAAAGATTACCTTGCGTGGAGCGCAAATTTCAACAATTTGCTCAATCATCGCAAAGAACACCTCAAAGCCTTTGAGTTGTTTTTCTTCTACCGTATAATCCTTGTAGGGATCGATAAGGCGCTTATTCTCTCCATAGTTTTCGACTTTTTGAAATGCCGCATGTAGCAAGCCGTTGGCGTCAAGGTAAAGATAGTCACTGTGTATAACAATTTCGCCAGGTTGAAAATTTTTCACTGATCCTACAAAACGGTCGCGAAGAAAAGGAAAAAGACGAGGTACGCCCATTTTCAAAATTCACAAAGTGTATTGTGTTATAGATTTTTGAAGTCTTTATTCAATTTTTTGTGATTACACATCACAAAAAAATTAAGCCGGATCCGTCGGCGTATTACGTTTAATCATACGTGAACGACCACAATGACACTGCTGTTGTTCTAATGTTGTCTGAAATGTTTCTATTCTTGTTATAGTCATACCTATATCGCGATGGTTGACACAAAGTGCTGCCATGGGGCCGAGTTCATACGGATTATGCCCATTTGCAGTACAATTAAACGATAAATAAAGTTCGCAACCACACTCTTTTGTTATTATATCTAAACCCACACCAAAGAGTGTCATTTTATTTTAAATCTATCTTTTCGATAGATTTTGTCATTTTTTATAATTGGACTTCTGCGGTCACGGTGTGTGATAGTGGTGATGGAGCACGTTGTAATATCACTGCATTAAGCCCGCGTCGAAGAAAAATGTCACGAATTTTATCATTTTTTATGCACTTGATAACCGTTTTTTGACTAAGCGTAGACAAATCAATGCGAGGGTCTTCAATAAACGACAAAAGAAACTCAGGATAATCGGAAAATGTGGTAATTACGTATGCGACATCAGACGGAGCTGGATTGATGAATTTTGGTGAAGCCAAGTACGACTTCATCATCTTCTCGGATTTTATGCGTCCGATAGCAATGAAAAGATCTTGCGTCACACGAATACGTGAATGTTGAAGAACAAAGTCAAAGAGATTTTGAGTGCGTATCATGAGTATAGGGCTTGCAATGATTTGACCTTGAAAACGAGGGTCATCGATGCATGCGTCAACAAGATTTTGATTTTGCTTATCTACCGCAGCAAAAAGCAAAGAAAGTGTCTTGCTCGTCTGTATTTTTGACACGATTTTTCTCGAATCTTCGATCGAGTATGGATGATTGCAGCATTTTACCGCAACATCAAAAGCGTCGACCGTATTGACCCCGCTGAAGATTTTATCGAGATCCATTATATATTAAACAATCAAAACTTTAAGTGTTAAAGAAAACTTCCCTATTGTTATCAATGTCTATCGCCGAAGTTGTACTTTTTGTAAGCTCGACATCTAAAAATTGTCGACCGTGTTTTGAATATCTTCAGGAACACCGTATACCTATTTCTGTTGTTCGACTAGACACAGCTGAACAACGTGCGATAGCGTTAAGTGGGCAGTATTTTTCAGTAAAAACTGTGCCGGCATTGATGATCGGTACTGAAGAAGGTCAAATTCAGCTTTATGAAGGATTGGACAAAATTTTCCCAGTCTTAGAGATGCTCAAGAAAGCGCACTCTAAGCCTGTTGCAGTTGCCACTCACATCGAAGAGCCAGAAGATGAAGTCGAGGAAATCGAAGAAGAAGAAAGTGAAACGCCGCCTCCGCCTCCGTCCAAATCGAAGTCCAAGCCTAAGCCCAAATCGAAGTCTGAATCGAAACCCGCGCCCAAGCCCGAATCGAAGACCAAGCCCAAAGGCAAGAAAGATAAGAAAAATAGAAAGACTGTAGTAATTTCTGAAGATGAGCCGGAGCAGATTGAAATTTTCGAAGATACGCCTGAGCCAACGCCGACAAAGTCATCGAAAAAAACAGCGTCAAAAATGACTTCGTTACTTGAGCGTGCTAAAGAAATGGCAGCTCAACGAGAACAATCATTGGGTTATTCAGAGAAAGATTTACCACGGTCGGTGCCATGATGATTGAACAAAGTTAAATAAATGTATGGAATTAATATCAAATATGTCAAAGACTACTCTTGCTAAAAAACGTCAAAATTATGAAAATCTACTGAGAGACAACCTTAAGCGTTACCTCAACGATCTCAAGGTCGACATCTTCAACCGACCGTCAGACATCGAAGACTTGATATGTGTTGAATTTTTCTTTCAAAAACTCTCTGACAAAGATCTTATGGAGCATGTGATCAAACACGTGTTACCTCATAAGGAGAAAATTGGTAAGAGAGACATCGATTTCTTCGTAAAAGAGAAGAAAAATATCTTTTCTGGCTTACCCAAAGAGAAAGTGGAATATTTTGAAAAACGGATTACCTTGGGCGAGAAAAATGGCGGAATCAAGCAAGAAAGCATTGATATTATGTTTAAGTATTTTGATGTTTTTCTTACCCTAGGCGAGTTTCATCAAGAGTCAAAGTGAATACGCCCATCTACCACGTCACCTACCACGTCACACTTGTGACGTGAACGATGTGTGACGTGAACAACGCGTAAACGTTAACCATCACAGAGTTCCATCGCGGTCTTGAGTAGTGCAGTGGAGGTTCGCTCTCCGTTGTAAGCCTCGACGGGCTTTGAGTTTTTGTAGAAGATGATGGTAGGGTATGAAGTTACAAGGTTAGGCATGTCTTCTCTGATCTTAAGAAGATGCGTTTTCTGTTTTTCACAATTGAATGCAGCGACCTTGACAAACGTCGAAATCTTTGCAAATTTCTCCCATTCACTCTTAACTGCCTTACAATGAGGACACCAAGGGGCATAAAAAAGGACAAACGTGCAACCCGATTTCTTGAGTTCCCATGTCGCCTTTTCGTTGAAGTCCTTTGCTGTCAACTCTTTGACGACGCGTGATTGATCAAAGTAATTTTCGTTATTCGTCTCGGACATGTTAACTTTTTCTTAAAATTAATATTGACCAAGATAAAATGTATAACAGAACAAAGGTTGATAGAGAGATTAGACGCTTTAAGCGTAGTCTTGCTGTCAACAAAGCCCAAACTTATGCGTTTTATAATGCGGGAAAATCCGTCGTAGAACTTCTTTCTAATCCCGACAACGATATTTGCCCTCAACTTGGCACTACCATAGGTCTTGGTGATGTTTTGGGCGCCGGTGCCGAGGGCACGGTCTATGAAGTAGTTTCATCTGACAAAAAGCTTATTCCGGAGTTTGTAGCGAAAGGCGCAGCAGCAGATTACGAACTCGCTATGGATGAAGCACAAGGTCCAGTAGATGACGCAGCGGATCAGGTTGACGCTCAACACGACATTCCAAAGAACGTATTGAAAGCCTTTAACAAAAATCACAAAGAAACGAAAAAACGAGTGATCCCGACTTTTGCTATACGCTGCATTACCAAAACGCCAACAAGATACAGACGAGTGGTCGAACCTCATGATAATATCGTGTATCCGGCGGGCTCATACATCTGCGAAAATCATGCATTTTCTGAATACCTCATTGGCCTACTTATGGGTCAACTCGCAAAAAGCGGAAAGTCTATGAATTTTATACGTATGGATGCGATGGTTACCTGCGCCGATCCTGTTGATGATCCTGAAGTTCACGCACCTATGACTTACACTTTTATGGAACGCATCAGTGGTTCGGTAAAGTCACTTGCCAGCGACGAAGGTCTTACCGAAGAAGAGCTTCGTAGTATTGTTATACAAACACTTCACGCTATTGTTGTCTATCAACGAGAATACAAAGTGATGCATAACGATCTTCATCCGGGTAATGTGATGTACGTCAAGGTCACTGAGGAAACTATGTGGAATGATAAGCGCCTTATGGACTATGACTATATTCAGTATGATATACGTGATTTGTCGGACGGTTCGGTTGATACGTTTTATCTGCCCAGACCCGCGTACATTGTGAAGATCGGTGACTTTGGCTTTTCCTGTAAGTATTCAAGCCCAGTAGTTGCAGCCAAGCGTGTTTTTAATGATGGAATTTCTACCCCATCTTATGTTGGACCATGGATGCCGAATTTTTACAATGCTGCTTACGATCCACTTTACACGTTGTCTGCGTTTCTCAGCTACAACAGCGAAGACAATTTTATCATCAATCTTATCTTTTATCTTCTTGGTTACCCTAAGAAAAACGGCGACTACACATACGCAGATTATCAAGGAATTGAGAAAGAGTTCTTTGCCGATAGTGCGAACCGTCCATTCGTCAACAAGCTTACCGAGCGCAATATCGCCGACGCCTTGAATGATGCCTACTTTATGGAAGAATATTTTCTTCGCCCCGAAGGCTCAATCCTTCTCATCGGTACCGCGTAAGCGCTTACGCGTAAGCGCTTACGCGTAAGCAAGATACGCGTGATGCGCATCACGTAACACACATGTTACGTGACAAAATAAAAACTTGATCATGACAAATGAGTGTTAGCAGTGAGCAAATACTTAAGATCTTTTTTAACAATCGCGAAGAAACCTTGCGCATATTCGACACTCGAGGGCCTATCGTTTCCTTTCTTGCCAATCCTGTTAATGATATTTGTCCATTGCTAGGCTCGACGATCACGCTCGGTAAAGAGCTTGGTAAAGGAGAAGGCGGAATAATCTTTCAAATAGAAAAAGATGGAAAAAATACGGAATATGTTGTAAAGGAATCCGTGTTGGACTTGTTAATTACCGACAACGAAGAAGAATATCGACAAGCGACAGTAGACAAAAAACTCTTAGAGGCGTATAATCCGCGAAAGAATGAAGATAATCTCTTTTACATTCCTATTTTTGCCGTAGAGTGTTTGTTAGATCAAGAATTGATTGTCGCAGACAATTCCGATCTGTCATACAAACGAAAAGTAGTCTTTCCCGTCGGTTCATACATCTGTCACAACGAAGCATATTCCGAGTACATCCTAGCCTTACTTGCGGGCACGTTCTACGAGAAAGGCACGTCAATCAATTTCATTCATACCTTTTCCTTTGCAACATGTAAAAGTCGATATGGAGCAAAGAATTATACGTTTATGGAGCGTATTGATGGAACGCTACTATCTATACAATACGGTCCACGTTTTCAAGACTCTATAGAGGAAATTCTTATTCAAGTTTTGCACGCCATTTCAACTTATCAAGCATTGAAAATTTCACACAACGACTTGCACTTTGGTAACATCATGTTTCAGTATATTACGCCATCGACGACGTGGAACGGTAAGCGCCTCGTGGACTATGACTACTTCGAGTACATCATTGGCGAAACCTCGATCTATATTCCTCGAACACGCCTGCTAATAAAGATTGGTGATTTTGGTCTCGCAGTCAAATATACTCATCCGGTGGTCGGCAATCTTAGTGTTGTCAAAGACGGCATTTATAGTCATGGCTATGGACCATGGATGCCTAACAAATTTAGTTGGTCATATGATGCATTGGTTGCTCTTAATAATTTTTGGTTAACAAACAGAAGAAATTTATTTCTGTCAAGGATTTTTGCTCGATTTCTCAACATGACAAAACACGGCATGACGGCGATCGATAGACGCATCGATGAACTCTATAATACGCAAATCGGTCGACCTAAAATTCATATGCTTTGTGACACTAAACCTGCAGAAATTCTTGTCGATGCAAAGCTCATGGGTAAATATCTTGAAAAGCCTAGGGGCAAGAAAATACTTTGCATCGGTAAGTTCTAAATTTATTTTATCTTTATAACTTATAAAGATGAGTACGAAAAACGAACAGATACTCGAAATTTTCTTTAACAATCGCCGCGAGACCTTGCGCATCTATGACACGCGAGGGCCTATCGTTTCCTTCCTCGGCGATCCCGTTAATGATATTTGTCCTCTTATGCTCTCAACAATCAAACTTGGCAAGACGCTCGGTCAAGGAAGCGAAGGCGAAGTCTTTGAAATCATATTCGAAGACGGTACTTATGCCGAATATGTTGCAAAGAAGTCAATGAAAGTTGATCTGTTATATTATGACACACAAGATAAGTTTGATGAAGCAATCAAGGAGTATCATATATCACAGAAAATTGTAGACTATTATTTACACCAATACGAAAGACTAGTTATACCGGTCTTTGCTGAAGAATGCTTAACTACAGAGCCTATGACGTTTCCCGATGCTGCCGGTTCATACAAAACAGTGACGTTTCCCGCGGGATCGTACATCTGCGAAAATAGTGCGTTTTCTGAATATCTCGTTGGACTGCTTGCAGGCGCATTTTACGAAAAGGGCATGTCGATTAATTTTATTCATACCTTCTCCTTTGCAACATGTAAGAAACGTGATAGCACACACAACTACACCTTCATGCAGCGTATTGATGGTTCGATTAATAAGCTATTTCCTATGAATGACCCGGTCGATGAAAATGCAGTGGCAATTCAAGTTTTACACGCCATTGCAACTTATCAAACATTGAAAATTTCACACAATGATTTGCACTTTGGTAACATCATGTTTGAGAGAATTACGCCTGCGACGATGTGGAAGGGTGAACGCCTTGTTGATTATGATTTTTTCGAGTACATCATTGGTGAAACCTCAATCTATATTCCTCGAACACGAATTCTTGTGAAAATTGCGGACTTTGGTCTCGCAGTCAAATATTCTGAGCCAATGGTTGGACAGGAGTGGGTGGTGAGAGATGGTGTTTATAATAGTGGCTATGGTCCGTGGATGCCTAACAAATTTAGTTGGTCGTATGATGCATTGGTTGCTCTTAGTAATTTTTGGAGTCAATGTAAATATAATAACTTTATTTCTCGACTCTTTGCGCATTTCCTAGACATGCCGTATACGGCAACTCCGTATACCTCAGAAATTACAAAATATCAACGTGCGCTTTTTAATTTGGAGATTTCACGTCCAGTGATCGGGCTTATTTCTGACGTGAAGCCGTCGGACGTTCTCAAGGATTCAAGATTTATGGGTGTTTATCTTGAAAAGCCTAGGGGTAAGAAAATACTTTGCATTGGTAAAATCTGATTCTGGACCGCTACACGGTCGTCGAGTGCGTTAACGTCATCTTTATCAATGATAAAGATGTGCGAAAATCAATCGGAATAGTACGATAATTACATGCCGTTATGTGATTCAGTGCGGCTTGGGCAGATTGTTCGTCAGAGAAGGTTTGAACGACGCTCCAGCTGTCAGTATCGTAACCCACGTAGGGTTGGTTGTACGACGCCAAGGCATTAACTTGCACAAGTGAAATTGTGCTGTTTATGCGAACGCTTTTTCATTTTTTGAAAATATTGCAATAAAGTATACTTATCATTTAACAAACAATGTCACCACTGAGAAACAATTCACACGACGAAGAAATTTGGGTTGATGTTGCACCGTGTGAAAGTGAACATCACCTTGCTCAACCACGAACACGCATACCGCCCATGGGTACCGTGTCTTTACCAACACCTGCAGGAGCAGCTTCATTGATTGTTTTCAATGCTAACAAGGATAAGATTTGGCAAGGTTATGTGCCACTTACCGGCAAAAAACTCATCAGCATTAATCCGGATGAACAACGAGTTTACTATGATGACGAAGAAATTCCTCAATGCGATCGAGCGTGTGCAAAGACGGAAAACGATGTTAAGCCCGCCGGTACAACGAATGTAATGTTTATCGTCCTTATCCTATTCATCTTGATTTTGGTTTTGCTATTTTTACGATTTCGTAATTGACAATATTTTTCACTGTTAACAGTGAAAATAGGCGATTAGGCGGCTGCAACAACATTGTTGGTCGTCGGTGCCTTCTGAGGACTTACGATGTTCGCAAGTCGTTGAAGTGCATCTGTTGCATTCTTTGCAGCGGCTGCAAGCTCAATTGACTTCGGAGCAACCTTAGGAGAAGCAGCCTTAGCGGCGGCAGCGACGGGAACTGCGGGCGCGGCTGGAGCAAGTTTTGCCGCAGGAGGTATACATACGCCGGCAATACAATCAGCACCGTCTGTACCAGCCTTTGAACCACAGGTAATTTTTGAAAGACGGTCAACTTTGTCGCCGAATTCCTTGATCTTGCATTTCATGTCAGCGACCTTGTTGATCTCTTTGTTCGAAATGTAGATATCAGTCTCACGCTTTTCATCTTTCAAACCAACATAAACCACAAAAAGGATAAAATGAGCGATAATCGAGCTCATAAAGATAATTACAACGGTTGGTTTGTCATCGACGGGCTGTCCGTTAGAATCAGTAGGCTTTCGATTTTTCACATAAAGCATCGCGATCACCATACCAATTAAAAGAGCTGATAGCATAAACAAGGCTGCAATAATGTAGTCATTCATTTATCCGAAAGTACTTCTGAAATAAAAAAAGAAAAAAAATGTTTGGGTAATATAAGCGAAAAAAAGATGCATAACTGGAAGGACATCATTATTGGTCTTTTGACCGCATACGTTGTTATCGATCTCTTGTTGATCTACAACTCAGCACATCATCACAGTGGTGCCCTCGGTGCATTGGGCGAGGCGTTCAATGACCAAAACATTGCAGTGATCGTGGTCATGGGCATGGCTGCTGGTCTTCTTGCCTACTATGCCGCTCGTCGCTACCATGAGATCAAGATCTGACTGTCTGTGGAAATAATTATCAAAATTTATAGGATGACCTATAAATGATACATGAGGGGGGGGTCCGGGGGCGCAGCCACCGGCTAGAGAATACGAGGGACGATATTCATTGCTGCTAATTCCTGTGATACAAGCTTTGCTCCGTAGGGCATGCGAATCTTTGAGACTTCACTTGAGTGACAAACTTCACAAAAGCGAAAGTCTTGATTTTCTTCGTGAACAGTCACGTTGAGCCCACAACGGTCACAGACCCACATACGGTATTCGTCAGACTGTTCCATCATGCGGTCACGAATAACACGACTGCCACCTTGACCGAGTAAACAATCACGCTCTTGCACTCCGCAACGCAGTCCTCCGTCGGCGACACGACCGTCAGTGGGTTGATGAGAAATTGTTGTTCGAGGTCCGTGTGCTCGAGCGTGAACCTTGTCGATCACCATATGCCGTAAGCGTTGATAGTAAATCGGTCCCATAAAAATCATGGCTTCCATCGACTCGCCGGTAATACCGCTAATCATTTCTTCATAACCGCGACCGTCAAAACCCAACTTGATAAGTTCGCGTTGGATAAGATCATGACGGTCTTCTCTGAAGGGTGTTGAGTCGCCGCCTCCGGTAAAGGGATTGATATAATCTTTCTTAAAATTCTTTGAGAGTTTGGTTTTTTTGAAGACTTCACGAATGTTCATAGTGTTGAGGATGTTGGTACTGGAGATCACTTTACCCGTGGCGGCCTCGATAAACATACCGATCGTCATGCGACTGGGGAAAGCGATCGCATTAATCATGATATCCGGAACCATGCCTGTCGTCGGATTAAATGGCATATCTTCTTGATTGACAATGGCGCCTATCGTACCCTTTTGCGCACAAACTGCACTATTACCTGTCCACACTGGCTTTAGCGTGTTGGTGCTTGTGCGTCTAACATAAAGGGTGCCATTAGGTACAGTTGCGCAATAAACCTTCCCCGTATAGGTTTTGCGATGAAACGCGGCAAATTCTACTTTTATCGGTTCTTCTGAGCGTAGTTCAAAAGTTCGTGTTGTTTTGTTGATTATCGCACAAAGTCCGGCATGAAGAGCAAGTCGTTGAAGGTCATTGAGAAAATCAAGATTGTTTGTGTGAAACCCATCATAATTACGAACGAGTGAACGCGCGCGCTTGGCTGATAGTTGCCATACCCACTCGGGTAGTCCCGCACCCCTGCTTGAAAAATGAGTGTTGCGTGATGGTGTATAGTGTTTTGAGCTTCGATAGTGATAGGTGTCTGTGGAAATCGAATCCGCTCTAAAAAGCGCAAAGCGTCGAACTCCAGGGTTGGTGGAAGTCAAAAGATGATGATTAGTAGTGATAGAAAGGTCAAGGTCCTTGGAACGAATGTCGATAATTTGTTCGTCATCCAAATCGAACTCGCAAACGGATATCGGACGTTCATAGCAAAGTTCGAATTGTTTATCAAGAGTTGCAAGTTTATGTGACAAGGTAATCGACTCGACCTTTATCCAACCCTCAGAGGTTAAGACTTCGTGGTCGGGGGTAAAGCAAAATTTGTCTCCATTTATTGGGTCTCGACGCTGAACAGTCATCACACGAACGTATTGATAACCGTCGCCAGTAATTCCTCGTTGAACATGGTCAACTACCGCCGGCCATTCATGTTCGTAGATCGTACTATCACTAGTGTATGGATGTTTGTGATTTTGACTATTTTTCACCACCTTACCTACGAGAAGGTCATCGTTTTTTATGCGAGTACCCGGTGCAACAATTGCGTCGTCGTCGAGGGTTTCAATGTTTCCTCTAAAGTGACCACAGGTGTCAGCGTTAGGTATTTGAAAAAATTCATTGTCGCCACGCAACTCTGCATAATACGAGACGTACTTGTAACTTTGCATAAAGCCTCGTTCGAGTGACGCTCGATTAAACTCTATTGAATCTTCTTCATTATTTTCACGACAGATAATTGCGACTATTGCATTTTGTCCTGCAGGTAAAGCGTCGAACTCAATGATTGATGCGCTGCGTGTCATCGATAGCGGACGCTGAAGATAACCCATCACATGGAAATTTCCAGTCATCATGAAGCGGTAATTGAGAAACGGAAGTCCCACTGACTGTTTACCCATTGATGCTTGATAACAATTACGCGGCGACTGATTGCGATTGGGATGAGGAATAATACTACCACCGACGCCAAACATCAACGCTGGATTGAGTTCGCAATGAGTGTGGTCCGAAACGACTTTGTCGGGATTAAGTGCCACATAACATGATTCTTCTTCATCTTTGTCAATAATTTCTACACAGCGAAGATCATAGAGATTTTCCCACGTGACGTATTTCTTCTTAACATCATTGATGATCGCAGGCGCGATGACTAACTTACCATCATCAACAATAAACACTGGACGCATGAGACGGCCTGCGTCTGTAGAAACACGAATTTCATTTGCAAACTTGTCAAAGACGATTGATACCTCTCGAGAAATACCGTTTGCTCGACGAAGATCAACATACTTCTTGACAAAGCTTTTTGCCTTGCGCACCATACCCAACCAGTCGCCATCGAGTAGAAGCTTAGTGCCGACAGGCGACCACGTATTAGCCTCGACGCGTTTGTCATTAAGAAAGAATATTCTTAGCGGCATAGAATCCGTACCGATGCTTAGCATGCCGGTGAGCGCGATGTTTTTGATCAAGCCACATTTCTTGCCTTCAGGAGACTCTGACGGACAAACTACTAGCCAGTGACTTCCGTGAACGTCACGAGGCGCAATGATCTTACCGCCTTCAGCAGCCATAGGAACGACAAGTTTGCGTGCGTTAGCTAAACTTGCTGCGTAATTGAATTGTTCATAGATCTGAGAAATGCCTTTGGTTGCGGCAGTCGCATTGCCTCGCATCCCCCACTTGTTATTGGCAAGTGCTCCAATCATTGCATTGGTAAGGATACTTGGCTTCATCCACATCAAGATATTTACAATATTTTCTCCCGCCATAGCCTTTCGCGTTGACGTAGTAATTTCTGACTGAAGACGTTTAAGTGATCCGTATAATTGTTGACCGAGAAGTGTCTTCACCGAGGTGATACGCTTGTATGCGTAATGATCACGATCTTCAGGTTGAGCAAGACCGAGGTAAACACGTATGACCTTACGAATCATGTAGCCTAGAAAGTAAAGTTTTTTCTCTGCTGTGGCTTGTTCGCCCTCGGAAAGATGAGGGAAAAGCTCGCTCTCAAGCAAGTGCTGAGCGTAAGAAATAATATCTGCGCGAGTGTTTGCTATTTTTTCATTAATCTCATCTTCGTTTTCTAATTGTTCTTCGTAATCAATGTTAATTTCAATTTCTGCTTCACTTTCCTTCGACGAGTATTTTTTGCCTCGCTTACCAATATACTCTAGAGCCTTGTCTTGTGTATCACACTCGTAAGAAAATTCGAGCGCGACCTGTAATATAGTTCGTTCTTCTTCGGAGATTTCGACTAGTTCATCGCCGAATACGTACTTGATAATCTTTCTGGGATTGGTTATGCCGAGAGCAGCAAAAACAACACCTATAGGAATAGTTGCTGCTTCTATCCATGGCAAAACTGCGGTGATTTTCTTTCCACAGATACCTACAAGCGTAGTAGTGGTATGGAAAATCCGCGAATTGCTCTTGATATCTGCGTAGACCTCGTATTTGGGCTTTTTGTGATTGCGGAAAATAAAAACCTTGTTTGACATGGGCTTTTCCGGCAAACACAACACTTTGCGTTGAGCAGTGCTGATAGAGTCGTTGCGAGAGAAAATCACAAAATATCCTCCCTTGTCATAGATACATTCCTTTCGACGCATAATTTCTACGTCGTCGTTGATGTACTGATAGAGATTGCAAAGGTCAGATCTTACCATTACCGGTATCATACCAATGAGGATTTTTTTGTGTGTAGTAGCTTTGGTCTCGGGTGGAGTAATCGTAACATCAACGTAGACTTCCGACATATAAGAAATGTTGCGATGAAGACATTGCATAGGCGTAAGTGACTTGGTCACGGTACCGTCAATCTCAGTAATTCTCGGACTCTGAAAGCAAAGATTATTGAGCTCGACGAGGTACTTTCTTCCGCCTTCGACGATTTCCCAGCGATTGGCCAGGTCAAAAATCTTGTAACTGTAGTGCTCGACAAAATCATTGAACGACTCGATTTGATGCTTCAATAGGTTGTTCTCTTCAAAAAATGCTTTGACTACGTCCCACGTTTGATCGTTTTCGATGTTTTCGCTCATTGAGATTTACGGTTGGTGGCTTTACGCTCAAGAAAAAATCTTATTTTCATTTTTTTCTCTTTTATGAAATCAAAAGCAAAAGTTAAAATTTTCGTGGGGAGGTACCCACGAAAATTGTCAAAATCGATGATCGAAAAATGGAACAAAAGATATAAAAATGCAGTAGAAAAAAGATCGTCGCTGCATTTTTCGGACAAGCTATTACTACACTTTCTCTCAAGAAAGTGTCACTTAAAGATATGTGAATTTTTATACAATGGCCACTCCCGATTCTAAGACTACGTATTTTGTTCCTGACTATCCGACACTACCACGAGACATTGCTCGTGTAGCGATCGAGGGTCAAAGCTTCGCCTACCCAATGGTTGTGAGGACAAGTATTGATCCTCCACTTGTCAATCAAGTCGTGGGTAATATCTCTTTTATGCTCTTTTCCGAGCCGCGAAAGATGGCAAATGGTAAGTTTGCTTATGGCTTTTTCAAGCTTCGAGGAAGTCACGTCGACGAACACTCGGCCAAGCGCGCTGCAGGTGTGATCATCAAGGAAGTCGACTCGAAATACAAGATAGGTATTGCTCCTATCGGTCACTGGCTACCGATTACCGAAGACAATGATATTTTTTGCAAGGACATACTGGACATCAACGACGACGATGAAAAGGCTGTTGTGCATCTGCGTGATCAAGTTGTCAAGGACAAACAAGCGGAAGAGCGCAAGATCATGAGAGAACTTCGTGAACGAGAGGAAGAGCTCAAGAGCGGTGACATCTATGACGATCGTACGACCTTGAAGTACTACACGATGAAGCGTGTGACGGAGATGCGTGTGAGAGAAGAAGTTGAGCGTCTTCGAGCAAAGGCCGCAGAGTTAGAGGGCAAACACGTCCAGGTCGTCAAGGAGCTTTGTGAAATCGAAGGCAAGTCACCGACGTACGACGATCAATGGGTGGAGTGTTACAACGAAGAACGTAAGAAGTCTGGTATTCCAGCGTTTGTCCCCGGCAGCGAAGACCTTGGCGGTTACCATAAGGCTCGAGTGAATTTGCCTCAGTGAAGAAAATTATCACACGCTTGTGTGATGATTACGTGATCACTTCATGACGGCATATATCACGCCCCACTTATCATCGTTGAGCATCTTGATGTCGATGACCTTTAACATGCCAAGAATGATCATGATCTTTGAAATTTGACGCATACTGATCTCTTCGTCAAAGATAAAAAAGGAAAGGTACGGGCTTGGCTCAATTTCATGGAACTTGATGAGTTCGTAGAAAAGACCATCGGATTTCTCATTAACATCTTCAATGTCACGACAGCGAATGCCGGTGTCGTCTTCAAACAAGATATCGAGAATCTCCTCACGCGTGAATTCACAACTTAGTAACAAGCTTCGACCCTTGACCGTCGTGGCGGGCTTGAACGACGACGCGAGCGAACTCCGTTGTGTTTCCTCTAGAATCTTTATCGCTCTCGCGATCTTTGACGGTTTGAACGATAAAGCTTGTGCTTGTATTTGTATTTCAATCTTTTCATTGAATTTCGCCGTGCATCCCTCGGCACATCTTGACCAACTCTTGATAACGTTGATCGCCTTTGGCTTCGGTAATCCAAAACTTCATCAATGAGTTGTCGTTAATTACCAATGTAAGATTGGCCTTGTCGCTGGCAAGAACAAGAGAAAGTGATAAAGGATGTTTCTTGTATTTCTCGGCAAGACTTAAGGTCCTTTCCTTCGAGAGATTTGGACTACGAGAAGATGAAACAAAGATCTCAATCAAATCCGGGCAATTGATAGAAAGTAGCTGTTCATAGGTCTCGAAACTCACAGTTAGACGATGAGTTTCGAGTAACAATTGAAAAACGTCCTCGCGAAGGTTTTTGGTGATCACTGCGTTGGATGGTTGAAAATTGGGATGCGTAAAGAGTTCACGTAACTTTTGAATATCAATCGTGTCCATGGTAATGATACGGTCGAACTCCGTGTGAGCGTCATGATCAGCAATGCGATTGAGTAACGAAAAAATTCCTTGCTTCGGAGCACTAGGTATGTAGTGTTGATAAAAATACTTCAACGCGGCGGCTTGAGATACCGTCTGTAGGTAGTCGATATCGTTGATAGCAATAGCAGTGCAAAGTTTCTTCATGATTGAATAATTTTTTATACCTTACATCTCATTTCAGTTTTTTAGTATTTATTAATGTAAAAAATAAATGCAACAAGTGTTGCATTTTGATTTTAATCAAACAATACGTCGTTGATTTTCACGATCATATGTTTGACTTTGAAAATTGCCAAGGTAACTTTGCTCGCCTCGCCACAGAGGGTATGCTTGTTGACCACGCGTAACGTCGTATTTGGTCTCGGGCAAATTGACCTTGTTTGAGTCTGAGCGTAGACCGTGTTGACCTTCCTTAGGCGTGTCTGAGTATCCATACTGATGATAGGGGTGGCCTCGATCACGAAGTTCAGCCGGAGCATGCATAAGCTCCATGCCTGTACCGTTGTAACGCGTAGGCCAACGTTGATAATCCGCTCGTAGCAAATCTTGCTCATACGGCATGCGACGATCTTGATAAAACTGAGGATTCCAGTCTTGAGTCGGCAAATTAGCTTGAGGACGATAAAGATTGACCGAACCGCGCTGATATCCATTTTGAAGTTTCTCCTCGGCTTTTTCGAGAGGAACACCAATACGTTGACCGTCGACGGTGCGTCTCACACACATCTTTACACCATATGGGTTGCCGATGGGAATTGCCTTAAAGTCCGGATGACATTCGCCATACGGTCGGAGATAAGTGTCATCCCAGTCACCTAAAGTCGATTGACCGTCGCCGACGCCAAATGACCACTCCTTCTTCTCACGAAGTTTTTCACGGATAAGAAAACTGCTAGTCATAACGATCTTCGAAGTAGTACTATTTAGTGTCAAGTTTTTGCTAAGAGGAAAAACGTGACCCATAGTAATGACCGACCGTTTTCTTGAGATTTTTTCAATCAACTACGATTTTGTTGCGCCGGTGATATCTGGAGAGAAATCGCTTTTCGTTACACTTCGTTACCCTACGAGAGAATTGCGCCCTGGAATGAGAGTTGCTTTGCAAAGCCTCAGTCCAGAGGTTGTTCTTCCGCGCGATTTCAAGATCATTGATGTTATCGGTACAAGAGTAGTCTTGTCTAAGTTGCACGTGCCCGGTCTCGGCGACAAGTGGACGCCACTTTCTCACGGAGGTCATTGGGGTTACGCAACACGTACTGGAACATTAGGCGTCGACCGTAGTTCCAATTACGGTCATGGTAATCCCATCGCTATTTTGCTTTATTAACGTGATCAAAAAAATGAAAAATATATATGAAAATGTGTAGATGTAGCACTTTACCAATCATCAATGTCGAGCGTAACCTTCAAGACTACTGTAGTTTGTGGAACTTGCACAAAATGCAAGTCGGAGTGCAATGTGATTTTCGACGATACCAAGTCTCCCACACGGTATCTTCACCAAATATGTCACCTCGAAGATCTCGAGCAGAAGAAGCGCCTTTCCGATATCGCGTGGAAAGCGTTTGAACAAGGCAACTTCCTTAACTGATTATTTTAAAGTCCGAATAATTATTCGGACTTGAACACTTAAATTTCGTCATCTTTAGTGAGTTTTATCGAATGCTCAAAGATGCCCTCGACCGCGCCATGGACAACAATGAGAATGAGTTTTTCACTTGTATAACTCTTCAAGTGACCGAGGATGTCAAACTGTAAACTTGGTGCCAAACCACTCAACGACTCATCCATAAGTAAAAATTTGCTACCTACAAAATCATTGATAGCCATCATAAATGCAATATCACAGAGTTGATATTCTGCAACACAAACTTCGCCGATGTGATCGATCTTGTCTCCGTTATAGATGATATTGGTGTTAAGTTGCAGTTTTGAACGCTTGGTAGTTTTCGCCTTCTTCATGATTTCTAGCCTCACGCTAATAGGAACTGTAAAGAATGTGGACAGATAACCTTTGGCAAGTTCGTTAATGCTGTTAACAGTCTCCTCTACGGCAAGAATTTCAGCCTCCTTAGAGGTCGCTTCGAGACCTAAAAGACCTTCTATACGATCGTCGATTTCTTCTATTTCTAGCTCATTTCGCTTAAGCGCAGAGGTTACTATCGAAAGGTCACGACGATAGCGTTGATAACGCTCGGCCTTGAGTGACGATTCGAATAGTTGAATAGCCTCAAGAAGCGTTCGATTAAGACGCTCAAGTTCAATTTCCGAGGCCTCGAGGTCTTGCTTGATTTCTTCTGAGGTTTTCTTGGGATCGACGTCAACTGCAAGGTCTTCAAGTTCTTCAGAGAGTTCTTTGTATTCTTTGCTTAGTCTGGAGTGATTTTTCTTCTTTGACCGTAATTGATGTTGACGCTCCTTGAGCTTGCCAAGATCGACGCCCTCACGGTGTTTGATTTTCTCAAGTGTGGAAAGTTTAGTCTTGAGTCGACTAAGAGCGGAGATGCGCTCGATGACTTCTTCGAGACTGATTTCTGGTATTTGAGGTTTAGTACCAAGCTTTTTCTTTAGTTTGGCAGATTCGGTTTCTAGATTTTTAATAGAGTGCTGAATAGAAAGTTGAATCATTTCATCGGTATCGTTAGGCGTGTCGACGGTGCCAATAACCTCAAAATTCTTGTCGACGGCGAGTAGCGTAGAGCATTTTGGACATTTTACCGAAGGCATTGAAATCTTTCTCAAGTAGGCAAGAAATTCACTGACTTTGGTCATTGATTTGCACTCGGCGAAATTCGAACGAAGGTTTCGAGATACGCGTCGCAAATTTTCAGTTGCTTCGTTGTGTTCTTTAACGCGTTCCTCATAAGATTGAATTTCGATTTCTACACTCTTGATTTCTGATTGTAATTTTCGTAGACGACGAAGTTCATCATCGATAGATTCGGGTTCGACCTTAAGCTTTTTAAGTTCTTCTAGATATTTCTTAGCCTTGAGTCTAGACTCTTCATCTTCGATCTCCTTTTCGAGAATTAGAAGATCATCATTGACGTGTGGTAAACTGTCAAGCTCGGATTTGATGAGAAGTCGACGTTCGTGTAAAACCGTATACTCTAATTGTTTTTTGTATTCGTCAAGTTGTTTCTTTGTGGCTTTTATTGTTTCCTTCTTTTGTTTTATGCGTCGAGAAAGTTTCTTTGAATCGACGTTATCGACAACGGTGATTTCTTCGACCTTCTGTGTCTCGAGATCTCCGAGACGATGTTCAAGAGCATTACGCTCACCTTGTAATTCTGATCTTTGCGTTCTTGCATTTTTTACCTCTTCACGGATACGGTCACGATAGATGTTGTGACTGTCATCGCTGAAGGTTAATGCTTCAATGAGTTTAAGTTGTTCGGTAGGTGTTCGTGAAAGCACAGAAACCTCGCCAAGTTGAACAATATATGATGAAATTTTGAAGGTTTCCAGGGTCATACCCGTTACCTTATCAATGATGGATTGTGCTGCTGAATCTTCATATTCTACTTCGTCATAGGTAACAAGAAGTTGCTTGGGTTTAGTTCGACGCGTAATCTTGAGGTCTAGTTGATCAAGATAAAGCGTTACCGCACATGATTTGCTTTGATGTGTTTCTGTTTTCTTCGCTTTGTGACGTAAGATGAGTTTTCCGTAAAGCGCAAAACAGATAGCAGCAAGTAATGTACTCTTTCCAGTACGATTTTCACCAGAAAGCTGAACAAACCCACTATTGGGTATCTTGACGTCAAGGTCACGATGACAGCGAAAATTCTTGAGTTTGATTCGCATGTTGTGAATATTTTAATCTACCGCGTAGATCGATTTTCATTTTTAATAAAAATGGAAACACTCGCACAAGCGAGTTGCGAGTTGCAAATTATTGTACGACGTGTGTACTGCCAAAGCCAAGATGCTCAGTGCGCTTTTGAGGAAAGTCATCCTTGACATTGATAGGCTGGGTCATGCACACATACTCCACGACCATTTGTACAAACTTTGTGCCGGCGGGAATCACCAAACGATGATTAGTACTTAGCATAACTTTGATCTCGTTAATGTAGTCGGCGTCAATCACTCCAGCAGTGATAATTGCTCCCGTAGATTTAGCAAAACCTGAACAAAGAGCAAGTCTTCCATAAGTACCAACAGGCAACTGAAAAGCAAGACCAGTTTGCAAAAGCTTAAGCGGTTCTCCTTCTTTTTGCGGTTCAATCACATAATCTTCAAGTGCCGCCAAGTCTAGGCCAGCAGAGTATGGCGTGGCTCGTGTAGGATCACGCGCTCGAGCGTCGAGTTTCTTATAATAAATGCGGTCACTCATTGTATTTGATATTTTTCTCTTTAATATGCTTGCCGGGAAAATGCAGTAGAAAAAACATCATCACTGCATTTTTTATATCTTTTGTTCCATTTTTCGATTGTCGATTTTGATAATTTTCGTGGGTAGTACCCCACGAAAATTTTTAACTTTTGGTTTGATAAGTAGTCCATGTTAAAGATATGTTAAGCGTAAAAAAAAGAAATGGAAAAAGATCACGAAAACCATGAAGATAGCGATGAAGAGGTTACACTCGACCCCTTAGCAGAATCACTTTTAGGTACTGCAGAAGCTCAACAGCCACTCAATGAAAGTAATGATAAGATGCCCTATGGTTATTTTTCTCCAGAATCCGAGGGCAAGCTCAAGTGGATCTGCGCTCGTGATCAAGAGGGCAAAATCACAAGCATTTTCTATACTGACGAAGAACGACGCGTAGCATATCTTAAAGACGATGCAGAGGCCAAGTTTATGAGAGACGAACTTGTCAGTCATGGATGGCAAAAACTCAAGCCGCCAAAGTTTACCTTCTCCATGAACGGCCAAAATGACGGTAAGCCTCTTAATCGCAAACAACGTCGTTATTTGGCAAGAAAAATTAAAAGTAGTTCGGCGGCGGCCGCTGCAACATCAAGTAAGTAATGTTTAGTTCAATTTTCACTAGATATAGTGAAAATAGGCACGTCGAGATTCGACTCATTGAGTTTATTCAGGATGGATAGCCAGGAGCACTAAAAAGATTAAGTGTCCACATACCGGCAGAGGTTCTGGTCGTGGTAAAGGGAAAGATCGTTACCATACGCGGCGACGAACCACGAGAAAACGCCATCTTCGATGATCTTCGTTTTGATGATCTTTGACGAATCTTTACTAAGTAGTAAAGATTTTTTTGTTTATTCAACTAATAATGCGGCCGATGGTATACTTGTCGATGCCTGCTCCGCGTCCTACCTTGAGTTCGGTTCCGCCCAAAAAGGAATCCGCGATTTGTGCTTTCTCTTGACAGATTTGCATAATCTTGTCTTCTATGGTGTTCTTCGAAAGGACAAAGTGTACAAAGCACTCGTTTTGTTGACCCATACGCCATACACGCGAAATCGCTTGTTGGTGAGTAGCATCGTTCCACCAAGGCTCGATGAGGATAACATGCCTGGCTTCGCAAAAGTTTAGTCCTTCTCCCGCGCACTTGTACGAACAAAACGCTACTTTGTATTTGGGGTTGGTACGAAAAACGTCAATAGAGTCCGAGCGTGCCTTACCTATGACGCCTCCGTCAATCTGAACAATCTTAACCTTTGGCTCGTGTGCTTTGTAGGCGTCACTAACAAGATCAAGACATGCGGTAAATGAAGAGAAAATCATAACCTTGTCCCCTTTGGGCGTTGCGCGGATGATTTCTACTATTTTCTTGATTTTCGCTGCGTTCATGCCTGCTTTTTGTTTGTCGTGGCACCAAGCACCAAGTTCATCGGAGATTGACTCGACAACGCGACCGTTGATAAGACTCAAGGCTTGGTCGTCTCCTCGTTTTTGTGCTTTTGTCAATCCTCGCTTATCACGCTTACTGATATTGGTAATAAGATACGGTGCCACCGCACATTGGCGAAGGCGAACAAAAAGCGCAAGGATACAGGCAAAGTCACAAAGCTTGTTCATCATATCATCGTACGCGCTGCGCATAACACCAAGGATATATTGGTAAGCCTTTTCTTCGTTATCCGTAAGCCTGACAAAGTGAGTGATAAGAGTTTTAGGTTTGAGTGTAATGCCGGCTTCGGCGTAACCCATAGTAAGGATTGCCTTCTTTAGGTCTTGTTCTTCGTATTTTGTTGGCCCTGACCGTGACCACTCAAGTGCCGACTTTACATCTTTGTAACCACAAAAACGTAACTGAGACCAACAATCAAGACTAGTGTTTTTCACTGGCGTTCCTGTCATACACCATTTGTATTTTCCGTAAATCGCCATCACACACTCAAAGGTCTTTGTCGCAGGATTAACAAAACGATGTGATTCATCGCAAATCACGCGCTCCCATGGCGTTCCGTAGAGTATTTCGAGGCCAATACGCTTGGGTAGATCTGCCTGTTTGTATGTGCGCTCCTTAATCTCAATGACTTTACCTTTTTGTAGAGAATGCTCATCTCCAAGCACACGGATGTCTTCATTATACTTGTTTTTCTTACAAACACGAAAGAGCGTATCGTAGTTGGTAATTACAAAATCGAATCTACAAATGTACGCTCGAGTAAGCTGTTTGATATGTTTAGCAGGTATATGATCTTTGTGTAAATACAATGCTTTCACGGTGTTGGGCGGGAAGAACTTTTCAATGCCTTGTGTCTTCCATTCAGCGATGACTGACTTGGGCGCAATGATGAGTGTAGGAAAATCGCCTTTGGGTAAACTCAGCGTGGTAACAAGGGCAGTGAGTGTTTTGCCCAAACCCTGAAGTAGTGAAAGTATACCACCATGAATTCCGTACGTGGCCTTTCGCGACTTTTGTTCGCGATCACGCATCCACCTTATCGACTCTATTTGATGGGGAAAAAGATTGTAGCTTCCTTTCAGCGGAACACCTCGAACATTGAGTTCGTTAAGGATATGGCCTCTTACTGGTAAATACGTAGCAAAGCGTAACAGACAATTAAAGTCCGCTCCGAGTAACGCCTCGAGGTTGAGCTTATCGCTTTCGTAGAGCTCCAAAAGGTGATGGTCAATGGGAACTTCGTTACGAAGATACTCGTCGATGTTTTTGGTGTTGAGCTTGCGGCCTGTGTGATCGACAAACTCGATCTTCACATAACCTTCACGGTCAAGACGCTTGGTGACTTTTATACAACGATACATCAATGATTACTTTTTTCACAAATGTCAAACAAGTTTTTCATTTTTTTCTTCGCCTTATAAAAAAGACAAAGAAAATTTAGGGTCGACACTTTGAGCGTTACACGTTGAGTTACACACATGCTCGACAAGGCGTACGGTATTCTTATTATTGTGATTTTCTTCTTTGGTCAGTTCGGACTTTGCTTACTTTTAGCATTGATGACGCCTGTGCTTTCGTTAAAGTGCCCAGACCATACTGTCTATCATCGTTCGAACACATCAGGACTTTGGTGTAGCGGAATTAACGGAACTGACATTTTTACGCCAGAAAATGACATTGTCTATAACAATGTTCGTATTCTTATATTTTCCGCAGCGCTTAACATGTTGATTTTTAGTCTTGAGGTTTTTGTTATCTTCACATATATACTGTGTCGATCGCGTTCACCTCGAGAATACAAGTTTTTAGTTAGTTAAAGAAATAAAGAGTAGTAGTGCCCCCGTATTCTATTCGGATAGGATCCTCGCTTTCTAAGCGAGTGGGTGTGGGTTCGAGTCCCACCGGAGGCATTTATCGGAGGCGCTTACGGAGGCGCTTACGGAGGCGCTTACGGAGGCATTTATCGGAGGCGCTTACAACACGTATATAAATATACGTGTGTGTTTCATATTTAATCGTTGCGTTGATAGAAATACATTGCTGGCATCGTTCCGTCTTTATCTACGAAAACTTCATCTTCTGTTGGAGGTTTTCGCTTGTTCAGTCTATTGTGCAGATCATTATAATTGTACCATGTCTTATCGGTATAACTGTAAAAGATTGATGTGTAATGCGCGCCTTCTCCGCGTTCGGTTACACCGTGTAAGAAAATCACACCTACCAAAGAGTAACGATCGTTAAGAATGGTGTGTTTGAAGGAATTCGTCTTGACTACTGACGATTCATAAACGTCGCCTGCGACTTCCAGTGACGTATCTTCTTCGCCTTCCTCATTAAGATTTCTAATACGAGGAGTTCCTCCGTTATAGAAGACTAATGTTGGTGCTTGTAACTTATCCCACAGTATACGGTTATATATCGGCTGTTGAGTGTCAGGACCGACGAGAAATTCCGCAATAGTAAACATTGATGCCTTGTGTTTTGATGAAGGATCGTCAATGCCACCGATAGTAGTGATGGTAGTCACGTCAAATTTCAATTGAGGGAAAAAGTCGGTGAGAATATCATAAGTTTCACCTACATTGTAGGTTTGCCACCGACCGCGAACTTGCATTCCGGGTAGACATCGAGAAAGCAAGGTTCGTGTAGTAGAACAAGTTACCCTCGAATCTTTTTGCTTTAGACGATTGTAGTCGGCGACGATCGACGCTTGTAGTAAAGCTGCGTGCGTTTTGATTTTGTCGACAGTGTCGATATTTCCACAAGGAAATAAAGTATAATTCGTCTCTTCTACGTCGGTTTCTTGTAAGATTGTTGAAATCGATTTGGTCGCATTGAAAATCACAGTCATCAGAGAATCTAGATAACAGCTATTTGAGTTGTACGCGAAACCGAACCTTGGTGTCGTTGATGGAGATGGTGATGGCGGGGTAAACGTAATTTTTACCGGCAAGGCTTCGAGATTGTCGATTTTGTGGTGTTTGAAGATCTTTTTTAGCACACAAGTATAGAGCGGAGTATGAGATACGCTATCCGTCTGGTCCCAGAGAATCATGATCACATGTATTAATGCATGTTCGAAAAAGAGCAAAAGTGCCGTAGTAGGGTCACGAGCATCAACACCGTCTACGGTAGTAAAGTTTGGAATAGCGCTGCTCGACAGTTGAATCTCTATAGTGTGTGGTTCGTCAAAAGTAAAGGTCAAGGGCGTCGATGCAGAGGAAAGTCGAAGTTTTATGATCTTTTTCTTCTTAACAAGTCGATCTGTGATTTCAAAGTCAAAGCGTTCCTTGTCGTAGAGCAAAAAGATCTTAACAAGATCATCAGCCTTTTTTACTCCGTTTGGGAATAACTCCTTAACTTTTTTGTGAATTTTCATATTTGGTTATTATGAAAAGACTTTTTTATTTATTTTCAATTTTTCTCAAGGGGACTTTTTGATCTTACTACGGTAAGATGAAAAAGTAGTTTAGCCTCCCCAGGGAGCACAAAACTGTTGACAGAAACCCAACTGTGTTGCACACTTTTGAGCTGGATTGCCTTGAGACAGACATGCATTATATCCAGCATTGCAGCCGCACGGATCATTGGAATCCATGCCACCAATGTGCTCGTTTTTGCATTTCTTATTAGAGCACATGATAAGCACAAATACCGCCAAAAAGATAAGAGCAATAATAACAACAGAATTGTCCATATTAACAACTTATAGGAAAAAAAGATTTTTACATTTTGAAAAACGGAAGATAAAGTGCATTCGATGCACTTGGTCGCAAAGATGGATCCTTTGTTAGCAATGAAGTTATCGTCTCTCGGAGGTCGATAGTAAGAGACGAAGAAGACGAAGACAGTGACAAAAATGGAGTGACGGTAAATATCTCGTTTTTCAATTCGTCAATATCGTCGGCCTTGTCGCCAAAGGGATAAGTATTGGTTTTTAATTGATAAAGTGTAACGCCCAATGCCCAGATATCTGCTGGAGGGCCGTGATATGTAGATTGACTATAGATTTCTGGCGCCATGTAAATCGGACTTCCTTTTTTGTCGTTAAACGGTTGATCAGTATATGCTGCAAAACCCCAGTCGGCAAGTTTGACATTGTCTCTCGAAAGTAATATATTAGCAGGCTTGACGTCACGATGTGCTATACCCCTAGAGTGAATATACTTTAATGCACAACAAACAGGAAATCCGATAATTCGTACGATATCTTCATTTAATCCGAATTTACTTGCATTGAGTAAAGTTAATGCATCATAGTCAAGCAATTCGTAAATATAAATGATATCTGTTGATGATTGTCCCGATGCAAGTAATTTGATAATGAATGGGTGTTGTAATTGATTAAGAAATTCATTTTCGTTAGAAAGTTGGGTGGCTGCAATAGGTACGGTCTTGATTGCACACTCTTCTCCACAATATGTGCCTTTGTAGATTACTGAAGTGTTGCCTTGTCCGATTAACATCGTGAGTTAAAGTTATTAATAACTTTAATTACATTTTAATGCAATTTGTACCGTCGATTAAGGAGAAGCTGGGAAAGGGCCAAAGTATAGCAACAATTCAAAATATGATGCGCGATACTGAAATGTGTTTTGCTCAAGCAACAGCAATTGATAATGAGCTCTTTGGAAAAAAAGATCGACGCTATTGGACTTTTGCATATGGAGTACACACTGAAGGTCAAGCAGTCTATCGCACTGGTTCTATCATTGGCACTGCAAGAAATGTAGGCATCTTTACCTTTGACTACGTTGAAACCGATGTTATGTAGTCTTGAGGTATCTCCATCTCTTATGACCTTGAGAGGTCAATGCATCTGGATAACGAGCTTTCAGTAGATCAATCATCTCTGCCCATTTCTCTTCATGTTCACTTTGCTTAGTCGGAGTCTTTAAACAATAAAAATCAGCTTTGCTACATTTGAAGCAAATCAACTGCAATCCCTTATAAAGTTTGAAATCGACGTTGAGTGAATTTGATCTTTCAGGACCACGAATTTCAACATACGCTTCGTCGATAAATTCATTGATCTCGAGAAGTTCAGTACGGAGCTCGGTAATGTTAGGCGGAGAAATACCTGTAACAAGAAAGTAGATAAGGTTAAAATCACCATAATAATCACCGAGTTGTTGTTCACTCATAAACATGTATACGTGATCTTTGGTTACTGTTTGACGCTTGATGCTTAGTCCGTGTTTTTTGATCTCACACTTGAGGATTTGAATTACGCTATCTGGAATTTCTGTATTTTGTTTACCCTCAAAGCGGTTCATCGCATCAATGAAATGACCTCGTGTCGTATAAACATATCGTGATGCCATATTTACACGGTCAGTATCTTTGAATGATGGCTTGTCATCGAGTTGATCAACTTGCACTCCGCACTTACAAATAAGTGCAGCAGTCTTAGTGTCTTGTCTATAGAGTACATTTTTACACGAAGGGCATGTTGCTTTGCGAATGCTAGAAGCGAACTTCTTGTCGAGGTTAATATAATTTCTTGCCACCCGAAGATACTCAAAGGTGATAGTGTTGATGTCATCGAGTTTCGACTCGTCGGCTTTGGTCTCGACAACAAAGGTTCGCTGCTGAGTTTCAGCTTTGAGACGACGATACTTATCAAGCAAACTTGATGTTTGAAGAAGATAAAGCATAAGTTCGAATCCACCTTCGATATCTGTCATGCGACGACGAAGAATCTCCACCTCCTTCTTTGCCTTAAGTTTATCAAGCGGATTATCACTCGACCTTGATATCCATAAGAGGGTATCGAGGTCTTTCTGTAATTCGGGCAAAGTAGAAATACGACCGTGAAGGCTTTTACGTATTTCTTCGTCGACGTGTAAAATATCGTCACTAGAGTTTTGTGAGATCTTCGTAGTGATCTTCTTGGTCTCAACTCTAGTAGTTGGCTTGAGCGTAAAGTCCGTATTGACGACAAAGTTTTGCTGAGTGTCGGTCTTGGCCCGAGCCTTCTTCTTGATTTTCTTCTGTTGCGGCAAATACGAGCAAAACGACATCGAGGTGATAATAGTAATTAAGTGCTTTTAATTACTTTCAAAATAATTTTTACCCGCAAAAATACTTGTTGGCATTGTTGAACCGACGGCCTTCGGTCTTATGTAATTTACGCTTGAGGCGTGGACGAATGTTGATATTTTTTTCGAAAAAAATATCTTGTACAAATATAACAATCATCTTGTAACGATGTCGACGACGACTACAACAGCGTGTTCGACTCTATTCGTCGATCTTGCTACTTTCAGTGAGTTGGAAGGTTTTCTCTATGGAGGACCTCACGCAGTGACTTATTTTGTCGCTTCCGTGCAAAAGGCGAATTGGTTTTCTTTTATCCCCATTACTCTGCGTCACTGCTCGGGTACTCCTGACTTTGGCCAGCGCAATGTCGCCGCCTCGGTCAATCGTAGTGGTGATTACGTCCTTAGCGTTTGGTTCCGTGCCCAGATTCCCCCGATCGGCCTTACTCCGAACGACGCTGGTACCACTCCCAACACCGACTCTACCATTCAGTGGACTCGCAATTTGATGCACAATCTTTTTGAGCATGTTTCTATCACCTTCAATGAGCTGACTGTTCAGGAGTACAGCAACTACTGGCTCGACAACAACTACCAGTTCCGCCTTCGTGACTCCAAGCGTATTGGCTACCGCAACATGATCGGTGACGTTTCGACGATGACTACGCCCGTGGGTCCCGGTGTCGCCCTCGGTGACGGCAGCTACCGTTCGTGCCCTCTGACTTTCTGGTTCGCCGAGGATTCGGGTCTTGCCCTTCCCGTGGCCGCCCTGCCCTTCAACGATATCAAGATCAACTACACCTTCCGCCGCTGGCAGGAGTTGGTGATGATCAACCCCGGCACCGTGGGCGGCGCGGCCGCGACCGTTGCCGACGTGTTCATCTACACCATTGGCAGTGACGGTGCTGCGACCGTCACCACTCAAGAGCCTCGCCTGATTGACCCTCAGACCTACGCCCACTACGTTGTCGTGCACAACGACGAGCGTGTGAAGATGGGTGACGCTCCCCGCGACATGCTGATCCGTCAGATCCAGGAGGCGCAGATCTCTCCCTTCAAGGATGTTACCTCGCGTACCGGCTTCGACCTCCGTCTGTCTCACGCCATCGTGTCCTTCTTCTTCGCTGCGGAGAACATCTCGCTCTATGAGATCACCAAGGGCAACAACGGTCGTGAGATGAGCAATTACACGACCTGCTCGGCTATGGTGGACACCGTCGTCGGCTCCGACCCCTTCTCCTTCTCCCAGCTGCTTTACGAGAACACGCCTCGACTTGCTATGGGCTCGGACTACTACTCGCTCATCCACCCCTACTACTTCTCGGACGCCATCGCTGAGGAGACCGGCTATCACATGTGGGCGTACGCCCTCAAGCCCTGGAGCGCGACCTGTCCCTCGGGTTCCACCAACTACAGCAAGCTCGCGAACGTGTCGCTTCTTCACGACATGTCGAATGCCGCGATCGACGCCTCGGGCGTCAGCGGTGCTCCTTTTGCTGTCATTGCTGCCGGCACCGTCGATCTGCTGTGGCCTCCTCAGGATACTGTTGGTGCTGAGTTCCCTCAGAAGTGGCGCCACGTTTTCGTTAGTTCCAATTGGAACATTGCTCGCGTTGCTAACGGCAGCTTGGGCCACCCAACCCTCTAGGAATTTTCTTCCCCTTCAATTTCCGATTACAAATCGATCGGAAATCCAAAAATATGTCAAAATCTCACGACTCCAGCGAACTTCGTTGAGCTTGTATATTTATTCAGTACAAAAAATCGAAATCGTATTTTTACTTACACTTCAAATTCATAATGACGTCCTTCACATCATCGAGCACGCAAAGCTCAACAAGGTTACCAAGAAGAACGACTACATAAATGTGAGGTCTACGCTTACTATCAAATGTCTTTGCAAGGAAATCTATACTACCAGAGGCGATCGTTTTCTCGCAGGTGGTTATTGCAAGAAGTGTGCTATTAAGAAAAGACTTTATGATGAAATCGTCGACGCAAACACCGATCCCGACTTTCATCTTATTCCGCTTTTCACTTTCAAGACTGCTCCTAGTAACAAACAACATCAAGCACAGTGGAAGTGTAAGCTTTGTGAGAACGATGTAAGTCTTAAAGTGAAGACTGCTCTTGAAAACAAAAAATGCACTCATTGTATGAAAACGTCGTCGTCCACGCGTGTCATTAAGAAAGGTGATAAGTTTTACGAGTATCGATCTTCTCGAGACTGTTGTATTGTTATCGGAAAAAGAAGACTGTCGTATTCTCGGTTGTCAAGGTTATGAGCCTTTTGCCCTTCACATGCTTCTAGACAATGGTATCGATGAAGATGATATTTATACAGGTATCGACGTCCCATCTATCAAATACCACCACAAAAACAAGAACTGTGTTTATTATCCTGACATCTATATCAAGTCTACCAACACCATCATTGAAATTACACCTTGGCTCTGGATTACGACAAAAATATTAAGAAATTTCAAGCCAAAGCCGGTTACGAATTTTTCCTTTACGTTTTCGATACCGATGGAACAGTATTAGATAAACGAGAGTTTTGCTCTTATCAACTGATTTTTAACGAATAACGAAACACATTCAACAAATGTTGAATGTTTTTATTTGTCGAATGTGTTATCAATAAAGAATGGTGTAGCGCAAGTAGCTGCCGACCTGTATGGTGACGGTTTGCGCAGCGACCTCTGTGCCGACGCGGATAGCAAACGTGCCCGCGTTACCGCCGTTATTAAACAGCACTGTCATTCTTGCAAAGTTGTTGCCCGCCAGCGACGTTGCAGAGGTGGTTACCGTGTCGTAGGTAACAAGCTGACAGGAAAATGCTGCGGTGGCTGCGGTATAGCAACGCGTCTCGCCCATCCACACACCTCCGAGTGACATTACCGGACCGTTGACAGCCAACCGAATACCGTTTGCGGTGGCAGTCGAAGTGTAGATAATAAAGGCCTCAAACAAATAGCTCGTGCTGGCGGCCACCGCAACCGTCATGCCGGTCACATTCACATAGCCCGTGATAGAGCCAGTGTGCGACGTAGTGGAAGTGACGCGCTGATAAACGGCGATCGGCTGCCATGTTGCCGTGGTGGCAGAAGTGGTAACAAGGGCGAGATTAGTGGTAGGCGCACTCGCTGCCGCCACATTGACTGCTGCCCCAGTTGTTCGTAGCGCACTGGCCTCCACGGTATTTGTGGTGCCGGTAATGGTCTTGTTGGTTAGCGATTGGCTACTTGCCTCCATCACAAAGGTGTCATCTCCACCGGCGTCGGCGATAGTGTACACACGCGACCCCGACGGCGCAGGTGCAGTAAGAGTAATTGTTCTCGTCGTGCCAAGAATGAGTTGATTGGTTGTCGCCGAGAGTGTCTCGCTAGCGAATGTAGGAGTGGCGGCGGTATGAATGTTCTGCGGCGTGGCGAGCGTGATTGTTCCAGCGCCGTTGGTCACCGTCACCTGATTGCTTGTACCCGTGAGTGTGGCAGCAGCAGGCGACGATCCGGTAGCACCCACCAACAGTTGTCCGTCGGTGAGGCTCTGCGTGGAGAGTGCGGTGCCGCCAGCGTTGGTAACCACTACCGACTTTCCCGTCAGCGAGGTCGCGCCTGACCCGCCGTTGGCCACGGTAACCGGCGTCGTGAGCGTCACGGTCACGTCGGTGGTGTTGCTGCTGAGCGTAATACCCGTGCCAGCCATAAGGCCCTTGGTGCTGACGTCGGGTCCAGTGCCGTCTGCTACGAGCGTTTGGTTGGAGCTTCCCACGCCGGCGTTTGATAGCGTGACACCTCCTCCCCCAGGAGCGCTGTTGGTGATTGTGAGAGAAGTAGCGTCAGAAGAGAGCGAAATACCAGTGCCCGCGGTGATGCCTTTTGTCGCAAGCGCCGGTCCAGTTCCGTCATTGACAAGAGTTTCAGTGCCTCCAGCACTTGTAAGCGCAACACTCGAGGCGGGCGAGCTGTTGGTCACGGTAAGAGAAGTAGCATCAGAAGAAAGCGAAATGCCAGTGCCTGCAGTAATTCCCTTTGTTGCAAGTGCAGGTCCAGTTCCGTCATTCACCAAACTTTCCGTACCGCCAGCAGAAGTCAATGTCGGATTCACTTCAGGAGCGCTGTTGGTAATTGTTATATCTGTTCCGTTGCTAGAAAGAGTAATACCCGTACCTCCGACAATACCCTTTGTCGCCAGCGCAGGCCCCGTACCATCGTTGACAAGTGATTCAGTTCCTCCAGCGACTCCAGCACTTGTAAGAGCAACACTGGACGCAGGCGAGCTATTAGTGACGGTAAGAGAAGTTGCATCAGAACCGAGCGAGATGCCAGTGCCTGCAGTAATTCCCTTTGTTGCAAGTGCAGGTCCAGTTCCGTCATTTACCAAAGTTTCAGTTCCTCCTGCCGAAGTCAATGTAGGATTAACCTCTGGCGCACTATTAGTAATTGTCACGTCTGTTCCGTTGCTCGTAAGCGTAATTCCTGTTCCGCCTACCAATCCTTTTGTTGC
>Ga0163144_10002858_pt1 | contig 39498 bp, 23 predicted proteins | sample OliLak19BULKMAT1_FD_123175 | JGI IMG/M metagenome (GOLD analysis project Ga0163144, IMG submission 123175) | Freshwater microbial mat bacterial communities from Lake Vanda, McMurdo Dry Valleys, Antarctica - Oligotrophic Lake LV.19.BULKMAT1 | ecosystem: Environmental > Aquatic > Freshwater >...
CCCCCTGTCCGCGGCTGGTGCGCGCGCGCCCGGCCCGCGCCCCCCCCGCCGGGGGCGGCGGGGGCGGGTTGGCGCGCTTGCGCGGGGCGGGCCGGGGGTGGTGGGGGGGGGGGGGGGGGGGGGGGGGCGCTAGTGGCGAGGGGCGTGGCGCTGACGGTGGTCGTCCTGTCGATCGCCATCGGCGGCCCGGCGGGGGCGTCGATGCCCAATGCCGGCGACGGTTCGCAGACGGGTGACGGGTCGACACCGTTCACTGGTCTCGCCCAGGCGCCGGAAGCCAATCTGTTCATCGGCAGCGCCACGACCGGCCTTTTGATTCAGGTCCCGCCGGGCCGCCGTTCGATGACGCCGTCGCTGGCGTTGAGTTACGCCAGCAACGGCGGTCCCAGCCCCTATGGGCTGGGGTGGGATCTGCCGATTCCACGCATCCAGCGCTCCACCAAGGAGGGTGCGCTGCTCTGCCGAGCGAAGTATCAGGACGAGGCAAATTCCAACTACACATGGGTTCCCGACGTGGATCCTCTGCGCGACGAGTTCGTGGCGACGATGGCCGGCGCCAGTATCGAGTGCACTCGTGGTAGCAGCGGCATCTGCGTCCCGCACGTCGAGGAGGCCTTCGTCCGCATCAAGTATGATTCATCGAACAAGACCTTTGTCGCCTGGGACAAGAGCGGTACCAGGTTCGCCTTCGGCGCGTCCTCGACTGCGACCGCCGCCGAGACCGGCGAGCCCGCAACGTTCCCGTTGCCGGCCCGGACTGGCAGTAGCCTCGACTCCGACTTCGTCCTGGTCGGGACCGGCAACCCGTCGATCGTGCCGACCTGCAGCTACATTTATTCGTGGGCGCTGACCTCGGTCGAGGACACATATGGCAACCGCATGGAGCTGCGCTACCGGCTCATCTCCGGCGTGCTCTACCCGCACAGCATCGTCTACGGGGGCAACCTGACCGCCTCCCCCTCGATCTCGCACCTGTTCAAGGTTGCCTTCGCGTGGGAGGATCGGTTGCCGCAAGACCGCCCGTCCTCCAGTATCGGCGGCTTCCGCGCCACCACCTCGAAGCGGCTTGCCGAGGTAGCGCTCACCTCCAGTGGGCAGGCCGTACGGGGGTATCTGTTCGAGTACGAGGACGACCGGCGCGGTCGACAGAGCCTGCTCGCCGGCGTGAGCTTGAAGGGGTCGAATGGGATGGTCCTTTCTCGCGCCGATGGCGAAGCCGCCGCCGCGGCGTTCGTGTATCGCGAGACCGCGCCGATAGCGGGCAACCCGGACCCCTATGCGGTGGCCGGCTTCGACACTGCCAGGACCCTGCCGAGGAAGCCGGAACTGGGCACTCCAAGCAACGCCCTGCGCTGGCACGACAACGGCCTCACGCGACGCGATGTCTTTGACATCAACGGCGACGGCTTCGCCGACCTGGTCGATGCCTCACCAGCAGAGCCCCGCACGCCGAGTGCGGCCTGGAAGGTGTATCTGGGGTCGCGGGACGGCTTTGGCAACACCTTTATATGTTGGCACCTGCCGTCAGCGGCGGTGATGAACGTCATCCGCGGCAAGGGCAATCCCGTCGGCAACCAGTTGGAACCGGTGAAGAAGGCGACGCTCGACCTCACCGGCGATGGGATCGCTGATTTCATCGACGCCTCGGCCACGACCTGGGTCGTGTATCGGGGGACCGCGACCTCCTCAGGCGGCGGTTGGGGTTTTGCCGCCGGTGCGAATTGGTCAGCCCCATTTCCAGGCTTGCAACTCAGCACATTGACCGGGGGGGCACATCCCGACACGTTGGTCACGCGTGACCTGATCGATATGAATGGCGACGGCCTCGTCGACCTCGTTGGCGCCGCGGGACCTGGAGCGACCTACTGGAGCTGGTACCAAAATACAGGTGATGGCTTCAATACCGGTGATGGCGTTACCCCACTTCCCCAGCGCTTTGACACCGGTGTTTCTGGCCTCCGCCTGAGCCACACGAACGATGATCACGGCATGCGCTATGGGACCTTCGATGTCACCGGCGACGGCTTTCCCGATCACGTCAACGCTGACGGGCCGACGGCAAACACCTGGCAGGTGTGCGTCAACACTGGCCAGGGATTGGCGCCATGTGAGTCGTGGCCGGTGCCGCCCAACTTCGGCCAGGCCGGCTTCGTGCGCAAGAGCCTGGCGTCGGAACCCCAGGACACGACGCGCGACTTCTTCGACATCAATGGTGACGGTCTGCCGGACATCGTCGACAAGACCAACTATAGCGATCCGGGAAACAAGTTCTGGGAAGTTCTGGTGAATCGGGGCGCCGGCTTTGAGCAAACCCCGACGAAGTGGCGTGCCCCGCGCTTCATTCGCAACGGAAGTCCCGGCGGCGGCGGCGTCATGGAGGATACCTCAGACATCGATGGCGACGGACTGGTCGACCACGTCGTGTTCGACGACAGCGGCGGGAGCTCAGAGAATTACTCCATCTACCGACTGTTCGACGGGGCCTGGAAAGTCCCTCCGAGCGGCTTGACCGCGGCCGAGAACCCCAGCGGCATGCGCCGCGATCTGCTGCTGCTCAGCGAAGCCGGCAACGGCGGCAGCACCGTGCTGCGCTATCGTCCGGCGACGCAATGGACCAACACCGCGCTGCCCTTCCGCCTGTGGACCGTGACCGAGTTGGAGCACCGCGATGGCCTCTGTCCGCCGGGCAGCACGCTGGCCGATGGATCGTGTAGCGTCCCGGGTCACGAAGTCGGCACCGCCATTACCTACGCGAACGGGCGCTTCGATCCCATCGAGCGCGAGTTCCGCGGATTCGGCGAGGTGATGTCGGAAGCGATCGTCGATGATGCCGTCCCGCACGCGGCGACGACGACGTACTTCCACCAAACGCCGACCCTGGCGGGAAAGATCTCCGGGACCGCCACGTGGGATGCGGGCGGTAGCGGAACCTTCTTGAGCAGTCCGATCGGCTCGACCGGGAACACCTGGGAATGTGCTCATCCTGTCGGAGGAGCAGTGATCACCTGCCCGGCGATCCCGGCCGGGGACGTGTGGGTTCGACTCAAGCGGACGGACGAGTCCGCCTACTCGGGCTCACTGGCGCTCTTGAAGACGAGATTCACGGTCAATGAGTCGTGGCACTCGTGTGCGCCGGCCGGGGGCGGCGGCGCGCGCGTCTACGGCAATGTTGCGCACGCGCGGCGCGGTGCCAGCGTGGGCGCGCCGAAGCTGCACACGCACACCGAGTATGCCTGTAGAGACGACGTGAACGGCTACCTCGTCGACCGGCCGGTGCATGTCCTGGTACGGGACGAGACCAACAAGGTGCTGGAGGAGAAGTGGTTCTGGTATGACGACGGCGCCTTTGGCAGCGTCGTGCGCGGCGGGGCGACGCGGTCCGATTCGCTCGTCGATGGGAACGACACGAACCCGGTTCCTGCCTGCGCGCAATCGCCGGCGGCCGCCGGCGGCTGCATTCCCACGTATACCGTCATCGACGGCGTCGGCAACGTCACCGCGGTGACCGACGGGCTCGGCCGCACGACGAACATGGCCTACGACCTGGACCGCCTGTACCCGCTGGTGATTACGCAACCGTTGGTTGCAGTCGGTGTGCCGCGCCACAGTGCGAAGACCGTGCATGATCCGCGTTGCGGCACACCGCTTTCGATCAGTATCCCGTACACGGCCGGCGAGCCGCTGGCGTCGGAGAGCACGCGCCATGAGTACGACGCGTATTGCCGATTGACGCGCACCAGAATCCCCGGCGACCTTGACACGGAGACTGCGTTCGCAACCTACCTCTATCAGATTGGGGCCCCGGGCTACCCGACGCGGACGACGACGCTGCGGCGCGAGCCCAGTGCGGCCCTGGGTCTGGTCACATCGGCGATCTTCGCCGACGGCCTTGGCCGTGTCCTGCAGTCCAAGGCGGCCACCGTGATCGGCGGCAGTGCTCAGGCGGTGGCGACCGGGACCACCACCTACGACGCCCTCGGGCGCCCGACTGCGACCTACGTTCCATTTGCCGTTTCTGCGAACTACATGGACTACGTGGCGCCGAGCGCCGCTGTCGGGAGAACTACCTACGCCTACGACGCCATCGGCCGCGCCACGACCATCGATACCCCCGGCCCTGGTCATCGCACGGCAGACCACACGGTCGCCTGGGAGACGACCACCAAAGACGAGTGTGCGACCAGCGGTGGCGCCTGCTCGGGGCAGCGCGTGGTCGAGCGGCGCGATGCGCTCGGACGAACGATCGAGCGGCTGGCGTACGAGGGCAGCGTGCTCCAGGCCCGCACCGCGTACGCCTTCGACGCGCAGAATCGCCTTGTCTCGACCACGCAGGGCGATGCCGGTGGGTGGAATGCGAACACGGCCGTCACGGCGACCTATGACACCCTCGGGCGCAAGGTGCGGACGGTGGATCCCGATTCGGGGACGTCGCGCTATCGCTACGACCGCGCCGGGGCGTTGATCATGCAGGATGATCCGACAGCCAACCGGCACCTCGAGTTCTGCTACGACGGCATGGGCCGAATCACCAAGAAGCGGTACGTGGCAGCGGAACTCTACGATGGCGACTGCGGCGCCAACAGCAGCGAGCAGGTAACGTACGCCTACACCTTGACTCTGAACGGCCTCGGCCGTCCGCTCAGCATCGTCGACCAGACCGGGCAGACGGTATTCAACCAGTACAACGTCCGCGGTCAGGTGCTCACGGAGCGGCGCATCATGAACGGCGTCACCGCCGAGACCCAGTACAGCTACGACTCGGCGGGCAAGCTCTTCGGCATGCTGTACCCCGACAACGAATCGGTGCTCTACGGCTACGGTCTGGTTGGTCGCCCGAACTCGCTGCGCAGTGCCGCCGCAAACGGTCCAACCTACCTGCAGTCGGTCACCTACGATGTCTTCGGTCGACCGCTGCGGGTCACGCACGGCAACGGCACCAGCGACGAGCGGACCTATCACGATGCAAGCGAGTCGTACCGCCTGGCGCGCATCCACAGCCGCCGCGGCGCGGCGACGACGCTGTTCAATTTCGGCTACCCCAGCTACACCCGCACCGGCCTGCTCGAGTCGATCAGCGACGACGGCTGGCAGGCGGGCGTCGACCCGCCGGCGATGACGGCGCGCGCCACATTCGTCTACGATGGCCTGGGGAGGCTGAAAGAGGCCGACGACCTCGTGCCCGGGGCGCCAGTACGACTACAACATCTGGGGCAACATCACCCTCAAGGACGGCGCGCCGATCACCTACACCACGCCCAGCCGCCCGCATCAGCCCACCGGCTACAGCGCCGGCGGCAGCGGCACGGTGAACCACGACGACAACGGCAACCGCGCGCTGCGCAGCGGCGGGGCCTGGGGGACGCAGAGCTACGCCTACGATTGGGACGACCGCCTGCGGCGGGTGATCGTCGGCGCCGGCATACCCGGCGATGCGGCGGTCGATTTCGGCTACGACGCCGGCGGGCGCCGCACCGTCGAGACGCGCGGCACGCTCAACGCCGGCGGCCAGCTCATCAATACCCAGGTGACCCGCTTCTACAGTGACACCTACCAGGTGAGCGGTGCCGTCGCGCACAAGTACTACCTCGCCGGCGGCATGCTGATCGCCTCGCGCCAGGCCGCCGCCCCCGCCTGGCTGCAGGTGGCCAGTTTGGGGACCGACGCGGTGCAGGTCGCGGGGCTCGGCCGCGGCGTCCCCGGCCTGGTGGTCGGCATCAGTCCCGCGGCGGCCGCCGCCGGCGGCGCGGTCGTCCTCGGCCTGGTCGGCGTCTGCCTGCTGGCGCCTGGCGCGCGCCGCCGCGGCACCTTCGGCCTGCGCCTGTGCGCCGGGGACGCCGTGCTCTGTGCGGTGATCATCGGCACCGGCGCACTGCCCGCCCCGCTGCTGCTGCGCCCGGTGCAGGCGCAGTGCGACCCGACCCCGTCGCCGACGCCGGTGCCCAACGCGGAGGTGCACCACTACCATCTCGACCACCTGGGCTCGCCGCAGGTGGTCACCGAGGGCACCGGGCAGATCGTCCGCCAGGTGCGCTACGACCCCTACGGCGGCATCCGCGGCCGCTGGGGCGCGCTCGCCGCGTTCAACGAGCAGGACCGCCGCGAGTTCACCGGCTACCACAGCGAGCCGCTGTCGGAGCTCGCCTACGCCGGAGCGCGCTTCTACGACCACCGGCTCGCCAGCTTCCTGACGCACGACCCGGCGCGGCAGTTCGCCAACCCCTATGCGTACGGCCCGTGGGATCCGGTCAACGGCACCGATCCGACCGGAACCATTTTTGGCCTCGACGACCTGGCGATCGTCGTCATCGTCGGCTTGGTTGCTGGGTTCGCCGCGAGTTCGATCCAGGCCGCGATCAGCGGCGCGTCGGTCGGAGAGGCGCTGCAGGCCGGGGCGATCGGTGGCGCGATTGGCGGCGTCGCGGCCGGCATCGGCTTCCTGGTCGTCCCGCACGTCTCCGCCGTCCTCGCCACCCTCATCAGCAAGACCGCCGGTGCGGCGCTGGTGCCGGCGCTGTTCGTCAGCGGCCTCGGGCAAGCCGGGTACGGCGCCTCGCAAGGGGACTTCACCGGGGTGATCGGCCTGGGAGTCAGCATCGGGATGGGGTTCGCGCTCGCCCAAGGCGCCAATGGCGGTATTTCACAGCAGGAGCAGTTGAACCTCGGCGCGGAGCAGTTCGGCCTACGATTCTCGACACCGTTCCAGCGCGCCGGGGGTTACGCCTGGAACATGCTGAGGGGGGATGTCCTCGATTTGGTCGGCGGCGTCTACGGCACCGCTCGCGGGATCGGCCAGGGTCTCTACAACATCGGCGCTGGGCTGGCCACCTTGAATCCTGCGAGAATCGGGCAAGGGTTCTATGACCTCGTTTCTCCGGCAGTTCTGCGTCTGGGAAGTCATGGCGGCCTGAACTATCCAGGCACGCCAGATAACAGCTCGCCATTCCCGTCCACCGGAACGAAGCCGAATAACGCGTCCATCATCCACGATCTGGACGTGGCACAAACCGGATTCAGCCATTCGGCTCCGCACTTTCGGTGGATAGCGAACGCGTGGGGAGGGCCGGGAGTCGAACCGGGCTTCTATGGTCAAGCTTATCGCTTGGTCGGAACTGCAGGCTTCGGAGCCGCTGGCGGGGTCCTGCGAGTGTTCGGGCGATGAGAGTGGTCTCACGCATCACGATCCACGTCTTTCCGTTGCTGCTGATGGGATGCTTCGCGTACACCATCCGCGTGACTCCCCAGGCCCCCAGCGGGGGCGCAGGAGGGCGGGATCAAACCCAGATGGCGGAGGTTGTGGCGGCGACTGCTGAGGTCGCGCACAGCTTTGGACTCAAGGAGCATCCCGACCTCGCGTTCATCCAAAAGCATTCCGCAGAGAGTGATGTGTACGAGTACAGCATCGTTGCGGACTTCACACGAGAGCCCGACGCGGAGACCCAGTACGGAGGGGTGATACTATGGGTCGGTGCACACAAGAGGACCGGCCAATTGGCCGTAGTAATTCGTGACCTGCGCCATGGATCGCATACGGCCTTCACTAGGGACCTTGAGAATGCCGTGGTGAAGGCGCTTCAAGTGCGCTTTCCCTCGCAAGTCGTCAGTGTCGAACGAGAATGGGAAGGTCCGATTCTGCTCGCGCCCTGAGGCGACACCTCCAATCGGTCTTCAGGAGCCTTTCGCCCAAGGCGCCAATGGGGCGGGAGGAGGGGGCTTCGACAACAACACCGCGCTTGCCGTCGCCGAGGGGCGTCTCCACGACGTGCGCTTCTCGCAGGGCGGATTGTCCCTGTATGGCCCCTCGGACCTTGGCGCTGGAGATGTTCTGCTTACTGGAGTGGGCGGGCTTGCACCGTACCTGAAGACCACCGGTGACTATGGACACGGTGGGGTCGTCACCGATGCCCTCAAGCGAAGCATTGAAACCGCGCTTGCGGAGCGGTTCGACGGTCGCCAGTTCGAGTTTGAGCGGACGTTCGACTGGTTGGCGCACGGTGTGCCGGCCCGGCGCGTCGAAGCAACGCGGAAGGTTGGCAAGGTCAGATCCTGAGGAGGGGGCGACACATGGTGCGATGGAGAACGCAGAGCGGGGCCATAGCGGCGCTACTCGTGTTCGCGACGTCAACCTGGGCACAAGCGGCCAGCGATGCCGAAGCAAAGCCTCTTGCGCACACCGAGGCCGTGCATGCGGAGGGCACGTGGGCGACGACCGATGCGGCGCGTGGGGGTGCCGCCGTCGCGGGGCAGCGCGGGCGCGTCGAGGCGCTGCGGCTGGCGGACAACGAGGTGCGCGGCCGCATCGCGCTCACCGGGGTGCCGCAGCTCAGCGCCGCCAACCTCGAAGCGCGCCTGAGCGGTCGCGGCCTGTCCGGCCGGGTGGTGGACGACGAGGGTCTGCCGCTGGCGTACTTCGAGGGCGCGGTCAGTGCCAGCGGCGCCTCGGGGACCTTTCGGTACCGCGGCGGTGGCTCGGGGTCCTGGTCCTGGGACGGGACGCGCCAGGAGTAGCGGATCACGCACGGCAACGGCACCAGCGACGAGCGGACCTATCACGATGCGAGCGAAGCCTACCGCCTGGCGCGCATCCACAGCCGCCGCGGCGCGGCGACGACGCTGTTCAATTTCGGCTACCCCAGCTACACCCGCACCGGCCTGCTCGAGTCGATCAGCGGCGACGGCTGGCCGGCGGGCGTCGACCCGCGGCGATGACGGGGCGCGCCACGTTCGTTTACCACGGCCTGGGGCGGCAGAAAGAGGGCGCTGACATCGTGCCCGAGGAGGCGCGCCAGTAGGGCTACAACCTCTTTATTCTAGTGAGCAAAGTAGCGAACTCTTCTTCGTCCCGCGAGGGCCGGCGCAAACACGAAAAGGAGACGCGCCAGCGTCGCCCACCGCGAGCGAGGCGCCAAGAGCTGGCGGACGCGATTGGGCACGATGAGGGCGGGTGGCTGCGCCGGTGCGCGTGCTTGAGCAGGAGAACGGCTGACTGAAGAAACTGGGGGGCAAAGCGCGTTCTCCGGATCGCGGTGCAGGCGATGCAGGAGGTTGCCGGAAGAACGTGGTGAGCGGGGCCGCTCGGCGGCAGCATGGTGCGTACCCCTCAGCGCGCGGCCTCTCCTGGCGACGAGCCTGCGGCAGCATCGCTGCATGGTGGGGCGAGCGGCGGTCGCCACCTCGATCTCAGACTGTGTGCCGCGCCCGCGCGGGGCCCGCAGCCGCACGCGGCGTCAGTATCGGCGCCGTCGCGACAGCAGCAGCAGTGCGGGGCCGAGCAGCCACCAGGCGCCGCCGCTGCCGGGCGGCACCACGGCGCAGCTGTTGGAGCTGAAGTTCAGCACCGTCGGTCGGAAGGGCACGGTGGGGCTCGGGGTTGGGGTCTCGGTCGGCGTCAGGACCGGCGGGCGGCTGGGGGTGACGGTAGGGGTCAGCGACGGCGTCGGCGTCTGGGTGACCGTTCCGGTCACCGTCGGCGTGCCGATCAGGACGACGATGGCGCCGTCGAGCGCCTCGGCGGCGAGCATGCGGCCCTGCGCGTCGGTGACCTCGAGGTTGGCGAGGGTCAAGGCGGCGGTGCCCGCCGGGGCGCCGAGCGCGATGCCGAAGAAGCAGGTGGCCAGGTCGCCGTCGCGCAGCGCGTCGGCGGGCAGCAGGCTGGGCTCGATCTGCAGCCGCAGTTGGCCTGGCGCCGCCAGCGAGGCGTCGAGGGTGTGGTTGTCGTCCAAGCGCTCGGCGATGGTGCAGTCGGCGGCGATGACGTCGAGGACGTCAGACGGGTAGAGCACCTCGACACCGGTGGCGACGGCGCTGTCGCCGGCATCGCCGCCGAGGGCGAGGACGGCGGCGACGGTGCCGCCCGGTACGCCGAGGCCGCCGGTGATCGAGACGACGGGGATCTCACCGCCGGCGTCGGCACGGGGGATCGCGATGAGGGGGACTATCGCCGCGAGAGCGGTGAAGAGAAACGGGCGGGGTATGCAACCAACGGAGACGATCACAGCGAGTACTCCACTTGGAACAGCACGTTGTCGCGGTCGCGCAGCAGGCTGATGCCCTGGCTCCCGAACAGATGGCCGGCGTAAATGTAGCTGTAGCTGAAGACGAAGCGGAACGGGTCCTGCAGGTAGGTCACCGCCGGCTGCACGGTGATGGCGCCGCCCCAGTCGTAGAGCAGGCCGACGCTCGGCGTGACGCGGCCGCCGTAGTAGCTGGTCGCGATCAGCAGGGTGTTCAGGTACTGATCGACCGGATTGTGCACCAGATCCGGTTCGGCCGCGGCGGTGGCCAGGCCCCAGCGATCGGGCGACCAGGTAACTCCCGTCACCGGCAGGACCTCGCCCTCGAAGATCGGCGGTTGTCCGGCCAGGGGCGCGGCCGGCGTCACCACCGGCCGGCGCGGAATGCCGCCGCGCAGGTGCTTGTAGAAGAACTGGCTGCTGATGAAGAACGAGGCGTCCGGGTTCAGCCAGCGCACCGCCTGGTTGGTGTCAAAGCCGAGCATGAAGTTCCACGAGTCGCCGGTGCGGCGGCCGCCGCTGCAGACGCCGTTGCCGTACTCGACGCCGCGCGGGCAGGCCTGGCCGTTGGCGGGCAGGGCGAAGATGAACGGGTCGAGCTGCGCCTGCGACCAGCGCGGCTCGTTGTGGAAGTACGCCAGCTCGGTGCGTACGATCGGTTCGCTGCTGAGGAAGATCTTGCGCGCCCATTCCGGCGGGATGGCGGCGGCGGCGGTGGCGCCGGTGATCTGCACCTTCGGCGCGGTCTGATTGGCGCGGGCGACGAAGCCGGTGGCCTGGCCACTGGTGATCGGAAAGGGGAAGTTCTCGGTGAACACCTCGACGCCCGGATTGTCGAGGTAGGTGTAGTAGTGGGCGAAGCCGAACGTCGTCTGCTCGACGCCCGGCATCGGGCTGATGAACTTGAACTGGAAGCCGCCGCGCATGGCGGAAATGGTGCGCGGCGGGCCGTCGATCACGTTGAGCTGGGACGCCGATGGGATCGTGTTCGGCGGCGCCCACGGGGACCCAGTTGGGATGCCGGGGTCGAAGCCGACGGCGTTGTCGATCGCCCCGAAGCCTTCGATGTAGGCTTCGTAGAAGGGCGTGAACGGAATCTCGCCGACGTTGTAGCTGACGCGCAGCATATCGATCGGCACGCGCCGCTCGTCGAGCGGCACCAGGAAGCCGCCGAAACTGTTGTCGAGCGGATTGATGTTGTCGAGCAGGCGGAAGACGTCGGTCTCGCCCCAGGCGAGGATCTGGCGGCCGAAGCGCAGGTAGAGGTCCTCGAAGTCAGCTTCGATGTAGGCTTGGAACAGGCGGTTGCGCACCGAGGCGATGTTGCGCAGGCGCTGCCGGTAGTACGCGGTGTTGGGCAGCGGCCCGAACGGACTGGGCGGTGCCAGGCGCTGATTGTCGAACTGGAAGTGAGTGCGGTACTCGGCCGGGCCGTAGTCGTACACGCCGTCGTACTCGCCGCGGTACGAGAGGAAGTAGCCGAGCTTGCGCACCGGCAGTCCGGTCTCCCGCAGCAGCGCCAGCGGACCGAACCCTTCTTTCAGGAGGCGGGTCAGGTTGTGGCTCCAGGTCGCCTCGACGAAGGCGCGGCTCTGGCGCAGATGCCCGGCCGCCGACACCGGAAACGTCAGCGACCGCTCCGTGATGCGGCCCGGCGCTTGTTCGACGATGCGGATGTCGGTGTCCTGTGTCCCGACCCGTGCCGCCGTGTAAGCGCGCGCGCCGAGTTGGATCTCGCCCCCCTCGTCGATTGCCACGGCTCCCGCCGCGCTGGCTGTCATCAGCCAGGCGACCGCTGCTGCCGCGCCAAGGCGGCCTCCTTGCGTCGTCACTGCGGCGTGCCCCCCGGCGCGCCTTATAGCGACGGGCGGAAAAGATTCGCAAGCGCCGCCGGGGCGCCGCGGCCCCTGGCCTCAGACGTCGACGTCGTCGAGGCGCGGTGCGCGCTCCATGATGAGGTTGAAGCGCGGCTCGACTTCCTTACCCATCAGCGTCTGGATGGTCAGATCAACGGCGGCGTTGTCGGCGATGGCGACGCGCAGCAGGGCGCGCTTGCGCGGGTCGAGGGTGGTCTCCTTCAGGGTCGGCGGATTCATCTCGCCGAGGCCCTTGAAGCGCTGCACGACGGCCGATTTGCCGCCGGCGGCGGCGAGCACGCGGTCGCGCGCTTCGTCGGTGAGCGCCCAGTGCACCTGCTTGCCGATCTCGATCTTGTAGAGCGGCGGCTGAGCGATGAAGAGGTGCCCGGCGTCGATCAGCTCGCGCAGGTGGCGATAGAAGAAGGTCAGCAGCAGGGTGCAGATGTGGTGGCCGTCCGAGTCGGCGTCCATCAGCAGGCAGATCTTGTGGTAGCGCAGCTTGGTCACGTCGAACTGCTTGCCGGTCCCGCAGCCGAGCGCCGAGATGACGTCGCTCAGCTCGCGGTTGCCGAGCACCTTGCTGAGCGAGGCCTGCTCGGTGTTCAGGACCTTGCCGCGCAGCGGCAGGATGGCCTGGAACTCGCGGTCGCGTCCCTGCTTGGCGGAGCCGCCGGCGGAGTCGCCCTCGACGATGAACAGCTCGCTCTTGCGCGGGTCTGTCGAGCTGCAGTCGGCGAGCTTGCCGGGCAGATTGAGGCGGTGCGAGACGGCCGACTTGCGCTGCACCTGCTCGACCGCGGCACGCGAGGCGCTGCGGGCGCGGGCCGCGAGGATGACGCGATCGGCAATGGCCGTCGCCTGCGTGCGGTTCTGCAGCAGGTGGTTCTCCAGCGCCGTGCGCAGGAAGGTGTCGATCGGTGCGGTGACCTCGGGATTGTTCAGGCGCCCCTTGGTCTGGCCCTGGAACTGCGGCTCCTGGATGTAGATGCTGAGGACCGCCACCAGTCCCTCGCGCGCGTCCTCGGCGGCGATGGTCAGGCCCTTCGGGGTCAGGTTCTGCACGCTGAGGTAGTTGCGCACCGCCTTGGTGAGGCCGTTCTTGAGCCCCGCCTCATGCGCGCCGCCGTCCGCCGTCGGGATGCCGTTGACGAACGACAGCACCTGCTCGTCGGTGGCCTCGGTCCACACCAGGGCGCACTCGGCGACAAAGCCGTCGCGACGCTCGGCGTAAAACGGCTCGGCGACGGCGACCTTGCCGCGCGCCGCGAGTAGCGTCGGGATCCACTCGGCGATGCCCTGCTCGTGCTGGAAGGTCTCGCTGCTGCCGCTGGTGTCGTCGTCGAAGACCAGTTGCAGGCCGCGGTGCAGGTAGGAGCGCGATTCGAGCCGCTCGCGGATGATGGCCGGCTGGAACTGCGTCTTGGGGAAGATGTCGCGGTCGGCGGTGAAGGTGATGGTGGTGCCGCTGCCGCGCGCCGCGCCGAGTTTGCGGATCTTGCCGGTCGGCACGCCGCGCGCGAAGGACTGCTCCCACACGGCGCCGTCGCGCTTGACCTGCGCGGTGAGGGTGGTGGAGAGGGCGGTGACCACCGAGGCGCCGACGCCGTGCAGGCCGCCGGCGTGGAAGTAGTTGCGATTCTCGAACTTGCCGCCGGCGTGCAGGGTGGTGAGGATCAGCTCGAGGGCCGCCTTCTTGTGCTTCGGGTGGATATCGACCGGGATGCCGCGGCCGTTGTCGCTGACGGTGACCGTGGCGCCGTCCTGGTGCAGGCGCACGACGATCTTGTCGCAGTGCCCGTTCATCGCCTCGTCGACGGCGTTGTCGAGGAGCTCCCAGACCAGGTGGTGCAGGCCGGCGGTATCGACGCCGCCGATGTACATGCTGGGCCGCTTGCGCACCGGCTCGAGGCCCTCGAGGACGGTGATGTCCTTGGCCGTGTATTTCTGCTGCGCCATGTTAAGGCGCGCACCGTGCCACAGCAGCGCCGGCGGTTCCAGCCCCCGGCGGGTCGCCGCGCCCTCCAGGCTCAGCGGTCGCGGCCGACGAACTCGTCCATCGTCGCGTTGATGCCGAGCAGGTTGGCGAGGCGGTCGAAGAGGCCGACCGGCAGGGTGCGCATCAGCGGCAGCAGGTGGATGAGCCACGGCATGAACAGCCGCCGGCGGTCGCGGCGGATGGCGTCGACGACGCGGTCGGCGACGTCCTGCTCGGCGAGGATCGGCAGCAGCAGCGGGAAGCGCGACTTGACGCCGTGGAACATCCCCGTGTCGATGAAGAATGGGCAGACCACCGTCGTCATCACGCCGGGCGCGACGCGGCGCAGCTCGGCGCGCACCGATTCGTCGAAGCCCATCGCCGCCCACTTGCTGGCGCTGTAATCGGCGAGGCGGGCGACGCCGATCATGCCCGAGGCCGAGGCGATGGTGACGACATGGCCGCGATTGCGGGCGATCATCCCCGGCAGGAAGGCCTTGCCGGTCCAGAAGAGGGCCATGACGTTGATGGCGAAGGTGGCCTCGATCTTCTCGTCCGGCAGGTCGAGGAAGTCGTTGCCGCTGACGACGCCGGCGTTGTTGATCAGGATGTCCACCGGTCCACCGGCGGCCTCGCTCTCGGCGGCGCGGGCGTACACCTGGGCGCGGTCGGAGACGTCGCAGCGGAAGCCGCGCGCCGCGCCGCCGCCCGCCGCCAGCTCCGCCACGACCGCGTCGAGGCGACCCTGATCGATGTCCCAGATCGTGACCCCGGCGCCCGCCGCGGCGAGGCCGAGGGCCATGCGCCGCCCGATGCCGCTGCCGCCGCCGGTGACCAGGGCGTGCCGCCCCGCGATGCTGCTCATCCGCGTTCTCCGTCAGCGCGCCAGGAGGTAGACCAGCAGCGCCAGGCCGAGCAGCACCACCCAGACGATGTTCATCGAGGTCCGCGTCGGGGCGAGCGGCGCCGGCGCCTCCGCCGCCGCTGCGGCGGCCGCATCGTCGTCCGCCATGTCCAGGCCGTCCTCGGGGGGCGGCGTGTCCGCCCACTGCGCGCCGATCAGGTCCTCGGACTGCAGCGACGCCAGCACCTCGCCGGCCGCCTCGAGATGGGCGGTGGCGACGAAGACGCTGACCGGCCGCGACACCGCGAACGGCTCGTGCGGCCGCTGCTGGGGCAGATACAGCTTGTGCGCGCCGTCGCACTCGACGGCGCAGATGATGCCTTCCTGCAGCAGCGCCAGCACCGCCTCGTGCGCTTGCCGGCCGGGCAACTCGACCAGCAGGGCATCCGGCGCGCCCGGCGGTAGCGGGGCCTCGTCGTCGTCCGCGCCGCCCGCCGCCGCGGCGCGTCCCTCGAGCCGCGGCAGGGGGCCGGGGTGCAGCGGGGCGCCGCAGTCGACACAGGCGACGATGCCGGCGACGTACTCCTCGTCGCAGGCCGGGCAGTGTTGGAACCCTGCGCTCATGGATCGGCGCTCGTCGTCAGGCGAGCAACTGGATCGCCCACCAGATGTAGATCGTCACCTGGGCGAAGAAGAGGGCGGCGCGCAGGCGCACGGCGTTGACGCTGACCGAGAGGATGTGCGTGACCGACTGCCCCAGGCGCGCAAACAGCACCCACATGGCCAGCCCGTCGGTGACGTCGAGGCGCCCGCTGGCATTGGCCGCGAACGCCAGCGCGACGAACACCGGCAGGGTTTCGAAGCAGTTGTCGCGCGCCCGCGTCAGCCGCCGCCCGAGGCCGGGCAGATCGGCGCCGTCGGTGGCGAAGCTGTTCGGCGCCTTCACGCCACTGGCGATGAGGCGCAGGCGGAAGACCGCCAGTCCGACATTGAGCAGCAGGTACCAGGCGGTGAACCCGACGAGCGCGAACACGGTCGTGGACATGACGCTTCCCCCTCAGTGGTGCAGCGCGGCTCGTACGCCGGCGCGAGGGCCGATGCAAACTGGCGCGCGCGGCGGCTGGAAGTTGCGCACTCACCGCGTTGCATCATTCTGCGCATCGCCGCAAGGTAGATAGTTTTCTAATAGACTCGTGAGAATATCTTTGTCTATCGGCATGCCTACCGCGACTGCTCACGGGGGTGCGTATGCCGAGTCGACTCCTCACCATCCGCTGATTCATCCTGACGCGATCGACGCGCGTCGCAGTCCTCGTCCTGCTGCCACACGCGGCGCTTGGTCAGCCGAGCAGCGGAGAGTTTTTCCCCTCGGCCCCCGCGGCCGCTCCGTTCGACCCGAGTTCGGCCTCGGCCGCCGCCGGCGAAGCCAGCGCCGATCGCGCCGCGCCGTCGGCCGCCTTCGCCGGCCTCGCCGAGCGGGTGCAGGCCGATCTGTTGCTCGGTCAGGCGACGACCCGCATTCCGATCGAAGTCGCCCCGGGCCGCAAGGGAATGACGCCGCAGCTCGGGCTCACCTATGCCAGCCGCGGCGGCAACGGTCTCGTCGGGCGCGGCTGGGACCTGCGCGTGCCGTGCGTCAAACGCAGCACCCGCGACGGCGTGCCGGTCGACTGGAGCGACGATGCCTACCCCTACGTCGACGACGAGTTCACCCTCGTCATGCCCAGCGGCGCCGTCGCCCTCGATCGCGTTCTCGGCGCCAGTGGCTCGAACACCCTCTACGCCTCGACCGCCGAGGAGGCGATGCTGCGCGTCTGGTTCAGCCCCACCGCCAATACCTGGACCGTGACCGACAAGAGCGGCGTGCGCTACGAGTTCGGATTCGGCACGGCGCAGAACCGCGTCGGCCCGAGCGTCGGCAGCCCGGCAGGACCCTTCGCCTGGGGCCTGACGAAGGTGGTCGACCCCTCGGGCAACAGCATTGCCTATAGCTACGCCGCCCACGGTCTGAACGGCGCGACCAACGCGGCGCTCTACCCGGCGCGCATCGACTACGGCGCCAACGCCGGCGCCGGCTACGGCGACATCTTCCACGTCTGCTTCGCCTACGACGCGGGCGGCAGCAGTTGCACCGCCGCGCCGGCGCTGCGTCCCGACCCGTTCGTCTCCTACTCCGGGGCGTTCGCAGCCTGGACCCTGCATCGCATCACCGGCATCAAGCTGTGGACCGATACCGAGTCGACCGAGGCCATGCCGACGCGGCGCTACGCGCTGACCTATGCACAGGACGAGACCAGCGACGAGAGCCGACTCGACAGGGTCGAGGTGTTCGCCGGGGTGGAGACGCTGCGGCCGACGACGTTCACGTACAACGGATCGGCGCGGCAGATCGCGACCTCGGCGAGCCACCAGAACTTTGCCTCGGGGAACGCGCGTGCGCAGTTGCCGCTGCGGCGCAACAGCATCTCCGCCGGCACGCGCAGCGATCTGATCGACATGAACGGCGACGGCCGACCGGACTGGGTCGAGTGCAACAACCAGAATGCATGGCAATGGTTCATCTACCCCAACCTCGGCAACGGCTCGTTCGGCGTCCGGCAGACCTGGTCCGGGCCACAGTGCGCGATGCACCAGTACTTCGCCGAGCTGCTCGACGTGAACGGCGATGCCTTGCCCGACGTCGTGCAGCAGTTGTTTCCGGCCCCCCACGGGACGACCCGCAACTGGCGCGTGTGGTACAACACCGGCGCGGGTTTCAGCAGTGAACAAGTCTTCGCGGTGCCGCCGACGGATTTCGGCAAGAGCGTCACCAACTACGGCATCTGGATGCACCCGGTGGGGGGCAACGGCGCGACGCGCGATCTCACCGGCGACGGGTTGCCCGACGCGGTCGACAGCTATTGCAACTGCAACAGCGTCGGTCTGCCGGCGTACTGCCCCGGCGAGGAGGGGCTGTGTCGCGTCTTTCTCGGGACCGGCTCCGCGTTCGCCGCGCCGGGGGTGCTGTGGGCGTGGCCGCGCATTGAGAACGCGCCGGGGCGCACCAGTTACTTCGAGAGCAGTACCGGCAGAACACTCTACACATTGCAGGACATGAACGGCGACGGCCTGCCCGACCTGGTCATGTCGCGCCCGCCGCTCGATCCGCGCGCCGGGGGAACCGGCTTCTGTCGCGGCGGGCCCAACCACGAGGCCCCCTGCAGTTCCAACGGGCAGTGCGGCGCCGGGAGCTGCACCCACCCAACGGCCTGGGGCGTCTACCACAACAGCGGCACCGGCTTCGAGTTCGAGAGCGTCTGTCCGGGCGGCGCGAACAACGGCCTCGCCTGCGGCGCCGGCTGCCCGGGCGGCCGCTGCGAGGACCTGCCGACCTACTGGGCGGGGCCGGCCGATAGTGCCGGCGAGCGCATGGACGTCGAGCAGCTCTGCGGCCACTCTGACACCCCGCAGGCAGGGTGGCCGCCGATCGGCGTGCAGGGCGGGCTGCGCGACATGAACGGCGACGGACTGCCCGACTATGTCGACTCGAACGTCGACTGCGACAATCCCACCACCGGACCCGGCTGGCGGGTGTTCATCAACACCGGCACCAATTTCAAGCAATCGCACGTCACCTGGGCCGGAACGGCCGGCCTGCTGGTGCAGAAGTGGGGCGCGCAGGACGACTGGACGCCGGGTGTGCCTGATCCCGCCGACGTGGCGGTGGTGCTCGCCGACACTCTCGACGTCGACGGTGACGGCATCGCCGACCACATCGAGGCAGTTCCAAGCGATCTCTCCCGATTGTATGTCCGTCGTGGCCTGGGGGCGATCCCCGGCACCCTGTCGAAACAGGAGAATGGACTCGGCGGCTCGATCGAAGTCACCTACGGCCTCGCCTCCGCGGTCGACCCGCTGCCCGGCACCGCGCCCAAGGTGTGCAACGGCGGCAGCAACGACGGCAGCGTCTGTAAGTGGGTGACGGACTGTCCGAGCGGCACCTGCGACGCGTGCACGGATTGCGACCACTCGCCGTTTCCCCTCACCGCCGTCGCCCAGATCGTCACCAAGAGTGGCCTCAGCGGCACCGGGCACACGTTGACGCAGAGCTACAAGTTCCTCGCCCCCTACTACGACTGGCAGGAGCGCGAGTTCCGCGGCTTCCGCTGGGCGGTCGAGGAAGATGCCGCGCGCGGCCAGCGTACCGAGACCGAGTTCGTCCAGCCTGGAACGCATCCGCGGCAGCAATCGACGTGGTGCGGCGCCCCGGGACAACTCTGCAACGACCTGCGCTGGCGCGCTTCTACAAGGGCAAGGTCCGATCGAGTCGGGTCCGCGCCCTCGCCACCGCCAAGCTGCACGCCGATTCTTCCTCGACCTGGGTGTTCGGGTATCTGCCCGATCCGCGTCAGGCGGGACAGAACTCCGTCCTCGTGCGCTTGGCCGAACGCACGCAACGCCGCTACGGCAGCGTCGGTGCGACGTTGCTCTCGCGCCGCGAGACGTTCGCGTACGACTCGTACAACAATGCGACGGAGTCGCAGCGCTACGACGGCGCCGTCCTCAGGTCGAAGACGCAGACGACGTATCAGTATCAACCCGCGAGTTGGATCGTCGACCGCCCGATCGAGGTCAAGCAGCTCGACGGCACGACAAATACGCTGGCGCGGCGCACCATGACATACAACGCGCAGGGAAACCCGCTGAGCGAGAGGCGCGATCTCGATACCAACCCGGCCGGAGGCACGGGCACGATCACCGTCGCGACCTTCGCGTACGCCGGCGCGGCCGGGAGCGCGGGCCAGCCCACCTCGATCACGGACGCGCGCGGCGCCGTGACAACCCTGGCGTACGCGGACACAACCTCAGACTTTTCCTGCGACAGTCGGGGTCTCTACCCGTGCAAGATCACCAACACCCTCGGGCACGAGATCCGCCGTTCCTATGCGCTGCGCTTCGGGACGATGACCGAGGAGCGCGACGCCAACGACGCCCGCACGACGCTCGCGTACGACGCGCTCGGCCGCCTGACCAAGGTGTTCCGCGGCGTGTCTACGGGGAGCATCCCCGGGGACGTCAAGGCTTGGCGCGAGTTCTCATACTATCTCGGCAGCGCCGGGTCGCCGGCGACGCCGACCCGCATCGACGTGCGGATCCGTGAAGAGGCGCACGCCAGCGGGTATCGGACCGAGGCCCGCTTCCACGACGGCCTCGGCCGCTACCTCGCCACCAAGGCCGAGGCCATCGTCGCCGGTGCTGCTGCCAACGTCGTGCGCGAGGCGGTTGGATTCGACGGCGCCGGTCGCGTCGCCCACCAGTACCCGCCCTATGCCGGCGGCATGGCGCTGACCAGCTACGATCCGCCGAGCGGCGTCGCGACGTCGACGGTCTTCGACCTCCTCGACCGTCCGACGCAGGTGACGGGTCCGGACGGCAACGCGCGGACGACGGCGTACGATCCCGCCGGTGCGACCGATCTTCGCGACGAGAACTATGTGGCGTGCAACCGAATGCCTGGCACGATCGCCCGAGCGAGTTGCCCAGGGCAGCGCACGGTCGAGCAGCGCGACGCGCTCGGCCGGCTGCTCACCATCTCGATCTACAAGGGCGCAACCCTGGACAGCCAGACGATCAACGAGTACGACGCCGTGGACCGGCTGACGAGTACCAAACTCGCTGCAGACGAGGACACGAAGGTGACGTTCACGTACGATTCCTTCGGCCGCCGCATCGGCCTCCGAGACAAGAACTCGGGTGCCTGGACCTACGGCTACGATCACAGCGGCAACCTGATCTACCAGAACGATCCGAAGACCGGGCAGCATCTCGAGTGGTGCGTCGACGCCCTCAATCGGCCGGCGAACAAGCGCTCGTTCACCACCGATGCCTTCAATGGCAACGCCTGCGGCAGCGGCGGCACGGTGCGCACCAGTTTCTCGTATGACACGTGTACGCGCGGAGTGGGCCGCCTCTGCCAGGAGAACAGTCCAGGCCGCCAGCTTCTGACCCGCTGGTACACCGCGCGCGGCCTGGTCGGCGCCGAAAGCCGCAGCATCGACGCCGCCGGCCCGGCACGCAGCCTGACCTACGCCTTCTACTACGACGAGGCGGACCGGCTGAAGAACCTCCAGTACCCGACCTCCAACAGCGCGACGAACGAGACGCTGACCTACTCCTACGATGCCGCCGGCCAGCTCGTTGCCGCGGCGACGCCCGGCAACACCTATCTCGCCGGGGCCCAATACGATCTCTTCGGTCGCAGTACGCGCCTCGACCTGGGCGGCGCCGGCAGCGGCAGCACGTCAGAGCTGCGCACCTACTTCGACGCCAGCGGCGCCTACCGGTTGCAACAGCTCGCGGTGGTGCGCGCCAGCACGGCGCTGCAGACCTGGAACTACGAGCTGCCGAGTTCGGCGGGCCCTGGCTGGGACCGTGCTGGCAACCTGCTGAAGATCGACGACGTGACGCCGAGCGGGCAGTACCCGCCGCTGTCGGACCGCGACAACGACTGGAGCTAAACCTACGACGGCCTCGGCCGGCTGACCAATGCCAACTGGGCGGCGCGCGCCGCGACGGCGTCGTTCGACCACGACGCGCTCGGCAACCTCACCGCCGGCAACTTCGCCTTCCCGACCGTGCTCTACACCACCGCGGTGACCTTCACCCACGACCCCGACCGGCCGCACCAGATCGACTGGTCGGCGCCACCCGGCAGCGCCAGCGCCTACGCCTACGAGACCGGCGGCGCGGGCGGCGACGGCAACGGCGGCCTGGCGAGCCGCCCGGCGACCGCCGGCGGCGACGCCGCCAAGAGTGTGCTCTACGATGTCGAGGGCCGCGTGCAGCGCATCACCGTCGGCGGCAATCAGGTGGAGTCGGTGTACGACGACGCCGGCCAACGCATCGCGCGCATCGTCAACGGCACCGAGGTGACGCTGTTCTTCGGCCGCTACGTCGAGGTGCGCGGCGGCACGCTCACTCGCCACGTCTTCGCCGGCGCGCGCCGCATCGCCTTCAGCGCGATCGCCGCGCCGCCGACGCTGACGCTGGCGGCGCTGCCCGACGATCACCCGGAGGTGCGCCTGGCGCGCGCCGCCGCGGAGGCGGCCTGGGTCGCCTCCCTGCCGGGCCCGGGCCGCGATCCGGGGCCGCTCGCCGCCGCCGCCGGCACCGCGGTCCTGCTCGTCGGCACGCTGGTGCTGATCATCCTGCCCACCGGGCGCCGGCGCCTCGGCGTGCTCGGCGTCGTGCACCGCGGTCGCGTCGGCGCGCTGGTGGTGCTCTACGTCGTCAGCCTGCCGCCGTGGCCCGAGCGCCACGGCCTGGCGCCGCGCCCGACCCCGGTCGCGGCGCAGTGCGAGGCCCCGCCGGCCTCGCCGGCCAGCACCGTGCATGTCGACCACCTCGGCTCCACCACGCTGCTGACCAACTACGGCGACGGCGCCGTGCAGCAGTACTACCGCTACGGTGCGTACGGCCGCATGCACGTGATGAAGCCCGACGGCACCCAGGCGGCCGCCGGAACCGAACTGACCGAACTCACCTACACCGGCCAGCGCTGGGACGCCCACGCGCGCAGCTACTACTACGGCGCGCGCCACTACGACCCGGCGATCGGGCGGTTCCTGACCATCGACCCGGCGCGGCAGTTCGCGAACCCGTACACGTATGTGGGGTGGCGGCCGACGATGCTGGTCGACCCAACCGGCCGGGACGCGTACACGTTCGCTCTCCTCACCGGGAATGATCTCGCCGAGTCGTACCAGACCTACGGGATGATCCCCGGCGGATCGACCACGCACGGCGTTGTCGGGCTCGATGGAGCCGGAAACCAGCAGGTGAGTCTGGCGCTGGGCGGCCCGGACCCCGGGGGGATCAGCATCACCGCGATTCTCTTCGGGGCAAACGCGAGTGCCGAGGGGCCAGCGATGAGCTCCGACCGAAGCAACTCGGCCGGACCATCGCCGGGCGGCGGATCTCCCGGGGCTGGCTCGCCCGCGCCTAGCCACGGAGCAGGTGGCATGCACTTCGTTGCGGAAGCTCTGGCAAGGGGGCTGACCTATGGATTAAACGGAGAGGTCGATGCCTTGGTCGGAACGCTTGGAGGTAAGTTTGGAGGCACATTTCAACTATTCTCTTCTCCAGCGCTTGACGGCATCTACACCTACAGTCCGGCCGGTGAGAACTACGGACTAATGATCGGGGGGTCAATAACCGTAAACGCGGGATTCGGAATTGGATCGTACGAAGGAACCACTGACGCGGTTGATGTTTCAATCGGCCCCGTCACACTTGGCGTCTACTGGACTCCTGGCGCGCTGTCGACCGGCCAAGGGTATTTTGGTCTAACCTTCGGTGCTGGGTGGGGTCCACCGGGGGTCGGAATCACCAGTTCGAACTACCAGCGGTAATGGGAGCAGCGAAACAACTACTGCTACTCGGGGTTGTCGCAATGACGAATACGCTCTTCGTGTGGTTATTTACGTCCCTATTTGTGGCGGTTGTCTGGGACCGAGTATTGTACCGAACACTTCGTGCCAAAGGGCTGCAGCTTAGGTACGTGCTCACCTCGACTTTAGGCTACAAGGAGTACCACTATTTGAAATGGTGTCGGGCGAACGGTGTGAGACCAGGATGGGTTCTTGTGGTCTCGGCGCTGGTGTCCGGAAACATGGTCGCCGCCGGGGTTGCCTTTGTTTCTCGCATGCTGATGAGCAGGGGGTCTCCTTAGCCTCCAGATGGCAGACAGCCGGAGATCGACCGGCGCCTTCGCTGGATCCGGCGTGAAGCGTTTGGCGGCGCGGCCCCGGAGAGTGGCCACTCGTCGGCAAACGCGTGACCACACGCGTCAGGGTTCTCGTTGGTATCTCAGCGTGTACGTCGCACTGACGCGGGCGGCGGCGATGACGAGCGATGGGTACATCAAGTAGGTAGGCTTCGCAGCGGCGGTTTCTGGCGTAAGGGCCAGTGTGTCAAAGACTGTATTCAGGAGGACAAGACATGAGAACTTGCCGAATCGTCGCGGTGCTCGGCGCCATCGCATTGATTCTGTGCATCGCGGTATCCCCTTTTCATGCACGGGCAGAGTCGGAATAGAGCATCGATCGACCAGTCGAGCCACCGCCAACGCGGTTCGCTGGCGCCGGCACCTGGCAGCCGGTCGCGGACAAATCGGCCGCGGCCCGCGGCTGGCGCATCCATGCGCTGCAGCGGGACGACGGCGGCGTCCAAGCGAAGCTGAGCGTACCGGGGGTGCCGCAACTCGACGGCGCCGCAGTCGAGGCGCAGGTGATCGGGCGCGAGGCGTTCGGGGTGCTGCTCGACGAGAAGGGCGCGCAGATCGCCACCTTCAACGCGACGTTGTGGGGTGAGGGCGCCGGCGGTTCGTTCGTCATGGGCAATGGCGAGAGCGGCACCTGGGGGTACGACGCGACGACGCAGGCGGAGGTGGTGCGGCTCGAGGCGTTAGCGGAATCGCAGGCTGAGGTCGTGCCGACCGGGGCTGCCACGGACGGGCCGCGCTGAGTTCGTCGAGGGCGTCGTCATCATGTGGCCGGAGCTGATGCACGGAGTGGCGGCCTATCCGGTGCTGTTGGTGCTGGGCATCGGCGCCGGCGTCGGGCTGGCGGTGTACTGGATGCGGCGCATGGGCGTGCGGGTCGGCGACACCGGCCTGGGGTGGTGGCGCTGCTCCTGGTGGCGGCTCTTCTCGGCGCCAAGCTCGACTCGCTCATCGAGCGGGGCTTCGCGTTCAATCGGGCGGCGGAGTGGTCGCGCGGCTACCGCTATCCGGGCGGTGTGCTGGGGCTGCTGGCGGCAATGCCGCTGGTGGCGTGGTCGGCCGGGAGCGGGCGCGCGGCGCTAGCGCTCGGCGACGCGCTGATGCCGGCGTTCGGCGCCGCCCTGGCGGTGGTGCGCGTCGGCTGCTTCCTCGCCGGTTGCTGCCACGGCGCGCCGACCGGCGCGTGGTGGGCGGTCCGCTTCCCGGCCGGCAGCGAGGCGTGGCACCGGCATGTCGATCACGGCTGGCAGGCGCTCGACTCGGCGAGGTCGCTGCCGGTGCATCCGCTGCAGCTCTACTTCGCGGCGGGGTCGCTGGCGATCGCCGCGCTGGCGGCATGGGCGCTGCCGCGGCGCGCCTGGGCCGGGCAGGTACTGCTGCTCTGCCTCGGGCTCGACGCGCTGCTCAAGGTCGCCCTCGAAGGACTGCGCGATCCGGTGGTGCCGCATCTGCGCTGGCTGCCGCTGGCGATCGCCGTGGCCGCCGCATGCGCCCTGCTAGCGGTGGCGCTGTCGCGGCGCGGCCGGCGCCGCGCCGGTGCCCTGGGGGCGCCGTTGCCGCACGGTGGCCGCTCATGACGGCGCTGGCCGGCCTCGCCGTGGCGCTGCTCAGCCTGGCGCTCACCGCTGCGGGCGCGGCGGCGGGCGAGCACCGCGAGCTGCGCGTCGGCGTCGCGGGCGAACGCTTCTGCATCGAGGCCGACGTCGTGCGCCCGGGGCTGGTGCGGGCGGTACGCGCGCCGCGCTGGGAGGTGGAGTGGTGGGTGGTCGAAGCGCTCGACGCGCGCGGCGCGATCCGCTTTTGCACTGCGCTGCCGGATCCGCTGCGCGGCCGCGCCGACCACTTGACCGGCGACCGCAATGAACCGGAGCTGCTGGCGGGTGAGGAGATCCTGCTCGACGGCACGCTGCTCGCGGTGCAGGTGCCGGCCGAGGCCGGACTGGCGCGGTTGCGTGTCCGCACGGGCGCCCGGCGCGCGGTGATCGCCGAGCTGCCGCTGGCCGCTGCGCCGCTCGCCGCGCTGCCCAGCGCCCGCGGGCCCGGAACGGTGGCAGGGCCGGTGTACGAGTCGTACACGCTGCGCCGCGGCGGCGATCCCGCCAACCGCGTCGACCTGGTGATCCTCGGCGACGGCTACCGGGCCGAGGAGATCGCCTCGGCTTACCGGGCCAAGGTGGAGGCGGTCACCGCCCATCTGCTCGACGACGAGGAGCCGCTGCGCCGCTACCGCGGCTACGTCAACGTGCACGTCGTCGACGTGGTCAGCAACGAATCCGGGACCGACGATCCGCGCCTCGGCGTCGTGCGCGACACGGCGCTCGACACGACGCTGAGCCTCGGCGGCACGCGCTGCAGCTACACGACCAGCCCGCGCAAGGTGCTCGACGCGGCGGCGCAGGCGCCGGCGCCGGCCGACGTGATCCTCATCGCCATCAACGACCCGACCTACGGGGGTTGCGGCCTGCAGTTCGCCGTCGCCTCGGGGAGCAACCCCGACACGCACGTGCACGAGCTCGGGCACGCATTCGGCAAGCTCGCCGACGAGTACGGCGGCTTCGGCACCTACACCGGCGCGCCGGTACGCCGCCCGAACGCCACCACCGAGCGACTGCGCGAGAACATTCCCTGGCGCCGCTGGATCGCGCCCGGGACGCTGCTGCCGACCTTCGACACGACGGCCATCGGACTCTTTGAAGGCGCCAACCTGTGGGATGTCGGCCAGTACCGGCCGACCGCGACCTCGAAGATGCGTGCGCTGGGCGAGACGTGGCGGCCGGTGAATAGCGAGGCGCTGGTGAAGCGCCTCTACGACCTCGTCGACCCGATCGACGCGCACGCACGGAGCGAGTCGCTCGTCGACCTGCGCGGCGCGGCGCAGCGGCGTGTCGCGATCACGCCGGTGTCGCCGCAGCTCGACTCGTTACGCCGCGAGTGGCGGCTCGACGGCCTCGTCGTTGGACACGCCGATGCGGTCGACATCAGCGCCGCGCAGGTGCCGCTCGGCAGCCAGCGCGAGCTGACGGTGACGCTATTCGACGACACCACGCTGGTGCGCGACCGCGACAGCGGCGCGCCGCTGCACTCGACGCGCGCCTGGACGATCGTCAACGGCGTCGCCCCGATGAGCCGCTCGCCGAGCCCGTCGCCAACGCCGACCGGGTCGCCGACGCCGTGCGCCTGCGATTGCGCCGGCGACGGCGCGGTGACGGTCGACGAGCTGACGCGCAGCGTGCGCATCGCCCTCGGCGACCTGGCGGCGAGCGCGTGCGCCGCGGCGGACGGCGACGGCCGCGTCGCCGTCGCCGAACTGGTGCGCGGTGTCGCCGCGGCGCTCGGCGGCTGCGCCGACGGGTGAGCAGCGCCGGCCGGTGGTTCGAACCGCGATGCGCGCCCGTCCGAACATCCTGTTGCTGGTCGTCGATTCCCTGCGCGGCGATCTGTTCGGCCACCGCGCCGCCGAGCGCCCGCCGACGCCGTTCCTCGACCACTTCGGCGACGAGGCGACGCGCTTTACGCACGCCTACGCCAGCGAGTGCTGGACCCTGCCGAGTCACCTCAGCATGTTCACCGGCCTGCTGCCGTCCGAGCACGGCGCCCACTTCGGCGGCATGGGCTACCGCGGCCGCGCGCCGACGATCGCCGAACAGCTCGCCGGCGCCGGCTACCGCACCGAGCTGGTGACGCGCAACTTCGTCTTCGACGGCTCGCTGCCCGGCGTCACGCGCGGCTTCCAGCAGCATACGGCGCCGCTCGCCGACGTGCCCGCCTGGCATCCCGTCAGCCTGTTTCTGGCCCTGGCCAAACCGCGCTTCCGCCGCCATGTGCGCGCGACGGGTTTCTTCCACCCGCGCCACGCCGAGAGCCGCCGCTTCCTGACCCGCTTCGCGCGCGCGCTGTGGCCGGCGGACGAGCGCGCCCTGGAGCGCGTCCTCGCCGCCCTGGTCGATGCGCGGCGCCGCCGCCAGCCGAGCTTCATATTCTGCAACCTGTACGACGTGCACGCGCCGTACTCGCCCGCCCCGGACTCGCTGTTGCGGCCGTGGACGTCGTGGGCCGGCGCGGCGGAGAACCTGCGCTTTCCACGCCTCATGGCGCGCCTCGGGGCGGATGCCTATCTACGCCAGGGCTTCAGTATGCCGCCCGCCGGCCGCGACCTGCTGTGGCAGCGCTACCGCGACGCGGTGCGGCTGATGGACGGCAAGCTGGCGGCCTTCTTCGCCGCCGCGCGCGCCGCCGGTGTGCTCGACGAGACGGTGGTGATTCTCACCCGCGACCACGGCGAGGCGTTCGGCGAGCACGGCCTCTACCTGCACGACGCGTCGGTCTACGACACGCACCTGCACGTGCCGCTGTGGATCCGCGATCCGGACCTGGCCGCGACGACGGTCGACGACGTCGTCAGCACGCGCGCTCTCTGCGGTGCTATGCGCGCGGCGGCCGGGCTGGCGGAGCGACGCGACACGATCCTCGATCCGTGCTACCGCGGCCGTCACCCGGTCGCGCACGCCGAGCACTTCCACTACCGGCATCTGCCCGATGCACGCCCGGAACTGCGCCACGACCTGGCGGCGACGATTGGCCGGGAGTGGAAGGTCGTGACGCGGGGCGCGACCACCCTGCGCTACGACCTGGCACGCGATCCGGGCGAGCAACAGCCGCAGGCGGCGGCCGATACGCGCGGCGGCGCGGCGGGTGGTCGAGCCGGGTGACGCGATCGGATTGCCGAGGGGGTCCCGGACGCGCACCACCAGTCCGCCCTCTCCGTGCTCCTCGGCAGCCTCCGCGCCTCTGCGTTGAGGCCTTGATCGCAGACCAGCCGCTAGAAGTTGCCGTAGCGGTTGAGGTCGAACAGGCCGGCTTCGGTTGGCGCCCGGCGCTGGTAGTCGGCGTGCATCCAGTCCGCCAGCGTCCAGAACTGCGGGCTGCTGCGCCGCACGCCCCAGCGCACGACGACGGCGTCGAGGTCGTCCGGTGTCTGCGTGGCGGCGAGGGCGCCGGTGAAGGCCTCGATCTCGCCCGCGTCGACGGCGAAGGCGAAGTTCGGGTAGTTGCCGAGATAGCCGCGCGCCACCGTCAGGGTGTCGTCGGCCGGCAGCAGGCGCGCCGTCTCGTCGAACATGAAGGCGACGTTGCTGTGGGCGCGGTTGTGCACCAGCGCGTACACCGCGTCGTGGCCGCCGCCGCCGCGCACGCGCAGGAAGGCGTTGTCGGGCAGCAGCGCCACCCACGGCCCGCGCACGCCGGTGAGCGGCCGCAGGGCGCGTTCGGCGCGGCGCTCGACGGCGCTGGCGCCCGGACGGTCGCAGTGGGCGCCGTCGCAGCGGTTGAGCAGATCCGGCGGGCCGGCGACGGTGGCGTTGCGCGCCCCGAGCATCGCCAGCAACTCCGCCTGCGGGTCGTCGGTGCGGAAGGGGATCTGGGTGCCGTGGGCGAGGCTGTGCAGGCTGTCAACGTGCTCGTAGTCGAGCGAGTCGGTCGCGCCAACGTACCACGAGGCGCGGATCGCCTCGCGCCGATCCGCGGGCAGGAAGGCGAGGAACAGGTTCTCGGCCTGCATGCGCAAGTGGTCCATGTAGAGCCGCGTCGCCACCTGGTGCGAGACGTTGCCGAAGACGTCATACCCGGCGACGAGGTCGTAGTAGATGCGCTCCAAGAGCGGGTAGTCGAGCACCCACGCCGTCTTCGGGCTGGCGCCGAGGAAGCCCTGCACGACCGTGGCGTTGTCGAAATGACGGAAGACGGTCAGCTGCGCGTTGCGGTTGTCGCCGTCGCCGTCCCAGATGGCGGCGAGCGTCGGGCCCAGGCGTTGCGGGTCGGCGGCGTCGTAGTACTTGGCGCGGATGTCGAGGTACGTGCGCTGCTCGAGGGCGTACTGGATCCAGAACTGCCCGGGCGCAAGGCTGCCCCTGTGCTCGGCTGGCAGGTTCAGATACGCCTGCGTCTGCGCGAGATAGCTCGGCATGGTCACCGAGAGGTCGTGGTCGGGGTCGAGGAAGCTGAGGAAGAAGTGGTCCTCGATGACGTCGACGGCGACCCCGCCGCGGCACACCGGGCCGCGGATGAAGGTCATGACGAAGTACTGCGCGTCGTCGAGCATGTACTGGTAGCGCGCACGCGCCGGGATCTGGTCGAAGGCGATGAACGGATTGGAGGCCTCGTCGGGCGCGTAGGAGGGGAAGCGCGTTGGCTGCCAGTCGGAGTTGAGGAAGAGCGCCGTCAGGCGCCGCAGCTTCGCCGCGCCGAGCGGGTAGACGATGTGCGTCTTGCTGACGATCGTCTCGGCGAGCGGGCGCAGGCGGTACCAGAAGGGCGCCGGGCCGGGGTCGTCGTAGGGGCGCCGCGTCGCGATCTCGTCGATCGGGGTGCCTGGCGCGGTGCGCGAGCGGACGACGCGGAAGAACGGTCCGCGCGGCAGATCCTCGAAATAGAGGTGAGCGAGGAACCAGTGCTCGTACAGGTAGCGCGCGGTGACGCGTTCTTTGAGCGACGCGCCGTTGAGGAACGCCTCCCATTGCCGCACGTGCGCGACGGCGCGGGCTGGCAGCGGTGCCACGCGCTCCGTCGTCGGCGCGCCCTGCGCCAGCCAGGCGGCCAGTACGCCCAGCTCGGCGTCGCTCAGCGGCGCGGCGCCGTAGGGCATGCCGCCGAGCGGATGCGCCGTCGCGTAGGCGGCGAACTCGTCCGGCTCGGCGCAGGTGGGCGTCCGCTGGATGTCGAGGTCGACTGCCGCCGGCAGCTTGGCGCCGGGTGGGAACGCGTGGGCGCGGCCGAGGGCGAGCATGGACAGCATCAGGCTCGCCGCGCCCGGCGCCGCCTCAGGGTGGGTGACGGAGAAGAAGCCGCGGTCGCGCCACGCCGCGGTGGTCTGCGCGTCGACGAACAGGCGCGTCGGTTGCGCCGCCGTCAGGCGGCTCGAGTCGTAGACCGCCGTCTTGCTGGCGCCGCGTGCGACGCCCGCCGCCGAGCTGAGCAGCACCTGGCAGGGCGCGTCGTTGCAGCCGTGGCAGACGACACAGCGCCGATCGAGGATCGGCTTGACCTGATCCTGAAACGAGATGATCGCGCCCGCCGGTGGGCGCGGCAGGCTGGGCAGCACCGGCGGCGCTGGCGGCGGTGCGAGGCGCGCACAGGCGGCGAGGCAGGTCAGGAGCAAGACGCCGGCGGCGTGCCGGGCGCGGAGGGGAAGGCGCATCTCTCAGGGTACCAATGACGAGGGGGGCGCCTTAGTAGGCGCCCCCCTTGATGTCACATCCGACGCGGAACGCGTCGGCTCACATATCGTCGTAGCCGCCGGGGGCGGGGGCGCCGCCGCCCTTCTTCTCTTCCGGCTTCTCCGAGACCATGGCCTCGGTGGTGAGCAGCATGCCGGCGACCGAGGCGGCGTTCTGCAGGGCGATGCGGACGACCTTGGTGGGGTCGATGATGCCCGCCTTGAGCAGGTCCTCGTACTCCTCGCGCGCCGCGTTGAAGCCGATGGCGCCCTTGCTGTTGCGCACCTTGTCGAGCACCACGGCGCCGTCGGCGCCGGCGTTCATGGCGATGCGGCGGCAGGGCTCCTGCGCGGCGCGGCGGACGATGCCGACGCCGATCTGCTCTTCCGCGGCGAGCTTCAGGTCGTCGAGCACCGCGATGGCGCGCACCAGGGCGACGCCGCCGCCCGGGACGATGCCCTCCTCGACGGCGGCGCGGGTCGAGTGCATGGCGTCTTCGACGCGCGCCTTCTTCTCCTTCATCTCGACCTCGCTGGCGGCGCCGACCTTGATCACGGCGACGCCGCCGACCAGCTTGGCCAGCCGCTCCTGCAGCTTCTCGCGGTCGTAATCCGACGTCGTCTCCTCGATCTGGGCGCGCAGCTGCTTGATGCGGCCCTCGATATCGGGCTTCTTGCCGGCGCCGTCGATGATCGTCGTGTTGTCCTTGTCGATCGTCACGCGCTTGCAGCGGCCGAGTTCCTTGAGCGTCACGTTCTCGAGCTTGAGACCCAGCTCCTCGGCGATCATGCGCCCACCGGTAAGGACGGCGATGTCCTCGAGCATGGCCTTGCGGCGGTCGCCGAAGCCCGGCGCCTTCACCGCCGCGGCATGCAGCGTGCCGCGGATCTTGTTGACCACCAGCGTCGCCAGGGCCTCGCCCTCGATGTCCTCGGCGATCAGCAGCAGCGGCTTGCCCGACTTGGCGCTCTCCTCGAGCACCGGCAGCAGGTCCTTCATGGCGCTGATCTTCTTCTCGCAGATCAGAATGTAGGGGTCCTCGAGCACGACTTCCATGCGCTCGGGGTCGGTGACGAAGTACGGCGACAGGTAGCCGCGATCGAACTGCATGCCCTCGACGACCTCGAGCGTGGTCTCGAGGCTCTTTGCTTCCTCGACCGTGATGACGCCTTCCTTGCCGACCTTGTCCATGGCCTCGGCGATGATCTCGCCGATCGCCGCGTCGCCATTGGCCGAGACGGTGCCAACCTGGGCGATCTCGGCGCGACCCTTGGTCGGCTTCGACTGCTCCTTGAGCGCCTCGGTCACCTTGGCCACGGCCTTGTCGATGCCGCGCTTGATGGACATCGGATCGTGACCGGCGGCGACCATCTTGGCGCCCTCGGTGTAGATCGCGCGCGCCAGCACGGTCGCGGTGGTGGTGCCGTCGCCGGCGACATCGGAGGTCTTCGAGGCGACCTCCTTCACCATCTGCGCGCCCATGTTCTCGAACTTGTCCTCGAGCTGGATTTCCTTGGCGACGGTGACGCCGTCCTTGGTGACGGTCGGCGCGCCCCACGACTTCTCGATCACGACATTGCGGCCCTTGGGGCCGAGGGTGACGGTGACCGCATCGGCGAGCATGCCGACGCCGCGCAGAATCTTGCTGCGCGCCTCTTCCCCGAATTTGACGATCTTGGCTGCCATTGAGTGGTTCTCCTTGTCTAAGTTGGTCTGGATCGGGTGGTGCCGGGTGCCGGCCCCAGGCCGAGACCCCTTCGTATCGCCGAAGGCGGGCCGCAGGTAAAGCCGGCCCCGGCGACTGTCAAGGCCGCAGATCGACCACGGTGATACGTTTTAGCGCCTTGCGGCCCTTCTGGGCCCGATGCCCGGGCTCGGGGACGGTGACGCGTCGCTCGCTGCCGTCGTCGCCGACCGCCGTCGGCGGCTTGCCGGTCGGGTGGCAGGCCGCCCCGACCAGCGTTTCGCCGGCATCGAGGCGCATGAGGATGACACCGCGACCGGCGCCGGCCAGCTCGGGCAGTTCGTCGGCGGGAAAGACGAGGACCTTGCCGCCGCTGCTGACGGCGGTGATGGTGTCGCCGGCGGCCGGCGCGACGGTGACGAGCGCGTCGTCGTCCTTGGTGCGCGCGAAGCGGCGGCCGCTGCGCGTCGTCTCGCTCAGCTCCGGCCGGCAGAAGAATCCCATCCCGGCGGCCGTCGCTACCAGCCAGCGCGCGACCGCCTGCGCCTGCTCGGTGCCACCGAAGATGGCGCTGACGGCGCTCGGCAGCGGTGGCGCGGCGGTGGCGCCGCCGAAGAGGTCGCCCTGGCCCCTCTTGGTAGGTGCAGTGGGCGGCGCCTCGCCGCCGGCGGGCCGCAGCAGCACGGCGAGGACGATGCGCTCGCCGTCCTTGAAGTTGAGCAACGACTGCACCGGCTCGCCGTAGCCGGTGGTGGCCGGCACGGCGGGGATCTTGACGACGTAGGCGACGCCGAGGCTGGAGAACAGGGCCAGGTTGTCGCGCGTGTTGCCGCGCAGGATCCAGCGCGCCGTGTCGCCCTCGCGCACGCGGGTGGTGCTCGGGTCCTTGATCTCGCCGACGCGCTTCATCCAGCCGTCGCGGGTCACCACCACGGTGGTGTCTTCGTGCACGACGTAGGCCTCGGCGTCGTAGGCCAGCTCGGCGCCGGCCCTGAGCACGGTGCGGCGGGCGTCGCCGTAGGTCTTGCCGAGGGCCGCCAGTTCCTCCCGGACCAGGCCCCACAGGGCCTTGTCGTTCTGTAGCAGGCGCTCGATGTCGCGCGCGCGGGCCGCCTTGTCGCGCTGTTCGGCGCGGATCTTGTCGATCTCGAGGCGGGCGAGCTGGTAGAGGCGCGTCTCGAGGATCGCGTCGGCCTGCACCTCGTCGAGGGCGAAGGCGTCCATCAGCCCCTGCTGCGCGTCGCCGCGCGAGGCGGCGCCGCGGATGATCTTGATGGCGCGGTCGACGCCGTCGAACAGCTTGACGAAGCCTTCCAGGATGTGCAGCCGCTGGCGCAGTTCGCCGAGTTCGTGCGTCAGGCGGCGCCGCACCACGTCGAGGCGGAAATCGAGGAAGTGGCGGCACAGCTCCAGCAGCGTCAGGCGCGCCGGCTGCCCGACGCCGGCGCGGCCGGTCGGCACCAGGGCGGTGAGGTTGACGTTGAAGTTCACCTGCAGGCTGGTGTGCTTGAGCAGGTAGGCCATCACCGCGTCGGCGGCGGCGTCGGGGCGCATCTCGACGACGACGCGGACGATGTCGGTCGACTCGTCGCGCACGTCCACCGCCTGCGGCAGCTTGCGGCTGATGATGCACTCGGCGATCTCCTCGACCAGCGTCGCCTTGTTGGTCGCGTAAGGGATCGAGGTGATGACGACGAGGTTCTTGCGGCCGCTGGTCTCCGGCTTGTACTGGCCGCGCACCCGTACCGGGCCCTGGCCGGTCTCATAGATCTGCCGCAGCTCGGCGCGGGTGTTGAGGATCTCGCCGCCGGTCGGGAAGTCCGGACCCTTGATGTACTTGGTCAGGTCCTTGGTCTGCAGGCTGGGGTCGTCGATCAGCGCCGTCAGGGCGGCGACCACCTCGCCGAGGTTGTGCGGCGGGATGTTGGTCGCCATGCCGACGGCGATGCCGGTGCTGCCGTTGATCAGCAGTTGCGGCAGCGCCGCCGGCAGCACCACCGGTTCGCGCAGCGTCGCGTCGTAGTTGTCGCGCCAGTCGACCGTGTCGGCGCGGATGTCGCGCAGCAGCTCCTCGGCGATCGCCGTCAGGCGCGCCTCGGTGTAGCGCATGGCGGCGGGGCTGTCGCCGTCGAGCGAGCCGAAGTTGCCCTCGCCGTGCACCAGCGGGTAGCGCAGCGCGAACTCCTGCGCCATACGCACCATGGCGTCGTAAGCCGCCTGATCGCCATGCGGGTGGTACTTGCCGAGCACCTCGCCGACCACCGCCGCCGATTTGCGCGGCCGCGCCCCGGCGGTGAGCCGTAGCCCCTGGAACATGGCGTAGAGAATGCGGCGCTGCACCGGCTTGAGGCCGTCGCGCACGTCGGGCAGGGCACGCGAGGTGATGACGCTGAGCGCGTAGTTGATGAAGCGCTCCTCGGCGGCGCTGCCGAGGTCGATGGTGGTGATGGCCTCGGTCATTCCTTGGCGCGGGAGATGAAGCGCGCGTCGCGCGTGTCGACCAGCACCAACTCGCCGGACTCGAGATACGACGGCACCTGGATCACCAGGCCGGTCTCGAGCGTCGCCGGTTTGGTCTGCGCCTGCGCCGTCGCGCCCTTCATCGCCGGGTCGGTCTGCTCGACGCGCAAGGTCAGGGTCTGCGGCAGCTCGACGCTGATGACGCGGTCGTTGAAAAGGACCGACTTGATGCCGCCGAGGCCTTCCTTCAGGTAGCCGGCGACGTCGCCGAGCTCCTCGGCGCTGAGCGCGAACTGCTCGTAGCTCTCGGCGTCCATGAAATGGTAGCCGCCGTCGTCGGCGTACAGGTACTGCACCTGGCGCAGCTCCACCTGCGGCTCGATGATGCGGTCGGCAGCCTTGAAGGTTTTCTCGAAGACGCTGGCGCTGCGTAGGTTGCGCACCTTCATCTTGACCAGCGTCGCGGCGCCGCGCGCCGAGGGGCTCTGGAAGTGGACGTCGAGCACGACGTAGGGATCGCCGTCGATTTCGACCCGCCCACCCCGTTTCAGGTCACTCGCTGTTGCCATCCGGCCAGCTGTAGCAGGCCGTCGCGCGCTCGGCTACGCCGCGGCGCAGGAGGTGGGAGGGGACGGGGCGATTCACAGCACCAGGCGGGCGGCGAGGTCGTTCGGGGCCAGGCGCAGGCCGACGTAAAACTCGCCGAACAGGCCGTACAGGGCGCTGCCCTCGTCGAAGCGCATCTCATAGACGACGTCGCGCAGGCTCTTGGGGTCGCGGGCGAAGAGGGTGACCCCCCATTCCCAATCGTCGAGGCCGGTGGCGCTGGTGATCAGCTGCAGCACGCGGCCGGCGAACTTGCGCCCGGTGGTGCCGTGGCCGCCCATGAGCTTCTTGCGCTGCTCGAAGGGCAGGGCGTACCAGTTGTGCACCTCGCCGCGCGTCTTGCTCATCGGGTAGAAGCAGATGACGTCCATGTCGGTGGGCAGTTGCGGGTGGACGCGCGCCTCGGCGTAGTGCGCCATGCGCTGCGCGTAGGCGGCCAGGCGGCGGTCGAACTCGGGGGTGTCCGGCGTCAGTCCCTGGCCGACCAGCTCCTGGCGCCAGTCCGGCTCGGTGCTCATGTACTCGCTGACCTCGGACATCGACAGGAAGGCGTAGCCGGGGACGAGGCAGGCGCCGAAGGCCGTTGCCGCCAGCTCCTGGCCGAGCTGCTGCAGGCGGACCAGATCGGCGTGCACGGCCATGTAGGCGAAATCCGCCTTGGCGATGCCCGCCATCGGAACGAACTGCAGACCCGTCTCGCCGCCGAGGCGGCGCAGGCAGGCGGCAAACTCGCTGATCGCCGCGTGCCGCTCGGCGCCGGGCAGGGCGCGCCAGCGCGGGCGGTCGATCCGGAAGTACTGGTGCACGACGGGCCAACCGACGAGGTCGTGATGCGGCTCTACCATGAGGGCAGCCTAGCAAAGCGCTTTCCAAAAAACGCCAGCCCGGCGTAGTATCCGTCGACCCATGACCGCCGCCGCGCCGCCGTATTTCGACAACCTGCCGGGCGCCCAGCGGCGCCAGTGGCTGGTCATCTACGGCACGTCGCTGGCCATCGGCGTGCAGAGCGGCCTGGCCAACTACGCCCTCTGGCGCTCGCTGCCCGGATCGCTGTTCATTCTCTTCGCCGCGCTGCTCTACGGCTCGCTGGTGCTTCCGTTGTGGCGCTACGTCCTGCCGCGCTTCGCCGGGCTGCCGTTGGCGCGCCGGCTGGCGGCACAGGTGGCGGTCTGCTGCGCGGCCTTCGGCCTGCTCGCCGTCGCGCTGATGGAACTGCGCGCGGTCCTGTTGGGGGAGTCGTCGGTGCTGTTCCCGTATGCCGGTCCCGACGTGACGGTGACCATCCCGGCCGCCGCCATCCGCCACGCGCCGCTGGTATTCTCGCTCATTCCCATCGTGCCGGTGGTGATCATCTGCCTGATCGGCTTCCATCAGCACTGGTGGGTGCAACACCGGCACCAGGCCCTGCACGAGCTGGCCGTGTCGGCGCAACTGGCGGCGCTACGCGCGCAGGTCAATCCGCACTTCCTTTTCAACAGCCTCAACTCGATCGCCCAGCTCATCGCCACCGATCCGGTCAAGGCGGAGGCCTGCGTCGAGCGGCTCGGCGACCTCTACCGCTACCTCCTGCACCGCGCCCACGACGACTTCGTGCCGCTCGACGACGAGTTGCGCATCGCCGGCTCCTACCTGGAGATCGAGCAGGTGCGCTTTGGCGAGGCACTGGCGGTCGAGGAGCGCATCGACGTCGCTGCCCGCGGCCTCCTGCTGCCGAGCCTCATCCTGCAGCCACTGGTCGAGAACGCCGTCAAACACGGCCTCTCGCCCAAGGTCGGCGGCGGCCGGGTGACGATCGTCGCGCGGGTCGCCGCCGGCGTCTTGGAACTGGCCGTCAGCGACACCGGCGTCGGGCTGCGCGACGAGGCGTCGATGTTCGAGCGCGGCGTCGGCCTGCGCAACGTGCGCGAGCGCCTGGTGCGCCTGTACGGAGCCGACTGCGCGCCGCGCGTCAGCAGTCGCCCCGGCGTCGGCACCACCGTGACGCTGCGCATTCCGGTCGCTCAGGGCACCGCCTGATGCCGCTGCGCACGCTGATCGTCGACGACGAAAAGCTGGCGCGCGACCGGCTGTCGCGGTTTCTGCGCGCGATCGACGACGTCGAAATGGTCGGCGAGGCCGGCAACGGCCCCGAGGCCGTGCAGCTGATCGAGGCACAGCGCCCGGACCTGGTCTTTCTGGATATCCAGATGCCCGGCATGGATGGCTTCGGCGTCCTGCGCGGCCTGACGCATCGCCCCGAAGTGGTCTTCGCCACCGCCTACGAGACGCACGCGATCAAGGCCTTCGACGTCCAGGCCGCCGATTACCTCCTGAAGCCGATCTCGCGCGACCGCCTCGGCGAGGCGGTGCGGCGGGTGCGTGCGCGGCGCGCCGGCGGCGCCCCGGCCCCTGAACTCAGCCAGTTGCTGGAGGCCCTGCGGCAGCGCGGGCGTCGTTACGAGACGCAGCTGCCGGTGGAGAAGGGGCGGCAGATTCTCATCCTGGCGACCGACGACGTGTTCTGGTTCGAGGCCGAGTACCGGTTGGTGCACGCGCACACCGCCAGCGAACGCTACATGACCAACTTCACGCTCAAGCACCTGGAGGAGCGACTCGACCCCGAGGTGTTCTTCCGCGCCCACAAGTCGCGCCTCGTCAATCTGCGCCACGTCAAGGCGATCGCGCCGTGGTTCGCCGGCCGCTTCAAGCTCGTCATGCGCAACCCGGCGGCGTCCGAGGTCGAGCTGAGCCGTGCCCAGGCGCGCGTCCTGCGCCGCCGCATGCATTGGTGAGCGGTCGGGCAAGTTTGACCCAAAAATCCGGAACGCGTACAACCGAGCTTCCTGGGCCGTCGATCAACGTTCTCCCTTGCCCCAACGGGGCGAGGCGGCCGGGCGAAGCGATGCGTACAGGATCTCATGCTGGGTGAGTGGACCCGCCGGATGGCCATGATGGCGGGGCGACGAGCCGTCGCCGGCTGGCTCCTCGGTAGCGCGCTGGTGCTTGCAGCATGCGTTGCCGATGCCGGCGGTTTGCGCGGCGACGCCAACTGCGATGGGCGCGTCGATACCGCCGACCTGACGGCGCTGCTCGGCGACCTGTACGGCGTTCGCGTGCTCTGCCCAGGCGTCGACGTCAACGGCGACGGCGCCGTCAGCGCCGCCGACCTGAGCGCCCTGGTCGCCCTACTTCCCGCGTCGCAGCCGACCGCGACGGCAACGGCCACGCTGACAGAGCCGCCCGTGGCGACGGAAACCGCGACCGCCACCGAGACGGCACGCGCCACTGCCACCGCGAGTGGCACCGCGACGCCGACGGAGCCGACCCCGACCGGAACTCTGCCGACGCACACCGCGACACCGACCGAGGCGGACACGCCGACCCGTACCTTGTCGCCGACGCTCACCGAGACGCCGCAGCCGCCGAGCCCCAGCGCCTCCGCCACCGCCACGGCGACCGACCACAGCACCGTCTCGCCGACGCCGACCGGCCCCGCCGGTACGCCGACCAACACCCGCCGGCCGACGCGCGAGCCGACCGGCACGGAGACGCCTACCTATACCCGTACGCCGACCCGTACCCCGTCGCTGACCCGCACCCGCACGGCGACCAACACCCCGGAGCCGAGTCAGACCCGGCGCGATACGCGCACGCCGACACCGACCGAGTCGCCGACGGCGACGCGCACGCGCAGCGGCACGCCGGCGGCGCCGACCTCGACGCCGGCGCCCGGCACACCGACCGCTTCGCCGACCGCGACCGCTACGGCGACGCTCGGGACGCCCCAACCCGGCACGCCGACGCGCACGCCCTCGTTCACGCGGACGGCGACGGCGAGCCCGACGGCCAGCCGCACCGGCACGGGGACGCGCACGCCGACGATCACGCGCACGCCGACGATCACGCGCACGCCGAGCAGCACGCGGTCGCCGAGCGTCACCGCCACGCCGACCAACACGCGGGCGGCGACCAAGACCGCCACCGTTACGCGCACGGCGACGCCGACCCGCACGCTGACCGTGACGCCGCCGCCGACCAACACCCGCACGCCGACCCTGACGCGGACCTTCACGCCGACGCGCACGGAGACGCCCACCCTGACGGCGACG
>Ga0163144_10002860_pt1 | contig 39488 bp, 27 predicted proteins | sample OliLak19BULKMAT1_FD_123175 | JGI IMG/M metagenome (GOLD analysis project Ga0163144, IMG submission 123175) | Freshwater microbial mat bacterial communities from Lake Vanda, McMurdo Dry Valleys, Antarctica - Oligotrophic Lake LV.19.BULKMAT1 | ecosystem: Environmental > Aquatic > Freshwater >...
GACCTCGAGCAGGGGCATCTTGTCCCGTTGGGCAATCATGCTCCATTTCAGTGACTTGCGGATCTTCCCGGTGAATTGTCCGGCGTGGGTTTCCGATCCGAGCGGAGAGAGCAAACCGGCCCCGAGGGCGAGGCCCCCGGTCTGAAGGAGTGAACGTCGATTCATCATAGGTGCGAAATTACACAGCCCGACTTGACTTGGGTAGGACCGATTCGCGCCCGAATTTTCTCCATGCATTCCGTGCACATCCCTGTTTTCCGCACAGACCTCTGTCGAATGCTCGATTCAGACTGCCTCGGATCCCGTCTTCGGCCACCTCCGACACCGGACCTTCGACGGCATGAGCGCGGACCGGTTGAAAAAAGAAATTCCAGCCGTATCGGTGCCCACCCCTGTCGCCATGAAAACCATTTTGATCCTCCTCCTCCTCATCGCAACGCCGCTCCTCGCCCAGGACAAGAACATCGGCGTGGGTGCCCAGCCCATCGAGAACGCCGAAGTCATTATCGACGGCACGCGCGAGATGCTGGACTCCAAGTGGACTTACTGGCAGGGGCCTAGATTTGCTTCCTCGCTGCCGATCAAGTGGAAGATCGTCGAGGACCCCACGGATGGCGGCACTTGTCTCATGACAGATGATCGCGCTGCCGACGGTGGCAAATACGGCGCGGCGGACATCGTGACGAACAAGACCTATCGCGACTTCCGCCTGCACATTGAGTTCCTCGTGATGAATCCCAAAGGTAACAGCGGTGTGTATCTCCAGAACCGTTACGAGATTCAGATCCAGGAAGGCGACCGGACCAAACATGGCATGGGGGCGGTGATCAACGAGACCGAATCGCCCTATGAGGCCTTCAATGGCCTCGGCAAGTGGAACAGCTATGACCTCGTCTTTCGCGCGGCCCGCTTCAAGGATGGCAAGCTGAGCGAGAAGGCCATGGTTACCATGTATTTCAACGGCAAGAAGGTGCACGACAAGGTGCAGATCAACCAAGTCTGGGGCGGTCCCAACTCCGGCATCGATGGCGGGAATGACGGCGGCAAAGGCATCACCGACACACCGCAGGGCCTGAAACTCCAATGCGAAGGTCATGACATCCGCTATCGCAATACGTGGATCAAGGAACTCGATCTGAAAGAAGCGAGCACGGATTTCTAGCAGCAGCCCCGGCTCAGCTATGTTGGTTCATGCGCGGACCGAACCACCTCCGACCCCGGGCCTTCGGAGGGATGGGAGCCGAGGCGTTAAAAACGGGAATCCCGAGCAGTCCTTGCGAGATACTCTGTGATCAGGATCGAAGATGCGCTGCGGCGGCGCGTCGGGGTTTCTCCCGTCCCGGCTCCCCTTGTCCTGCCCGGAAACAACTTCTTTGAAATGCCGCAGTTGATCCGTGGCTTGCCGTCTTTCGCCAAAGACTTCATCTTGTCCCCGTGCGCCTCTCAAACTGGAATCTTCATCACGGCGGAGGAAAGCGGATCGAAGCAATCGCCGGGGTTCTCGGTTCCTATTCAGCCGATGCTCCCGTTCTATCGGAGTTCCGGAACAATCGTGCGGGCGAAATTCTGCGAGAAGGCCTGAGGCCATGGTCGACCGATCATTCGCACCTTTTCTGAGCGCCCTTATCAACTCCCAATCGGTCGGATCAAGTGGCGTGGAAACTCATCCATTAGCCTTATGACCCAGCTTCCCCCTGAGCGAATGATCCGGCATCAGCGAAATCTCGCCGGTCATTCCGCCGCCGAATCATTCCCACGTATTAGAGAACGGTGAGATAGACATCATCGCAGGTGCTCTCGCGGGATCGATAGGTCTTAACTTCCTCCCGCTTCTTTCTAAAAACGAGGGGGAAACGGTGTCCCTTCTATTTGGCAGCCTCTCAGGAAACGCCAAACACAAAACCCGCTGAGAAACAGCGGGCTACAACAGAAAAAAGAGCGGAGCGGACGGGACTTGAACCCGCGACCTCTGCCGTGACAGGGCAGCGCTCTAACCAACTGAGCTACCGCTCCACGGTATTGGCAATCTGCCGAAACAGGCTGCCTTGGTTAGGGGAGCGGACCGTATACGCGAAAGGAATTTCGTGCAACAAAAATTCTTCGGGAAATCCGTTGCCTTTTGTTTCCTCATGGTGGAACATACGCGCCCGCCCGACGGGAGCCATGGGCCCCGCCCAGGCGACGGCGTCGCGGCTCTTCCCCTACCCTACCCCGCTTCCAGACAGTATGAACGTGATTGATAAAATTGAGCGCGAGCAAATGAAAACCGATACCCCCGACTTTGCGGCGGGGGATACGGTGAACGTCCACTCCCGCGTGGTCGAGGGCGGCAAGGAGCGGATCCAGATTTTCAAAGGGATCGTCATCGGTCGCCGTGGCGCGGGCATCAACCAAGCCTTCACCGTGCGGAAGATCTCCTCCGGCGAAGGCGTTGAGCGGGCTTTTCAACTCCACTCTCCCAAAATCGCCCAGATCGAGGTCCTCAAGCGCGGCAAGGTGCGTCGTGGCAAATTGAACTACCTCCGCAACCGGATCGGGAAAGCGGCTTCCGCGGTGAAGACCCGTGACGACCGCGAGCAAGCCTGAGTGTTTTCTCCCTCAGTTTTTGGTTTTTTCAAAGAGGGCGGGTCGCGAGACTCGCCTTTTTCTTTGGGCCGAGGAGTCTGTCGGACTGAGAGCGTCTGAGCAAGGGAATTGGGGGTCGAGTCAGAATTTTCATGAGTTTGAGGAGTTTGTGTGAACACAAATGACGAAAACGAGGGGAAATTGGGCCGAATCCCCGATTTTCGCAGCAGGGCTGGCTAAGTCCGACAGGCTCCTAGCCCTCATCCCCCTGCCGCAGCGCCCGCACATTGCCGAGCCAAGTGCAAAGCATGGCTGCGAGCAGAACGACCGAGCCGATCAGGGCCGTCAAGGGATGGAGGGTCTTCGCATCAAGTCGGAACGCTTCGAGCAGCGGTAGGAAAATCGAAGCCGCATAAGCAAGCCCGGTGATCCCACCGAATACCCAACGCCCCGTTCGCGACTCATTGCCGAAGGTCAACGAAGCCGGAACCGTCGAAACGAGAATGCCGACCCCGGCGAGCAGCAGCGGGATGATGCCGAGATACCAGCCGCCCGCCAGCAAGACTGCGCCCAGCGTGAGCCCACCACCCACCGCCAGCCCCAGCCACGCGCCCTGGCGATCCAGCGCGAGACGAGCCGAGCGATCCATCAGAATCAAAAAATTCCCCACCCCCGGCGCGAGCCAGATCCAAAAGACCAGCGCGAGCCAGAGGAATACGAAGCCCACCGATAGACGGGGATCGATCAGCTTCAGATTCGCGCGGGCGATCTGATAGATCGCATAGAGCCCGATCATGATCGCCCACTGCTTGCCCGCCGTGAAGCGTTGCAGAAAAAACGTGTAAGCCAGATAAGCCCGATAGAAAACAGATCGCGCGCGGAACGATTCGATCAAACCGGTGCGGGCGACGTCCGATTCCGGGTCAAGCCGGAGAGCTTCGCGAAAATGAACTTCCGCTTGCTTCCGATCACCGCGCTGCAGAGCGCTCCACCCCGCGTTGACATGAGCCATGCTGTCCTCTGGATCCGCCGCGAGCAAAGCGGCCACCGCATCGGCGTTTTCCACCGATTTTCCCTGCATCCGCAGGACGTGGGCGAGCAGATTCGCCGCCATGCTGTGATCAGGGTCGCACTCCAGCGCCAGTAGGCACCACTGCTCGGACTCCGCCCAGCGTTCCATCGAACTCAGCGCGTTGGCCTTGGCTGCTCTGGCAAGGGCGTCCTCGGGGGCCAGGCTGATGGCCTCTTCCGCTGCGGTCAGTGCTTGCGTCCCTCGCCGCAAGGCCGCGAGAATAACAGCGCGGATCGCATGATAGGTCGAGTCGAGGGGTTGCAGCCGAATCGCCGCCTCAACCGACTCAAGGGCCCGCTGCTTTTTGCCCTCCTGGGTCATCTGACAGAGGGACAGGCGGAAATAACAGTAGTCATTCTCCGGCTCCTGGGCGAGCACGCTGTAAAAACACGCTTCCGCCTCTTCCAGACGTCCCTGGTCCTGCAACAAAAGCCCGTGGGCGAATTCACTCATCGTGGGGGTCTCCCGCTTCGCCCAACTGCCGGCTCAGCGCTCCAGACCGAGGTAGTGGAGAATATCGTCGTAGAAACCGCTTTGGTTGGCATAGAGGGCGTAGTTGCGAGCGCTCTCGAACCACTTGCGCGTGCTGGGTCGCACCGTTTTGGCCCCTTTGAGAAGATCTTTTTGGGTGACTGGAACGATCTTCCCGGTTTTCATGGCCTCCGAGAGGGCTCCTTCGATGGCCTGTTCAAAGACGGCTTTGATATCCGCTCCAGAGAAATCCTTGAGCTTGCTGGCGAGCGAAGCAGGATCTAGCCCGAAGACCGGTTTGCCATCGGCGAGAATTTGGACGATCTCCGTGCGGGCGGCCTCGTCCGGCGGCGGGACGAACACCAGCCGGTCGAAGCGACCAGGGCGCAGAAACGCGGAGTCGAGATGCCAGGGAGCGTTGGTCGCCCCCAGCACGAGAACCCCGTCGTTTTTGGCGGAATCTCCGTCGAGTTCGGAGAGAAACTGGTTGATGAGGGTGCGTCCGGCCGAGGTCCGCATGTCTTTGCGATCCGCCGCGAGGGCATCGACTTCGTCGAAAAAGAGCACCGCCGGAGCATTGCGTCGTGCCATCTCGAAGACTTCGTGCAGTTTCTCCTCCGATTTCCCGATCCACATGTCGAGGATTTGGTGGAGCCCGACGCTGAGGAACTTGGCTTTGATCTCGCCTGCGGTCGCCCGGCTGATCAGGGTTTTTCCACATCCGGGAGGTCCGTAAAGAAGCACGCCGCCGCCGATTTTCTTGCCGTAGGCTTCAAAGAGAGCCCGATTCTCCATGGGGTAGAGAATCTTCATGCGAATGTCTTCTTTGACCGACTCCATGCCCCCGACCTTGGAGAAATTCACGTCGGTGCGCTGCTCGAACTCCAGCTCAAGATCGAGGTCGTCGTCGTAAGGATCGTCGAAGTCGTCGTCCTCGAAGGCCGGATCGTAGTAGGCATTCGCCGAATAGTCGGCGTTCATCTGCGGGGTCGGCTCGCGGGCGTCCTCGGCGCTGCGTTTGCCGCCGGCCTGGCGGATCCGTCGGAGGAGGTCCTCGTCGCGCACCATCGAATCGAGGGCTACAGCACGGTCATAATACTCCCTGGCCTCCCGGCCCCGATTCTCGCTGAGGGCGAGTTTGGCACGCAGTTTCCAGGCGGGGGCGAAAAGTGGGTGCTCGCCACAGACCTGCTCGAGCCGGAGGATCGCCTCTGAGGAGCGGCCCTCGAACTCCAGCAATTGCGCGAGCTGGGTGCGAGCCACGGGATTGCCCGGCTCGATGGCGAGAACTTCGCCGAAGACCTGTCGGGCGTCGTCGAAGCTAAATTGCTCCAGAAAGGCGTCCCCCAACATCAAAAGAAGCGGAATATTCCTCGGGGAGACGGCTAGAGCTTGCTTGAGAGAATCGATGTCGGCCATGGGCACCGCGAACGGTAGCGTTAACAAAGCGAATCGCGGGCGGGAAGCAACGGGTTTCTGGGAGAAGGACGGAAGAGGTGCGATGCTCTCCGAACGATTGACTTTCCCCCAAGACAAGGGCTCTACTGTCTTTGTCCTGGTGCCCTTGAACTTGTGCCTCATCCTGGATGCGCATGACATCGCCTTTTCCATCACGAACTTGCTGCAGTGCTCTACTGACCATGGGGCTGGCAGCGCTCTGGCAGAGCGCGTCCGGCGGAAACACCGCCGACTTTCAAGTGGACATCAAAGAGCGCACCATTCTGCTTAGCGGCGGTCTGCCGGATGAAACATTCGCAGCGGAGATTCAGGCGACCCTGGCTTCGGCCTGCCCCCAGCATACGATTGACGTGAGCGGTGTGGTCTTTGACCCGGCCCCCGCGTTCCCCGCGCTTGCTGATCTGCGTCCTTTGCTCGCTGAACTGGGGATCTCGACCGTCGAAGGCCGCCTTGAGATTTGGCCGGATCGCATCGTGATCGGCGGACTGACAGACAGTCAAGTCACGCTCTCCGCCCTGACGGTCAGACTCCGCTCGCTCCTGACGACCCGGCGACTCGTCAATCGAATCTGCATCGTCTCCACAGACGACCTGCCCCGCCCCGACCTGCTGCTCGCCGACGAATCGACTTCAACGAGAGCCGGGGGAGGCCGCCGTCGCCGGGGCGCCAGCTTCGAGCCGCCCGGTATCGGCGTTCACAAACTCCCCGGCCTGATCGCGATGTTGGACCGGGTGGAGAGCTTTGTCAGCAAAGCTGCGCCCGACTTGACGCCCTCCCCTCCTCTTACCCCGCTCCCTCTCCGGGCCTCTCCCCTTGAGGAGTCCGCTACCGAAGCCGCCCCGACCACCTTAACCATGTTGGCGACTCCACTGGAAATGCCGATTCCCCAAAGTCCGATCCCGATACCACTTCCAGGTGATCCCTTCGCTCCGGTCGGCAGGATTCTCTTTTCCCGGAACACCGCCCTGTTCCAAAGCAATCAGGACCAAAATCTCGCCGACATGTTGACCCGGCTGAACTCCCCCACATTCCAAGGTCAAGCGATCCGCCTTGAGGCGATCAAAGCCAGCGATGCCCCGGCCGCCCTGCTCGACTATCTCTGCGAGCGTCGGCTGGATGAAGCGACTTCCCTCCTAACCACTGCGGGCATTGCGAAAAGCCTGATCTCCCGCCGCATCATCGCCGATGCCACCGCCATCGATTCCGGTGAAATGCGGGTATCCGCGGAGGCCCTTATCCTCCCGGCGGCTCCGGCGGCTCCTGCACCAGAAATCCCGCTTGAATCGGCTCCCGCCAATGTGGCGCGCCCCCTTTCTCCGCCGTGAATGGAACGCAAAAAACCCGACCTCCCACTCGGAAGGCCGGGCTTTTTTTAACCACTCAGTTCTGTCACTCGTCAATCTCAAGAGATCACGCGGAGACAAAGGATCATCGGACTTTCGGGGCAACGAGCCCCGACCGAAAAGGGTTTAGCGATTGGCCATCGAGCCTTCGCTGTGGTAAGCATTGTATTTGCTGGTCGGAACGATCAACTCGTCACCAGGGTGAATCACGCTGCTGCCGCCGAGACCATTGAGGCGCTGCAGTTCGGACATCGAAGAGAAGAAGTCCTTGCCCAGCCCGAAGAGATTGTCTCCCTTCATCACGGTGTAAAAGCCATACGTTTCGTCATTGCGGAGCAGCGGGTTGTCGTATTGGTAGGTCTCGCCTGCATTCGAAGCCGGGGTGGCGGGAGTCTTGCCGGGTGCTTTCGGCGCTGCGGCTTGCAGGGCTCCTGCGGCGGGGATGCTGAGCTTCTGACCGGGAGTGATGGTGTCGTTGCGCAGCCCGTTGGCGGATTTGATCGCATCAACCGGGGTGTTGTATTGTCGGGAGATGGCCATCAGGGTATCACCTTTGTTGACGGCGTGGACGCGGCCACCTTGGTTGGAAGGTGCCGGGGGCGGAGTCGGTTTCCCCTGCTGTTTTGGGCCCGGGGTTCCGGTATCAGCCGATTGCTGGCGGCTGTCGCTTCCTTTGCCGGGAATCAAAATCGACTCTCCGATGTAGATGGGCTGTCCTTCGCTGAGACGATTCGCAGCAAGAAGGTCGGCACGCTCCACACTGTGGTCACGGGCGATGCTGCCGATGGTGTCTCCGTCTTTGATCTTATAGGTTTGCTCGCCAATTCTCCCTCCTCCGCCATTGGTGGCGTCATTGGTGGCGTCTTCATAGGTATACCCGGCTCGGCTCGGCTGGCCCTCCAAGCCGTTCAAGCGCGACTCGATCCGGCTGAGACGCGTCTCGAGAGATTTGAGGTCGGCCTCGGCGGCTGAAACAGGAGTCCAAAGCGCAGCGGCTGCGGCGGTAATAATTAAGGTGGTCTGAATCCTTTGCATAGTTGAAAGTTAAACTAACTTTATAATCTTAGCAATCATTTTTCCTCTCATTTGCCGATTTTTTTCAAAATTTTTACATAATTCCTATAAATTTTATGGTTTAAGCATCTAAATCAAAAAAGATACCCGGCCTCATTTTTCCTACGAAAGCTTGCAGGGACGGGGGGAAACCGCTATCTAGCTCGCATGAAAATCACTTTTTGCGGGGCCGCCGGAACCACCACCGGCTCCCAGCATCTCCTTGAAATCAATGGAGCCCGCATCCTTCTCGATTGCGGACTCTTCCAGGGCCGCCGCGAAGAATCGGCCGAACGGAACCGGATTTTCCTCTACGATCCGGCCACTATCGATGCCGTGGTGCTCTCCCACGCTCATATCGATCACAGCGGCAATCTTCCCAGTCTGACCAAAAAGGGCTATCGCGGGAACATTTACTCCACGTTCGCCACCCGCGACCTTTGCCAGATCATGCTGGCGGACTGCGCCCACATTCAAGAGCAAGACAACAAATGGCTCAACAAACGCCGTGCCAAGGAGGGACTGCCAGACCTCGAACCGCTCTACAGCGAAATGGACGCGGACCGTTGTATGAAGCAATTCGTCAACCTCGGCTACGAGCGAAGCATGCCCATCGCTCCCGGCGTGAATCTGACCTTTCTCGACGCCGGCCACATCCTCGGTTCAGCTCAGGTATTGCTTGAGATCGATGAGGGCGGTCGGAAGCGCCGCCTGCTCTTCTCCGGCGACGTCGGGCGGAGCAACAACGAGCTCCTCTCCGATCCCGTCGCGGCCAAAGACATCGACATACTTTTGATGGAAAGCACCTACGGCAAACGCGAACACGAGCTACCCGCCCAGGCCAATGATCTCCTCGCCGAAGTGCTCAACCGGGCCCTGGACAAAAGGGGCAAGGTGATCATCCCGGCCTTCGCGGTCGAGCGGACCCAGCAGCTCATCTTTGCGCTGCACGAGCTGACGGAGGCGAGGGCCATCCCGGAGGTACCGATCTACGTGGACAGCCCGCTGGCGGTCGGCGCGACCGAGATTTTCCGCATCCACCCGGAATGCTTCAACAAGGAAGTCCAAGACTTCCTCTATGAAAAACGCGATCCATTCGGCTTCGAGAATCTCACGCTGGTGCGCAAAGTGACCGAGTCGAAGAATCTGAATCATATCGATGGTCCGGCGATCATCATTTCCGCCTCGGGCATGTGCGAGGCCGGGAGGGTGCTGCATCACCTCCGGAACTCGATCGAGGACTCGCGAAATACGATCCTTTTCGTCGGCTACTGCGCCGAACAAACGCTGGGATGGAAGATCCGTGAAGGCTGGGCTGAGGTGCCCATCCTCGGAGACAAATTCAGCGTGCGTGCCGATGTCCAGATCCTCGACTCGTTCAGCGGTCACGCCGACCACAGTGAGCTGCTCGATTACTTCGACGCCATGAGCGGAACGCGAGAGCACATCTTCCTCGTGCACGGCGAGCCGGAACAAGCCGAGGGATTGCGGGAGTCACTGAGCGCGCGGCATCCACACACCCCCGTCGTGGCGCAGTGGAAGAGCACGGTGGAGATTTGAGCAAGACAACCCAAAGATGGCCAGACAGCGCCGGCGAGGGAACACGGTGGTCGTCCCCAGGATCTCCTCAAAACCGCATCCCGAGCGAACCTCCGTCTGCCACTTGCTCCAGCGCAGGTGAGGGACGCGAGTTCATTGCGAAGTGCCTTTTCAAACTGGCACGCACGCCACCAGATCCTTTCTCCAGAGTTCCCGGCTTGCAATCTCCAACCGGCACGTTTCTGGTAGCCCCTCAATGAAGTCCCTCCTCCTCACCAACGAATACCCGCCCCACGTCTATGGGGGCGCCGGTATCCACGTGCAATACCTGGCCCGCGAACTGGCCCGTCTTTGCGAGGTCGAAGTTCGCTGCTTCGGAGATCAATCCGAGCCTGAAGCCAATCCCACCGTCCATGGAGCCGGCCTTGACACGAGTGGCTACACCGCTCCCGCTCCCCTGCACCCGGTTTTCGGTGCGCTCCATCGCTGCCTCGATTTCAACACCCGCAACATCGACGCCGATGTGGTCCATCTCCACACTTGGTATACCCACTTCGGGGGCATCCTCGCGAAACTCGCCTACGGCAAACCGCTTGTGCTGACCGTTCACTCCCTCGAACCGCTCCGCCCGTGGAAACGCGAGCAGCTTGGAGCCGGATACGATTTCACCCTTTGGCTCGAACGCACCGCTATCGAGATGGCCGATGCCGTGGTAGCAGTCTCGCACGAAACCAAAGCCGACATCCTGCGCCTCTTTGACGTCCCGGAGGAGAAAGTCCCAGTGATCTACAACGGCATCGATCCTGAGGAATACCGCCCCACCTTCGACGACTCCACCCTCGTGCGCCTTGGGATCGATCCGTCCCTGCCTTACGTTCTTTTCGTTGGACGCATCACTCGACAAAAGGGCATCGTCCACCTCGTCAACGCGGTCCGTCATCTCGATCCCGGCACTCAGGTCGTCCTATGCGCAGGAGCGCCCGACACTCCGGAGATTGCCGCCGAGATGGAATCCGCCGTGGCCGCCGCCCGGGCGGAAGCCCCCGGTCCGATCGTCTGGATCCGCGACATGTTGCCAACCCCGGATAAAATCATTCTTTACAGCCACGCCCAGGTCTTTTGCTGCCCTTCGATCTACGAACCCTTCGGGATCATCAATCTGGAGGCGATGGCCTGCGAGACTCCCGTAGTCGCCTCGGCCGTCGGGGGCATGAAGGAGATCATTCTCCCCGGCGAGACCGGTTTGCTCGTTCCCCTGGCCCAGCAGGCGGACTCCCCTTTCGAGGCCATCCATCCCGCGCAATTTGCCAGCGACCTCGCCGCTGCGATCAACTCGCTTCTTCGCGATCCCGCCCGCTGCGCCGCCATGGGCAAATGCGGGCGGGAGAGAGTATTGGAGACCTTCAGTTGGGCCGAGATTGCAAGAAGCACCCTCGCGCTTTATGAGCGAGTCGTGGGCTGAGGACCCAAGAGAAATCGGCGAACCTAAACATGACAGGCTCGGAGTCGCGGGAGGATTGCAATGCATCGCACCTCTTTTGGCCAACGCTTCGCAACCGCCCGAATCGGTGATGAGTCGGCGACACAAAAGAAAGCGCCGCCTTCCCGCATAAACGGAAGGGCGGCGCATTGAGAATTCCAGAATCCCCGGAGACAGCGTCTGACTCCGAGAGGATCGGTCAGGACTAGAAGCGGAAACGAAGACCGGCAGTCAGGTCGTTGGTGCGGAACTCAACATCGTCGGTCCCGTAGAGAAGCGCATCCGAAGTGCCCGCGAGACAGCGGAATTCCGTGAAGAGTTCAACACACTCGGTCACGGAGTAACGAACACCCGCGATGGCCTGAGCCCCGAGAACCCAATCCGCGTCATCGGCTGCTCCATCCGGACGATACTCAACCTGAAGAGCACCAAGTCCACCCCCAACGTAAGCCGTGAGACGTTGGCTGATCGGAATGTTATAAAATCCGTTGAACATCAGCGCCAAGCCACTTAACTCGTCGTCGAAGCCGGTGTAGCCGGTTTCAGAGTAATAGGCCTCAAACTCCACATCAATGCGGTCGTTCAGAGACTTACCAATCGCGCCACCGAAATTAAAACCATCATCCATGGCAAATTCGGCCCCATCATAATCGAGGTCAGGGGGGAAAGTCCATCCACCGGACACTTCCAGGTAAAAATGGTTGCAGGAGATCGGCTCTTTTCCAGAAACACCCTTGCCGGAAGAGTAATCTCCGGCCACGGCTGTTCCCGCGATAGCGAGAAAACCAAGAATAACTGCGATGTGATTTTTCATTGTGCGATTTGACGTAAAATTCAATAATTGGGAGCGGTTGGTGAACCCGTAATTCATTTAATTTACAGTTCAAGAGAATTCTCTTCCTTGCGTATTTTCTCCTGAGAGCCTCTGCCCCACACTTCTCAGGAATTCGTGCGACGTTTCTCCGCAATGACGCTAACTCGCCGCCATCGAATGGGTTGTCGGCAGCTTTCAGAACAGGTAAGTTGCCCCCATGAATCTCAGCTCGATTTCAACATCCCTTTTCGTCGGAATCCTGTCCCTTTCATCCGTGGCTTCTGCGGAGCCATGGTCAGCTCCCATCGCCCACATCCTTGCCGTCGGCCCTGAAGGATCGGGCAATCCTGATGCAGCCGAAGCGGGGCAAACGCTCACCGCACTGGGTTCGCTCGCTCTGCTGCCCTCGCTCGAAGCGATGGCTGAGGCCAATCCGCTGGCGAGGAACTGGCTCCGCTCCGTCGTGGAAGCCATCGTCGCTGATGCCGCCGACTCTCCCGGCAGTTTGCCTATCGAAAACATCAAAGCCTTCCTCCTCGACCGCAAGAACGATCCCCTCGCCCGCCATCTCGCCTTCGACCTCTATACCCTGCTCGGCCCCGACGACGCCTTCACCCTCATCCCTGGCATGATCGACGACCCCAGCCCGCCCCTCCGTCGCGAAGCCGTGGCGCTTCAGATCAAGGAGGGAAATCGGCTCTTCGCTGCCAATGACAAGGGGGCCAGCGTCACAACCTTCAAAAGCGCTCTCGACGCGGCCCGCGATGTGGACCAGATCGACGAAATCGCCAAAACGCTTCGCAAAGGCCTGAGCCAAACCGTCGATCTCCAGCGCCAATTCGGATTTCTCAGTCATTGGAATGTGATCGGCCCCTTTGACAACACCGACCAGGCCGGCTTCGCGAAGGTTTCCCCCCCTGAAGAAAGCATCGATCTCTCCGCGAGCTATTCCGGCAAGGACGACAAAATGATCGCCTGGCAGCCCTATGCCACCTCAGACGACTACGGCATGGTCGATCTGAATCAGCCCTACTCCCCTCTCAAGCAGGTCCTCGGCTACGCCTACACCGAATACGATGCCCCCGCCGCCCGCCGCGCCGAACTCCGTCTCGGTTGCAAGAATGCCTGGAAAATCTGGCTCAACGGCGAATACCTCTTCGGACGGGACGAATATCATCGTGGCATCCGGATCGACCAGTATGTCCTACCGATCAAACTCAAGAAAGGTCGCAATACGATCCTCGTAAAAGTGTGCCAAAACGAGCAGGAACAGGATTGGACGGTCGAGTGGCAGTTCCAGCTTCGGATCTGCGACGAGAGCGGCAGCGCGCTCCTCGCGACGGATCGACCACCCACACCCGAGGCGGCACCAGCTCCACGTCGCCCCGCTGCTCCGGCCAACTAAGCCCCCCCGACTATATCCCATGCGTTTCCTCTCCAAATTTTCCCGCCAAGTGCTCATTGGGGCGCTGCTTCTCGCCCCTTGCCTAACTCGAGCGGATTGGCTCAATTTCCGTGGTCCAGACGCCTCTGGTTACGATGCGACCATCACCGAGCTTCCCACCGAGTTGAGCGAGAAAACCCAGGCGTGGAAGGTCGCCCTGCCTGGTCGCGGACTCTCCAGTCCCCTGCTCATCGGCGACCGGGTGTTTCTCACCGCCGCGAGCGGGCCGGAACAAAAGCAGCTCCATGTCCTTTGTTTCGCAGCCGCCGATGGTGCCCTCATCTGGGAACGGCGCTTTTGGGCGACGGGCCGGACCATGTCGCACAAAAAGACGAATGTCGCCGCGCCCACCGCCGCCAGCGACGGCAAGCGAATCTACGCGCTCTACTCGTCGAACGACCTGATCTGCCTCGACCTCGATGGGCGCGTCCAATGGATGCGCGGTTTAACCCTCGACTATCCGAACGCCTCGAATAGCCTTGGCATGGCTTCATCACCTCTGGTCGTAGGCGACACCTTAGTCGCTCAGATCGAGAATGATTCCGAGTCCTTCGCGGCCGGCTTCGATCTCCTGACCGGCGCCAATCGCTGGAAAATCGACCGGCCCAAATCTGCCAACTGGACCTCACCTGTCTCTCTCCGCGTTGACGGCGAACCGGTCGTAGCCCTGCAGTCGGGTGACGGTATCTTGGGCCTGGTTCCCGCAACCGGATCGCCCCTCTTCACCCTTCCGGGAAATGCCTCCACGATTCCCTCCAGCGCCGCCAGCGGCGATCAACTCATCGTCCCGGCGAACGGTCTCACCGCCGTCCGCATCAGCCCGGATGGAGCCGAACCCACCGCCCTGTGGAAAGAGGAGAACAATCGTCCCGGCACCGCAAGCCCCCTCGTGATCGGTGACAAAGTCTATGTGATCAACAACGCGGGCGTCATCGCGTGTTCCTCCCTCGCAACCGGGGAGCGGGTCTGGAGAACCCGACTTGAAGGAGGTGCCTTCAGTGCCAGCCCGGTTGCAGGAAACAACGGCCACCTTTACGTTTGCAATGAGGAAGGCGTGCTCCAAGCCGTCGATCTCAGCGGCGCGGAAGGGAAAGTCGTCAGTTCCATCGCTCTCGGCGAAACCGTCCTCGGGACACCCTCGCTCGCCCAGGGGGCCATCTACGTGCGCAGCGACGGGCATCTCTGGAAATTTCGAAAATAGAGTCGTGGTTTTTTTGCCCAGTGAAGCCAGGATGCGCCGGTTGCTGCCGGAGCGCTGTCGCGCAAAAATGGTTGTCCGGTGGCTTTTCCGCCGCCACCGTAGCGGACCACCCCATGCCTGATTTCGCCTATCATCCGCCCTTTCCTCTAGGCCCTGACACGACAAACTACCGCCTCGTCACCACCGAGGGGATTTCCGTCGAGACCTTCTGCGGGAAAGACGTGCTCGTCGTCGCGCCCGAGACCCTGACCCGTCTCGCCAAAGAAGCGTTCCGCGACATTTCCTTCATGCTTCGTCCCGGCCACCTCGCCCAAGTCGCCGCAATTCTCGACGACGCGAGCGCCACGGACAACGACCGCCTCGTCGCCCTCACCCTGCTGCGCAATGCGGAGATCGCCGCCCGGGGCATCCTGCCGATGTGTCAGGATACGGGAACCGCGATCATCGTCGGAAAAAAGGGCCAGCAGGTCTGGACCGGTGGCGGAGATGAGACTTCGCTCGCTGCGGGTATTTGGCAGACCTTCCAGCAGGAGAACTTGCGCTACTCCCAGCTCGCTCCACTGACGCTCTTTGAGGAGAATAACACCAAGGACAACCTGCCCGCCCAAATCGATCTCTCCTCCACCGCCGGAGCTGCCTACGAATTCCTTTTCATCACCAAAGGGGGTGGATCCGCCAACAAAACCTTCCTCTTTCAGGAAACCAAATCCCTGCTCTCGCCCGAACGCTTCGTCCCTTGGGCGATCGAAAAGATGCGCAATATCGGGACCTCGGCCTGCCCTCCGTATCACCTCGCTTTCGTCATCGGAGGCACCAGCGCCGAGGCCACCCTGAAAACTGTCAAGATCGCTTCGACTCGCTACTACGACCGTCTTCCCACGACTGGAAGCGAACGCGCCCAGGCCTTCCGCGATCTGGAGATGGAGGCGATTCTCTTGGAAAAAGCCCGGGAGATCGGCATCGGAGCCCAATTCGGCGGGAAGTATTTCGCGCTCGACGTGCGCGTGATCCGCCTCCCCCGTCACGGGGCCAGTTGCCCGGTCGGACTCGGGGTGAGTTGCTCAGCCGACCGTCAGGCCAAAGCCAAAATCACCCGCGACGGTGTCTTTCTGGAGCAACTTGAGACTGATCCCGGTCGCTACATTCCCGAGAAGTGGCGCGACCACCGCTTTCATGGCGTCAAAGTCGATCTCAACCACGGCATGGCTGCGACGCTGGCGACGCTCTCGAAGTATCCCGTCACCACCGCCCTCGAACTGAGCGGCACCATCATCGTCGCCCGTGACATCGCCCACGCGAAACTCCGCGAACGGGTCGAGGCCGGTCTCGACCTGCCTGACTACTTCAAGGAATACCCCGTCTATTACGCCGGCCCTGCCAAAACCCCTGAGGGGATGCCGAGCGGTTCTTTCGGCCCCACCACCGCCGGTCGGATGGATCCCTACGTCGATCAATTCCAATCGCAAGGCGCCTCCATGGTCATGATCGCCAAAGGCAACCGCAGCCAGCAAGTCACCGACGCCTGCAAAAAACACGGCGGTTTTTATCTCGGATCAATCGGCGGACCGGCCGCCATCCTTGCGCAGAATCACATCCGCAAGGTCGAAGTGCTCGACTTTCCCGAACTCGGTATGGAAGCCGTCTGGAAAATCGAGGTGGAGGATTTCCCGGCCTTCATCCTCGTCGATGACAAAGGAAACGACTTCTTCACCGCCATCCACCAGTGCCCGGTGGCATAAACGAGCGGACCCACATTTCAGGTCGGAAGTCGGCGGAAACCCTGCACTCGGAGCGGTTTCCCGGCGTAATCGGGGTAGGTGCTCTGCACATCCTTGATGTTCAGGATGGTCCATGGTGCGTAGAGGCTCCGGCCATTTTTCGTGTAGACGAGGTCAGCCGCCAAATAAATGCAGGAGTGATGGGCATTCATTTCTTCCGTCAGAAACACGAGGACGTCACCGAAGCGATAGGGAGCCTCCACTAGCTCGAAGCCAGCCAGCAAGCGGGAAGCGGCGAAGAACTCGTCAAGGTAGATCGGTTCCGGATCATAGTTGAAAAAGTTCAACGCGGTCCAATGGCAATCCGGCAGCACCCCCTCGCTGGCCATGCTCATGTCAGGGTAGGTATAGACAAGCTTCCGGGCAAGTGGCGGCAGCATGTGGACGAGGTCAAGCGAGCCGACCCCAGGAGTCTCGGCTGAAGCCTGCATGAGGGGTTCGACCTCTTTGCGGCGAAGCCCGAGACCCGTGGTCCAGTAGGGTATGATTTCTTCAATCCGTGACGAGTCCTTTAGTCTGAGTTGGACGGCCATCGAACGAACTCGGGAAGAGTGTTTCTGCAATTGCCTCGCCTCAGCCTCGGATCGAGCCAGGGAAATAAGATGGGAAAAGTCCGCAAAAACGAGGAGGTCGCCCCGGAAATACACCATCGTCTTCATTTTCTCAATGAGGTCCAGACGGATGGAGGTGCCCTTGGTCCACTCTTCGACTGAACCGGAACGGATTCGGACCGGATTCTGGATATCTTCGTTGGCCTCGAATCGACCAAGATAGTTATAAAGGATCCCACGCGCCTCGGGACTCAGCGTTTCGACCACCATACTCGGGGGAAACAGAGCATACAGCCCGCTGGCGAGGCCGAGGTTGTCGGGGGCGAAGAGGGCACCGCGTTGCGCGCTTGATAAAGGTAACGTCTCAAGGACAGCACGAAACTCCGCTTCGTATTGAAGGGGCACGGCCCAACGGGTTTTCAGGGTGCGCACGGGAAACGCGTCGATCAAATGCATCGGTGCTTCGAGGTAAAAATAATAGTAGGTGAGATCGCCCCATGGGCCGCTGGCCGTCTCGTAGAGCACGCCGGTCTTCTCCCGATCTGGTCCCGGAGCAGACAACGCTTCCACCTCGGCTGACTCACCTGTAACAGGGCGAGCGAGCGCGGCCACTCCGGCAAAGGTTCCGAAACTGGTGAGCGAAAAAAGGTCGCGTCGAGAGAAGTGAGAGCCCGATGGCATCGTGTAAAAAGGGGAAGAAGAGGTCAATCTCTACCAAATATCCAAAAATTCAATCGGATGCCTTCCCATTGATGCCCCGACCGGTCACTCAATGGCTTCGCTGCTCGCTCATCCAAGTAAACAGGATCACCCAGAGGGAAAGCGCGAGGGAGAAAAGCGGGATCTGGAGCGGACCGGGCAAGGAATAGATTGCGGCGACGATAGGAATCCAAACCCCCCAGGTGGCGAAAAGAGCAGGAATGATGGCATTTCGATAAAACGAAACCGTGAAAAAGCCGGACATCTTCTCTCTCGCGAACCCGCTTCGCCTCCAGTCGTAGAGGATCACGCTCTGAGGACAGGCAATCAGAGGGCAGTATAAAAATTGATCCACGAGGATTTTTTTAAGGACGACGGCAAGGTCCGGATCATTCCCAAACCATTCCCCCTGCAATCGGTAGAGCAAATCCACCTGCATACCGCCGTATCCCCAGAAGCAGGCAGCAAAGACTAGGTTGCCGAAATTCCGTCGAGTCACCCGTCCTTTTTGAAAAGCGATGACCCGCAGGGCTTCGGGAATGAAAGCTCCGGCGATCATGGCGGCGACGGCGGAATAGACGTAGCCCCATCGTTCCTTCAACATGGCGAGCGCGTCGAAAGCGGCATGGCTCGAAGGCACCGTTAGATAAGTCACGACCGTCACCGCCATGATCGTTTGCACGGCGAGGCCGGGCCAGAGGTTGGCTCGCACCGCTCGGAAACCAGCCTGCCAGGGGGCTTCGCGCGGTGGAATCAGAGGGTCTGGAAGGTCGTCGGTGATCGTGAAAGGGGGAGGAAAAACGCCGACAATACCGGAGCGATGACGCAATTCCGTGCTTCGCGACAGGGAAAATTTCGGCTACCATAAGCCAGCGCATGGACCGAGCATCTTACTTTTTTCCAGCGATATTTCTCACTTTGGTCTCGGTGCAATCGGCCGGGGCGGTGGACTTCGCGCGTGAAGTGGCTCCCATCTTCGAGGCGCACTGCTACGATTGCCATGACGCGGAAACGCAGAAAGGCGGGATCGGGCTGGCCACCTACTATCATTCCCGCCATCCTGCGGACAGCGGCGAGCCATTGTTCGTGCCGGGCGTGGCTGAGGAATCACTTTTGATTCATGTGCTGACAGAAACCGATCCAGAGAAACGGATGCCCGCCAAGGGAGAACGGCTGAACGAATCGGATATCGCGACCCTGCGACGCTGGATCGAAGCTGGAGCCAAGTGGCCCGATGACGGTTGGCGACCACCGGTGCATTGGTCGTATGTGCGCCCGGCGAAGACCGCTTTGCCCGATCCAACTCCTGCGGCGAGCGCGACCGGCGCCGGGAATGAAGTGGATCACTTCATTCAGGAGCGGCTCGCCCGCGAAGGCCTCCAGCCGAATCCCCCCGCTCCACCGGCCCAACTCCTGCGTCGAATCTACCTTGATCTGGTCGGCCTGCCTCCCAGCGTGGCGGAGCTGGACCGATTTTTGGCCGACCCGAGTCCGGAAAGTTATGCTGCCGTGGTCGATGAGCTGCTTCGCTCGCCGCGCTTCGGCGAGCGATGGGCGGTGCCCTGGCTCGATCTGGCGCGATATGCCGACTCCGAGGGCTACCAGCGCGACAGCCCGCGCAACATGTGGCCTTACCGCGACTGGGTCATCTCCGCCCTCAACACTGACCTGCCGTTCGATCAATTCAGCATCGAGCAACTCGCCGGCGATCTCCTTCCTGATCCTAGCGAAGCCCAATTGGTCGCGACCGCTTTCCACCGCAACAGTCCGCTTAATCTTGAGGCCGGAACCGATCCGATGGAGGATCACTACAAGCAAATCGTGGACCGGGTCAATACCACCGGCACCATCTGGCTCGGCAGCACGGTCGCCTGCGCCCAATGCCACAATCACAAATACGACCCGATTTCCACAAAGGAATATTACGAGCTGTTCGCCTTTTTCAACAACACCCCGATCGAGTCGCGCCAAGAAGGATCCGAGATGGGCATGGCGAATATGTTGCACATCGGCCCCGCCATGGCGGTGACCAAAACGCAGCAAGATCTCGATGATGTGGCGACCTTGGCCAGGGAGCAGAAGACCGCGCTGGAAGAGATTCGCAGAACTCTGCGGTCTGATGTGGAACGCCTCGTAAAACGGAACCCCGCCGCCCTGCCCGAGAACGTTCGCAAAATCGTGGAGCGAGAGGGCGACATGAGTTTAGCGCAGTGTCAGGCCGTTGCTCGTGCTCTTAAGCCGGCCAGTCCGGGTATGGGGCAAAAACTCGAAGAGGCCTCCATCACCGCCGCCCGCCTTGAGGAACTGGAAAAAAAGGAGGTCCGCATTCTCGAAGAACTGGATGAGGTCCGACCGACCTTCATCGCCAAGCGAGGCGATTTTCTTTCCCTTGGCGAGCCAGTCAGTCCGGCCACTCCGGCGGCGCTGCATCCCTTCGGCAATGACTTGCCCCGCAACCGCCTCGGCTTGGCCCGCTGGCTGGTTGATCCGGCGAATCCTTTGGTGGCCCGGGCGTATATCAATCGCCTTTGGCTGGAACTTTTCGGCCAGGGTCTGGTGACAACTCCGGAGGAATTCGGCAGTCAGGGCGAGCGCCCCAGTCACCCCGAACTGCTCGATTGGCTGGGGGTCGCCTTCGTTGAAGACGATGGCTGGTCACTCAAGAAATCCCTGCGTCGTCTCGTCCTTTCTGACACCTACTGCCAGTCTATCGAAGTGAACGAAGCTTCGGCGGCGCTCGATCCGGCGAATCAATGGCTCTGGCGTCATCCGGGACATCGACTCGTGGCCGAGACGATCCGGGATCAGGGACTCGCCCTCAGCGGGCTGCTCTCGGAGCGGAGCTACGGGGTGAATGCGAGACCTTTCCAGCCAGATGGATTTTGGAGAAATACTGCCGGAGCGTCCGAGACATACTACATCCCCTCCCAGGGAGAGGATGCCTATCGCCGGGGCGTCTATACCCTCTGGCGTCGCGGGTCTCACTATCCCAGTTTCGCGAACTTCGACGCGCCGGACCGAAGTGCCTGCGTCGTCCAGCGTGACCGCTCCAACACCCCGCTCCAGGCGCTGACCTTGCTCAACGATCCGGTCTATGTTGAAATGGCGACGGCCTTCGGTCAGCGCATCGAACAGGAGGGCGGAGCTACGGTCGAGCAGCGCCTCGAGTGGGCCTTCCGCACGACCCTGGCCCGCTCTCCTCGCGAGGCCGAAAGGCTTCTGTTGAATTCGGCGTTTCAAACCGTCCTCGACGAGTCGAATTCCGCCACCGCCGCGTATCGCGAGATCGCCACGATTTTACTGAATCTTCACGAGACCATCACCCGCAGCTGATCCCATGTTCGATTTTCCCACCGAATCCTTCACTCGACTCCGGCGACGGCAGTTCCTCTCCCGCAGCGGGACCGGTCTCGGGGCTTTGGCGCTCGGGAGTCTTTGGTCGCAGGATGCGGAAGCTTCCAGAAATGGTGTCACACCCTTTCAAACGATCGCCCCAAAAGCCCGCAGTGTGATCTTTTTCCACATGACGGGAGCGCCTTCGCAACTCGACCTCTTCGATGACAAACCGGTCCTGCGGCAATACGATCGCCAACCCGCCCCGGCGGAGCTCTTCGAAGGCAAACGATTCTCCTTCCTGCGCGGGCACCCGAAGTTGCTCGGCTCGCCTTATGAGTTCACCCGTCATGGCGGCGGCGGGGTGGAGCTGTCCTCGCTGCTCCCACACTTGGGAACGGTCGCCGACGAGCTTTGCGTGGTGAAGTCGATGTTCACGACCGAGTTCAACCACGGCCCGGCCCAGCTCTTCATGCACACCGGGCTGAACCGCCAGGGCAATCCGTCAATCGGCTCATGGACCACCTACGGACTCGGCAGCGAGTCGGAGAATCTTCCCGCCTACGTGGTTTTCTTGAAAGGGGCTTCACCCGGAGCGGGGGCCAATCTCTGGAAATCCGGCTTCCTCCCGAGCGTTCATCAAGGCGTCCAGTTGCGCGGCGAGGGCGAACCGGTCCTCTTTCTGAATCGACCCGAAGGCGTCAGTGAGACCGCCCGGCGACGCACCCTCGACAGCATCGCGGCCCTCAATCAAACCTATTTTGAAACCGTGGCCGATCCCGAGATCCAGACCCGGATCGACCAGTATGAAATGGCGTTTCGCATGCAGACTTCCGTGCCCGAGCTGGTCGATCTGAGCCAGGAATCCGCCGCGACCATGACGAGTTACGGCGATGGCGAAGTGGCCCGCCAGTGCCTCCAGGCGCGTCGCTTGGTCGAGCGGGGGGTGCGCTTCGTTGAGTTGTTCATCGGCGACTGGGACACTCATGCGAACCAAGCAGGCAAGCTCGCCGGGAATTGTCGTGAAGTCGATCAACCGATCGCCGCACTCATCGCCGATTTGAAACAACGCGGATTGCTCGATCAAACCCTCGTGGTCTGGAGTGCGGAATTTGGTCGGACCCCCATGCTGCAGGGCGAGGAGAGCGCGGCAAAATGCGGGCGGGATCATCAAAAAGACGCCTTCACCATCTGGATGGCAGGAGGCGGAGTGAAGGGCGGCATCACCTACGGTTCCACCAGTGAACTGGGCAATGAAGTCGCTGAGAATCCCGTCGAAGTGCGCGATCTCCACGCGACCCTGATGCATCTCCTCGGCATCAACCACGAAAAGCTGACCTACCGCTACCAAGGCCTCGATCAAAGGCTCACCGGTGTTGAGGAGGCTCGGGTGTTGCGGGAGATCCTCGCTTGAAGCGCCGGACGTGCGGGACCGACCGACCCATGCGAGCATCAGACCGAGCGCCTGCTTAAAAAATCACCAACGGAGCGGCATCCCTGACCTGGAGTAAGCGCTTGCCTCAATTTGGATCAAGAGCAGAAGCACGCGGGCCATAAATCGGCAGCGTCTCACCGGCTTCATACGCACCGATGTCAGGCCCGGTTCCAGAGAATCCATCATTCACATTCGGAATGGACTGCGCCGCATCGACGACCGCGCTTCCGGGACGTGGACGGAGGTCGGGCGCTGGATAGAGCCGACTGGGATTGGATGGAAAATCGACCTTCTCGAAAACCTCCAGTCCGACTTGCAACCCGTGGGGTTCGAACTCGGTGCCCGGCAATTCCGAGAAAGTCCACGAACGAATTTTTCCTTCAAACGGCAGCCCGTCAGCACCGAGTGCATCGTAGTCGAAGCTGACATGCTTGCCGAAGTTTTGCACATCGATACTCCGACCCCTACCCGGACTGAAGCCGCCGAATTGGCCATCGACCGGTCCTCCGCCGAGGAAAAGATTGTTGCGAAAAAGAGCGTGATCGAAGGGCTCACTCGTGTAATTGCCGAGACCATCACCGACCTTCACCACCGTGTTGTGCAGGATCACGTCACCCTGGCTGAAACGGTGCAATTTGAAGGCCCCGTAAGTGAGATTATACATGACATTGTGCATAAAATAGTTCGGCCCGCCGAGTCCCGGCTGCGAGCTGAGGCCGACGAAACAATTCGTGATGCGGTTCCGCAAGATGCGGCAGTTGCTCAGCGCAAAGTCCGCCTCGATCGCGTCGTCCAGTCCGATGCTGATGTCGTTGTTGAGCCAGTCATTGCACATTTGCACGACCGCGCCATCGTCCTCCAGGTGGGAGAGACAGTCACGGAATCCGCTGACGCGATTGTGACAAATGACGTTGCCGCTTCCGGTGATTTGGATGCCCTCGCCTTCGTTGTCTCCATCCGCCCCCATGATCGCGGGATCCCATCCATGGATACCAGTGATCACGTTGTCGGCGAGGTAACAATTCGTGATCCCAGGCTTGTAGGCCTTGATCCCATATTGCGCATGGATCGTGCAGTTCCGCACCACGCAGTATTCAGCGCCATTCATCCGCACCGGCCCCTTGACCGTGACGCCCTCAAGATGGACCCATTTGCGATTTGCCAGTCCCACTTCTTGGAAGACCGCCTTCCCCGAGGTGGAACGATAGACAATGGGACGTCCCGGTTCGCCGTCCTTGTTAAAAGTCACCTCGCCGTAGTCGCCGTCGGCAAGGAGGATCAAGTCCCCCGGCGAGACTGCGTTGAGTCCGCTGCGGTCCGCGTGTTTGACCGGTGCATCCACCGCGGCAACGGGCACTGGGCGGGTTCGAACCGTCACAGTGGACGCCGCATCGCCCCCATCAGGATCGTGCAAAGTGAGCGCAATCTCGAAGTTTGTGTCTGCTGGTAAATCAAAGAGGCTCCCGGACAAACGATTCGTCCAGCGGAACGGGACCGAGGTCCCCCGACTCTCCCCGGCGGGCACCCGGCGCAGAGGCATTCCGGTGCGCCAAGTCGCTTCGCCGACAGCCCGGAACTTCACCCCACAGATGGCATCGAGATTGTCGTCCCCTTCGATCTGCCATTCTACCGCGAGATTGGAGATTGTCGGGTAGGGCGTGGTGATCTCGCCGGGGGTGGTCGTGTCAGATGCGACGCATGGACAGATGGCCAATACAAAAAAGATGAGAAATCTTTTCATTGCTTGATCCCGTAAATCATACCGAAGTTGCTCGAGTCGAATTCCGTGGGCCTGGCATGGGGAGAATCAACGACTCACTCCACCGCCACCGCCACCTTCACCTCCTTCACCTTCACCCCGCTCAACGGGTACGTCGAAACCGCATCCCAAGCAAGCTCCTGGAGCAAATGGTTGAGCGCCTCCGCTTCGGAATGATCCTTCAAGCTGTCCGGCACCGGCAACCCTACTGGCGTGCGCTGGTAGATGCTTGCGAAGTGGCAATAGGTGACGAGCAGAGCGAGGGCCTCGGCGGGATGCCCGAGGTCATCGCGGAACAACTCGCTTTGCTGGGAAAGACCGGGTGCCGTGCCTTCAGCGACCCGCTCACGCAGCCCCAGAACCGCATCTCCAACCGGGACAATATGAACCGCATCATGGCCGACTGAGGCATTGAGCGCGGTCACCTGCGTCTCCAACTGCCTGAGCCATCCACTGCGATACACCTCGCGCATCGCTCGCAGTTCTTCGGTCGTCACAGCGTCTCGCGCCGCGTTCGAAAATTCGCCGGTGAGCCCGTCACGCGGCATCCAGGAGGCTTGCACCAGAACCCGGAGATCGGGATTCTTCTCCAGTCCGAGTTTGGTGAATAGGTCAATGCCTTCGTCCGGAAGGAGAGTGTGAGGCGAGAGTGTGAGCACATCGACGATGCCCTCGCGCAGGGCCTTTTTGGCCTGATTCGTCTCGTCGGGTAGGTTCCAATGCTCGATCACTTGCGAGCCGCCGATCATTTGTTGTCCCGCGTTGAGGTGGGCGACCCCGGCCGACTCAGTAATCGCCGGGAGCATCTTCGCCGTATGAATCATGAAGCTATGCGCGCACACAAAAAGCTTGGTTCCTTCCGCGCCTCGCGCGAAATCGGCGGGTTGGGAAGTGCCTTTGCCTTCAGAGAAACCCTTCTGTTTCAGCATCGACTTCAGCTCAGGATGCGATTCGAGAAAACGGAGGCCTTCAGCCATCGAAAGGTTACCGTCCTGATCGAGATCCGCCTCGGGAAACAGCTTCAAAGCGAGGGCTAGTCGCGCCTCGATGCCGGACCCTTTTGTCGAACCGACCGAATTCTGTCCTCGAAGAGAGGGACTGCTCGCAAGGAGCATGGCGAGGACGAAAGTGAGGAGCTTCATATTAGAAGTATGACGAAACATCGAGGGCGAACATTACAATCGCGTGGTTGGAATTTTCGCCGACCAAACAGGGTTCGGTGCATCACCTAACAGGGTAGAGTTATCGCGGATTCACGGTCCAGTCCCGAACGGAAACTTCACCATTCACGCCGCAATCGAAGGCAACTTCTCCACCGGGGCCGGGCGTTTTTCCGGTGCCCCGGTTCTCGTAGCGAACAGTGTCGGAGACGTTTGACAGAGTGTTGTTCTCGACCACCGCAGTGGCACTCGCGTCATTTCGCAAAAGTGGCCGAGAGGTGCCTTCGCATTCGATGATGTTGTCAGTAATGCGAATCGATTTGAAGTCGCACTCTTGATGAAATCCGAAGAGCCCCTCGGTGCGCGGAGTGCTCGTCGTACGGGTGCGGATGTGGTTGTGATGAATGTCGAGATTGGCATACGGCTCGTTGATCCAGATGACACCACGCCCGGGGTTGTTGATGAGATTGTGATGGAAGGAGGCGGGGCCGGGAGCGCTTGCTTTGCCGAATCCGCTGATGAGATTACCCCCGTCCTGATCGGTGGAAAAATCGAAGAGATTGTGGTTGATCTCAACCCCGTTCCTCACAAACTCGATCGAGTAGCTGCTTTTGAAAAGATTGTGATGGATGTGAAAAGTGCGTCCACTTTCCGGCACGGGTCCTCCGCCCTGCTTGGGGATCGATACGGTGCCGTGGAGCACGTTGTGATCGATCTCAATGTCGGCATCGTTCTCGAAAGGAAACTCGATCGAGAAGTTCACTTCGAAGGTGTTGTGATGAATGCGGAGCCGTTTGCCCTGGCGTCCTTTGATGCCATAGTAGTGCTCGTTCGGAGCCGTCTTCGTGCGCAGGAAGCGGTTGTTCCAGATCTCGCTGTCGGCGATCCAGATGACGAAGATGCCCCCGCCGGTGATGCCTCCGGTGAGACCCGGCTCGCCTTTCTGCCATCGCTGACCGGCATCTACGAAGGTGCAATCGTGGATCTTCGCGCCTTTCCAGGAGTAGCTGCGAATCCCGGCATACTGGAAGTCCTCGATGTGCAAATCGTTGAGTTTCACTCCGGTATTGCCCGATCCAAAAATCGCCCCATGCACGCCCGGCCCCGTGAGCGTGAGATGTGCGAGGCCAACGTCCATGGCCTTGTCCGCGAGGTGAATGAGGTAGCCGCTGCGATCAAATTTCGCCTGGTTCGTCTCCGGATCGGGCAGTGTGTCCGTGCGTCCCCGCCACTCCGGCGCGTGGGTGAGGATGGTCTTGCCAATGCCGGCTCCCTGCAAGGTCACGCCTGAATTCAGACGCAGCGGTTGGGCAAGGGAGAAGGTGCCGGGTCCGAGTTCCAGGAGGGTTCCCGGAAGCGCCTTCTCCGCCGCCGCTACCAGATCGGCCGTCGTCATGATCGGTGCCGCCGGGAGCTTGACGGAGAGGAGGAAAAGGATCGAGAGAACGAGGAGAATCTGAAAGAAGGATTTCATTGTGAAGGTAGAAACGCCAGGAACGGTTTCGCAACCGGAATATCAGAGTCTACTCGACGTTTGCGTTCTTTGTCACGCATCGTCACGCTTCATGGCTCCTCCGTTTTTTACGGCACTTCGTATCCCTTTTTCTTCGGCAAACTCTCCCGATCCGGCGGGGGCGGGGGTTCGACTCCGGCGGCTCGCATCAGTTCGCTGAAGGCGGTGATGGTCGGGACGCTCGGTTTGAAATTTCCGGGACGGAACCCCTGGGCGATCAAAAGCGGAGTCCATCCTTTGTTGTTCTGGCGATTCCAAATTTCGAGATCAGCTCCGCGCTCCGCGAGAAGGGCGACAACTTTGGGAAGGCTTTTGTAGGCGGCTCCGTGCATGGCGGTGTGGGTATTCCGATCAACGGCATTGATGTCGGCCCCGAGGTCGAGGAGATACTTGCAGGCGGCGACACACTCGTCCTCGGTTCCGGCCTCCTCGCCGGGGGCGTAGCAGCCGAGCCCGGCGGCGGCCATGAGCGGGGTGGAACCGTCGGCATTCGTGCGCAACGGATCGGCTCCGAGGGCGACGAGGGCTTTCATCATCGGAAGATCGGCGGTTTTGGCGGCGAGGAAAAACGGGGTCACTCCTCCGAGAGTCAACCCGGCCCGTGAGTCCTCGCGCATCGTAAGAGCGAGGTTCGGATCGGCTCCAGCGGCAACGAGCTCGCGAATGAAAGAGAGTGCGTCAAGGCGTCCGCTCGTTTCCGGCGGGGGTTGCCCTGCCTCGTCGTCGCCGTGGGCGGGTTTACGCACCCAGGTGAGGGTGTGGAGCGCGGAGGTGCCGCTGCGGAGATCATTCGAATCGGCCCCGGCTTTGACCAGATCGAGGGCAAGTTCGAAGTGACCGTTCTCCACCGCAAGAAGGACTGCGCTAGTCCCAGCCGGAGCGTCCCGGCCTCCTGTTTTGTCGTCTGTCAGGATGGCTTCCCGCGGATCGGCCCCGGCCTTAAGGAACGTATGAACCACTTCGCTTTTGCCCTCGCGGGCGGCGAAAAGGAAGGCGGTGAAGCCGGAGTCGAGACGAAGATCACGTTCGGCCCCATGCTCCAGCAGCACCGCGACGACCTTGGGATTTCCCGCGTCGGCGGCCCACATCAAGGCGGTCTGGCCGCTCCGATCCTGGTCGGTCACATCGGCCCCTGCGTCGAGGAGAGCCAGAACGGACTCGGGGCGACCGGTGCGGGAGGCAATCATCAGAGCACTTTCGCCACCGCGTTGTTTCGCGTGAACATTGGCCCCAGATTTGAGAAGTAATTCGACGATGATGCCGTTGCCATTTTGCGCCGCGAGGAGGAGCGGGGTGATGCCGTAGCGATTCGCAACCTCGGCCTTTGCTCCCGCCTTCAGCAAGTCCGTGACGAGATCAGCCCGATCATGGTAGGCCGCCCAATGCAGCGCGGTGGTGCCCTCGGCCTGAGCGAGATTGGGATCGGTTGCGGACTCCAGAGCGGCGGCAACATCGTCCCACGATTGCCGCTCGGCGAGATCGGGCAGGGTCAATTCTCCCGACACGACCTTTCCCAAAAGGACGACGGCGAGGAAACATTTGAAGAACGTTTTCAAAGCATCTCAAGGAGTCCGGTGCTGTCTCCAAACTGATCCAACTCAACCCCGGCCCGGTCGAGCAAAGTGAGGTGCAAATTCGCGAGCGGGACCGTTGTTTCATGCCGTAAGTGACGACCTCCCTTCACCCCCGCACCCGCTCCCCCGGCGACGATGACGGGCAGATTCGTGTGGTCATGGACGTTGGGATTTCCCATCCCACTGCCGTAGAGGAGCAGACTGTGATCGAGCAAAGTCCCCTCCCCCTCCGGCGTCGCGGCGAGCTTCGTGAGATACTCGGCGAAGAGGCTAACGTGAAAGGCGTTGATCTTCGACATCTGCTCGATCTTGTCAGGGTCGTTGCCATGATGAGAAAGCGGATGGTGCGGGTCGCTCACACCGATATCGGCATAGGTGCGGTTGCTCGTCTCGCGGGCGAGTTGGAAGGTGATCACGCGGGTGACGTCGCCGCGCATCGCGAGGAGTTGCAGGTCGAACATGAGTCGCACGTGTTCGGCGTAGCTCGCCGGAACGCCGCTAGGACGCTCCAAGTCGGGTAGCTCGTTTTCCGCGACGGCGGCTTCGGCCTTTTGAATGCGCCGCTCGACTTCGCGAACCGAGTCGAGGTAATGATCGACCCTGGCGCGATCCTCGGGTCCGAGAGTGCGGGCGAGACGGCTCATATCGTCTTTCACAAAATCGAGGAGACTGCCGCGCCGGGCGAGGGCGGCGGCACGATCGGCCTTGCTCCCACCCGCTCCAACGAGCTGCTCGAAGACGAGTCTGGGATGTGCCTCGGCCGGAAGCGGGGTCGTCGGCGAGGACCACGAAAGGTTGTTTTGATAGACGCAGGCGTAACCGTTGTCGCATTGCCCGACGACCTGCATCAAGTCCATCGCCAGCTCCAGCGAGGGCAGTTGGGTCTCTTGCCCGATCGCTTTGGCAGCGATCTGATCGGCGGTAGTACCGTTGTAGTAATCGCTGCTCTCCGTATGCTTGACCCGCGCCGCGCTAAGCCACGACGCATTCGAGGTCGCATGGGTGCCAGGGTAGGCGGGCTCCAATTCGAGGTTGGTCAGGATCGTGCAATGATCGCGAACCGGTTCAAGCGATTGCAAAATGGGCGAGAGCTCGCCAAGGCGGTCACCCTCCCCATTCCCCGGTGTCCAACGGCTCTGGTCGCACCCCATCGGGATGTAAATGTATCCCAGCCTTCGCGCCGGTTGGACCGTCCGCGAGGCCGCCGTCGCCGCCGGAACCATCGCATCGAGGTAGGGCAACGAGAGGGAGGCGCCAAGACCTCGGAGAAGGGTGCGGCGAGAGAGAACTCGGCGGGTCGTGTAGCTGCTCATGGGTGTTTGATGGTATCAATTTGATTGATGGGAAGAAAGCGTCTTGTCTCAAATATCCCGCATCGTAAACGGCACGCTCGTCACAATTCCGACAATGATCTCAGAAAAACGCCAATCCCCTTCCCTTGCTTGTCGCACGATCGCTCGCACGGCAGGGGCGTCGCTTGGCTCGACGCCGCGTCCGAGGGCATAGGTGAGGAGCTTTTCCGTTAGCGCGGTGACAAATAGTTCAGGACGACGCAGGACCGCTTCCTCCAACCCGGCAACGCCGGTGAATGCACTGCCGTCGGCGAAGCCGCCCTGGGCATCAATGAGATGGCCATTGACAACCTCGTGCCAGCGTCCGATCACGTCGTAATTCTCCAGGGCGAAACCGATGGGATCCATCAAGTTGTGACAACTCGCGCAGGTCGCATTCTCCCGATGGAGAGCGAGGCGTTCGCGGATCGGAAGCGACTCGGCGATCACGCCGTCGAGTGCAGGGATGTTCGGCGGGGGCGGCGGGGGCGAAACGCCTAGGAGGTTTTTCAAAACCCAATGACCCCGGATCACCGGTGAAGTGCGCGTCGCATAGGAGGTCACGGTGAGGATGCTACCCTGCCGGAGCAGTCCGCCGCGCTGCCAATCCGGATCGACTGCAACTTCGCGGAAGCGACTTCCATAGACGTGCGGAATGCCGTAGTGGGCCGCGAGCCGCTCATCGAGCCAAGTGCGGTCGGTTCGGAGCAACTCAAGGACGCTGCGATCGGCGGTAAGGACGTCGCTGACGAGCCGACTCGTTTCCTCTCGCAACGATTCGCGCAAGTTTTGGTCAAAGTCAGGATAGAGCCGCGCGTCAGGAGTGAAGGATGAGAGATTGCGCAGGTAGAGCCACTGATCGGCGAAATTCGTCACGAGGGCCTGCGATCTCGGATCGGACAGCATCCGGCGAGCTTCGGCTTCGGGATCGAGAGTTCCGGCTTCCGCCGCTGCGAGGAGGGTTTCGTCGGGCAGGCTGCTCCAAAGAAAAAAGGAAAGCCGACTGGCGAGTTCGAGATGGTTGATCTGATAGGGCGACTGCTCCTGATCTGTCTCGGCGCGAAAGAGAAATTCGCGGCTCACAAGAATCGCGGAGAGGGCGGCCTCGATGCCCTCGTCGAAGGTCGCGGCGGTTTCGACAAAAGGCAGCAGCCGGGCAAGATCGCTCTCATCGACGGGCCGCCGCCATGCCCGGCGCAGAATCGGCAACAACACCTCGCCCGCGCCGTCGCGCCCTTCGCCGAACAGCAATTGTCTACTGGGGGTATTGCCGGGACCGGTCGCCTCGTAAGGGCCGGTGACGGTGACCTGATAGACCGCCGGGGAAAGCCGCGGATGGCGATGCAGATTATAGCTCGTTTGATAGGGTTGACGAAGCCGTTCGAGGATCGGGGAACCTTCGGCAAGAAAGGTCACTCCGAGATCGTGAGCCCCTCCTGCGACGTGGAAGCGCGCCTTGAGATGGGCGTCGATTTTTTCGTAATTCTTGTCACCGGCGGGCCGAACGGTGAACTCCTCAACGACCGCGCGATCCAGCAGGATCTGAATCTCGTGCGCGCCTCGCATGCCCTCGACCTGCTCGTTGCGATCACGTTGCAGACGCACCTGCACCTCATACTCACCCGTTTGGGGAAACACGTGAGGAATCAGAACCCCACCCCGGGTTCCGAGCGGCAGACCGGGGATGTGATATTCCTGCGTAACATCGCCGGGCACGCGAACGGCGGTGATCTCCGGATCGGTGACGAGCCCGACAGCTTCGCGGGCGATGCGCTGGGCTGCGGTGAGATAGCGATCCAGCAAAGCAGGCGACAGGTCACCGACCGTGATGTTGTCGAATCCGTGGCTCGCCTCATCGGCGGGAAGCAACGTCGTCGCATCGAAATCCACCGCGAGAAGGTCGCGCACGGCGTGCTGATACTCGGTGCGGGTGAGCCGGCGCAGGGTGGCGGTGCGTCCGGGGGCGGGGTTCTCGTCGGCGGCGGCGTCGAGGATCTCTGAGAGTTCGGCGACGGTCTCGTCATAGCCGGATTCGTCGGGCCGCTTCTTCCCGATCGGCGGCATGTGCCGGGCGTCGAGCTGCTTCAGAACACCTTCCCAAGTCGCTGAGTGCGCGGCGATGTCGTCATTGAGGATCGCATCGAGATCGAGCCCGCCCTTCTTCACACCGGCATCATGGCAATCGAGACAATACCGCTCGATCATTGCTATGGGCGAGATCTCCGCGTGGGCCGCTTCGCAGCAAGTCAGGACGGCGAGTAGGCGAAGGGCGTGTTTCATGGAGCGGAGCGGAGGGATTCAGTCAGACGTTCGCGGAATGTCAGGATCAGTTCGGCGGCGACAGTTTCGGGGTAGCTCGCGGTCGCTTCGTCGAGGGTTGCGGTGACTTTCATCGCCATGTTTTTGAAAATCCAATCCGCCATCCCATAGCTGAAACCAAAAAAAGGTGGTGGCTGGAGGTCGATCCCACTTGGGATCGGTTCTGTGAAAAACAAACAACCAGCCACCAAATCGAAGTTCTGTGTTCTCGCGCAAGTTTGCAATCTTATTCCGGGGCACTTGGTCTCCAAGTTGGCGCGGAAGTACGGGATCGAAACCCAGGCGCGGACGTTCACCGCGTGGAGTCACGTCGTGGCACTGCTCTGCGCACTACTCACCCATGCCATCGGTCTCAACGATGTCTGTAACGGGCTTCGCCATCATGCAGGCCTGCTTGGGGGTGTTCGAGGGGCGGCGGCTCCTGCTCGCAACACACTTTCCCATGCCAATAGAACCCGTGACAGCTCCATGATGGAGGATCTTTTTTGGGCCACTCTCAAACATCTTCAAAGCCAGCGGCCCGATTTCGGCCTGCGGTGGAGCGGCCTGCCGCGCCGGTTCAAGAAAGCGGTTTACGCCATCGACTCAACCACCTTCGCATCGTTGGCGAATTCGATGGACTGGGCCAAGCATCGGCGTCGTGAAGCGGCTGCGAAGTGCCATCTACGACTCGATCTTCAGAGGTTTTTGCCCGCCTGCGCTATCATCGAGGAGGCCAGCCACCACGATGACACCCGCGCACAGCAACTGTGCGCAGCCTTGAAAGATGGCGAAATCGCTTTGTTTGACAAGGCCTACGCCAATTTCGAACACCTCTACGTATTAGCATGTCGCGGCGTTTTCTGGGTCACTCGGGCGAAGGACAACATGGGTTTCCGAGTCGTGAAAAAACTCATTCGCAAGCCCGCGGGCAAGATCCAACAGGATGATCTCATCGTCTTGAAGACGCCGAAAAGCCGAAAGCAGCATCCCGCACGCCTGCGCCGGGTCGTGATGCTCGTCGAGATCAACGGAAAAGAAGTGGAGATGACTTTTATCACCAACAACGTGGAATGGGCCGCTTCCAGCGTGGGGGCTCTCTATCAGGCACGCTGGGGGATCGAAGTATTTTTTAAGCAGATCAAGCAAACTCTAAAAGTTTGCGATTTCCCGGGGCACAACAAGGAGGCGATCCGCTGGCAGCTCTGGTCGGCGTTGTTGCTCTGCGTTTTGCTGCGCTACCAAGGGCAGGCGATCGCTTGGCCGCACAGTTTCGCGAGGCTCTTTACGATGATTCACAGCGTGATCTGGGATCGAATTTCACTTTGCGGCTTGCTCGATTTCTAAGGGACAGCCAGGGGGCGCTGGCGAATGCGGGCGGTCCCCGAAGCCGCATTCCTGTCGGGATTCGCGCCTCCTTCCTATGGGACAGCAACCGGCTAAAAACCCGATAATCCACACAATTTCAAAAGTCAAAAGTCGGGGAAACCCCCAAAATCAACACAACCTCAAGCCTAGCAGCCCGATTCTATCGCGCTATGGGATGGCTGTGTTTTAACTTCATTCGTAAATTCCATCGCGCTCGCCTTCGGCATAACAAGCCGGCGCTGGACAACCCGTAAAACGCTCTGAGTTGATTGACTTCTCCGATCAGAATCCTTAAGCACCATCCGAGGTCTCGCACCCGTTAGCGGGTTGTCAGGCCTCAATCGTTCTCCAAGAAAATAACGCCTGACTACTCCAAAAGATTCGACGAGCTGATCGACCGAGCACGAACCGTCAGCTTTCGAGAGATTAATTATCGAACTTTTGCCGATAGAGAGCAGGCTCATGCTTGGTCAGCGAGCGCTCTCAACCTCTTGGAGCAGACGTTTGGGCGAGATGCAACCTTAACGACTAGGTTCCTTGATTCTCTTCCGAAGGGAGCTGTTTCGCAGGGAGATGTTCAGAGTTCGCTCGGGTTGTTTATAGCCGCACGGGATGAGTTTGGACCAGGATTCATCGAGGGAGTGCGTCGTGAGATAAGTGACGAGTTCGTTGTCGATATGTGCCTCCATGCGGAGTCTCTTCTTTCCGATGGGCATCGAGAGTCCGCTGCGGTTTTGGCGGCGTCTGCACTTGAGGACTGTTTCAAGCGAAGAGCAGAGGATCATAGTGTAGATACCGAGGGCAAGATGCTAACCGAATATATCAATGCACGTAAGAGCGCAGGGGTGTTGTCGGGCGCGACGGCGAAGCTAGTGACAGCATTCCCTAAGTTTCGCAATAATGCTATGCATGCGGATTGGGATAAGATCACTGACGCGGAGGTTTCTTCTGTTTGTGCATTTCTCAAGAGTTTCGCAACGACAAAATGAAGAGGGAGAACAAGACGAGACACAGCAACCGCCATTAGCCGTCCTGTCAGCAACATCACCCATATTATGAACCCAAACTCCCGCCTCAACGCAAAAAGCGCAAAAAGGCGCAAGAAGGGGTCAGTTCTGAATGGCACGACTTTAAGCGTATTCTTCGGTGATGGCCGAAGGCGGGTACGGCGCGAGCTGCCAGCTCGCGCCAGCGTGGAAAGGCCGGAATATCATCGGGTTACAGATGGGGAGAGCGAGCCGCTCTCCCGCTACCAGTGGCTTACGCACTTTACCGAGCTTGGGCCTTAAAGTCGTGCCATTCGGGTCAGTCCTAGAATTTGACGGTCCTTCCCGTCCCGTAACCCTCTCCTCATGCCCCGAGCCCACCGCATCGAATACGAGGATGCCGTTTAACGCGTCATGGCCCGGAGGAACCGGAGAGTGCCCATCGTCTTCTCCGACAAGAAGTGTCGGAAATTCTAAATTCTAGGACTGACCCGAATGGTGACCCGAATGGTGACCCGAATGGCACGACTGACCCGAATGGCACGACTAGTTTTGCGGAGTTGCGGATGAGGTCGAGGGCGTTGTAAACTACCGAAAACTCCTCCACCGTGAGGGAGTTCGTGCCGCCATCCCCGCCTGCGAAGTTGATTCCGTTCAGGGTGAAGCCCGACCAGAGGTTTCCGCGAATCTCAAAGTCGCCCGTGAGCCCCTGCGAGGCTGCCGCTTTTCCCGCGGCGTAGCGAGCGATGGTGCGAAAGCCCGGGCCGTTGAGAAAGAGCGCGAAGAGCGGGAGAAAGACGATGAAAAAAACGAGCGACGAGACAAGACGCCCTCGCCGCTTCTTTTTAGGAACGGGAGCCTCTGCCTGCGAGGCAGGCATGTCATCGGTTTCGGACATCGGGGGAGCGCGGGATGCCGCATCTCCAGAGCGGCGGGTGAGGCGCAGTAAAAGGCGGTCTCAGGGCCGGAATGGCTTACATCTGCTGATCTATCACTGAAGCGCACAATCAGCGACACGCAAGTAAGGGGAACACCCCATGGCGCCCACCTCGAAGGGGTAATCACCGCTGCTTCAAAAAGGCGATCAGATCAGCCATGTCCTCTTTCGTGATCGCGGCTTCGAGTCCCACTGGCATCAGGGAAATCCCCGCCGAGGTGAGCGCTTTCACTTCGGTCCGCGGGACCGTCATCGTCACACCGCCGGGGATGCGAAGGGTGATCGCAGCGGCGTCTTCGCCGTGGATGAGCCCGCTGAGAATGCGTCCGTCGGTCGCCTCGATCGTCTGGAAGACCCAGCGGTCCTCGATCGCGCGATTCGGGTCGAGGATGTCGGTGAGGAGAGCCTCGGCCGGCTTGATTTTCACGTCATTGAGCGACGGCCCCACGTCAACGCCGATTCCGCCGACCTGGTGACAGGTCATGCAGGCGGCCTTTTGGAAAACGAGTTTCCCTTTCTCAGGATCGCCTTTGTGAGAAGCCAGCGCGGTGCGGTAGGATTCGATCACCGCCGCCCGATCTCCGTCAGCCTGGCCGAAGAGCTCGAGGGCGAGGGCTTTGACCTCTTCGTTGGTCGAGCGCCCGTAGGACCAGCGCGTCATCGGCGGCATGATGCCCGGGCTGATCTCGCCGGCTTTCATCTTCTTCATCAGGGTCAGCCCCGTCGTCGGATTCGCGGTGATGAGGGCGAGCGCCTCGCGCCGGGCCGTCGGGGTGAGACTGTCCCAGCGCTCGAAGAAGAAATCGGCCACGACCTCGCGCTTGTCGCGAGCGAGCATACGGCAGGCGGCTTCCTGGATCGCAGGGGCTTCGGTGAGGGCGATGAGCGAGGTCACGATCTCTTTTTTCTCCTCCCAGGGGCGCTGACTCACGAGGGTGAGGGCGGCGAGACGGGCCTCTTCGCCGGCCTCGTGATTCAGGGCGATGGTCGTCGCCTGGTTGAGGACGCCTTCAAGCCGGGCGGTGCCTTCGCCTAGTTCGGGCAGTTTCGCGCCGATGAGGGCGGCGAGATTTTTCTGCTTCAGCGGGCTACGGGCGAGACCCTCGGAGATCCCCTGGACAAGGGCAAAAGTCGCCGGGGTCGGGTCTGCCGCGAGCGTGCCGAGCAGCTTCGCGAGTTCCCCGGTGTCGCCGCGGGCGGCGGTGAGTCGCGCAAAATCGGTCAGGACCGGGCTCGAGATCGCGGCGGGCAGGGCGAGGAAGTCTTTGTTCCCGAGCAACCCGAGCAGGGTCGCGGGCGCGAGATCCGGGGCCGAGGCGAAGATCGCCTTCCGCAGCCAGGCATCTCCGGGCGCCCCGGCCACGAGAGCGGTGAGTTGGTCGGAAGTGAGCGTCAGATCGGTCAGCAGGGAGATCGCGAGGAAACGCATCCGGGGCGCGTCTTTTTTCATTGCCACGGCGGTGGCGTCGAGGAGGTTGCTACTCTGTCCGGTCGAGTGAGCGGCGAGCACGGCATTTTCCAGCAAGCCGGGATCGGTCGCGGTCTCGAGGATCTGTTTCAAAGTCGCGGTATCGAGCGCATCGAGCCCGGCGAGGGTCCACATCGCGTGGGCAGCCGTCTTCGGCGACGGGCTCACCGTGAGCAGCTTTTTCAGCAACGGGATCGCCGATTTGTCCTGCTTTTCCACGAGGATCCGCTGGGACTCGGTCCGTTGCCAGCCGTTCGTATCACCGAGGCGCTCGACGAGGGCGGCGGTCTCCGTCGGGAGCGGGGCGATCGGCGCGGCACTTTTCCCCTTCGGCACGACTCGCCAGATGCGGCCCTGGTCAAAGCCGGCCCGCATGTAGTGGGATTTGGAAAAATCATCGGGGAAGAAGCGGGCGTGATCGATGAAGCGTCTATACATGTCGCAGACGTAGAGCGCCCCATCGGGCCCGTTGCGGACCTGCACGGGCCTGCTCCACTCGTCGCCCGAGACGAGGAAATCGCGTTTTTCCCCGACCCGTTCGGCGACGAAACTCGCCCCCCTCGCCACGAGCCGGTTGCGCGTCACGAGCTGGGCGGTCGGGTCACAGACGAAGACTTCGCCGGTCAGGTCGGGCATCAGATCGCCCCGGTAGACGCCGAGTCCGCAGGCGGCCGTGTGGGTTCCGGCATGCGCCGCCGAGGTCGTGTGACTGAGAGCGACGGGGTAGACCGGAGCTCCGGGTTCCTGGATGTCTTCGTGACCGACCGTGATGCCCGCGAGGGGATTGCGCTGCACGACCGCGAGCGGCATCGCCGCAAAGATGACGGGGCTGCGATTTGTCGCGAAAAAGTGGCGTCCGTAGTCGTCGATCGAGCCGCCATACTGACCGGCGCCGCTCTCGGGCTTCATCTCCCCGGTGCGCGGGTTGTAGCGAAGATTCAGCCGGGTGAAATCGAGCGTTTTCTCCGCCTCGTCGCCGGGATAGATCTGTTTCCCGTCGAGCCCGTTATTGAGATAGACGAGATTGTCGAGACCGTAACGCGGACTGGAGACCTGGAGCTGATTGTGGCTCGGGTCATTGGTGGTGAAAAGCTTCTTCCGCACATCGGCGACATTGTCTCCATCGGTGTCTTCGAGGAAAAGGATCGCCGTGCGCGTCGTCGCGAGGAGACCGCCGCGCATCGGCATGAGCCCCTGGACATGATCGAGTCCATCGGCCCAGGTCACCGCCTTGTCCATCGCGCCGTCGCCGTTTTCATCGGTGAGGAGGCGGATGCGCGAGAGATGCGAGCCATCGGCGAGGGGCAGGGAATAGTCGCCCATCTCCGCGACGAACATGCGGCCCTGAGCGTCCCAGACGACATCGACGGGATCGCAGGTGAGCGGTTCGGCGGCGACGAGCTGCACTTCGAAATCCCCATCGATTTCCCAGAGCTTCGCGCTCTCAGCCGGGCTCAGGGGCAGTCGGCGCGGCGGGATACTCTCCCCCGAGACCGAGTAGCCCATGTCGCCGGAGCGTTTTTCCGCCTCCCATTTCGAGGTGAAAGTGCCGAGAGGGTGCAGTTCAAAACGTCGGATCGCGCAGGCGGCAAACTCGCTCTGGAGCCCGATGAAGCCGGCCGCCGGGTGGCAGTCGGTGACCTCGTTGACGAGTTCGCCGTTGAGGAGGATGCCGATCGAGGCCCCCGCACAGATCACCTCGAGACGGTTCCACTCGCCGAGCGGATTCTCGATATCTTTCGGGCCGCGGTAGCCTTTCACGTCGGCCCAGTCGGGATCGCGGTCGCGCCAGTTGATCCGCGCCATCGTTTTGCCTTCGGCGGGAAAAGTCACTTTCGCCGCGCCCTTCGTCCAGACCGGCTCGCCGTCGCGATCCATTTTCACCTCGGCCGTGACCTTCGTCGCGGCAGGCGGACCGTCTCCGTCCTTCGCTGCGAGCACGAGGATGTCTCCCGAGCCGCCCTCGATCAACTGGGCCTCGATGCAGCTCATCCAGGTGTTTCCGAAAGCCCCGTCTGGCCCGAAGGCGTGGAGCAAGAGCCCGCAGTCCCGCGCGCGATCGGCCCGGGTTGCGAGGGTGCGCTCGCCCCACTGGTAGTCGATCACAAGATGGTAGTCGCGGTAGGCCTGCTTCGTCCGCAGGTAGCCCATGCCTTCGCCGCTGACCTGCATGACCCCGTCCTCCCCGATCGCCCAAATCTTCTTCGGGTCAGCCGAGAGCGAGACGGTCGGATCCAAGTGCGCCGTGAAACCCGCCAGCGAGGGATCGGCTAGGAGATTGACAATGCCGGCAGGAGAAACGGCCGCTCCCTCGTCTTGCCCCGGCAAAGCAGTGGCGCTTACAATAAGGACGAGGGAGAGAAAGGCGGCAGACCTGAGCATTCGGCACTCTAGCGACCAATAGCGTCCCTGCAAAGCGCCCAACACGCCGCCATCGCGGGATGCATCCGAAAACGCTATTCGGGTCAGGAAAACGTAACAGTTTAGCCCATTCCACCCCGCCCTCGCCGCCGCCGGGAAGAGCATCTCGTGGGCCGTTTCGGGCGCATCGGTGAGCAGTGCCTCGAAGATATCAAGGGCGGAACACCCTCGCAGTTTCGCCGTCTCCACGATGCTGGCGAAGACCGCGACATTCTCCGATCCGTTGGCGCTGCGCGTCACGAAGCACCCATTGCGGAAGATGACGAGCGGTCGCAGCGCGCGTTCCGCGTGGTTGTTGGTGGGCGGCCCTCCACAGCACACGAAGGCGAAGACCTCCTTGTATTCGCGCGCTCCGGGGAGGAGCCGCTTGCGGAAGGTCTCGGCCTTGGCGAAGTCCAGAGGACGTGCGCAAATCAAATCGAGGATGCCGAGGAGAC